>ERZ1673696.157-NODE-157-length-76621-cov-8.773790_pt1 | contig 76621 bp, 55 predicted proteins | sample MGYA00580226_ERZ1673696 | MGnify/ENA primary metagenome ERZ1673696 (study PRJEB41218, sample SAMN15661743) | gut metagenome | host: Homo sapiens | place: Canada: London | collected 2015-08-20/2019-03-30 | study: EMG produced TPA metagenomics assembly of... | reverse complement strand
GTGCGAGCAGGACTGTGGAGCAGGAAATCTCACTGGCCGCGCCCGGCCCCCTGTGGGCGAGCAAGCGGACGACAAACACATCTGTCCAACAATTCGTCCGAAACATAATGAAAAACCGTTTGATGTGAGTTAATATAAACAACGTCGTGAATCTGACTCCTGCCACATACATGACAGGGGTTAAACACAAAAAAGGAGTCAACTATGGTTTCTGAGAAGGCTACCCTCGTTAATCCTCAGGGTCTGCACATGCGTCCGGCTGGTCTGTTCGCCTCCACCATGGGCAAGTACGCCTGTGACGTGACGGTCGTCACCCCCGAGAAGGAGGTCAACGGCAAGTCCCCGATGGCCCTCATGGCTGCTGGTATCCCCTGCGGCACCGAGGTCGAGGTCAAGTGTGACGGCGCTGACGAGGCCGAGGCTCTGGCTGCTGCCATCGAGCTCATCAAGAGCGGTCTTGGCGAGTAGAACTCAAACGGGTCGCATGTTGAACAACTAAGTTCATATTTGGGGGCGCAGTGACCTGTTGTAAGGTAACTGCGCTCTTTTGTCATGGATATGGCAAAACGCTTTATCACATGACACGGAGAGAGGAATGGGAATGTATCAGGGAGTCAACGCTTCCGAGGGCATCGGTATCGGCACCGTCATGGTCGCCGTCGATCCCGACTTGACGTTTGAGCCGCATGAGGTTGCTGATTCGGCAGCAGAGAAGGAGCGCTATCAGTCCGCTCTTTCGGTCTTCTGCGAGAAGACCCAGGCTCAGGCCGACCACATGAAGGAGACGGTGGGCGAGGCCGAGGCCGAGATCATGAGCGGACATATTGTCCTGGCTCAGGATCCGGGTATGACCGACGCCATCAACGCCGCCATTGACGGCGGTACCTGCGCCGAGCAGGCGCTCATGGACACCTCGACCATGTTCGAGAACATGTTCCTGTCCATGGACGACGAGATGTTCCGTCTGCGCGCGGCCGACATCGCCGACATCCGCACCGGTATTCTGGCCGAGCTGCTGGGCAAGGAGGTCGTCGACCTCTCCGTCCTGCCCGAGAACACCGTCGTTGTCGTGCATGACCTCACGCCGTCCATGACCGCCACGATCGATAAGGCCCACGTTGCCGGTATCGTCACCGAGACCGGTGGCCGCACGTCGCACTCCGCGATCATCGCGCGTGCCCTCGAGATCCCGGCTGTCCTTTCGGTTTCCAACAGCTGCACCGCGCTGCGCAACGGTATGACCGTTGTCGTCGACGGTGGCAAGGGTATCGTTGAGGCCGATCCCGACGAGGAGACGCTCGCTGCCTACACCGCCAAGGCCGAGGCCTTCGCTGCCGAGAAGACAGCCCTCGAGGCCTTCCGTGGCAAGCCGTCCGTGACTGCCGATGGCATCAAGAAGATCATCGCCTGCAACATCGGTAACCCCGATGACGTGCCCAACGCGCTCGATCACGACGCCGAGGCTATCGGTCTGTTCCGCTCCGAGTTCCTGTTCATGGACTCCGCTGAGCTTCCTTCCGAGGAGGAGCAGTTCAACGCCTACCGTAAGGTCGCCAGCGCGCTCAAGGGTGCTCCGGTCATCATCCGCACGCTCGATGTGGGTGGCGACAAGGAGATTCCGTATCTGCACATGGTCAAGGAAGACAACCCCTTCATGGGCTTCCGCGCCGTGCGTTACTGCCTGGCCAATCCCGACCAGTACAAGGTCCAGCTCCGCGCTCTGCTGCGCGCTAGCGCCTTCGGTGACGTCAAGATCATGATCCCGCTCGTCACCTGCGTCGAGGAGGTCTTGGCTGTCAAGGAGCTCGTCGAGCAGTGCAAGGCCGAGCTGACCGAAGAGGGGCGCAAGTTCAACGAGAACATCGAGGTCGGCATCATGGTCGAGACGCCTGCCGCTTCGCTGCTCGCAGACCGTCTTGCCGAGGTCGCCGACTTCTTCTCCATCGGCACCAACGACCTGATCGGCTACACCATGTGCGCCGACCGTGGCAACGACACCATCTCCAACCTGTACCAGGTTTACTATCCCGCCGTGCTCCGCTCGCTCAAGAACATCATCGAGAGCGGCGTGAAGGCCGGCATCATGGTCGGTATGTGCGGCGAGGCCGCTGCCGATCCGCTGCTCGAGCCGCTGCTGATCAGCTGGGGCCTGGAGGAGTTCTCGATGAGTGCTCCGTCGATCCTGCGCGCCCGCAAGACCATCAGCCAGTGGACCAAGGCCGAGTGCGACGAGCTCGCCGAGAAGGCGCTCGCCTGCAACACCGCCGCCGAGGTCAAGGCACTGCTCGAGTCCGCAGCTCGCTAATTTGGTATCAGAGGTAACCGCGTGGTTGGAATGGGCCGGCCACGCGGCCCTCACATATACAGGGGGTACTGTAAATGTTCTACACGCTAACCGCTAACCCGGCTGTCGACATGACGGTTTCGAGCTCTCCGCTCGAGCCCGACGAGAACGTCCGCAGCGGTTCGGCCAGCTACACGGCTAACGGCAAGGGCCTCGACGTGTCCTTCGCCTTTAAGAAGATGGGCGTCGACACCGTCGCGCTCGGCTTCTTCGCTGGCTTCACGGGCAAGTTCATCGTCGAGGAGGTCATGAACCTGGGTTGCCTCTGCCGCCCGGTCTGGACCGACGGTATCACGCGCATTAACACCTACGTCAACGATGGCCAGCACGAGTACGGCATCCTGAACCCCGGCGCCCCGATCACGCCGCAGCACCAGGAGGAGCTCTACAACATCCTGGACACCGCGGGCGATCTCGAGTGCCTGATCGTCTCCGGCTCCGTGCCTCCCAAAGCTACGCCCGACTTCCTGGCTCAGGTCATGGAGCACGCTCAGGCTCGTGGCGCCGACGTCGTCCTGGACCTGTCCTCCGACAAGCTCAAGGAGCTCGCTCACAAGAAGCCGCTGCTCATCAAGCCGAACCATCACGAGATGAAGGCCATCTTCGGCGTGCCGGTCGACACCGACGACGAGGTTCGCGTTGCTATGAAGATGGCTCACGACGCTGGCGTTCAGAACGTGCTGCTCACCCGTGGTAGCCGCGGCGACGCTTACTTCTCCAACGGCGAGGACATCTGGTACGCCAAGCGTGAGTTCAACATCAAGCTGGTTTCTTCTGTCTGCGCCGGCGACTGCACCCTCGCTGCGTTCCTGCACAAGTGGTACAGGGATCGCGACAACGTCGAGGAGGCCATGAAGCTCGCTATGGCCACCGGCGCCAACGTTGCCGAGTCCGTCGGCATTGGTGACTTCGGTCACGTCGACGAGTACAGCAAGCGCGTTGCTGTCCGCAAGCTCGATCGTCAGTAATCGAAACGCGACATATTCGTGCGCATGCGGCGCCCCGGTTTCGGCCGGGGCGCCTTTTTTGTTCCGCCATGGGGGAGAGGTGTCCTGCCGTACTTCATCGCTTCCACACCGTTCACCGAGTTGTCCTAGCCTTTTACCGATGCCTGGAATATACTTTCATTAACACGTTGCTTCGTGAAAGGAACATTCATGATTTACACGCTCACTGCTAATCCCGCCATTGATTACAACATCGCCTGCGACGGCCTTACTGCCAATACCGTCACGCGTACCCGCAATGCCGTCTACACGCCCAACGGCAAAGGCCTCAACGTCTCGTTTACGCTTGACCACTATGGTGTCGACACCACGATCCTGGGTTTCTTCGCCGGCTTCTCGGGTGAGTTTATCGTTAAGGGCGCCGAGGCCCTGGGCGTGCCCGTCAAGCCCGTGTGGACCGACGGTATTACGCGCGTCAATGTGTTCCTCAACGCCGGTCCCGACACCGAGTACAACATGGTCAATGCCGGTGCCGCCATCAATGAGGCCAACGAGCAGGAGATGTTTGAACTTATCGATTCGCTCGATGACATGACCTGCCTGGTCATCAGCGGCTCGCTGCCTCCCAACACTTCCGAGGGCTTCTTGGCCGAGGTCCTGCGCCGTGTCAAGGCCAAGGGGGCCGAGTTCGTCCTCGACATCTCGAGCCATCAGCTGGCAGACCTCATTGCTCTGGAGCCACTGCTGATCAAGCCCAATGACGACGAGCTGCTTGACATCTTTGGCATCAAGGTGAGCGGTGGCGACGACGAGTCCGTCAAGGGCGCTATGGCCGAGCTGCACGCCAAGGGCGCCAAGAACGTGCTGCTGACCCTTGGTGGCGCCGGTGCGTACTTCTCCAACGGCGAGCATATCTGGTTTGCCAACCGCACCTTCGACGTCAAGCTGCTGTCGACGGTGTGCGCCGGCGATTCCTCGCTCGCTGCCTTCCTGTCCGTGTGGCACGACGCCCCCGAGCGCGTCGAGGACGCCCTGCGCCTTTCGATGGCCACTGGCGCCAACGTGGTCGAGTGCCCCGGTCTGGGTGATTTTGCCAAGGTGGACGAATATAAGAAGCACATCGAGGTTCGCCAGGTCTGCTAGTTCCGGCACCTTGTCTGAATAGTTTGATTATTTCGCATCCGTCTTAGACTAGGACGGATGCGTTTTTGTTTATCGGACTTGCGTGTGCAGTGGAGGCTGTTTCTTGCTAGACTTCTTGCAGACGCAATCGATAGCCAATTTGATAGTCGCAGGAGGCCATAGGCATGTGCAATGTTTCGCTCAACGGTACTCAACCGTCCGATGCGTCCCTGCGCGTCCTGCGCGCGCTTGAGGCGGCTGGTCTTGAGGCTTGGTACGTGGGCGGTTGGGTGCGCGACGCCCTGATGGGGTACCCCAGCCACGATGTTGATATGTGCTGTAGCGGCCTGTGGCAGGAGTCCAAAGCGGCGCTCGAGGCCGCCGGCATCGCGGTTGTGGAGTCGGGCATTAAATTTGGCGGAATCACGGCTATTTCCGATGGCGAGCGTATCGAGGTCACCACGTACCGTCTGGATGGCTTTTACACCGATGGTCGCCATCCCCAGAGTGTGGAACGTGCCGCCTCGCTCGAGGACGATCTGGCGCGCCGCGACTTTACCGTCAATGCCATGGCCTGGCATCCCGAGCGCGGGCTTGTCGACCGCTACGACGGCCAGGGTGACTTGGAGCGCAAGCTGATTCGCGCTGTCGGCGATCCCAAGCGTCGCTTTAACGAGGACGCCCTGCGCATGCTGCGTGCGGTGCGCTTTGCCTGCCGTCTGGACTTTATGATTGAGCCCGAGACCAAGCGTGCGCTTGCCGAGTGCGCGCCGCTGCTCGAAGCCGTGGCGCGTGAGCGTGTGGGTATTGAGCTCGAGGGCATTCTTTCGACCGGTCATGGGGGAGACGCGATGCTCCGCTATCCCGAGCTCATCTGCGCCGCCGTGCCCGAGTTGGCAGCGGGTCGCGGGTTTGATCAGCGCAGTGTCTATCATGCGTTTAACGTCTACGTGCATATCGCCCGTGTGCTGACGGTGGCGGGGGAGCTCGCGCTGTGTGACGGCGTCGCGCCCTCGTCGAGCCTTATGTGGGCGGCGTTTTTGCACGATGTGTCCAAGCCCGAGTGCTTCACGGTCGATCACGCCGGCAGCGGACACTTCTACGGTCATCCCGAGCTCGGCGCCAAGAAGGCGCGCGTCATTATGGATCGCCTGGCCCTCTCGCACGACTTGGTGCGCGACGTGTGCCTGCTCATCAAATACCATGACAAGCCGCTGCGCCCCGAGCGCTCCTGCCTGCTCAATATGATGCGCGCGCTTTCGGGTGAGGGCGTCGACACGGCCCGCCTGATTGACGAGCTCATGGACCTTAAGCGTGCCGACACACTTGGCAAGGCCCCGTCGTGCTTCTATTATGTTGAGACGATTGAGGAGATGCGCGCGCTGGCGCACGAGCTGCTGAAGGCAGGGGAGCCCTATACGCTCAAGATGCTCGCCATCAACGGCGGCGACCTGATCCGTGCCGGAGTCAAGCCCGGGCCGGAACTGGGTCAGCTTCTCAACTCCGCCCTCGACGCCGTGATCGAAGACGATATTCCCAACGAGCGCGAAGCTCTTTTGGTTCATCTCAACTTGAATTAGCTACCAAGTTTACCTGCGTATTCCATAACCTGCCGACAATTTTTCGGCAATTTGGAATTTCTTCTTGCGCTGACGTTTTTTGTCCCGTAATATATTTCCTCGCAGCACGGCAGTGCAGATGTCATGTGGCCCGTTCGTCTAGCGGTTTAGGACGCCGCCCTCTCAAGGCGGAGATCACCAGTTCGAATCTGGTACGGGCTACCACTTCTTTTCTGCTGAGGCTTATGGCCCGTTCGTCTAGCGGTTTAGGACGCCGCCCTCTCAAGGCGGAGATCACCAGTTCGAATCTGGTACGGGCTACCACGCATCTGATACCCGGACTTCCTATGGAAGGCCGGTTTTTTTTATTTTCAAACAACCGTCTGCAATTCCCGTTTGAACCAGAGCTTTGCGTTCTGCCTATGGCCCTTACGGGTACAATATCCAAGATATTTTGACTGTTAGAAGGAGTCTCATGACGGAGTCCTCTCAGCATACGTCTAAGCCCCAGGTTGAGGTTGAGGCCTCGGGCGGAGATGACAATAAGAGCGCACGCCGCGGCGCCATCTTTATCGGCGTCGTGCTGGTAGGTTATATCGTCTATCTGGTGGTAACCGGGCAGATGGGGCAGTTCTGGGCCGCTATGTCGAGCGTCCAGGCGTCATGGCTCGTTGTCGCGTGTCTTTGCATGTTCATGTACCTGTTCTTTGGCATTGTGGCCTATGCGATCGCCGTCTGGCTCGATCCCAATTCGCCCGTCGGCATCCGCGACCTGATCTCGGTCGAGGCGAGTGGCATCTTCTTTGGTAACCTGACGCCCATGATGATGGGCTCCACCCCGGCTCAAATCTATCGCCTGACCAAGGCCGGCCAAAACGTGGGCGAGGCCGGCGCCACGCAATTCACGCGTTTTATCGTGTACCAGTTTGGCCTCGTTGCCTGGGGCGCTATCCTACTGCTTGCTCGCATGCCGTTTTTTGCCGAGCGCTATGGCGACATGACGTTGCTGTGCGTCTTTAGCTTTGGTGGGCACTGCTGCATCTTGCTGGGCATCTTCGCCGTCGCGCTCATGCCTAAGACCGTCACGCGCGTCGCCCATTGCATCATCAATTGGCTTGAGCGCATTGGTGTCTCGGCCACTAAGATCGAGGGATGGCGCACGTTTGTCGATGGCGAGATCTACTCCTTCTCCGAGAAGTTCAAGCTTTCAGCCGGACATTTTTCTTCCATGCTGCTCACGGTGGTCATCACCATGCTGCAACTCGCGTTTTTCTATCTGGTGCCGTATTTCCTGATGCTTGCCTTTGGCCGCCACGAGGTCGACTTTTTCTCGGTCATGGCCGCGAGCGCCTTTGTCCAGCTGCTGAGCTCTGCGGTCCCCCTGCCCGGTGGAACTGGTGGCGCTGAGGGCGGCTTTGCATTGTTCTTGGGTCATTTCTTTGGGTCGGCTTCGACCGCCGGCTATCTGCTGTGGCGCCTCATTACGTTTATTGCGCCGACCATTTTGGCTGCGCCCCTGCTGGGACTTAAGAGCGCCCACAACGAGAGCATCCATGCGCGCTGGGATCGTGTGATGCGCAAGCTCGGCCGCACGCCTCAGACGCCCTCTGCGCCCACTATGCCGCACCCCACGAATGCTGTTACCGTTGATCCCAAGAAGCGCGCTCAGAAGGCTTCTGGGACCGCTAAGCCGGCTCATAAAGCCTATGTGCGCCAGACAGGCGATGGTATTCGCGTATCTCCGTCGGCACTCAATAAGAAGAAGCATCCCAAGTCGCAGTAGGGCAGTCGTGCGTTCTTCATGATGCGGGGCATATTTGTGCTGTATGGGGGATAATCCTCTTACGTAGATTATCTCTCATCTGTTGATGAATGCTTGCATATCGAAGGGACACGCCCATGGCAACCAGCAAACCGCGTCTTGATCGTCGCATCATTCGCAGCCGTAATGCCATCCTTTCGGCTTTCGAGCGCCTGCTCATGGAAAAGCCGCTGGCAGACATTACGGTGAGTGCCATCGCGCGCGAGGCCAATGTCGACCGCAAGACCTTTTACGTTCACTTTGGTACGGTTGACGGCCTGCTCGATGCCATTGCCGTCGATGTGGTGGAGATGATTGTCGACTCGGTCGAGAAAACGCTTGCTTCTATGGACGGTGACACCAGCGAGCGCGCTCTTGGCGCGGCGGCGACCTTCTTTAAAACCGTTAATGAGGCACTGTGCAACAACTTAGTGCTCAATCGTCAGCTGATCGAGAATATTCCGCTCGATGATTTCATGGCTCGTCTTCGTGCGCCGCTCGAACATGAGATTGCCGAGCGCGATCTGCTGCCCCAAGGTCTCAAGGACGAGATGTTCGACTACTATCTGGCGTTTTTGCTGTCGGGTATTATCGGTATCTATCGCACGTGGGCACTGTCTGACGGCTCGGTTCCTATCGAGCGCGTCTCTGAGGTCGCCAACGATCTGACTCTCAATGGTCTGTCGAGTCTGGAATCTCGCTTGGATTAGGCCTAGTTGGGCTCGTCGGCGTGGAAATCCCTGTTCACGAGGTTCTCCGGCGCCTTGGAGACCTCGCCGGTGTAGGAGCTGTAGCCTGAGGATCCTTAAAAGAAAGTCCAGTTTATTCTTCCCACCCCAAATGGGAATCCTCCGATGCGCCTTCGCATACTCGCATGACCTCGATACCATGCGAGCGTGCGAACTCGACGAGTTCTGCGTTGCGGGCGTTTATGGTGCCGAAGGCGGAGGGGCACACGATAAGGCGCGCGCAGTGGACGAGGAGCTCTTTGGCGCGGGCTATGGTTTTATCCCCGATCGGCTCGAAGGCGCGCTCGGCCACGCATTCCGTCGCCAGGTCGCGCGCGAGCTCGCAGTCGATGTCCCCTTCGTGCAGAACGCCCGCGTAGAACGCCTTGCCCTGTCGGATGAGCTGGCGAAACACAGCCGACCCCGTACCTGCGCCAGCGATGACGAACGTGTGCGCATCGCCGTGTGGGCGCCCAATTTCCACGCTGCCGAAGCGCTCGTTGAAGGTGCCATGTTTAAGGCCGTAGAGCTCGCCAATCGTCTCGCGCGTGAATATGTCCTCGGGTGCGCCGGCGCGGAAGACCCGGCCGTCCTTCACGCAAATCACCTTGTCGGCGCTTTTCTGCGCGAGCTCGAGTTCGTGGATGGACATGATGATAGCCACATTCCGCGATTTCGCAAGGTGGCGAAGTATTCGCAGCAGGTCGATCTGGTAGCGGATATCGAGATACGACGTGGGCTCGTCGAGCACGAGCACGCGCGGATCCTGCGCGATGGCGCGTGCGAGCATGACGCGCTGGCGTTGCCCGTCGCTTATCTGCATGAAGTCGCGCTCGGCGAGCTCTTCCACATGTGCGGTTTTCATGGCCTCGTCGACCCGACTATGGTCGTCGGGCGAGAGTGTGCCCATTCGCCCGGTGTAGGGATGCCTTCCCGCCTCTACGATATCGCGGCAGGTGAGGAGCTCGGTCCGGGGGCGATCTGTCAGCATAACGGCAAGGTTCCTTGCGAACTCCGCCGTCTTCCATCGGGAAATCTCCCGCCCGTCGAGCTCGACCGCGCCGGCAAGCGGTGCCAGATGGCGTGTGATGGTTTTCAAGATGGTCGACTTGCCCGAGCCGTTCGGCCCGATGAGCGCCACGACGTCGCCCGCGCGAACCTCCAGATCGACGCCTTCGACTACGACCTTCTTGTCGTAGCTCGCCGACAGGTCGCTTATGCGGAAAAGCGGCGCTCCGTCAGCCTGCGTTTCGACCGGGGTTTCGAGGTTCGACTCCGCTCGAAGGAGGCGTTCCGCACGCAGTTCCGCACGAGCCGAAAGTGTCTTCTGGCGCTTTCGTGCGAGCTCAGGACTGTCTAAGCATGGAATGTCCCCTCTGAGCGTTTTGGGCCGCGGCACGAATTCCCCCATCTACCTCACCCGCTTCTTCAGCATGAGCGCGATAACCACCGGCGCGCCGAAGATGGCAGTGACGGCGCTGATGGAAAGCTCGACGGGAGAGAACAGCGTGCGCGCGATCAAATCGCAACCCGCGCAGAAGATGGCGCCTCCCAAGAAGCACGCAGGAATCACGCGGATGGGCTTCGACGACTTCAGCGCCGACTTCACGAGATGCGGAACCGCGATGCCTACGAACGACACCGGACCAGCGAACGCGGTCACGCAGGCGGAGAGCATGCTCGCTAGAAGGACGAGCACCACGCGGAAGCGTGCGACGTTCACGCCGACGCTTTTCGCGTAGGCTTCTCCCAGCTGGAAGGCGGAAAGGGGCTTCGATATCGCGAATACGCATGCGCTCACGGTGATCACCACGACCACGATGACCGCGATGTCGTCCCAGCTCGAACCCGAGAAGCTACCCAAAGACCAGTTGTGCAGGTTCACGATGGACTGGTCGTCGGCGAAGGCGATGAGAAAGTTCGTCGCCGCCGAGCAGATGTATCCCACCATGACGCCCGCCACGATGAGCATGGCCATGGAACTTATGCGCCGTGCGATGAGGAGCACGAAGCCGATGGTGATAAGCGATCCCAGAAACGCTGCGGCCACCATGGCCGGCGAGGACATGGCCTGGTTCGCGCCCAGAAGCACGATCATCGTAAGCGCGACGACGAACTTTGCGCCCGAGGAGACGCCCAAGATGAACGGGTCGGCGATGGGGTTGTTGAAAAACGTCTGCAGCAGGAACCCGGAGAGCGAAAGTGCCCCGCCGAGAAGCACGGCTGAAAGCACGCGCGGCAGGCGAATCTCCCAGATGACTTGGCTTTCCATGGAATTGGCCGCGCCGCCCGAAAGGATGCCGGGGATGTGGTCTGCGGGCACGAGCACGCTCCCGATGCACAGGTTGGCCCCGACGAGCACGATGAGGACAACAGCGAGCAGCGCCGTCACGACGCGACACCGCGCGGCGCGTCGTGATTCGTCGTATGTCATGGAAAGCCGGCTTCTCATGACGCTAGCCAAGCTTCCTCAGATAATGGAAGTCGCTCGCGTCATCGCCGGTGAACGCCCCGTGCAGCTCGTCGATAATGTCGGCGGTAGAAGTCATCTGCTGGTACATGTCGGCGCTTGTGACCCAGACGTTGCCGTTCTTTACAGCTTTGAACTGCGACAATAGCGCGTTTTTGCCTACGAAGTCTTTCAAGGTGGCAACCGATTCGTCGATGGTGCCGTTGTAGACGATGATGTCGGCATCCTTCGCCGTCGCGTAGAAGCGCTCCATTTCGAGCGTTACTGACGAACTTGACGTCGACGCCGTCTGCGCGTCATCGAGCGCGTAGTTGCCGCCTGCAAGCTCGATCATCTGCGCCACGTAGTCGCCCGCCCGCCGCGTGACGGCGGCCCCGTTCGAGTTAATGTAGAAATACGCCACGGTTTTACCTGACGACGCGAGCCTCGACGTTTGCTCGACGCGGGCCTTCTGCTCGTTGAACAGGTGCGCGGCCTCGTCTTCCTTGTCGAACAGGACGCCGAAAAGCTTAATCCACTCGACGCGCCCGAGTGCTTCGGGCTCGCTCGACGACTGTTCGGTGAGCACGACGAGCCCGAGCTTCTGCAGCTTTTCCTTCACATCGGGCGTGTGGTTGATCATGGTGTTCTCGATGGCGAGCGTGCAGCCCGAGGCCGATATTCGCTCGTAGTCGGGCGCGCTGTACTTGCCGCCGTAGGCGATCGCCCCACTTTCGAGTGCGCTTTTGAAGCCCGCGACCGAGCAATCGTCGGCCTTCGTGCCCGACATGAGGATGTTGTCGTTCGCATCGAGCGCGTCGACCAGGCACATCGTCGCCGACGACACGAGGTACACCTTGTTGGCGGGACGCCTTATGACCGCGATGTCGGAGCTCAACCCATCAGGTACCTTCGCATCTTGCGGTACCACGAGGAAGCGCTCCCCGTTCGAAATGCAGATAAGCCGCAGGCCGCCTTCGTACTCGTCGACAGTGAAGTGCTCGGCGTATTCAAGCTGAAGCGCCCCCGTCGGCTCCCAGCCGCAGCCCAAATCGGCGTTGTGGAAGTCGGCCGCGGCGCTTGAAGCCGTTCCCGCAGGGGAGCCGCCGCTTGCATCGTCGCCCGATTTCTCCTTCATGGTGGATGAGTCGAAGTGGAGCGTGTAGTCGATGGTGTGCGGCGTCGACATGGCGACGGTCTCGGCCGACACGGCGATGTCCTCGTCGAGCGTGACGGGTATCTCGAACGTGGAGTTGCCGCCGTCGTTTACGGGCGCGTAGTCCACGCCGTTGACGGTCATTTTGTCGTAGTTCGAACTCGACCAGGTGATGGTCGCGGTGTAGGTGTCGCCATCCTTCACAATTGTGGTGGGTGAGGCGATGCTTGCGCGCCCTGACCCGCCGGAGAGCGAGACGCTCACAGTGTATTCCTGAGAGCCTGCCGTGCCACCGGTCGCGTTCGGGCTCGCACTGCACCCCGCGAAGGGAAGCGCGAACAGGGCGACGAGAACGCAGGCGATCGCGTGCACCGCGATGCTGCGACGCTTCCTGCTTTCCCCCTTGGGAAGAATCGACCGCATGGCGTTACTTCTGTGCGTCGGCGCGCAGATCAACGCCGGCGGATTCGAATACGAGCGTGCGGTCGTACCACCGCTCCCTTTTAATGCTCCACGCGGCGCAGGCAGTGTCCTCGTCGAGCGCATCAACGGGCACGTCGTAGGTGTACTTGCCTTCCGCGTTTTCCACATAGGGGATGAAGTCGGCCTCGCTCGCGGCGGCAGCCTCGTCGCCCGTGCCCATGAAGAGCTTGCCGTAGCCCGTGCCGGAAAGTGTCATCACGCAGTGCATGGAGCCGTTTTCCACGATGAGCTGTGCGTCCACAATCCTGAACATGTTCGAGCTGGAATCTACGGTGATCGGATAGGTGCCGTCGACCACCTTGTCGGCGGTGATGGGGGCAGCGCTTGCGCCCTCGGGCGCATCGGCCGCCTGTTCGGTCTTTTCCTGGGAATCGGCATCGCTTGCCTTTGCGCTGTCGATTGAATTTCCGCCGCAGCCGGCGAGCGAGAACGCGAAAAGCGCCGCCGACAGGGCGAAGGCGAGGGTTTTCTTCAACATGGAGGGGTTCCTTTCAATCGCTTCGACCGCCCGCGCCGTGCGGTGGGCGGGCGGGATGCGAATGCAACGGGCATGCGCCGTCAGTCGGGGAAGGCGCATGCCCGTTGCACGGGGACGCGACCGGCGCCCCCGTGCGCGGCAAGTTTACAGCTTGGCGATGGCATCGTCCACATGCGAGACATAGATGTCGTCGACCGCGACGTTCTGTCCCAGACCCTGGAGCAGGCACGTCACTTCGAAGCCGGCGGCCACGAACTTCGCAGCCCAGCTGTCGGGGTCGGTCTCGTCTGCCATGTCGTTGTTCGCGTGGTCGCCCGCGACCACCATGAACGGCGCGAGCACGGCCTTCTTGTAGCCTGCGGCGCTCGCGGCGGCGATAACATCCTCGCAGGTCGGTTCAGCCTCGACGGTGCCGACGAAGAACTGCGTCAAGCCCTCGTTCTTAAACACTTCCTGCATCTTGGCATAGTCGGCGTTGGAATCGGCTTCGGTGCCGTGGCCCATGAGGCACAGCGCCGTCTTGCTGTCGTCGAAGGACGCCATGTTCTCCTTAATGGCTGCGGCCACCTTCTTGTAGTCGTCGTCGGAGGTGAGCAGCGGGTCGCCGAGCGAGATTTTGTCGAACTTGTCGGCGTACTTGTCGAGCTCGTCTTTCACGTCGGTGTATTCCAGGCCACCCATGAGATGCGTCGGCTGCACGACGATTTCCTTCACGCCGTCTTCCACGCAGCGGTCGAGCGCCTCGGTCATGTTGTCGATCGTGATGCCGTCGCGCTTCTTCAGCTTGTCGATGATGATCTGCGCGGTGAAGGCGCGGCGGATGTCGTAGTCCTGCCAGTACTTCTCACGGATAGCGTCTTCGATGGCGCCGATGGTGATGTGGCGCGAGTCGTTGTAGCTCGTGCCGAAGCTCGTGACGAGGATGACCGGCTTCACGGCCTTCTCCTTTTCGCTCGATTTCTCGGAACTCGCGGAGGTGTTGGAGCAGCCCGCGAGCGCGACTCCGGCGAGCGCGACGGCTCCGGTTGCCGCGGCGCTCATGAAGCCGCGACGTGACATCTGTTCGGACATGGTTTTTCCTTTCCTCGGTTTGCCGGTCCCCCGGCGACAGTTGCTTGTCGGCACAAGCGAAAGAAAAGCGCACCCCTCGGGGTTCACAAGGAGCTAACGCCACGGCGATGCCGTGAGGAAAAGGCGAAGCAGTCTGGCTTGGGGCGCGAGGCGGTTCGCCCGCGCGTCCTATACAGTAATGTCCCTTGCCCAGGATTCCCACCTGGTTCCCTCCGCAAGCCAGCGCGGGCTGTGCGGGCGCCGCGCCGGTCATTTCCTTTTATCCGATTGTCATATGCTCGTTGCCGAATCTTTTACTATGATAGTGGGCACTTGTGAACGTGTCAAAGCCAGGGCGGGCGGCATTGCGCCTTCTGCCTGCGTATTTGCGCCGATTGTCGCCGCAGGCGCCGTGTTTTGCCTGCTGCGCGAATGGCGGCGTAAACGGTTGCGATGAGAAACGGGAAGGGAAGGCTCGGATGATTCATATCGTTGGCGCAGGTTCGGGCGCCGCCGACCTTATCACGCTTCGCGGGGCGCGTCTTCTGCGCGCGGCCGACGTGGTCGTTTGGGCGGGGAGCCTTGTGAACCCCGAGCTGCTCGCCGAGTGCAAGGAATCCTGCGTCGTCTACGACAGCGCGCACATGACCTTGGAGGAAGTGCTCGACGTGATGTGCGCGGCGGATGCGCGGGGCGAGGAAGTGGTGCGCCTGCACACGGGCGACCCGTGCCTGTACGGCGCCATCCAGGAGCAGATGGACGCACTCGACGCGCGCGGCGTGGACTACGAGGTGGTGCCCGGCGTGTCGAGCTTTTGCGGTGCCGCGGCGGCGCTTCGCCAGGAATACACGCTGCCGGGAATCAGCCAGTCGGTCGTGATCACGCGGCTTTCCGGGCGCACCCCCATGCCCGCGGGCGAGGGCATGCGCACCATGGCGGAAAGCGGCTCGACTATGGTCATCTTCCTGAGCTCGGGTATGCTCGCCGAGCTTTCCGCCGAGCTTTTGGCTGCGGGCCGCAGCTCCGACGAGCCGGCGGCGCTCGTGTACAAGGCGACCTGGCCTGAGGAGCGCGTGGTGCGATGCACAGTGGGCTCGCTCGCCGATGCGGGCGCGCGAGAGGGCATCGACCGCACGGCGCTCGTGGTGGTGGGCCGCGTGCTCGGAGCTCGCGGCAGGCTTGCACACAACGGCGCGCAAGCGGAGTCGTACGAGCGCAGCAAGCTTTACGACCCTTCGTTTTCCACGGGGTATCGGAAGGCGAGCAGCTAGCGTGGCCTTCGAGCACTACATATATACCGGGACGACCCGCCTGCGCTGCGGCTACACCACGGGGAGCTGCGCCGCGCTCGCGGCGAAGGCGGCCTGCGAGATGCTCTTGTCACGAAAGCCCGTCGGCCTCGTGTCGATCGTCACCCCCGGCGGGCTGCCCGTCGAGGCGAACGTGGTCGACGCATGCATCGGCGAGGGGTGCGCCCAGTGCGCCGTGCGAAAGGACGCAGGCGACGATGCCGATGTGACTGACGGCGTACTCGTGTACGCGCACGTGGAACATGCGGGGTCGGGCACGGGTGCTGCGGGCAGCAAGGACGTGCCCGCGCGCGAATCGGAAGTTTCCGTCGATGGCGGCGTGGGCGTGGGGCGCGTGACATTGCCCGGGCTCGAGCAGCCGGTGGGGGCGGCCGCCATCAACGCGACGCCGCGCGCGATGATCACTTCGGCGGTGCGCGAGGTGTGCGCCGCGCACGGCTTTTCTGGAAATATTGCTGTGACGATTTCGGTACCCGAGGGTGTTGACTTTGCCAAAAAGACCTTCAACCCGCATCTGGGGATAGAGGGCGGCATCTCCATCCTGGGCACGACGGGCATCGTCGAGCCGCGCAGCCTCGCTGCCTTGCGCGACAGCATCGAGCTCGAGATCCGGCAGCATGCGGCTATGGGGCGGCGCGGAGTCGTGCTCACGCCCGGCAACTACGGCGGACAGTTCATCTCGGGGCATTTCCACCTAAACGGTGCGCCGGTGGTCTTCATCTCCAACTTTGTGGGCGATGCGATTGACTGCTGCGTTCGCGAGGGATTTACCAATGTCCTTCTTGTGGGACACATCGGCAAGTTGGTGAAGGTCGCGGGCGGCATCATGGACACCCATTCGCGTACCGCCGACTGCCGCGCGGAGATTCTGGCCGCCCACGCGGCCATGGCCGGCGCGGGCGCGAAGACCGTGCGCGAGATCATGTCGTCCGTCACGACCACGGCGGCGCTCGAGGTAATCGAGGCCGCCGGCGTTGGGGGCGCTGCGCGCGCCTCGCTCGCTGCGGCAATTGAGGACAGGTTGCGCCGCCGCGCGGCGGGCGCATGCGACATCGCCGCGGTCGTGTTCGACGCCGAGCGCCGCGAGCTTTTCCGCACGTCGGGCGCCGATGCAGTTATCGGGAAATTGGGGGCGACGTATGAGTAAAGGCGTTCTGTACGGGGTGCGCCGTGCAATCGGCTGGCCGGGGACGAAGGTGGTCATGAAGGCGCGCCGCTCGCTTGCGGACACGAAGCGCTTCCTTTGCGAGGAGGGTGCCTTCGACGGTGCCGAGCTTGTAGAGGACTGTGGGCTTCCGGGCGAGCGCGTGTACCGCTCGCTCGACGATGTGCCCGATCGGGGCAGCTACTTCTCGACGATGGTGGTGCGCTAGATGAGGGTTTCCTGCATAGCGTTCACTGAGAGGGGGTATGCGTTGGCGGTGCGCACCGCACACGCGCTTTCCGATTGCGCGCAGACAGGTGAAGACGACCCTGGCTGGGACGTTTCCGTTTCGCGCGGGTTCGGCGAGGGGAAGGCCGACCTGCGCGCATGGACGGCGCTCGCGTGGGAAGCGTCGGACGCGCTTCTGTTCGTGGGCGCGGCGGGCATCGCCGTGCGGGCGATCGCGCCGCATGTCGCCTCGAAGGCAAACGATCCCGCGGTTGTGGCGATCGACGAGGCGGGGCGCTTTGCCGTCCCGCTTTTGTCGGGGCATTTGGGCGGTGCGAACGAGCTTGCGCAAACTGTGGCACGCGCGGCAGGGGCCATCCCCGTCATCACCACGGCGACCGACGTCCGCGGCGTGTGGGCGGTGGATACGTGGGCGCGCTGTGCGGGGCTCGCCGTTTCGAATCCCGAGGCCATCAAGCGAGTGTCGGCGCGGCTGCTTTCGGGCGGGCGCGTGGCGCTCTATTCCGACATGCCGATTTCGGGACAGCCGCCTGAGGGGGTTGACATTGCGTCCGACCGCGCTCGGGCCGATATCGTCGTGTCGCCGTTCGCTGGCGCGAATGCAGGTGCGTCCGTTCGTGTGGCGGAGACAACGGGCGAGGTCGTGCCCGCCGGTGAGACGGGGAAGCCGGCGGGCGTGCGGGCGCAGGCGCCTGCGCCCGAGCCGCTTCGCCTTGTCGTGCCCTGCATCGTTGCGGGCATAGGATGCCGTCGCGGTGCGTGCGCCGAAGCGATCGAGGAGGCGTTTCTTCTCGCGTGCGGGCAGGTGGGTATCTCGCCTTCGGCCGTGCGCGAGGCGGCGACGATCGACGTGAAGGCGCACGAGGAGGGTCTGCTCGCCTTCTGCTGCGCGCGCAATATCCCGCTTGCGACGTATTCCGCAGAGGAGTTGTCGCAGGTCGAAGGCAGCGTTTCGCCATCTGATTTCGTGCGCGCGACGGTGGGGGTCGACAACGTGTGCGAGCGGGCAGCGCTCGCGGAGGGGGGCAAACTTATCTTCCCGAAGCTCGCTCACGGCGGCGTGACCGTCGCGTTTTCCAAGGTAACTATTAAACTTTCGTTTAAGGAGCGGTGATGGGAAAGCTCTTCGTGGTGGGAATCGGCCCGGGCGGCCCCGACGGCATGACGATTGCGGCTCGGCGTGCGCTCGAGGCGTCCGACGTCGTTGTGGGTTACACGAAATACGTGGAGCTCGCGCTCGCCGCCGTGCCCGACGCGGCGCATCTCGCGACGCCGATGATGCACGAGGTCGAACGGTGCCGCCTTGCGCTTTCGCGCGCGCAGAGTGGAGAAGCCGTGGCGCTCGTGTGCAGCGGCGACGCGGGCGTGTACGGCATGGCGAGCCCCGTGCTGGAGCTTGCGGAGGACTACCCCGATGTAGACGTGGAAGTTATCGCCGGGGCCACCGCGGCTCAGAGCGGGTCGGCGGTGCTCGGCGCCCCGCTTGCCCACGACTTCGCGGTCGTGTCGCTCTCCGACCTGCTCACGTCATGGGAGGTCATCGAGCGCAGGCTTGCCGCCGTGGCGAGCGCCGACTTCTGCATCTGTTTGTACAACCCGCGCAGCAGAAAGCGCGCCGACAGGCTCTCACGCGCGGCGAAGATTATGCTCGAATGGAAGGCCCCCGACACGCTCTGCGGCTGGGTGCGCAACATCGGGCGCGAGGGGCAGCAGTCGGGCATGTGCAGGCTCTCCGAGCTGGGGGAGATCGACGCCGACATGTTCACCACCGTGTTCGTCGGCAACGCGGACACGAAGCTCGTAGGCGGCCGTATGGTCACGCCGCGCGGGTATCGGGAGATTCCATGCGAAAGGTAACGATCATCGGGGCGGGGCCCGGAAACCCCGACTTGCTCTCGCGCGCGGCGCTCGACGCGATCGACATCGCCGACGTGGTCATCGGCGCTCATCGCGCGCTTGCCGGCATCGACGTGCCGCCCGACGTGGTGAGATGCGAGCTCGTGAAGACGGCGGACATCGTCGCCGCGCTCACCGATGCGGCGTCGTGGCAGCGCGCCGTGGTCGTGATGACGGGCGATGTGGGGCTGTTCAGCGGCGCGCGCCGCCTGGTGGAGGCGCTCTCCGGCGACGCGCAGGTGGACGTGCGCGTCATTCCCGGCATAAGCTCAGCGTCGTATCTCGCCGCGCGCCTCGCGCGTCCATGGCAGGATTGGCGCTTCGCGAGCGCTCACGGCGTGGCGTGCGACATCGTGGCCGAGGCCGAGCGCGCAGGTGAGCTCTTCCTCGTCACGTCGGGCGGGGAAGATCCCTCGCGGCTTTCGGGCGAGCTTGTGCAGGCGGGCTTCGGGGACGCGTGCGTGACGGTGGCCGAGCGCCTGTCGTACCCCGACGAGCGCATCACCTGCGCGACCGCAAGTGAAATCACAGGTCAGACGTTCGACGACTTGAACGTGATGCTTATCGATTTCGCAGGCGGCGCCGGGTCGCCTGCGGGCTCTAGCGCAGCCTCCGAGGTGCCGGCCGGCGCGTCTGCGCCCGCGGCGGCTTCTTCCGCGGCGGACTCTGCGGGCGCATCCCGCGCCGCGAGTTCCCGCTGGCCGTACGCTTCCTCGGGCATTCCCGACGAGCTCTTCATCCGCGGCGACGTTCCCATGACCAAGCAGGAGGTGCGCGCCGTCGCGCTCGCGAAGCTGCGCCTTACCGCGACCGACACCGTGTGGGACGTCGGCGCCGGCACGGGGAGCGTGTCGATCGAGGCGGCGCTCGTCGCGCGAGCGGGGTCGGTATGGGCGGTCGAGCGCAACGCGACCGGCGTGCGGCTCATCCGAGAGAACGCGGATGCATTCGGGTGCGGCAACGTGCATGCGGTCCCCGGTGTCGCCCCCGAAGCGCTCGCGATACTGCCCGTCCCCGACGCCGTGTTCGTCGGCGGGAGCGCGGGCGAGCTTCCCTCCATCGTGGAGGTGGCGCTCGAGAAGAACTCGCAGGTTCGCCTGTGCGTGCCATGCGTCACCGTTGAGACGCTCACCGAGGCGTGCGCGCTCCTCTCGAGTTCGCGCTTTAAGGGGTTCGAGGCTTGCCAGGTGTCGGCCGCCCGCGCCGAAGCTGTAGGCTCGCACCATCTTATGAAGGCGCAAAACCCCGTGTTCCTCGTCAGCGCGCGTGGTGCAGGTGGGGAAGGCGGCGCCCGGTGAGCACGACCATCCCGCGCTTCATGGTCGCTGCGCCCTCGAGCGGGAGCGGCAAGACGGTCGTTACGTGCGCGCTCCTGCGCGCGCTCGCGCGCCGCGGCCTTGCGTGCGCGGCCTTCAAATGCGGCCCCGACTACATTGATCCGCTCTTTCATCGTCGCGTCGTGGGCGCGCGCTCGGGCAACTTAGACGGCTTCTTCACCGACGCCCCGACGCTGCGCGCCCTGCTCGCACGCGGCGCCGCGGGCGCGGATGTCGCGGTGCTCGAGGGGGTCATGGGCTTCTACGACGGCATGGCGCCCGGCGTGGCCGACGCGAGCAGCTACCAGGTTGCGCGCGACACGGAAACGCCGGTCGTTTTAGTGGTGAACGGGCGCGGGGCGTCTTTATCGCTCGCCGCCGTAATTCGCGGCATCGCCGAGTTCCTGCCTTGTGCGAACGTGCGCGGCGTCGTGCTGAACAAGACGAGCGCCGCTGCCTGCGCCTACGCGGCGCCTGCGATCGAGAAGCACACGGGCGTCGCGGTTTTGGGTAATATTCCCGCCGACGAGGCGTTCTCGCTCGAAAGCCGGCATCTGGGGCTTGTGACCGCCGACGAGGTCGAGCAGCTCTCCGCGCGCATCGACAAGATGGCCGAGCTGGTGGAAAAGAGCGTCGACGTCGACCGCTTGCTCGAAATAGCGGCGACGGCACCCGATATCTGCGAGGAACCTTACCGGTTGGAGCCGATCGCGGGAGCGCGGCCCATCGTCGCCGTTGCGTGTGACGAGGCGTTCTCGTTCTACTACGAGGAGAACCTGCGCGCGCTCGAGTACCTGGGTTGCGAGCTGGCCTTTTTCAGCCCCCTGTGTGATAGCGAGTTGCCGCGGGGGACAAGCGCCCTCTATCTGGGAGGCGGCTACCCGGAGCTCCATGTGCGGCAGCTCTCCGAGAACGCGCCGATGCGCGAGGCGGTGCGGCGTGCGGTGGAATCCGGCATGCCGACGGTTGCCGAATGCGGTGGGTTTCTGTACCTGCAGCGCGAAATCTCCGATAGCGAGGGGCGGCGCTGGCCTGTTGTGGGCGCCCTTGAGGGCGCAAGCGAGAACGGGGGAAGGCTGTCCCATTTCGGGTACGTGGAGCTCACTTCCCAACGCGACGGGCTCTACGGGCCGCGCGGCACACGCATCCGCGCGCACGAGTTCCACTACTGGCAGTCCACCTGCCCGGGCGGCGACTTTTGGGCGCAAAAGCCCCGGCGCGACAAGGGCTGGCCGTGCATGACGACTACCCCGTCCCTGGTTGCGGGCTTCCCGCATGTGTACTATCCTGCGAACCCCGACGTTGCGCGCGCGTTCGCGTCTGCCGCAGCGTCGTTCGCAGAGAGGAGACGGCATGGCTGAAGCAACCGAAACCGCGCTTGCCTGCATCCGCGAGGAAGTCGAGCGCGCGTTCTCGTCGGCGCCGGGCGCCGTGCTCGAAGCCGCGCTCTCCCGGATCGCGCCCGCAGACGAGTGCGCCCGCGCCGCCGCGTACGCCGCGTGGGACTCCATCGCGCACCCCTTGGGGGGATTGGGCGACTTTGAAGATGCCGTCGCGCGTATCGCCGCAGCTCAGGGGAGCGCCGAGGTGGCCGAGTTTCCCCGTGCGCTCGCAGTATTCTTCTCCGACAACGGGGTCGTTGCCGAAGGCGTGTCGCAAAGCGGACAAGACGTGACGCGAGCCGTCGCGCGCAACATGTGCGAGGGAGCCACGAGCGCCTGCCGCATGGCGGCGTTCGCGGGTGCCGAGGTCGTGCCCGTCGACGTGGGTATGGCCCGGGGCATAGAAGACGCGCGCATGGTACGCGCGAACGTGCGGCGGGGGAGCGGCAACATCGCGCACGGCCCCGCTATGTCTCGCGATGGGGCTGTGCGCGCGATCGAGGTCGGAATCGCCGTCGCGTGCGGGCTTGCTCGCGCCGGCGTGCGCCTTCTCGCCGCGGGCGAGATGGGCATCGGCAACACGACCACCTCGGCGGCGGTGGCCGCAGTGCTCATCCGGGCGGACGCGCGGAGCCTCGTCGGCCGCGGCGCGGGGCTCTCGGACGCCTCGCTCGCGCGCAAGCGCGACGTGGTCGAGCGCGCTATCGACGCGAACTCGCCCGATCCCGCCGACCCGATCGACGTGCTCTCGAAGGTGGGCGGCTTCGACCTCGCGGCGATGTGCGGCTTCTACCTGGGGGCCGCGGCCTCGAAGGCGCCGGCGCTCCTCGACGGGGTCATATCCTGCACGGCGGCCCTGTGCGCGGCGCGCCTGTGCCCCAACGCCTTGGGCTACCTCGTGGGCACCCACGCATCAAGCGAACCCGCAAGCCAGGAGCTCCTTCGCGAGCTCGGCATAAAGGCACCCATCGTCGCAGGCATGCACTTGGGCGAGGGCGCGGGCGCCATGGCGTATCTGCCCCTTCTGGATTCTGCGCTGCGCGTGTACCGGGATGGGAAGACGTTCACGGCGACTGGCATGGCTGCTTACGAGCATTTCGAGGCTGGGAAATGACGGTGACGTTCGTTATCGGCGCCGCCGCGAGCGGCAAGAGCGCCTATGCCGAGTCCCTGTGCCTCGGGCACGACGGCCCCCGCGTGTACCTGGCAACGATGGAGCCCTTCGGGGAAGAGGGCGCCCGCCGCATCGCGCGCCATCGGGCGCTGCGCGAGGGCAAGGGGTTTTCCACCCTCGAGCGCACGCGTGACGTGGGCGCCGCGGTGTCCGGGCTTCCGCGCGGCTGCACGCTTCTTTTGGAGGACGTGGGCAACCTGGTTGCGAACGAGCTCTTCGCGGAAGGCGGCTTGTCCCCACGTGACCCCGACGCTACGGCGCGCGAGGTGCTCGGAGACATCGAACGGCTCGTTCAGGCGGCTGCGTATACGGTGGTGGTCACCGTCGACGTGTTCGGCGATGGGATGCGCTACGATGAGGGGACTGAGGCATGGAGGCGCGCGCTCGCGCGCGTGAACGCGGGCGTGGCGGCGCTGGCCGACCGCGCGGTCGAAGTGGTATGCGGGATTCCCGTGTGGTTGAAAGGCGAAGGACCTACAAGGTGAAGATAGCAGAGGCAATCGGCGCGGCGTTCGGAACGTTCTCGCGCATCCCCGTCCCGAAATCGACCTGGACCGATTTCGGGTCAACCCATGCGCTTGCCGCGTTTCCCCTGGTGGGCCTTGCGGAAGGCTTCCTCATAACGGCGTGGGGGTACGTGGCGAACCTGCTCGGCGTGCCTGCGACCATCGTCGCGGCCGTGCTCGTGGCGCTGCCTGTGGTGGTGACGGGAGGCATCCACCTAGACGGGCTCTGCGACACCTCCGATGCGCTTGCAAGTTGGGCCCCGCGCGAGCGAAAGCTCGAGATCATGCACGACCCGCGGGCGGGCGCCTTCGGGGTCATCGGTGTTGTCGTGTACCTTATTCTGCAGTTTTCCCTGTTCACCGCGCTGCCGCTTACGGCGGGGGCGTTCCTCGCGCTTCTGTGCTCGCTCGTGTTCTCCCGCGCGCTTTCGGGGCTCGCCGTAGAATGCTGGCCTGCCGCGCGGGCGGACGGCATGGCCGCGGGACTCTCGCCTGCTAAGAAGCGCGCGGCGATCGTCGTGCCGCTTTGCGCTTTCGCTGCGGCTTCGGCTGCAGGGATGGTCGCGTGCGCTCAGGCCGTCGGCGCCCTTATGACGGTGGCGGGGCTTTTGGCGCTCGCGTGGTACCGTCATGTTGCTCTGTCCCGCTTCGGCGGGGTGACGGGGGATTTGGCCGGATGGTTTCTGCAATGGGCCGAGCTCGCGATGCTTGCCATGCTGGTGGCGGGGGGCATGCTCCTATGATGCTCGTGGTAGGTGGCGCGCATTCGGGGAAGAGGACCTTCGTGCGCGAAAAGCTCGGGTTCGCGGCGGACGATTTCGTCGACGCGGCGCAGCTCGCGGCGGGCGGCGTGCCCGCGGCTTTTGCCGGCCTCGTCGCGTACCGTGCTGAGGAACTCGTACGCGCGCTCGACGCTGACCGGGCCCTCGAGTGGCTGACCGGCTTCGACGCAGTGATTCTGACCTTGGTCGGCTCGGGGGTCGTCCCTATGCGTGCGGAAGACGCCCAATGGCGCGAGCGCGCGGGGCGTCTGGGATGCGCGCTCGCTGCGCGCGCCGACGTCGTCGTGCGCATGACGTGCGGGATTCCCCAGGTCATCAAAGGAAACCTTGCCGATGCGCCTCGAGGGACGCAGGGCGCGGGCGCGCCTTTGGAAGTCGTCTTCGTGCGCCATGGTGCCACGGCGGGCACGGAAGACCATCGCTACAGCGGGGCGGGCACCGACGAGCCCCTGTCGAGCGCGGGCGAGCGCGCTTTGCGCGAGCTCGCGTGCGATCGTGACGTGTTCCGTGTTATCACGAGCGGCATGGCCCGCACCGACCAGACGGCACGCATCCTCTTCCCGAATGCGGAGCTTATGGCATGCCCCGGTCTGCGCGAGATGGATTTCGGTGACTTCGAGGGGCGAAGCGCCGCCGAGCTTAAAGAGGATGCGCGCTACCGCGCCTGGGTAGACTCCTGGTGCGAGACGCGGTGCCCGCATGGCGAGGGCAAGAGCGATTTCACCCGCCGCGTCGTCGCGGCGTTTCGGGAGGCGTGCGAATCGGAGCGCGCCCAGGGGAGTGGGCGCGCCGTCTTCGTCGTTCACGCGGGTACCGTGAAAGCGCTGCTTTCCGAGCTTGCTGTCCCGAAAATGGAATACTTCGACGTGCATACCGAGCCGGGCGGCGCATGGGCCGCCACCTGGGATGGGCGCTGCCTTCGCGACGTTCGCCCCGCTTCGGGGGGCGATGCCCGGTGATGACGATTCTTGCCGTCGCCGCCGGGTTCGCGGCCGACCTTGCCTTCGGCGACCCGCGCTGGCTTCCCCATCCCGTCGTCGCCATGGGGCGCGCGATCACGTGGGCCGAAGGCCGCCTGCGGGGCGCATTCCCGCAAACGTCCGCGGGCACGCGCGCCGCAGGGCTTGTGCTCGCCGTGGCGCTTCCGCTTGCGTGTGGGCTTTTGACCTGGGGAATCCTGCATCTTTGCGGCATGGTTCACCCCGGCTTGCGCTTCGTGGCCGAGGCATGGGCGAGCTATCAGGTTCTCGCGACATGCGAGCTGCGCCGCCAGAGCCTGGCCGTGGCCCGCGCGTTCTCGAAGGGCGGCCTTGTCGCGGCGCGCGAAGCCGTCGGGCTCATCGTGGGACGCGACACGTCTGTTCTCGACGAGCAGGGCGTTGTGCGCGCCGCCGTGGAAACGGTGGCGGAGAACGCGAGCGACGGCGTCATCGCGCCGCTTTTCTACCTTATGATCGGGGGTGCGCCCTTGGGCATGGCGTACAAGGCTGTGAACACGCTCGACAGCATGGTGGGCTACAAAAACGCGCGCTACATCGACTTCGGCTGCGCCTCGGCTCGCCTCGACGATGCGGTGAACTGGATTCCCTCGCGCTTATCGGCCCTGTTCATGATCGCCGTGTGCCCGATCGTCGGGCTCGACGCGCGCGGGGCGGCGCGCATCTGGCGCCGCGACAGGCGTCGCCATGCGAGCCCCAACTCGGCGCAGACCGAGTCAGCGTGTGCGGGCGCGCTCGGGCTGCGCCTGGCAGGACCCGCGGTGTATTTCGGCAAGCTCGTTGAGAAACCGACGATAGGCGACGCGTCCCGCGAAATCGAGTGTGGCGACATCGCCCGGGCGACAAGGCTCATGCTCGCCGCGTCCGTATGCGCGCTCGTCGTCTTCGGCGCCGCGCGCGCGGCGGTCGTGCTCGCCTTGGGGGCGATGGCATGAGGGAAGACCACGCCGCGCTCCGGGCTGCCGGGGGAATCCTGCGCGCCCGTACGCATGGGGGCAGCGCGCAATCGCTCGGCATCGGTTGCGAAGGGGGCGCCTCACACCTCATTGACTTCTCGGTGAACGTGAATCCGGCAGGGCCCTCGCCGCGCGCCCTCGCCGCAGCTTGCAAGGCGCTTTCTCGAATCGACGCCTACCCCGATAGGGAAAGCCGCGCCCTCGTTCGCGCCCTAGCGCGCGCCCAGGGCATTCCCGAAGATACTATCGTCTGCGGCGCGGGCGCGTCCGACATCATCTGGCGGCTCGCTGCGGCGGTGCGCCCGAAACGCATCGTCGTGTGCGCGCCGACGTTCTCTGAATATGCGGAGGCGGCATCGTACTACGGCGCATGCGTGCAGGAGTTCCCGCTCTCCGAAGCGGACGACTTCGACGTGCCCGCCTCCTTCGCCCGCGCGATCGAGGGGCCGGGAGACGTGGCGTACCTCTGCAATCCGAACAACCCGACGGGGCGCCTCGTCGACCCCCGCGTGATCGATGCCGCGGCTTGCCGCTGCGAGCAGGTGGGCGCGCTGCTCGTCGTGGACGAGTGCTTCCTCGGATTTGCGCCCGACGCCCGCGAAAGGAGCGTGGCCGCACGCGCCGCGTGTTCGCGCCATGTGGCCGTGCTCTCCGCGTTCACCAAGCTCTACGGAATGGCTGGGTTGCGGTTGGGGTATCTGATCAGCGGAAACGCCCAACTCATCGAGGGGATTCGCCGGGCGGGGCAGGCGTGGCCCGTCTCCTCGGTCGCCGAGGCCGCGGGCATCGCCGCCCTGGAAGACGTCGAATACGTCTCGCGCACGCGCGATGTATTGGCGGGCGAGCGAGCGTGGCTTTCCCACGAGCTCTCCTCGCTCGGGCTTTCCGTCGTGCCGTCGGATGCGAACTTCCTTTTAGTCCGCACGCCGGCGAAAGACATCCCCGAGCGCCTGTATAAACAGGGGGTTTTGGTCCGCACGTGCGACTCGTTTTCGGTACTGTCCCGTTTCTGGTGCCGCGTCGCGGTGCGCACGCGCAAGGAGAACGCCCGTCTTGCGATGGCGTTCAGCCGCGCGCTTCGGGCGGAAGGCGCATCGGGCGAAGGCGAACCCGACGAACGGGGCGGCGCTTCTTGCAGCGGTGCTATGGCGGGCGCGGATGGCCGAGGCTCGGCGAAGGAGGTCGATACCCGTGGGTAGGGCGAAGCCCATCATGATCCAGGGCACCATGTCGAACGCGGGGAAGAGCCTGCTTGCGGCGGGACTGTGCCGTGTGCTTTCGCAGGACGGCCTGCGCGTGGCTCCCTTCAAGAGCCAGAACATGGCGCTCAACAGCGGTGTCACGGCCGATGGGCTCGAGATGGGGCGCGCCCAGATCATGCAGGCCGAGGCGTGCGGCATCGCGCCCGACGTGCGCATGAACCCCATCCTGCTCAAGCCCGAAAGCGACCACCGAAGCCAGCTCATCGTGGCCGGCAAGGCGCAGGGAGCCTTCGCTGCGAGGGACTACTTCACGCGAAAGAAGGCGCTCATGCCGCAGATTTTGGAGGCGTTCGATTCGCTTGCGGAGGAAAACGACGTAATCGTCATCGAGGGCGCCGGCAGCCCCGTCGAAATCAACCTTGCCGAAAACGACATCGTCAACATGGGGCTCGCACGCGCCGTGTCCTCTCCCGTGCTGCTCGCGGGCGACATCGACCCAGGCGGGGTGTTTGCCCAGCTCTACGGCACGGTCGCGCTCCTTGCGCCCGAGGACCGCGCGCTTTTGCGGGGGCTTGTGGTGAACAAGTTCCGCGGCGATGTGGAAATCCTGCGCCCGGGTTTGGCCCCGCTCGAGAAGATGTGCGGGGTTCCCGTCGTGGGGGTCGTGCCGTATCTTACGCTCGACCTGGACGACGAGGACTCGCTCGCTCCGCGCCTATCTGCCCGCGAGGCGTGCGGCGTCATCGACGTCGCCGTCGTGCGCCTTCCGCATCTGTCGAACTTCACCGACTTCGACCCGCTTTCGCGCGTGCCCGGCGTGGGCGTGCGCTACGTTTCCTCGACGACCGATCTGGGCCGACCCGACCTGGTGGTGCTCCCCGGCTCAAAGACCACGCTCGACGACGCGCGCTGGCTTGCGGCTAGCGGCATCGGAGCCTGCGTACGCGCGCTTTCGGGCGCCGGCACGCCGGTGCTCGGCATATGCGGAGGCTACCAGCTTTTGGGAGACGAGCTTTCCGACCCGCACGGCAGGGAAGGCGCTGGCACCGCGCGCGGGCTCGGGCTCATCCCTGCAAGTACGGTGTTCAAGGAGGAAAAGCGCCTCGCCCAGTCGGAGCTGCGCATCACGGGCGCCCAAGGCGCGTTCTCGGTGTGGAATGGCATGACGGCGCGCGGGTACGAGATTCACGACGGCGAAACGACCGTCTCCTGCGCCCCTGCGGGCACGATTGGCGGCAAACCAGAAGGAGCGGCCTGCGGAAACGTGTTCGGAACCTATCTCCACGGCCTGTTCGACGAACCGGGGGTGGCGCTCGCCCTCGCGCGCTCGCTCGCGCGCATGCGCGACCTGCCCGAGAGCGTCGTGGGTGCTGAGGGCGCGGTGTCCGCGGCCGATCACCGTGCGCGCGAGTTCGACCGCCTGGCCGACTCCGTGCGCGGGGCGCTCGACATGGAGTATGTCTACCGCATTATCAAGGAGGGCGTATGATCCACGTGTATCATGGCGACGGCAAAGGCAAGACCACGGCGGCGATGGGCCTCGCCCTTCGCATGCTCGCCGCAGGCCGCCGCGTCGTCGTCGTGCAGTTCCTGAAAGACGGCGAAAGCGGGGAGGCGCGCCTGCTCGCCGAGCATTTCGGCGTGCCCGTGTTCGCGGGGAAGGCGTCGGACAAGTTTACCTGGTCGATGACGTCGGAAGAACTTGCCGCGACGCGCGAGCTGCACGATGGGAACCTCGCTTCCGCGCTCGCCGAGCTCGAGGGCGCGCAGGAGGGGCTGCTCGTGCTCGACGAGGCACTCGACGCGCTTTCGAAGGGGCTTGTCGACGAGGCGCTCGTGGACCGCGCGCTCGATATGTCCGCGCGCGGCGTCGAAGTAGCGCTCACCGGGCGCGCGCCTTCCCGCAAGATCGTGGAGAAGGCCGACTACATAACCGAGATGCGGTGCGAGAAACACCCCTACGAGCAGGGGATATGTGCAAGGGAAGGAGTCGAATACTAGATGGATTCCAAGGAGATGGCGCCCGGCGACATCGAGCGGCGCAGCTTTGAGATCATCACCGAAGAGCTCGGCGGCCGCACGTTTCCGCCGCTCGAAGAGCCCGTCGTGAAGCGCGTCATCCACACCACTGCCGACTTCTCGTACGCCGATTCCCTCGTGTTCACCCATGACGCCGCGCACTGTGCGCTCGACGCACTGCGCGCAGGGGCCACGGTGCTCACCGATACGAACATGGCGCTCGCAGGCATAAGCAAGCCCGCGCTCGCGAAGATCGGCTGCAAGGCCGTGTGCTACATGGCCGACCCTGATGTCGCCGCAACGGCGCGCGCCGCGGGCACGACTCGCGCCGTTGCGAGCATGGACAAAGCTTGCGGCATCGAGGGTCCGCTCATCGTGGCCGTCGGTAACGCTCCCACAGCACTTCTGCGCCTCGCCGAGCTCATGGACGCGGGGAAGATCGCGCCCGCGCTCGTCGTTGGGGTGCCGGTCGGGTTTGTGAATGTGGTCGAGGCGAAAGAGGAGCTACTTGCGCGACGCGTGCCGGCCATCGTCGCGAGGGGTCGCAAGGGCGGCTCGACCGTGGCGGCCGCCATTATGAACGCGCTGCTCTACCAGATCACGCGCCCAGGCGGCCCGAAGTGACGGCCCCCGCATCCGTGCCGGCGCTGCACATCTTCGCCGGCACCACCGAGGGCCGCCTTCTGTGCGAATGGGCGAGCGGGTCGGGCATCCCCGCCCGTGCCTACGCGGCAACCGAGTACGGAGGCGAGCTTTTGGGCGAACTTCCGGGCATCGAGGTGCATGCGGGCAGGCTCGACGAGGCCGACATGGAGCGCGAGCTTTTCGGCGCGCGCATCGTCGTCGACGCCACGCACCCCTTCGCTACGCTCGCAAGCGGCAACATCCGGGCCGCTTCGCTCGCCGTGGGTGCACGATGCCTGCGCCTTGCGCGCCCGGTCGAGGCGCTGCCCAAAGGCGTCGTGTCGGTCGCGTCGATCGCCTGCGCGGCGCGCTTTCTCTCCGAGAACCCGGGTCGCGCGCTTCTCACGACGGGGAGCAAGGAGCTTGCTCCCTACACGCGCGTCGCCGATTTCGCGGAGCGCTTCTTCGTGCGTGTGCTCCCGCTGCCCGGTGCTATAACGAAGTGCATCGACGCGGGGTTTTCGCCGTCGCACGTCATCGGCATGCAGGGGCCCTTCACCCGCGAGCTCAACGAGGCGATGCTTCGGCAGGTGGGCGCCCAGTGGCTTGTGACCAAGGACTCGGGAACCGTAGGTGGCACGGCCGAGAAGATCGCCTCCGCGCGCGACGTGGGAGCGCGCTGTATCGTGGTCGCCCGTCCCGCCGAGGGAGGCGGGGCCCTTTCGCTTCGGGAAGTGGAAGACGCGCTCTTACGGGAGTTCGCGCGCTAGGCGCTCGCCGCGCCTGCGCGCCCTCTCGCCCGCGAGGAGGGGCGCCCCAAGCAAGCTCGACCCGTACAAGCCCGTCATCCACCAATAGCTCGAGGGCGACGCCCGGAACTGGCGCAAACAGCCCTTCAATAAGTTGCGGTGAAATAGTGTCTGTTTTTGCTGCTAGATAGCATATTTAGTCCCTAATTCACCGCAACTTGTTGGTGGTGGCTTACTGGTAGCGAAGGCACTCCACCGGATCGAGCTTTGCCGCGCGTCGAGCGGGGTAGAAGCCAAAGATTACGCCGATGCCGACCGATACGGCAAACGCGATCAACACTGTTGTAATGGAGAAGCTTGGCGTGATCGTCCCGGTAGCTCCAAACTCGCTCATGATGCCCGAGCTTGCGGCAAAGAACGTGAGTCCCCATGCCAGCAGATAGCCAATCAGGACACCCAACAGTCCGCCGGTGACGCACAGCGCCGAGGACTCGGCCAAAAACTGCGCGGTGATATCGCGACGACTTGCGCCCAGGGCACGGCGAATGCCGATCTCACGGATGCGCTCAGTCACGTTGGTGAGCATCATGTTCATAATGCCGATACCGCCGACAAGCAGCGAGATGCTGGCGACAGCACCCATGATGAGCGAGAACGCGCCCATAAAGGAGTTGAGTGCATCGATGGCGCTTTTCATGGAGGTCGCCGATACACTGTCGTACTCATCATCCTCCGCGATGCCCTTCATTGCGCGCACCTTGGACTCGATGGTTTTACAAAGCTCATCCATGTCCATGCCCTCGGCGGCAAGTGTCGTCACGCTGGGGAATGAAGGATTCTCGTCACCAAACAGGCCGGAGATGGTTTCGCGTGGCATATACAGCGTGAGCGAGCCCATGGAGTCGCTGCCACCATCTATCACGCCTACAATCTGCACCTCGCCGTTGGACACCTTGATGGTTTTCCCCAGCGCATCCTGTTCGTTGCCGTAAAGCTGATCGGCGCCGTTGCGGCTGATGAGCGCCACGCGCGAGCCTGACTGGGACTCGGCCTGGGAATAGGTGCGCCCCGCAACGAGCTTGCTGGCCCCCACCGCGTCGAGCATGTCGCTATCGACACCTTGTGCCATGACGGTATAGCTTTTATCGCCGGTCTTATACTCGGTATACGCGCTGTCGACAATGCCGATCTGCTCTATCTGCGGCACCAGTTTTTGAAGCTTCTCGATGTCCGACTCGGTGAGTTCTTGCGACGAATAGATTTGCACCATGCGTGCCGCATTGAGGCCCAGACTGTTGACCAGGCTGTTTTGGATACCGCCGATGAGCGAAGTCATGGCGATAACCGAGGCGATGCCGATGACAATGCCCAGGATGGTGAGCAGGCTGCGCCCCTTGTTGGCCTCGAGCGAGTGAAGGGCTTCCTGGATGAGATCGCGGGCGCTCATGCCACCACTCCTTTCGGCGGGTTGGCGGAGGCGGAAATCATGGGCAGGCTATCTACGGCGCTGCGCAGGGTCCGCGGTGCATGTGGAATATACGCGCCGTCGTGAATGCGACCGTCGCGGATGGTCACGGCGCGGTCGGCCTCGGCGGCGATTCCGGGGTCGTGTGTGATAAGCACGATGGTTTTGCCGCGCTTCTGGAGCTTATGGAAGGTCTCCATCACAAGCGCTCCGGTAGCGGAGTCCAGGTTTCCCGTCGGCTCGTCGGCCAGAATGATGGGCGGGTCATTGACGAGGGCGCGCGCGATTGCGACACGCTGCATCTGGCCGCCCGAGAGCTCGGATATGCGGTGGTCCCAGTGGTCGACCGGCAGCGTGACGGCCTGCAGCGCGTGCACGGCGCGCATCTCGCGCTGGCTACGGGGCACATTGGTGTAGGCCAGCGGCAGCATCACGTTTTCGATAACCGACAGGCGCGGCAGCAGGTTGAAGCTCTGAAAGACAAAGCCAATGCTCAGGGCGCGGACTTCGGTGAGCTCGTCATCGTCGAGCTCGGCCACGTTGAGCCCTTGCAGGTAGTAGTCGCCCGCCGTCGGTTTGTCCAGGCAGCCTAGGATGTTCATGAGCGTTGATTTGCCCGAGCCCGAGGGGCCGGTGATAGCGACGAATTCGCCGGGTTCTACCGCCAGGCTCACGTTGTGCAGGATGTGGGCGCAACCCGCCTCGCTCTCAAAGATGCGGTGTACGTTGCGGATGTCGATAACGGGACGCATTACATGCCCTCATCGTCAGACATACTGCCCGAATCCGCGCTGTAGCCGCCGTCAGCCGTTGCGTTCGCTCCGGTGTCCATGACGAGGGTGTCGCCATCGCGCAGCTTGGTAACCGGCACGTTGGGGTTGATCTCGTTGCCCTGGTCGTCGCGCTTGACCTGTGTCTTGCCGACTACGGCTTCGTTGTCGTTTTGCGTCACGACGGTCACCTTCACGCGACGGGTTTGCTTGTCCTCGTCATCAGTCGCCACGTTGACGTAATAGTGTTCGCCGTCTTCGGTCATGAGCGCCATCGTCGGCACCATCACCACGTCGTCGAGCTGCTCGGTCACCACCGATACCTCGGCCGTCATGCCCGGCTTCAGGCGCGCGTCGGGCGCCTCGATGAGGATGTCGACGTTAAAGGTTACGCTGCCGCCGCCACCGTTGGCGGCGTCGGAGTTTGCCACCGACGCGATAGCCGTGACGGTGCCCTGGCTCACGATATCGGGAAACGCGGGATACGTGACGTTGGCGCTCTGCCCAACGGCGATCTTGGCGATGTCCTTTTCGCCCACCTGCACGGTCACCTTCATTTTGGACAGGTCGGCGATCTGCATGCACTGCTTGCCGCCGCTCGTGTCGCTTTCGCCCATGATCATGCCGCCTGTTACCGTGGCGCCCACCTTGGCGTTGAGCTCCACGATGCTGCCCGAGCTCGGGGCCGTGACCGTACGACTGGCTGCCTTGGCGTTCGCCTGATCGAGGTTTGCCTGGGCCGATGCGAGGCTGCGCTGCGCGGCCGATACGGCGTTCGTGTCCGCCGATGCGGCGGAGATGCCAGCCGCTGCGGAAGCTTCATCGACGTCCGTCATTGGGGTGGCCTGTGCGGCGGCTGCGGCTTTCTGCGCGTTGGCGAGGTCTTCCTGGGCGGCTGTAACTGCACGCTGCGCCTCGGCAACGTTGCGATCGAGCTCGTCGTTTTTAATGGTCATAAGCACGTCGCCCTCGTTGACGGATTGGCCTGCCTGCACGTTGATAGAATCGACCGTGCCGTCGACAGAAGGGGAGACCACTGAGGACGAAATGGGTTTGAGCTGGCCTTTCGCCTCGACCGTTGTGGTAAACGTGCCCTCGGTCGCCATGTCGGTCACAGGCTCGTTAGCGCCCTGTGGCTGCGCATTGATAATCAGGGTTGCGACAATGGCAATGAGCGCGATGGCACCCACGACGCCGGCGGCAATACCGCGTCGAATCAGCTTTTTGCGTCGACGTTCGGCACGCTTTGCTTTGAGCTTGGCGTAGGCCTCTTCGTCAGAAATCTCGGTTGTATCGCTTGTGCTGCCATTTTGCTGTGTGGCGTGCACGTCTGTTATGAGGGGAATCGTTTCGGTGGCACCCTCGGGCGCTCGCTCGGTATCATTTGGTCCCGAGCTGATGGTGGGGACATTCGACATGGCGTCTCCTTTATAGAAAGTTCCTCAATTAGTATATGCGCCCGTCGCGTGAGGCGGGCGCATATGGCGGATTCTTTCGGAACTGTTAGATTGGAGCGTCAGTTTCCCGTTGTGTGAAGGCGTGTTTTCCTACGAGTGGACAACCACGCACAGGCCGACTTTGATGCAATCGTGTAGTGCCTTTGCATCGGCCAGACGCAGGTTGATGCAACCGTGGCTGCCGCACCACTTGTACGACTCGGCATTATCGAAGCTCTTGTCGTTTTGCCAGGTGGCGTCGTGGAAGCCGATCATATTGCCCTCAAACGGCATCCAGTAGCTCACCGGGCTCTCGTATTTGGGCTTACCGGTCTCGGGGTCCTTGGCTCCGATCAGCGTGCTGCCGCCGTCGTTGCTGTTGATCTGCCACACGCCCTCGGGGGTGGCGTCTTCGCCCGGTTTCCCGGAAATAAAGTTGGCCTCCCAAACGATATTGCCGTTCTCGTCGTAGTAGCGCGCGTGCTGCTCGGACAGATCGACATCGATGTATGCCTTCCAGTCGGGCTCTCCCTTTGCGGTAAAGGTGTCGGCCTTCTGGGAGTACTTGATCTCGATTTCGCCGGTCTGTTTGTTGTTAATGGCGTCCTCGACCTGCTTGGCGAGCGAGCTACTGTCGATGGACCAACCAAAGTCACCGCCTTCGATGGCGCACTGCTTGCCATCGGCGCGCGTCCACCAGCGAGTGGAGCCCACGGTATTAAAGCCGTTGGCGAGCTCGGCTGCCCAGCTGCTGATCTGCGACGTATCGAGCGTGGGGTTGGCCGGATCGGCAAAGCTGATCCACTGCAATACGGAGCTGCCATCAACTTTGCCGGCATCCTCGCCGTTGAGCTTGAGGGTCACGTTGACGCCCAGGAAGTTGTTGGCGGCATCGCATGCGGCCTGAATCTGATCATCGGTCAGCGTTCCATTGAGCGGCTCATAGGCATCGTTGCCGAGCTTGGAAAGATCTACGGTCTCGGCCAGCGAGGCAAGCTCGAGCTCGGCATATTTAATGACATGCTCGCGGTTGAGTTTTTCGTTGGAGCGCGCCTTCTCGACGGTAAACTTGCCGGCCTGTTCGTCATAGGAGCTATTGGCCTCGAACGTGCCCGAACGCCCCTCGTTAAACTCGTCGATGGCGGTGCCCAGATCCTTCTCAAACTTCTTTTGGTCAAAGGTGTCGGAGAGCATGGACAGGTCGACGTCTTGATCAAGATCGACTTCGTTGGAGGTAGCAGTTGTTTTGGTCTTGCCGCTTAAGGATTCCACAAGGCGGACCGGCCATGCAAAGGCTTCGTTGTGGCTGATGATCTCTTTTGCGGCAGCTTCGCCGTCGACGATGGGCTCATCGGACTCGGGCTGATAGGTCCAGCTAAAGTCATCGCCTGTCACGGTGAGCTTATAGTGCTTCCATGCCGAATTGACCTTGGTAGCGGCAGACGAAGCGTTGGAGAACGAGACGTCGACGCCGGCAATGGTGGTGTTGGGGTAGGCTACCTGAGAAAATGCTACGACGCCTACGATATAGACAATGACGATTAGACCCAGGACGACAAAGAGCGTCGTCTTTTTGCCCGACTTATTGTTCTCGGCGGGTTTGCGCGCGGGGCCGCGATCGCATCGAGCGTGCGTGGGGGGCTGCTTGGGCGCATTGCCGTTTGTCTGGCGCTGCTGACGTTGTTGACGCTGCTGTCGCTGTTGGTTCGGGCGTTGGGAAACGTTTGCTGCACTACGCTGCTGACCGTGGCTCGGCGCGATAGGACGCGGCGACTGAACGCCTCCGGTGTGCCTGCTCGGCTGCTGCGGATCGGGAATCAGTTGAGTTCGATCGTTTTGCGACATCGTATGCATATCCTTCGATTTTCGCCTTGCGGTTCATCGTGTTTTTACTGGGCTTGCATTATAGCGATTGCCCTGCTGTTTGTGGTACGGAAACGGTGGCATTCAAAAGAGGTGGGACATTTGTCCCACCTTTGAGTCGTTCTTTGTCGCTATCCGCACACACCGCATTTTGCACAGGCCGAAAGTGCGGCCGGAGCCTGCGCGATGCCGCCCTTTGCCGTCTCGCGCAGTGTGGCCGGCAACGCGTGACCCACCGAGAGCATGACATGTGCCATCTGGTCAAACGGCACCAGGCTCTTAATGCCTGCGAGGGCGAGTTGTGCCGAGCTAAAGGCCGCTGCCACGCCGATGGCGTTGCGGTTTTGGCAGGGCACCTCCACGAGGCCACCGACGGGGTCGCAAACGAGGCCCAGCAGGTTACTCAGCGCGATGGAGCTGGCGTCGAGCGCCTGTTCGGGCGTGCCGCCGAGCATCTGCACCAGCGCGGCGGCCGCCATGGCGGCGGCGCTTCCCACCTCGGCCTGACAGCCGCCCTCAGCGCCGGCGACGCAGGCACTCGTGGTGAGGTTGAGGCCGATGGCGGCTGCGCAGTAGAGCGCGTCCATGACCTGCTCGTCGTCGAGCTGAAGGTGATCGGCGAGCGCCAACACGCAGCCGGGCACGACACCCGCGGAGCCTGCCGTGGGGGCGGCGACGATCACTCCCATCGTGGCGGAGCGCTCAAGCACGGCCATCGCGCGGGCCACGGCTTCGGTCTGGACGGGGCCCATCAGGCTTTCACTCAAATCGTTGCGGCCGGTGGCTTCGACGAGCTTGGCCTCGCCGCCGATAAGCCCGCCGAGCGAGCGTTGCGGATTGGCGATGGGCGCCGTGGTCTCCTCGCGCATGACGTCGAGCACGCGGCGCATGGCGGCGACGGCGTGGGCCTCGCCGGTCAGACGCGCCTCGCGCACGGCCATGACGGCGCCGATGCTGAGCCCCAGTTCCTCGCACGCATCGAGCAGCTGCTCGCCGTCGTCGAAGATCTCCTTTGCCGAGACGCCGGGGGAGAGCGACGAGGCAGAACCGGGGAGCTCGATAAAGGTCGCGTAATCGACATTGTCGAGCTTGCGCAGCATGGGGACGACGGTGTCGTCGGGCGCGCCGTCGGTCTCAAAGACAGAGTAGGCCTGGCCGCCCACTTCGGTGCGGTAGGTGCGGCAGAAGGCGATGTTCACGTGGGCGTAGGCGAGCAGGTTGGTGAGCGCGGCGAGCACGCCGGGGACGTCGTAGTGCGCCACGAAGAGCGTGGAGTACATACCCGAGATGTCGACGCCGACGCCGTTAATGCGGCTGATGCGCATCTTGCCGCCGCCCAGGCTCTCGCCGCGGACCTGTGCCGTGGCGCCCGTGTCGTCGACCATGTCGATGTCGACGGTATTGGGATGGATGGAGGCGTCGTCGCCCTTGATGTCAAAGTGATATTCGAGGCCCTGCTCGCGTGCGAGGTCGAAGGCCTGCTTGATGTTCTCGTCATCGGTGTCGAGGCCCAGTATGCCCGCGACGAGCGCACGGTCGGTGCCGTGGCCGCGGTAGGTGTGGGCGAAGGAGTTCCACAGGCCAAAGGTGACCTTGGTGATGCGGCCTTCCAGCAGGCTGGCGGCAACTTGGGCGCAGCGCAGGGCGCCGGCGGTGTGCGATGAGCTGGGGCCGACCATGACGGGGCCCAAGATCTCGAACGCCGAGGTCGTAGCTAGTGTTTGCGGCTTGCCTGCCATGGGGGCTCCTTATCTATCCCGTCGTCCCGAGGGGCGGGGCATACTTGTCCCGTCGTTCCGAGGGCTTTGGTATTTGGTCGCCTGCTCTACAGTCCTGGCTCGCACGGAGGCCACATTAAGTGGCCTCCGGCTCGTGCGGAACTCGCGATCGACCAAATACCAAAGCCCTCGGAACTTAGGATACATGGTTGGAGTCGCTCTGCTGCAAAATTTATCGGCCTGTGATTTATTCCATGTCCCAGGTAGGCTCATCTTCCCCACCTTTAAATAAAAAAGAAGTACCGGTTGGGGCCGGTACTTCTTTTGGTGCGTCGATATTTGGTTGCAGCATTTGCTGCTGGCTTACAGTCCGCAGGCTGCTTTGAGTTCTTCGACTCGATCGGTTTTCTCCCAGGTGAAGTCGGCGTCTTCTCGGCCAAAGTGACCGTAGGCTGCCGTCTTTTCGTAGATGGGGCGACGCAAGTCTAGGTCGCAGATGATTGCACCCGGGCGCAGGTCGAAGGTCTTCTCTACGGCTTCAACGATCTTGTCCTCGGCAACATGTGCGGTACCGAAGGTGTCGACCATGATTGAGAGGGGCTTGGAAACGCCGATGGCGTAGGCAAGCTCGACTTCGCAGCGGTCGGCCAGACCGGCGGCGACCACGTTCTTGGCTACCCAGCGCGCGGCATACGCGGCGGAGCGGTCGACCTTGGTGCAGTCCTTGCCACTAAAGGCACCGCCGCCGTGACGGCCGTAGCCACCGTAGGTGTCGACGATGATCTTGCGGCCGGTGAGGCCCGTGTCGCCCATGGGGCCGCCCACGACAAAGCGACCGGTGGGGTTCACGTAGATGTCGGCGTTGTCCCACGGCATGTTCTCAGCGGCCATGACCGGGGTGATGACGTGCTCGATGAGGTCGGCCTTGATCTTGCCCATGTCCTCGATCTCGGCAGCGTGCTGCGTGGAGATGACGATGGTCGTGACCTCGACGGGCTTGCCTTCCTCGTAGCGCACGGTGACCTGGGTCTTGCCGTCTGGACGCAGGTAGGGCAGGGTACCGTCGTGGCGCACGGCGGCCAGGCGCTCGGCCAGGCGGCTTGCCAGGTAGTGCGGCATGGGCATGAGGGTCTTGGTCTCGTTGGAGGCATAACCGAACATCATGCCCTGGTCGCCGGCACCGATCAGGTCGATCGGGTCGGTGGTAGCGCCGGTCTGGGTCTCGAAGGACTCGTCGACGCCTTGGGCGATATCGGGCGACTGCTCGTGGATGAGGCTCATAACGCCGCAGGTATCGCAGTCAAAACCGAACTTGGCACGGTTGTAGCCAATGCGGCGGATAACGCCGCGAGCGATTTCCTGCACGTCGACGTAGGCCTGGGTGCGAATCTCGCCGGCGACGATGACGGTGCCGGTGGTCACGAGGGTCTCGCAGGCGCAGCGGACGTTCTCCACGTTGGCAGGCACGCCGTTGGGGGCGATGTAACCCTGCTCCTGGAGCTCTATTTCTTTGGCGAGGATTGCGTCGAGGACGGCGTCGCTGATCTGGTCAGCGATCTTATCGGGATGACCTTCGGTCACCGACTCCGACGTAAAAACAAAGGACCCGTGTTGGGGCGGGATGGAACGAAGTTCTTCTGACATGATAGTCCTTTCAAAAACGTGTCCCGGCGACCGTTACCATTCCGCCGGGCTCTCTATGCAAGGGCATATCATAGCGCGTAAATCAAACATTCACACCCTTTCCGCACCCACTCATTGGGGACAGACTTAAACAGACTTAAATGACCAGCCTTACCTAAGTGCCGACAGGTTGCCCAAAGAATGGTCATTTAAGTCTGTCTCCAATGAATGGGTCGGTGCCCTTTGTGCGGAGGTTGCTTTGATGCTTTATACTGATGCGGTTAGACATCCATCCTGCAATCGAGGAGATTTCCATGGCATCAGACGTTCGCGTCCGCTTTGCACCCTCACCGACGGGCAAGCTGCACATCGGCGGCGCCCGCACCGCTATCTATAACTGGGCTTTCGCCCGCGCAAACGGCGGCACGTTCATCCTGCGCATCGACGACACCGACCCCACCCGCTCCACCGACGAGAACACGCAGATCATCCTGCGCGCCATGCGTTGGCTGGGCCTGGACTGGGACGAGGGTCCCGAGGTGGGCGGCGACTTTGGCCCCTACGCCCAGACCGAGCGCCTGGACCTGTACAAGCAGGCCGCCCAGAAGCTTTGGGACGAGGGCAAGGCCTATCCGTGCTTCTGCACCAAGGAGCAGCTCGATGCCGACCGCAAGGCCGCGCAGGAGCGCAAGGACCCCTTCCAGGGCTATCAGCGCCGTTGCCGCGATCTTGATCCCGAGGAGGCCCGCCGCCGCATCGAGTCCGGCGAGTCCTACGTCCTGCGCATCAAGGTGCCCGAGGACCGCGGCGACGTCGTCATCCACGACGCCGTCCACGGCGAGGTGACCTTCGACGCCAAGGAGCTCGACGACTTTGTCATCTTCCGCTCCGACGGCACGCCCACGTACAACTTCGCGACCGTCGTTGACGACGCCATGATGAAGATCACCCACGTCATCCGCGGCGACGACCACCTGTCCAACACCCCGCGTCAGGTCATGGTCTACGAGGCCCTCGGCGCGCCCGTGCCCACGTTCGCCCACATCTCCATGATCCTGGGCGGCGACGGCAAGAAGCTCTCCAAGCGCCACGGCGCCACCTCGGTGGAGGAGTACCGCGACGCCGGCTACCTGTCCGACGCCTTCGTCAACTACCTGGCGCTGCTCGGCTGGTCGCTCGACGGCGAGACCACGATCATCCCGCGCGATGTCCTGGCCAGCAAGTTCTCGCTCGATCGCATCTCCAAGAACCCTGCGACCTTTGACCCCAAGAAGCTCGATTGGGTCAACGCTGAGTACATCAATGGCATGTCCGATGCTCAGTTTGCCGACGAGATCATGGTCCCCGAACTGCACGAGGCGGGTCTCATCGAGGGCAATGTCGAGTACGGCGAGGATTGGATCGATGCGCTTGCCGCCATCGTCAAGCCGCGCACCAAGATGCCGACCGACGCCGTGACCGTCGCCGCTCCCATCTTCGCTACGGCCGAGACGCTCGAGTATGACGAGAAGTCCGTCAACAAGGGCTTGGCCAAGGAGGGCATGGGTGCCATTTTGGATGCCGCCAAGGCCGCGCTTCAGGGTGTTACCGAGTGGACGGCTGTCAACATCGACGCCGCGCTTGAGCCGCTGCCCGAGCAGATGGACCTTAAGAAGCGCGTGGTGTTCCAAGCTGTGCGCGTCGCCGTATGCGGCAACATGGTGAGCCCTCCGCTGGGCGAGACCATGGCGCTCGTCGGTCGCGACGACTGCCTGGCGCGCATCGACCGCGCCCGCACGATGGCGCTGTAGCAGCCGCGTAAACGCACGTATCCGAGCCCCGTTCACCCGAGCGGGGCTCTTGTTTCTGAAGACGAATGGGATGGGAGGTGCTGGGGCCATGGCCGAGCAACTGTCGCTGTTTGGTTCGCCGGAACCGGAGGAGGCTCCGGCCACGCCCGAGCCTGCTGTTGCCCCGGCCAAGTCCGAGCCTGTACCTGAGCCCGTCGCCGCCTACGCGAGCGTAGTCCTGGACATTCCGACGCGTGCGCTGTCCGAGCCATTCGCCTACGGCATCCCGGAAACTCTTGCCTACGAGGCGCAGATCGGATCCACGGTCCTGGTCCACTTTGGTAACCGTGCGGCCGCGGGCTATATCGTCGACATTGCGTCTGATCTGGGTGACCTGCAGGGCAACAGCGCTCTCGATCCCGCGCGTATCAAGCCTATCGAGGCTATCCTCAGCAAGCCGCTGTTTACCGCAGAGGCCGCCCGTATCGCACGCTGGATGAGCCGCGAGTACGTCGCGACGCTTTCCGAGTGCCTGCGCCTGTTCTTGCCACCGGGTGGAAGCCCGCGCGTGGTCAAAGGCGACGACGGCGTGTGGACGGTTGAACGTCCCGCCGTCAAACCCATCCAAAACCGCTGGGTCATGCTTACGCCCGAGGGCTTCGACTATACGCCGCCCAAGACCGCGGTCCGCCAGCGTCAGCTCATCGAGGCGCTCCAGTGCGGCCCGGTCACGACACGCGACCTCAACCTGCTCTATAACAGCATGTCGGCGACCATCAAAGCGCTTGAAAAACGCGGCGTCGTGGTGGTGGAGGAGCGCCGTGCGTGGCGTGGCTGCAGCGAGCAGACCACGCTGTCCTCGGCAAGCGGTAAGGCGCCGGTCTCCCTTACCAACGGTCAGCAACAGGCACTCGCGCAGATTGAGCGCGCCCGTCTGAACGCCCATGGCGACGTGGTCCTTATCGACGGCGTCACCGGATCTGGTAAAACCGAGGTCTACCTCTCAGCTATCGAGCGCGTGCTCGCGGCCGGTCGCTCGGCCTGCGTGCTTGTGCCCGAGATCTCGCTGACGGCCCAGACCGTCGGCCGTTTCCGCTCGCGCTTTGGCGAGACGGTCGCCGTGTTCCACTCGCGGCTTTCGGCCGGCGAGCGCCTGGACCAGTGGGATATGGTTGCCAGCGGTGCGGCCCGCGTGGTTGTCGGCGCCCGCTCGGCGCTCTTTTGTCCGCTCAGCGACTTGGGCCTCATCATCATCGACGAGGAGCACGAGACCAGCTACAAGCAGGGCTCCAGTCCGCGCTACCACGCGCGCGAGGTGGCGGCCGAGATGGCGCGACGCCACCGCTGCCCGCTCGTGTTGGGCTCCGCCACGCCTTCTGCTGAGGCCCTCGACCGCTGCCGCCGTGGCACGTATAACGGTGTCACCTGGACGCGAGTCGAGATGCCCGAGCGCCCGGGGCACGCCGTGCTGCCGGCAGTCCGCATTGCCGATCTGCGCCGCGAGTTCTCGCACGGCAGCCGTTCCATGTTCTCAAAACCGCTGATGGAAGGCCTGGAGCGTGTGGTCGAGCACCGCGAAAAAGCCGTGCTGTTGCACAACCGCCGTGGCTTTGCGCCATTCCTGATGTGCCGCGAGTGCGGCTGCGTCCCCACCTGCAACCACTGCTCCACCGCGCTTACGTATCACGAGCGCACGCACTCGCTGCAGTGTCACACCTGCGGTTCGTTTTGGCGCGTGCAGCCGTATCCCGCGCCCACGAGCCGTTGCCCCAAATGTGGCAGTCGCTACCTGGCAAAAATGGGCCTGGGTACGCAGCAGATCGAGGACGCACTGCACCAGATGTTGCCCGAGGACGTCGTCATTATTCGTATGGATGCCGATTCCACGCGCGGCAAGGATGCGCACAAAAAGCTGCTTGAGAAGTTCGATGCCGCCGATTGCGCGGTGCTGCTGGGCACCCAAATGATCGCAAAGGGCCTCGACTTTCCCGAGGTCACGCTCGTGGGCGTGGTCAATGCCGACTTCGCCCTCAAGCTGCCGGACTTCCGCGCAGGGGAGCGCGCCTACGATCTGCTGGAGCAAGTCGCCGGCCGTGCCGGTCGTGGTGATCGCCCCGGCGAGGTCATCATCCAGACCTACCTGCCCGAGGACCCGGTCATTCGCGCCGTCGCTGAGCATGACCGTTCGATCTTTACCGACTACGACCTGGACCAGCGCCGCGACGCGCTGTACCCGCCGTTTGTTCGCCTGGTCAACATCTTGGTGTGGTCGGCGAACCGAGACGAAGCGCAGGACTACATCGGGCGCATTGCAAAACTCCTCAAGCGCCGTTGGCATGCTGCCGCGCCCGACTTTTTGCGGGCGGGGAGTGCCGTGCCGCAGGTGCTGGGCCCGGCTTCGTGTGTAATCGAGAGAGCCAAGGACCGCTACCGCTTCCATCTGCTTGTGAAGTCGCCCGTGGGGTACCATGTCTCTGATGATATCGACGCCTGTCTCAAAGAGGTGGGCTCTGTGCGCGGCGTGAGCGTGAGCGTTGACGTCGACGCCTATGATTTGATGTAACAACCCGAAAGGATGGCCATGGAAGCCAACGGAATCGTACTGTCGCCTGACCCTCGTCTGCGCCAGGAGTGCGCCGTCATCGAGGAGATCACCCCGGCGATCGAGGCACTTGCCGAGAAGATGAAGAAGATGATGTTCGAGAACGGCGGCTGCGGCCTGGCTGCTCCGCAGATCGGCGAGCTCATCCAGCTCGTCACCATCGACTGCGACTACAGCGACAAGCGCGACTATGACCCGTACGTGCTCATCAACCCTGTCATTGTTGAGCAGAGCGACCATCTGGTGCCGTTTAGCGAGGGCTGCCTGTCTATCCCCGGCATTAGCTGCGAGATCGAGCGTCCCGACCATGTCGTCGTCGAGGCGTACGACTTGGACGCCAACCTGATTCGCTATGAGGCCTCGGGCGACCTGTTCTGCGTGTGCCTGCAGCACGAGATCGATCACCTGCACGGCAATACCATGTTCGAGCGATTGAAGCCCATGCAAAGGCTCAAGGCAGTCAAGGAGTACCAGGACGCCCTGGCCCGCGGCGCTCGACCGGGCGAGACGGAGTAGGTCCCACCGTCCCCGGTGCTCTGGCTCGGTTCGCCCGGGTGCCGGTGGGCCAGGGAGGGGCGTCTTCGCTGATAGGTGCTTTGCTGAAAGAGCTGCTTTTATTGCGGCTCTTTCTTTGGTTTTGGGTATATTTGTTTTTGTTGAAATGTTATTGCGGATGGGCTGGTGACTTGGCTTTCCGCTGTTGTTTGTAGCCGTCTCGGCTCGTTATTGAGAGGAGACTAACTTTTATGCGTATTGTGTTTATGGGTACGCCTGATTTTGCTGTGCCTTCGCTGACTTCGCTTGTTGCGGCTGGCAACGAGATTGCGCTTGTTGTTACTCGTCCTGATGCTGTTCGTGGGCGCGGTAAGAAGCTTGAGCCTTCTCCTGTTAAGGCCAAGGCGCTTGAGCTGGGGTTGCCGGTTGTTGAGGCTAATCGTATGACGCCTGAGGTTGTTGAGGCGCTCAAAGCCGCGCAGGCTGATATTTTCTGTGTGGCTGCCTATGGTTGCATTTTGCCTGATGAGGTACTGCATATGGCGCCGCTTGGCATTGTGAATGTTCATGCGTCCTTGCTGCCTCGTTGGCGTGGGGCTGCTCCTATTCAGCGTGCGATTCTCGCTGGTGACGAGGTTGTTGGCGTTTCCATTATGCGCATCGGGCATGGCGTGGATACTGGTGCTTATTGTGCTCAGGCTTCCACGTCGGTTGCCGGTAAGCATGCCGAGGCGCTGACCATGGAGCTTGGTGAGCTTGGTGGCAAACTGCTTGCCGATACGCTTCCTTCTCTTGCCGATGGCACCGCTGTGTGGACTGAACAGGATGAGTCGCTCGTCACTCATGCTGCCAAGATTTCTAAGCACGAGATGCGTTTGGATCCTCAGATGGCGGCGCTTGATTGCGTGCGTCATGTGTTTGCCTCGTCCGACACCGCTCCCGCTCGTTGCGTGATTGCCGGCAAGACCGTGCGTGTGCTCGATGCTGCGACGGCAGATGTTTCGTTTTGCGAGGGGCTCGTCGCCGTTCAGGCCAAGCGCGTCTACCTGGGCCTTTCCGACGGCGCGGTTGAACTGCTCGAGGTTAAGCCTGATGGCAAGCGTGCCATGGCTGCTTCTGCCTGGGCTGCTGGTCTGCAGGGTGCCGATCTGACGTGGGGTGTTTTGTCATGAGCAAGCTTTCCCCCGCGCGCAAGCTCGCGCTTGATGTTTTGATGGAGGCCGATCGCCGCGGCATGTATGCGCGCGACGTGCTCTCGTCCCGTGCCTCGGCCAAGGCTATTGACCAGCGCGATTCTGCTTTTGCCGCTCGTTTGGCACTTGGCGTTGCGGCCACCCAGGGCATTTTGGATGAGCTGCTCGACCAGTTTATCGATAAGCCCAAAAAGGTCGCGCCTCGTGTGCGCATGGCACTTCGTATTTCGGCCTTCGAGATGCTCTATTTGCATACGCCGGGTCGCGTTGCGGTAAGTCAGGGCGTTGAGCTCGTGCGCAGCGGTGCTAAGTCTGCCGCCGGCCTGGCGAACGCCGTGCTGCATAAGGTTGCGGACAACGTCGAGGACTTTGCCACTGCGGCGGATGCCGATGAGCCCGAGCGCCGCCTGGTGCGCCTGTCGCGCCTGATGGGTCTGCCGCGCTGGCTTTGTGCGCGCATTATGGCATCGTTCGACACGCCCGAGGGCGCGCTTAACTTTGCCGGCAATCTGGCGCCCGCGCCGCTCGCCCTGCACGAGAATGCCTTTGCAACCAAACCCGATCCGTACATTTCTCAGCTTGTGGCACCCGTGTTTCCGGGCTGCCATGCGCCGGTCGATGCTCAGGTTACGGTTGCGTCCGGCGTGTTTGAGCGCGCTGCTGCCGTTGCCTCGGACCTTAACGCCCAGCTCATCGCCACTGCGGCGACGCGTCCCGGAAGCTGCCTCGAGATTGGTGCCGGTCGTGGCACCAAGACCTACGTGATGATGTGCCAGGCCAAGCGTGCCGGTTATGAGCGCCAGCATACCGCACTCGATCTGCACGACCGTAAGTGCGACCTCAATCTCGCGCGTCTTCACAAGGCCGGAATCAAGGGCGTTCGTACCGTCTCGGGTGATGCGTGCGAGCTCGACGAGGTGCTTACGTCCTTCGATGCCATGCTCGGCGAGCCGGCGCTGTTCGATACGGTCTTTATCGATGCGCCGTGCTCGGGAACGGGTACTATGCGCCGCCACCCCGAGATTCCGTGGCGCCTGACCGAAAAGGATGTGACGGTTGAGCTTCGCAAACTACAGCTGACGATGCTCAAAGAAGGAGCTGCGCGCGTAGCTGCCGGTGGCGAGCTCATCTATGCCACCTGCTCGGTCTTTGATGAGGAGAACACGCAGGTCGTGGACGCGTTCCTTGCTTCTCCCGAGGGTGCTGGCTTTAGCGTGGCACCGCTTTCCGAGGCCCAGATTCTGCAACTTCCCGATTTCGCGCAGGCCAAGAAGCTGGTAGCCGTCCGTCAAAACGACCGAGGACTTTTCCAAAGCGTCCCCGTAAACGCCGACTCCTACGACGGCCACTTCTGCGCCAGGCTGGTGCGCAACTCATAGAGCTACCTGCAACACAAAGAATCAGCCCCGCGATCGGTGTCGGTCGCGGGGCTGTTTGGTTCCTAGTGGTTATGCGGGCAGTTGGCGCAGCAGCCGCTGGTGGCGCTGGTGCTGGAGCCGCCGCTTCGCTGGTCGGTGTTATAGAAACCGCTACCCTCAAATTTAATGCCGCTGGCCGAGAACGTCTTGGCCGCCGGGGCACCGCAGCTCGGGCACACGACCTCGGGAGTCTCGGACATGGGATGCTCAACCTCAAATACGTTGCCGCAGCTCGAGCACTTGTAATCGTAGCGCGCCATAATACTTCCTTTTCAGCACAAAGCGGGCAGATTACTCTGCCCGCAAAAATTCAAACGTCTGTAACTGTACCCTATATCGGGGGTTTTATCACGCTTCGCCCCAGAATCTATGGTTGTTGCGCAGGAGCTGTGCGGTTTTGTTTTCGGCGGCTGCAATGTCCGCCTCGTCAGCCTGCCAAGTCCAGTTACCCGTGGCCACGCCCGGAACGTTCATGCGCGCATCGTCGCCCAGCCCCAGGACATCCTGCAGCGGCATCATCACCAGGGGAGCGTCACTTGCCAGCGCGTCACCCATCAGCTTGGCCGCCGCCTCAACACCGCTCGGTTCATCGCCGCCCGCAAAGGAACGCGTGCACCAACCGGCGAGTGTCGACGTATCGTGCGTCGAGGTGTACAGAATCTTGCCGGGCGTGGGATGCACACCGCAACGAACGTCGTAGTCGCTAAACTCCAGCACGTCCATGCCGGGGAAGCCGCAGGTCGAAGCCATGGCGCGAACGCCAGGCGTCAGATAGCCCAAGTCCTCTGCGATAAAGTTGAGCGGACCCAGCTCGTCGTAGGCGGTCTGGAACAGGTCCTTGCCCGGGCCCGCCAGCCAGCGGCCTTCGGCGCAAGCCTTGCCTGCGGGGATACTAAAGTAGCTGTGGAAGCCCAGGAAGTGATCCAGACGCACACGGTCGTAGAGCGAAAACGCGCGGCGCAGGCGATCCATCCACCAGCTATAGCCGTCCTGCTTCATGTGGTCCCAGCGGAACGTCGGGTTGCCCCACACCTGGCCCTCGGGTGCAAAGTTGTCGGGCGGCGCGCCGGAAATCTCAATCGCTTTGCCGGTATCGGACAGCCAGAAGTTCTCGGGCTCGCTCCACGCATCCGCCGAATCGTCCGAGACATACATCGGGATATCGCCGATGACCTCGATGCCCTTCTTGTGCGCATAGTTCATGAGCTCACACCAAGCCAGGTCAAAGCGGTACTGCATGTACGCCTGAAGCTCGGCCTCGTCGTGGAAGCGCTTGTCGTCGATCAGATGCTCGTTGTAGCGCGCAACATCTGCCGGCCAATCGTGGCGCGACTCGCCCTCAAAGTACTTCTTAACGGCCATGTAGACGCAGTATTTCTCGAGCCAATCGGCATTGCGATGTTTAAAGGCGGTGTACAGCGGATCGGCATCCTCGCCTCCGCGGGCCTTCCAGGTCTCAAAGTCGGCTGCCAGCTCATCGTGGCTCTCGGGTAGCAGGTCGATATTGCCTGCAAAGGCCGAAGGACCGGCGTAAGGGGAGCGGAAGAAGTCCGTGGGGTTGACGGGGAGAACCTGCCAGTAGCGCATACCCATGGCGGCCAGATGGTCGATAAAGCGACGCGTGGGTGCGCCGATCGTACCGGGCTTGCCGTCGTCGGTCGGCACCGATGTGATATGGCACACAACACCCGCACCGTGATCGAGCGGCTCCTGCAGGCGCTGCTCGGCGTGGTGATAGATGATCGAAGAGCCCAGCGGATACAGATCGAGCGTGACCGTACCGTTGTGGATCTCGCACTCATGACCGCTGATCACGTCACTCGCACATTCGTCGAGCGCCGGAATCGTCACACGGTGCGAATTGCGCAGGCTGCGGTTGATGATGACGGTCGCGGACTCGCCGTCTTTACCGGTGCGCGTATAAGCGAGTACCTCGTCATTGAGCGCGAAGGCCTTGATCTCGCCATCGATCATAAACGGCAGCGCGCGGCGCACGGCCGAGGCATTCTTGACGATCGCGAACGTATCGAAGTCGTGCAGGTTTTCCTTGGTCGGCATGGTGCGGCGATTGCCCGGATCGGTCAGGCCCTCAAGGCCGTACTCGTCGCCATAGTAAATCGAAGGCACACCGGGGAACGTCATCTGCATGAGCGTCGCGAGCCAAAAACGGCTCTTGGCAAGGCCCATCGCGTTCTCGTCCAGACGCCATTTGCTGCGCTCGCACTCGGGCAGCTTCGACTCGTCGGGGCCGCCGCCGAGCACCGAGATAATGCGAGGACGGTCGTGGCTCGAAAGCAGATTAAGTGCGCAAGACAGGGCCTCACGCGGATAGTTCTCGCGTAGGGTCTCGATATCCTCGGCAGCTTGGTAGGCGTTTTTGTAGCCCATCAAAAAGCCGATGACCATGTCGCGGAAGGGGTAATCCATGGCCGAGTCGAGCTCGGAGCCTTGCAGATAGCGACGCAGATGACCGTAGCTGATCTTGTTGGAGGCATCTTCCCAGACCTCGCCGAGCAGCAGCGCGTCGGGCTTCTCGGCGAGCACAGCCTTTTTGATCTCGGTCAGGAAGTCATCGGAAAGCTCGTCGGCCACATCCAGACGCCAGCCGTGAGCGCCGGCGCGCAGCCATTTACGAATGACGCCTTCCTTGCCCAGGAGTCGCTCGCGTACCAGCTCGGAGCTCTCATTGATGGCGGGCATACTGCCCACGCCCCACCAACAGTCGTACGAGCCGTCCTCGTGGAAATAAAACGCATCGCGCCACGGCGAATCCTCGCTCTGCCACGCGCCCACGCCGGGGTAGTTGCCGTAGCGGTTGAAGTAGATCGAATCGTCGCCCGTGTGGTTGAACACACCGTCCAGAATGATGGAAATGCCCAGCTTCTCGGCCGCCTCGCACAGCTCGGTAAAGTCCTGCTCGGTGCCCAGAATCGGATCGATCTTGGTGTAATCGGCGGTGTCGTAGCGGTGGTTGCTCGCGGCTTCAAAAATGGGGTTGAGGTAGATGGCTGTAAAGCCCAGCTCGGCGATGCGAGGCAGGTCTTCCTGGATACCCTTGAGCGATCCGCCGTAGAAGTCCCAGGTCTTGATGGAGCCGTCCTCGGCGCGCTCGTAAACGGGCGGCTCGTTCCAGTCCTCGACCATCCGGCGCTGGATTCCGTTGCGCGGTTTTTCGACCTCGGCCAGCGTGCGCTCGCGCCAGTGCTCGTCACGGGCATAGCGATCGGGGAAGATCTGGTAGACCATTCCGCGCTCGTACCACTCGGGTCGAACTTCGCGGTGCTTGTAGACGGTGACCTGGAATGACGGTACCTCGGCGTAATCGTAGGCTATGCCTTCGCCGCCGGTGCGGCCCTGTGGTGCGCCCAGACGAACCTCGGGCTGGCCCTCGATATTGCAGATAAAGCTGTACCAGATGAGACAGGGCTCGGTGCACTCAAGCTCTACGGTAAATATGCCGTCGCCCTCGTGCGTCATGGGATACCGAGACTCACCGATCTCATCGACCCAGGTGCGCAGCGTAAGCGTTGCCTGCGCAGGATCGGCATCCTCCAGAATCACGGAGAGCGAAACGGAAGTTCCAGTGGTCACAGCGCCAAACGGAGTGCGAAACTGCGGCAGACGACTGTTGTGTATCAATCTCATAGTACGGTCCAGTTCAATAGAATCATGGCCTGCTGGCCATGGGCTTTACGCATAGGATGTAAGTATATCTGTTGTACACAGGCTGTATAAACAACATCCGTTTACCATCGGCGAACGGTTGTGCTAGAAAATCGTTTTACCACATAAATTATCGCGATATTCAAAAACGCCTATACCGATCCTATTTGTAGCTAACCAAAAGTACCTCGGTTTACTACGATAAATTGAATGATCTCAACCACAGTCATTTTGGTGATTTTAAAACCGCAGGTAGAAGCGTTGCCAATTTCGTAGATTACTGGCCGTGATCGGCCAGAGCCATTTTGTCGTAGTAAACCGGCCCTCTTTTTAATACAGAAGTTCAACGCAAAAGAGGGCGCCTGGTTGGGGCGCCCTCTTTTGCGTTGAGGATTAAGTTTTAATCGTCCGGATTAGCGGCGCTTACGGGTGGCCGTTGCCTTGCGGACGGATGTCTTCTTGGACGGGGCTTTTTCCTTTGCCGGAGCGGCGGGGGAGACCGGAGTCTCCTTGGCGGGCTCGGGCTTGACCGTAGCCTTCGGTACGGCCTTGACCTCAGCGGCCTTCGGTGCCGGCTTGGCCTTTACTGCGGGCTTGTCCTCGGCTTTAGCCTCTACCTTGGGAGCGGCTGTCTTGGTCGTGGTCTTCTTGATCGTCGTTGCGCGCTTGCGCGTAGTGGTCTTGGCTGCCGGCTTGGCCTCGACGGTTGCCTCAGCCTTGGACTCTGCGGACGTATCCTCGGCTTTGGCGGCCGGCTTTGCGGTTGCCTTGGTCGTGGCGGCCTTCGTGGTCGTCGACTTCGTTGCCGTGGTCTTCTTGGCTGCCGTTGCCTTCTTGGCGGTCGTGGTCGTCTTCTTGGCAGCGGTCTTTGCCGGAGTCTTGGCGACCGGCTTGGTCTCAGCGACCTCGTCCTTTACCTCGGGAGCAGCCTCAGCTTCTGCGGCCTTCTTGGCAGCGGCGGTCGTGCGCTTGCGCGTGGTCGTTGCCTTGGCAGCCGTTGTTTTAGTCGCGGCAGCCTTGGTCGTCGTAACCTTCTTAGCGGTCGTCTTGCGGGTCGTGGTCTTCTTAGCTGCGGGCTTTGCAGCGGGCTTGACCTCGGCCTCTGCCTCTGGAGTAGCCTCAGCCTTCACCTCAGGCTCGGCCTTTGCGGGCTCAGCCTCAACCGGCTTCTCCTCGGTCTTAGGCTCCTTAGCGGCCACCGGCTCAGCAACAGCTTCAGGCTCGTCGACAACAGCCGCCGGCCTCTCAATCTCCGGATGCATAAAGAAGTACAGGTCCAGATACTTGTCGGCCGAGCGCGTCCAGCTAAAGTCCTGGCTCATGGCCTGCGTGACCAGCTGGTTCCAGGCGTCGCGGTTATCCCAGAACAGACGCGCCGCGCGGAACACCGCGTCGCCCATTTCGTCGCCGTTAAAGTTGCTAAACGAGAAGCCTGTGCCCTCGCCGGTAAACTCGTTATACGGAATTACAGTGTCCTTCAGGCCGCCGGTCTCGCGAACAATCGGCAGCGTGCCGTAGCGCATGGCGATGATCTGCGACAGGCCACAGGGCTCAAACTTCGAAGGCATCAGGAACATGTCGGCGGCAGCATACATGCGCTGCGACAGCGCCGGGTCGAACTCGATGCGTGCGGCCATGGTGCCGGGGTACTTGTCCTTGAAGTAGCGCAGGCCGTCCTCGTAGTCGCGGTCGCCGGTGCCCAGCACTGCTACCTGCACGCCGCCGGCCAGGATGCGGTCGAGCGCGTACATGACCAGGTCCATGCCCTTCTGGCGCGTCAGGCGTGTGACCATCACCATAAGCGGACGATCGTCGCGAACCTCGAGCCCCAGCTCTTCCTGCAGCTTGGCCTTGCACACGGCCTTGCCAGAACGGTCCTCGACGGTGTAGTTGGCGGCAATGCGCTTGTCGGTCGCCGGGTCAAAGCCTGCCACGTCAATGCCATTCAAAATGCCCTGCAGCGCGTACGAACGCTCGCGCAGAACGCCGTCCAGGCCCTCGCCAAATTCGGGCGTCTGGATCTCGTTGGCATAGGTGGGGCTCACCGTAGTGATGGCATCGGCATAGCGCAGGGCGCCCAGCATGTAGTTGATGCTGCAGGCGTCGCAACGCAGCTGCGAGGCGGCCGCCGGAATATGCGCCACACCCAGGATGTCCTCCATCACGGTGTCGCTAAACTGGCCCTGGAACGCCACGTTGTGGATCGAGAACACGGTCTTGACGCGGTCGTACAGCGGCAGGCCCTGATAGAACTCGCGCAAGAACACGGGCGCCAGTGCCGTCTGCCAATCGTTGCAGTGCAGGATGTCGCACTCAAAGCCGGCCGGCAGGTGCTGCAGGCTCTCGGTAATGGCCTTGGAGAAAAACGCAAAGCGCTCGCCGTCATCAAAGAAGCCGTACGGATAGTCGCGCGCAAAGTAGCGCTCGTTGTCGATGAACATATAGGTGACGCCGTCGTGCTCGAGCTTCTCGAGTCCGCAGTACTCATTGCGCCAGCCCAGGCTCACGTAAAAGTCGGAGAAGTGCTCCATCTGCGACTTGTACTCGTCCTTGATGGTGGCGTACTTGGGCACCATCACGATTACTTCGGCGCCGGCGCGCACAAGCGCCGCAGGCAGCGAGCCCGCCACGTCGCCCAGGCCACCGGTCTTCACAAACGGTGCGCACTCGGCCGAGGCAAACACGATCTGCATCTTTTTGCTGGAATCAGCCATATTGTCTCCCATGTTGCAATTCGAGAATAGCCGCCTGGCGCTAACCGGGCGGCTATTCTACATGTTACGAGCGATGTTGCGGTGCCAACGTTAACGCACGATGGTGGTGTCGGAGGTTAACGGAGCCTTTCCCAGCACCAGGATATTCTCGGGCGTGCCGCGAAGCTCGGTGTTGGTGGGAACCACGTTGTTCTTGTCCAGGATGGCATTCTCAACACGGGCGCCACTCTTGATGATGCAGCTCTGGTTGATGATCGAGTTGGTCACCGAGGCCCCTTCCTCGACCACGACGCCGCGCGACAGGATCGAGTTGCGCACGGTGCCCTTGATGATGCAGCCGGCCGAGATGATTGAGTTGCAAGCGTGGCTGCCGGTCGCATAGCGCGAAGGCGGCACGTCGTGAGCCTTGGTCAGGATCGGGCGCTCGGGGTCAAAGAGCTGGTCGGCCACGGTCTGGTCGAGCAGGTCCATGCTGCGGCGATACAGCGACTTCTCGCTAAACACGCCCACGACCTCGCCCTTGTACTCGTAGCTGCACACGTCGATGTTGCCAAAGTCGCCCTGGAGTGCCTCGAGCAGGTCCAGATAGTCGGCGGCCTGGTAGTGGTCGATAATCTCAAGCAGCGTCTCGCGGTTGACGATGCAGCAGTCCATAGAGGCGTTGTCGCCGTACACGACGCCGGCGCTCACGCCCGTCAGACGGCCGTTCTCGTTGATCTGCAGCTTGGTCTCGTCATCGACGTTGCGCGTGGCCTTGCAGTACACCACGGTCATCTGGGCACCAGAGTTCTCGTGCGCGTCGATGATGGTGTTGAGGTCCATGTTAAAGATGATGTTGGTGCCCATCATCACAACGTAGGGCTTGTCCGAGCGCTGGAACAGTGTCTTGTTGGAGATAATGTCGCGCAGCAAGAAGCGCATTCCGCCCTTGGTGGTGCCATACGCGTTGCCGGGCACCATGAACAGGCCGCCCTTCTTGCGGTCCAGGCCCCAGTCCTTGCCCGAGCCCACGTGGTCGATCAGCGAGCGGTAGTTGCCCGGCATGACGACGCCGACGGTCTTAATGCCGGCATTCATCATGTTGGACAGCGGGAAGTCGATCAGGCGGTAGCGGCCCAAAAACGGAACGGACGCGATGGGGCGGTCCTTGAGCAGCACGCTGCCGTAGGTCGAAGAGTAGTTAGCGGTGATATAACCGATGGCCTTGCGATTGATCATCGGATCATTCCCCCTTCCCGATAACGACGTCATTTCCAACGACGGCCGTATCCTTGGTGGTATCGACAGAGCCGAGCTTCACGCCCTCTTCGACCGTGGAGTTCTCGCCCAAAATAGCGCGGCAGATGTGCGCGCCGCTCTTAACGTGCGCACCCGGCAGCAGCACGGAGTCCTCGACCACGGCGCGCTCCTCGATGATGACATCGGTCGAAAGAATTGAGTGGCGAGCGGTACCGTAGATCTTGCAGCCGTTGGAGACCAGGCAGTCGTCCAGGCGGCCGTCCGGACCAATGTAGTGCGGCGGACGCGTGGTGATGTTGGACATGATGGGGAAGTGCTTGTCGAACAGATCGAACTCGGGGTTGTTGCCCAGCAGGTCCATCGAGGTCTCGTGGAAGCTGGCGATGGTGCCAACGTCCTTCCAAAAGCCGTGGAACTCGTAGCTGTACAGGCGCTTGCCTTCGCCGAGCAGCTTGGGGATGATATCCTTGCCAAAGTCGTGGCTCGAGCACTGGTCCAGAGCGTCCTCCTCGAGTGCCTCGATCAGCACGTCTGCCGAGAAGATGTAGATGCCCATGGACGCGAGGTTCGAATCGGGCTTATCGGGCTTCTCGGTGAACTTGGTGATGCGGCCGTCCTCGGGGTCGGTGGTCAGGATACCAAAGCGACTGGCCTCCTCCCACGGCACGGGCATAACGCTCACCGTGAGGTCGGCATTGTTCTCAATGTGCGTCTTGAGCATCTTGCGGTAGTCCATGCGATACAGGTGATCGCCAGACAGAATCAGGACGTACTTGGGATCGTTGGCCTTGATGTAGTCGAGGTTCTGCGTAATGGCGTCGGCCGTGCCCGCATACCAGGCGCCGCCGGTCTGCGTCTCGTACGGCGGCAGGATCGACACGCCGCCGTCGCGGCTGTCCAGATCCCACGCCTCGCCGGAGCCCACATAGGCATGCAACAGGTAGGGGCGATACTGCGTCAGAACACCCACCGTGTCGATGCCCGAGTTGGAGCAGTTGGAGAGCGAAAAGTCGATAATGCGGAACTTGCCACCAAAGCTAACCGCCGGCTTAGCGATCTTTTGGGTGAGTGCCCCCAATCGGCTGCCCTGTCCTCCTGCGAGGAGCATCGCGATGCATTCTTTCTTACTCATCGATTTCTCCTTCTGTCATCGATGTTCCTAAACCCATTAGCGACGGGCGCGGCGCTCGGTCGCGCCCGTCGAGTAATGCCGTGCTGGCATAGGGGAGCTCGTGGCCTTTACGCGTGCCAGATCTCGTCGCGGTACTCGCGAATGGTGCGGTCGCTCGAGAACCAGCCCGAGGAGGCGGTGTTGAGCAGCGCCTTGCGGTTCCAGGTCTCCTGGTCGCCATAGCTGCCCGTAAGCTTCTCCCACGCATCCACGTAGCTGCGGAAATCGGCCATGACCAGGTCGGGGTCGTTATTGTTCATGAGCTCGTTGTAGATGCTCTCGAAGTTGCCCGAAAGACCCGCAAAGGTGTTGTCCTTGAGCTCGTCCATCACGCGGCCCAGGCGCTCGCGGTCGCCATTGAGGGTATCCCACGCAAAGTAGCTGTTCGACGCCCAGAGCTGCTCGACCTCGGGGGCGGTCAGGCCAAAAATGGCCTCGTTCTCGCGACCGGCCAGGTCGGCGATCTCGATGTTGGCGCCGTCGAGGGTGCCCAGCGTAATGGCGCCGTTCATCATGAGCTTCATGTTGGACGTGCCCGAGGCCTCCTTGCCGGCCGTGGAGATCTGCTCCGAGATCTCGGCGGCGGGGTAGATGAGCTGGGCGTTGCTCACGCGGAAGTTGGGGATAAAGCAGACCTTCATGACCTCGTTGACGCGCGGGTCGTTGTTGATGACGTCGGCCACGGAGTTAATGAGGCGGATGGTCTCCTTGGCAAAGGTGTAGCTCGAGGCGGCCTTGCCGCTAAAGATAAAGGTCGTCGGCGTCACGTGGAAGTTGGGATCGGCGATGCGACGGGTGTAGATGTCCATCACCTTCATGATGTTCATGAGCTGGCGCTTATAGGCATGGAAGCGCTTCACCTGAACATCGAAGACGGTGTTGGGGTCGATGACCAGACCGGTCTCGGCCTTAACGTAGGCGGCCAGGCGCTCCTTGTTGGCGCGCTTGGAGGCACCCACGGCCTTCAGGAACTCGGTATCGTTCTGGAACTCCTTGAGTTTCTCCAGCTCAAAGGCGTCCTTCAGCCAGCCGTCGCCAATGGCCTCGGTCACGAGCTTGGCATAGGTGGGGTTGGCCTCGGCAAAAAAGCGACGGTGCGAGATGCCGTTGGTCTTGTTGTTGAACTTCTCAGGCGTCAGGGCATAGAAGTCCTTGAGCACGATGTTCTTGATGATGTCGGAGTGGATCTTGGCCACGCCGTTGACGCTGTGGCTGCAAATCACGGACAGGTTGGCCATGCGAATCTCGCCGTCCCACAGGATGGCGGTCTGGCGCAGACGCTCCTGCCAGCCTTCCTGCGTGGTGTCGAACGACTCGTGCCAACGACGGCTGATCTCGTCGATGATCTGGTACACGCGGGGGAGGAGCTTGGAGAACGTGCCGATGGGCCACTTCTCCAGGGCCTCGGGCAGGATGGTGTGGTTGGTGTAGCTCACGACCTGCGTCACGATGTTCCAGGCGTCATCCCACTCGAGCTTCTTCTCGTCGATGAGGATGCGCATGAGCTCGGGGCCGCACATGGCGGGGTGCGTGTCGTTGGTGTGGATGGCCACAAACTGCGGCAGCAGCTCCCAGTTCTCGCCGTGCTCCTTCTCAAAGGTATCGAGCAGGCTGTAGATGCCGGCCGAGACAAACAGGTACTCCTGCTTCAGGCGCAGCAGACGGCCGTGCTCGCCGGCGTCGTTGGGGTAGAGGATAGCGCTGATGGCCTCGGCCTCGGCGCGCTCGGCATCGGCCAGGGCGTAGTCGCCGCGGTTGAAGGCCTCAAGGTCGAAGTGCTCCTCGACCGGCTCGGCAGCCCAGACGCGCAGCTTGTTGACGGTCTCGCCGGCATAGCCCACAACGGGAATGTCATAGGGGACGGCCAGGATGTCCTGCGTGTCCACCGTGCGGTAGAACGTGCGGCCGTTCTCATCAAAGCCCTCGACATGGCCGCCAAACTTGATGGTCACGGCCTTGTCCTGACGACGGACCTCCCAGGGATAGCCATGGGTGAGCCACTCGTCGGTGGCCTCGACCTGGCTGCCGTTGACGATCTCCTGCTTAAAGAGGCCGTAGCGGTAGCGCATGCCGTTGCCGTAGCCGGCAATGCCCTCGGCTGCCATGGAATCCAAGAAGCATGCGGCCAGACGGCCCAGGCCGCCGTTGCCCAGCGCCGGATCGGGCTCCTGGTTCTCGATGACGGAAAGGTCGAAGCCCATGTCGTCGAGCGCCTCCGCGACCATGTCGCGCACGCCAAAGTTGAGCAGGTAGTTGTCGAGCAGGCGGCCGATCAAAAACTCGATCGAGAAGTAGTACACGCGCTTCTTGCCCTCGGCGGTGGCGCGGGCGTCGCTCTTGGTGGCAACGGTGCGTGCCTTCTCGGCCACGAGCTTGGCCAGGGCGTTAAAACGGTCGAGGTCGCTGGCGGCCTCGACGCTCTTGCCGCTGATGCTCATGACGGCATCGCGATAGAGCTCGGTAAACTCCTGCTTGTTGTCGAAGATCTTATTCATACGTTCCTTTCCCCCGGGGATGTTTCTCCCGGAACGGTTATGACATGTATCCTACGCCCCGTAGGGGCGGGTAATTACAGTGGTAACGCCTTTGTTACGCTTTCTTGGCAGGAGCCTTAACAGCAGCTGCCTTGGCCTTGGTAGTGGCCTTTTTGGTGGCTGCCTTCTTGGCCGTCGTGGATTTGGCCGAAGCCTTGGCAGCGGGCTTGGAAGCCTTCGCCTTGGCCGGAGTCTTCTTGGCAGCCGCGGCCTTGGGCTTCACCGAGGACGCACGTTTGCGCGTCGCCTTCTTGGGCTCCTCAACCACGGGCGGCTTATAGCTGCTGGGACCGCGGCGCTTAAGGACCACGCCTGCCAGGCCGGGCACCTTGATCTCGATGGAGTCCATCTGCCCGTTCCAGGGATAGGGCTCGCTCGAGCAGGTGTAGGGCTCCTCGCCGGCGTATCCGCTGCCGCCAAACTCGGGACGGTCGGAATCGAAGATGACCTCCCAGTCACCCTCACGCGGCACGCCTACGCGGAAGCTCTCGTAGCTCGCCGGGTCAAAGTTAATCAGGATCACCAGATCGTCATCGACGTCCTCGCCCTGACGCACAAAGCTCACGATGGACTGCTTGGAGTTGTCCGCGTCGATCCAGGTAAAGCCGTCGTCGGTGTATCCGCGCTCGTACAGGGCAGGCTCGGCAGTGTACAGGTGGTTGAGCGCCTTGATAAACGCCTGATGATGACGGTGTGTCTCGTACTCCTCGGTCAGGAACCATTGGATGGACTCGTAGTAGCGCCACTCAATAAACTGGCCGATCTCGTTGCCCATAAAGTTGAGCTTAGCGCCGGGGTGCGTCATCTGGTAGAAAGCCAGCGTGCGCAGACCAGCAAACTGGCGCCACCAGTCGCCCGGCATGCGGCCGACGAGCGAGCACTTGCCGTGCACGACTTCGTCGTGGCTCAGCGGGCAAATAAAGTTCTCGGTAAAGGCGTACATAATGGAGAACGTGAGTAGCCCGTGGTTGCCGGGGCGCCACGGAAAATCGGTCTGCATGTAGTGCAGGGTGTCGTTCATCCAGCCCATGTCCCACTTGTAGTGGAAGCCCAGGCCGCCGTCCTGCGGCGGGTAGGTCACAAGCGGCCATGCGGTGGACTCCTCGGCCATCATCATCACGTCAGGGAAGTGGGCCTCCACGGCGCAGTTGACCTGGCGGATAAACGCGCTGGCGTCCAGGTCCTCCTCGGTACCGTACTTGTTGAACTTCTTTTGGCCGGGATCGTCGATGCCAAAGTTGAGGTACAGCATGCTGGACACGCCGTCCATGCGAATGCCGTCCACGTGGAAGTTCTCGAGCCAGTACAGCACGTTGGAGACCAAGAAGGAGCGGACCTCGCCGCGGGCGAAGTCAAACTTGTGCGTGCCCCAGTTGGGGTGAATCTCGTGCTCAAACAGCATGTGGCCGTTAAAGGTGGCAAGGCCGTGGGAGTCGGCGCAAAAACCGCCGGGCACCCAGTCCATGATCACGCCGATGCCCGCCTCGTGGCACGCATCGATAAAGTGCATGAGCTGCTGCGGGTTGCCGTAGCGCGACGTGGCGGCATAGTAGCCGGTCGTCTGGTAGCCCCAGGAGCCATCGAAGGGATGCTCCATAAGCGGCATTACCTCAATGTGCGTGTAGCCCATGTCGCGCACGTAGTCCACGAGCTCCACCGACAGGTCGTCGTAGGTATAGAACTCGCCGCGCTGCGCGGGGAAGGGATCCATGGGTCCGGGGTAGTTGCCGTACTCGTCGGGCTCGCCCTGCGGCGCGTCGCCGTGGCGCTTCCACGAGCCAATATGCACCTCGTAGATGTTAAGGGGCTGCGACATGTGGTTATGGCCGGCGCGTCGCTTGAGCCAAGCCGCGTCGTTCCACTGGTAGCCATCGAGGGTCCACAGCACGCTCGCGGTACCCGGAGGGCACTCGGCCTTAAAGGCATACGGATCGGCCTTGTAGAGCTTTTCGCCCTCGTTGGTCTCGATGAGATACTTATAGAGCTGGCCCTGCTCGGCGCCAGGAATAAAGCCTTCCCAAATAGCGCTCGTATGCATGGGCACCAGCGGGTTGGCTTGCTCATCCCAGTCGTTAAATTCGCCAATGACGTGAACACTCTTTACGTCGGGCGCCCAAACGCAAAAACGCCAGCCACGCGTACGGTTCTGCGTGTCGGGATGCGCGCCCATCTTTTCCCAGCTGCGCTCCCACGTACCGATGCCAAACAGATAGACATCGTCTTTGGTGAGCTCCGGTGCGTGCGGGGCGGCTTTACGGGTAGCAGGCTTTTTGGTTGCTGGCTTTAGCTTTGTATCGCTCACGTTTAATCCCATCATGACGCGGCAGCGTGTTGCCTTGGTGACTAGATGCGAAAGGTCCAAGGCTGCACGAATCGAAGGGACGGCGATAGTTCTATGATTCGTTCCACCTCGCGTGCTCGGTGGAACTTTCGGCAAAAACTACGATAACACCTGTACGTTACTTATATGAACGAAAGTGTTTTTGCGATGGCGTTTAATCGGTAAGCGCCATGTTTATACCACTGGCAGAATTGCGATGGTAAAACTCTTGACAGTTTTACCAATTAGGTTTTCTAGATAGTTAGGTTGACGTTTGGTAAAACGTTTTTAGCAGGTTGTTTACCCTTTGACATCGAAAGGCATGTTTATGGACCACATCGCCGCCTCAAGTGTTGCTTTTATTTTCGATTGCGACGGCACACTGGTTAATAGCACCCCCGTTTGGGCCTATGCCCAGCCCGAGTTATTGCACCGCCACGGTATTGACGTGACGGTCGACGATTTTGCCCAGTTTGAGCATTTGTCGCTCGAGGACGAGTGCCAGGCCTACCACGACATCTGGGGTATTGGCGCGAATGGCGAGGAGCTGTACCGCGAGCTGAGCAATATTCTGATTGATGGGTACTCCAAGGTGCCGCCGCGCAAGGGTCTCCTGGCATTTTTGGAGCAGGCGAAGGCGGAGGGCATTGCCATGTGCGTGGCTACATCCACGCCGGCCGAGTTGGTGCAGTCTGCACTCGCTGGTGCCGGGCTCGACGCTTACATGGAGTTTGTTGCCACGACGGGCGAGGCAGGTCGTTCCAAGCAGTTCCCCGACGTATACGAGCTGGCGCTCCATCGCCTGGAAGAGCGCCACGGGTGCAAGTTTGAGCGCGCATGGGTGTTTGAGGACGCGGTCTTTGGCCTTAAGAGCTCTGGCACCGCAGGCTTTAAGCGCGTGGGCATCTATGACCCGCACGGCCGCATGAAGCGCGACGAGGTTCGTGACAACTGCGATATCTTTATCGATAGCTACGAGGAGCTTGACCTGGCCCGCGTGCTTTCGTTTGAGAGATAGGCGAGGGTTGTGGCTTGCAAGGTATTAGTGGTCTGCGGCTCGTCCGTGGTGGCGAGCGCGGATCTGTTGCGTAGGCTAGCAGGGGAGTGCGACCACATTGTCGCCGTGGACCGCGGACTCGACGCGCTGTTGGGAGCGGGGCTGGGCTGCGACGTTTATGTGGGGGATGCCGACACGGTGAGCGATGCAGGTCGCGCGCTGGTCGATACCGCCGAAGCCTTTGAAGTAGAACGCCACGACCCATACAAGGACTATACCGATCTGGCGCTGGCGCTAGATTCCGTCCGTCGTCGCTGGTCGGGTGCCGAAGTGGTTGCGACCTGCGCAACGGGCGGCCGTCCGGACATGGCGCTTTCCGTACTGGGCCTGCTCGCGGGCTACGAGGACGCCCCAGTTTGGATTGCCGAGGACAAGGTGGTCGCCCGCATTCTTCACGCAGGTGAGTCGTGGACCATCGAGGGCGCCGAAGGCAAGACGTTCTCCATCATCGCCATAGCCCCTGGGACGGTGGTAAGCGAATACGGCCTAGAGTGGGAACTAGATCACGCCCCGCTGGGCTTGTTGGCCGACACGGGCATAAGCAACGTCGTCAGGTCAACAGCCATGATCCAAGTCCACACCGGCACCGCTATCGCTTACCTCTACAAGTAAGGTCTATCGCATCAGGGTTTTATCGGGACGGTGGATAGAAATAAGCGCTCGAAGAGTGATTATTTCTGCCCCGTCCCAGGAAAACCCGTAAGTAAGAGATTCAACCCAAAAAAGTCCTTGCATCAAAGAAAGTCTTCCCCTATAGTATCTCCTCGTCACGGGGGCGTAGCTCAGCTGGGAGAGCGCTTGACTGGCAGTCAAGAGGTCAGGGGTTCGATCCCCCTCGTCTCCACCATCGTGAATACAAAGGCCTTCGGTATTCCGAAGGCCTTTTTTCATGCCAAAATACCTTGCGCCGCAAACCCCTCCTACGTCAACAAAAAGTTGCACAATTTATTTCACATGTCTGTACATAGTTTGTTAGACAAACGCTATTAACAGTGTAGATCGCCGTTTCATTTGGGCATCAGGAACGCGCCTAATCACCGCTAGCATCCCAATAACCTGCATCAATGTGAACAACATCGCAAAACAGCCCCCTTGAACACGCTAAATGAACGAAATGTTGTCCAGTACTGCCCAAATCAGTTTCACTAACAACTTGTGCTAGGATACATAACGTTACATGAGTTCAACTGTGCTCGCGGCTCCAGCAAGCCATAAAGCGCAGGGTTGATCAGCATCCGGCCGTAACGGCGGTGCCAGAAACACCACGAGCTCCAATAAAGAAGTCATGCGACGTTATTTATTTGCATTGATGTAATTCCAAGGTGCATTAAATAGCTTGCGTGTCAAAGCGTAGTAGTCCTACAGCTGTTTGCGTGCGGTCCAGTTTTGTACCCGCTTGACTGGCTCGCACGCAGCCAGCTGGGGATGCGGTCTTTTTGCGATACACCTCCGCGTCTCTAGCAACTGCTTCTATACATACCGTTCACGGTGGGGCAGAGCCACGTGCTTGTCTGACTGGGCTCAGGGTTTGAATATGGAGCGCCTTCGCGCAAAAGCGCCCTGGCGAAGCCATACCCAAATCCCGTGAGCCATACGTAAGACAGCAAGGGGGGTGGTGCTCGTGTGGTATGTGATCCAGGTCATTAACGGTCGCGAAGACGTAATGCGTGAGCGCATCGAGCGCGTGGTGCCGGCTGGCGCCATGGAGGAGCTCTTTTACCCCCAATTTCTAACCGAGATCAAAGTACACGGCGAATGGGTCAATACAACCAAGCCGCTCTTTCCCGGTTATCTTATCTGCGACACGGTAGATCCCCGCACCGTGCAACAGTATCTGCTGCGCATGGACGACTTTGCCCGGGTGCTTGCCCAGGACGGTCAGTTTGTGCCGCTGGCAAAAGAAGAGGTCCAGCTTATTGGCAGCTTTACGCACAGGGGAGACCGCGTAGTGCCCATGAGCGAGGCCTTAAAGGATGGCGACCAGGTCGTAGTGACGGCAGGTCCGCTGCTGGGCCATGAGGGCCTTATCAAAACCATTAACAGACGCAAGAGCACTGCTTATTTGGAGCTCGATCTGTGCGGCCGACGCGTAACCACTCGCGTCGGCCTTGCCGTGCTTTCGAACGAGCAGCGTGCAATGCGAAACCTTAAAAAGGCGATCGCCTAGCTGCTGGCGACTGCTTAACGAAAAAGGGAGGATCCCCGGGGGCCGGGGATAACGGGATCAATAGGGAAGAGAAGAAGAGTTTTGAACACCGAATCCAAGAGTGCAAAGCAAAAGGGGAAGCTAAGCGCATTTGAGCCGTATGCGTTGATGGCATATGACATTGCTGCAACTTTTATTGCTGTGTTTGTTGCATCGTGGGGAACGCAGCATTGGGCGACGCTCAGCGGAGCAGCCGGCGCATGCCCGGCTATTCTTGTGCTTGCGCTTGTTAACGTTGTTGTTTTTTGGTTCTTTCATATGTATAGCAGCTTGTGGCGCTATGCGAGCATTTCAGAGGCTGGGCGTATTGTTGCTGCTGTAACGGTAGGCTCGGTAATTGGCGACGTTATCTTTAACGTGTTATTCGGCAAGGGCATGTCGCTCCGCGAGGATGTTATGGCATGGGCCGTTGTGCTCATCATTTGCGGTGGCGGACGCTTTGCCATTCGCGCCATTTATGGTAGCCAGCTCTGGCGCTTTAAAAGCAATTCCGATGCGCATCTCCCGCGTACGCTCATCGTAGGAGCAGGGGAGACCGGCTCTCTTTCCATCAAACGTATGCTCAACGGAGACCCCGATATGATCGGTGATCCGGTTGCCGTTGTTGACGATGACCCCAATAAGCAAAACCAGCGTATTCATGACGTAAAGGTCTGCGGTACTTGCGCCGATATCCCTAATATTGCGCACGATTGTGAAGCGGAGCAGATTGTCGTGGCAATTCCGAGCGCCACGCATGAAGAGCGTCAGCGTATCTATGACCTATGCATGAAGACAGGCCTTAGGGTCCTCACGCTCCCCAATGTCCGCGATATTCCGCAGGATGGTGTAGGCAGGGTTGCCCTTCGTGAGGTCGAGATCAGTGACTTGCTTTCTCGTGAGGAGAAGTCGCTTGACCTTAACCAGATGGGTTACGTTACCGGTAAGCGCATTTTGGTCACGGGGGGCGGCGGATCTATTGGCTCAGAGCTTGTACGTCAGTTGCTTCCGGCAAAACCTGCGCAAATCGTGTTGTTCGACATTTACGAGAACACTACCTACGAGCTGTATCACGACATCATCAAGACCGCTCATGATCAAGGCACTGATATTCAAGTCTATATCGGCTCCATTACGCATCTCCCAGCGATTACCAAGGTCTTTGAGAAGTACCATCCTCAAGTTGTTTTCCACGCTGCAGCCCACAAACACGTTCCTCTTATGGAACACAACGCCCGCGAGGCAATCGAGAATAACGTTTTTGGCACGCTCAACGTCGTGCGCCTTGCCGACAAGTACCAGTGCAGCCACTATGTGCAGATTTCTACCGATAAGGCGGTTAATCCCACTAACGTAATGGGTGCCACCAAGCGTATGGACGAGATGATCGTTCAGTATTACGCGGCAAACAGTAAGACCATCTTTACGGCTGTTCGCTTTGGCAATGTTCTGGGTAGTCATGGATCGGTTATTCCGTTGTTTAAACGCCAGCTTCGTGAGGGTGGCCCTATCACCATTACGCACAAGGACATCACACGTTACTTCATGACCATCCCGGAGGCCAGCAAGCTTGTCATTACTGCCGGCGCTTTGGCGCATGGCGGCGAGATCTTTGTTCTGGACATGGGTGAGCCGGTCAAGATCTATGACCTTGCCATCAACCTTATTACGCTGAGCGGTCTTAAGCCTGGCAAGGATATCCAGATCAAAGAAGTCGGCCTGCGTCCTGGCGAAAAGATGTACGAGGAGCTCCTTATGGACAACGAGCAGCTCCTGCCTACCGAGCATTCCGAGATTCGCATCTCCACAGCCGAGGCCGACAAGATGGAAGAGATCAAAGACAAGCTTGAGAAGCTTCATGACTGCCTCGACAAGGATAACGACACGGTTAAGTCCGTGCTCGCTGAGGTTGTACCTACATATCATCCGCAGTTTAACGATTAGGGATAAGGAGTCACGATGGACATTAAGCCCTTTGAGAACAAGGTTTGGCTAAGCTCGCCTACCATGCACGGCGATGAGCTCAAATACATTACCGAGGCATATGAGACCAACTGGATGTCGACGGTAGGGGAGAATATCAACGAAGTCGAACGCCAGATGGCCGAAAAGATTGGTTGCGGCTATGCCGTTGCCCTTTCTTGCGGTACTTCTGCCTTGCATCTTGCCATGAAGCTCGCTGGAATTAAGCCCGGTGATGAGGTCCTTTGCAGCGATATGACGTTCGACGCTACGGTGAACCCAGTTGTTTACGAGGGCGGTGTCCCTGTATTTATCGATACCGAGCGTGACACTTGGAATATGGATCCCGTCGCTCTTGAAAAGGCCTTTGAACTGCATCCGACTGCAAAGGTCGTTGTGGCGGCGCATCTTTACGGAACGCCTGGCAAAGTCGAAGAGCTTCGTTCAATTTGCGATGCGCACGGGGCTGTCCTTGTTGAGGATGCTGCTGAGTCACTTGGCGCCACGTATAAGGGTCGTCAGACTGGTACGTTTGGTGACATCAGCGCCATTAGCTTTAACGGCAATAAGATCATTACCGGTTCCGCTGGTGGCATGCTTTTAACTGATAACAAAGAGGCAGCCGATAAAACGCGCAAATGGTCGACCCAGTCGCGCGAAGCCGCTCCCTGGTACCAGCATGAGGAGCTTGGTTTTAACTATCGCATGAGCAATGTAATTGCCGGTGTCGTGCGTGGCCAGATTCCGTATCTGGAGGAGCATATTGCCCAAAAGAAGGCTATTTACATGCGTTACAAAGAGGGCTTTAAGGGTCTGCCGGTGAGCATGAACCCCTATGACCCCAACGTTTGCGAGCCTAACTTCTGGCTTTCTTGCATGCTGATTGATACTGGCGCAATGTGCAAGCAGGTTCGAGGCGAGAGTGAGGCACTTTACGTAAGCGAGCCTGGCAAGAGCTGCCCCACCGAGATTCTTGAGGCTATTGCTGCCATTAACGCCGAGGGTCGTCCCATCTGGAAGCCTATGCACATGCAGCCTATTTATCGCATGAATGCTTTCGTAACGCGCGAGGGCAATGGTCGAGCTAAGACCAACGCGTATATTTCCGGCGGTGCAACGGGTACAGATGGCTTGCCTTTGGATATTGGCGCCGACATCTTCTATCGTGGTCTCTGTCTGCCCTCCGACAACAAGATGACTCCCGAGCAGCAGGACGTAATCATCGAAGTTATTAGGCGTTGTTTTGAGTAGACTTGGTAACGAGACGTTCTATCAGCGATATGGTAAGCGAGCAATAGATCTTTGCCTTTCACTCATACTTTTGATTTTATTCTGGTGGGTACTGGCTATTGTCGCCCTGCTGGTGCGATTCAAGCTCGGTAGTCCAGTGCTGTTCAGGCAACCACGTCCGGGTAAGGACGAGAAAATCTTTAACCTTTATAAGTTTCGTTCGATGACCGACGAGCGTGATGAAAACGGCAATCTTTTGCCTGACGAGATGCGTCTGACAAAGTTTGGTAAGGGTTTGCGTGCGACAAGTCTAGACGAGCTGCCAGAGGTGTTCAATATCGTACTTGGAGAGATGGCCATCATCGGACCGAGGCCTCAGCTGGTTCGCGATATGGTATTTATGACACCAGAACAGCGCCGGCGCCATTGTGTGCGCCCCGGCCTTTCTGGTCTTGCTCAGGTGAACGGGCGCAATGCAATTGCCTGGGATGACAAGCTAGCCTACGACCTGGACTACATCGAGCACATCACGTTCGCGGGTGATGTCGCCATTTTCTTCAAGACCCTTGCCAAAGCCTTCGTGAAACAGGAGGGCATTACCGAGGACGGAATGGCTACCGCCGCCGATTACGGCGATTACTTGCTCGCTATGAAGCGCGTGACGCGTGAGAAGTACGACGACCTGCAAGCGCAGGCAAAGAAATTATTGGACGAAACGGTCGTGATCCTGTGAGCGAAGGCGTCAATGCGTTCGGCCTTGTATCCATCGTGATGCCATCGTACAACTCTGAACGCTTTATCGCGGAGAGTATAAAAAGCGTGCAGTTGCAGACATATGGCGATTGGGAGTTGCTAGTCGTTGACGACTGCTCTAAGGACGGTACCGTCGCCATCGCCGAGGCTATAGCCAAGGATGACCCGCGAATCCACGTTTTCTCAAATGAGCTCAATTCGGGCGCAGCGTGCTCGCGTAACCGCGCGCTTCGAGAGGCTAAGGGCGATTGGATTGCCTTTCTGGACAGCGATGACCTTTGGAAGCCGGAGAAGCTCAAGAAGCAACTGGCGTTCATGAGCAAAAACGGCTGCAGCTTCTCGTACACGGAGTATGAGACGATTGACGAGGGCGGAAGATCTCTGGGGCGTCGCTACTCGGGTCCGAAGCGCATAACGCGCGCTGGCATGCGCCGCTTCTGCTGGCCGGGTTGCCTGACCGTGATGTACGACAGGCGGAAGATTGGCGTGGTGCAGATTGCGGACCTGAAGAAGCACAACGACTACGCCATGTGGCTGAAGGTTTCTGCCAATGCGGACTGTCTGCTGCTGCCCGAGGTTCTCGGGCGATATCGGGTGAGAACCTCGTCCGTTTCGCACGGCGTTGGATTTAGGGGCCAGGTCGCTCATCTCTACGTACTTTGGCACGAGGGCGAGGGCATGTGCGCTTCGCTCGCTTGCTGGAGAACATTCATTAATCTTGTTTTTGGTGCGTACAAGAAGATGAAGTACGTTAACAACTGTGACTGAACATTCGAGGCAAGGCTTTCTATAGATGGAAATGATTAGACACATAAAAAGGGTGGGCATTATCGGTCACTTCGCCGAGGGGCTTGACATGGCGGACGGCCAGATCGTGAAGACTCGTACGGTCCGTGAGCTGCTACGCGATGTCTGCGGGAATGAGAATGTCCGCTTTGTCGACACACGTGGATGGCAGAAGCATCCCTTTGCCCTTCTGCGCGAATGTATCGAGCTCGCGAAGTTCGCGGACGTCCTCGTTATGCTCCCGGCGCACAACGGGGTGAAGGTCTTCGCACCGTTGCTCGTTTTCCTGCGAAATCGATATGGCTGCAAAGCCGTGTACTCGGTTGTCGGTGGGTGGCTCGCCGAGTTTATCGCTGGACAGTCTTTCCTCACTAAGAACCTCAAATCATTCGATGCGATACTCGTTGAGTCCGACCGAGTTAAAGATCTGCTCATCGAGCAAGGCTTCGACAACGTGCTTGTTGTATATAACTACAAGCGTCTGCCTTTGCTGGAGTCCTCCGAGCTTGAGCGGCCGTCCAGTGAGCCATGGCCTTTAGCAATTTTCTCCCGTATCTATGAGGACAAGGGTATCGATGATGTCGTGTGGGCCGTTCGCGAGGCGAACGGCCGTCTTGGTCGCATCGCCTTCAAACTCGATATTTACGGAAATGTGCTGCCCGAGTATAAGGAGCACTTCGATGCACTGATGGCCGGCTGTGACATCTCTGAAGTTGCCTACAAGGGCGTAGCGCCTGCAGGAGAGAGCACGTCTGTCCTTAACGGGTACCTCGCATTGGCCTTTCCAACGAGGTACCCGGGCGAAGGCGTCCCAGGCACCGTGGTCGATGCTTACTGTGCCGGTATCCCCGTAATTGCGTCGCAATGGCCAAGTTATGCCGAGATGGTCAAAGAAGGCGAAACGGGCTTGACGTATGAATTCTGCAATCGTGAGGCGTTGCTGGATATCCTACTTAATCCCAGGCTGCCCAAGCAGCTGCTTGAAATGAAAAAATCTTGCCTTCACAAGGGGCACGACTACTCGTACGAAACGGGCTTGAGGACATTCAAGCTTCTTGTTGAAAGCAATTTCGATGTGCACAAACAATAAACCTCAGCGACTGCTCTGCATTGTGTCGAATATGGACACAGGTGGTGCTGAAACATTCTTAATGAAGATGTATCGACAGCTAGATCGAACGCGTTATCAGATGGACTTTGTTGTTTCCGGCGATAAGCGAGGCTATTACGAAGACGAAATCGAACGCCTTGGAGGCAGAGTTTTTAGAATCACTCGTAAAACGAAAGATTTTTCTGCCTACCGACGCGAGCTCACACTTGCAGTTCGTGATGATGGATGCCCCAACGTGCTTCGTATTGGATCGGATGCACTTTCAGCAATAGATCTCTGGGTTGCCAAGAAAGCGGGTGCATCTCGACTTTTTATGCGTTCAAGTAACGCCAGTGACGGCAAGGGTGTTATTGGTCAGTTTATTCAGAAAGCTATTCGCCGACCTTTGACCTCAATTGCAGATGTAAAGATTGCACCTTCTGAACTTGCTGCCGAATATGCTTTTGGTCCTAAAGCCATTAGGCGAGGTGAAGTTCGATATCTTCACAATGCTCTTGATCTTAATCAATATCAGTTTTCTCTTGAAATGCGTAGGTCTATTCGCAATGAACTCGGTTTAAACGACAATTCTCTTGTTGTTGGACATGTTGGGCGCTTTACTGCTCAGAAGAACCATGAATTCCTTCTTAAAGTATTTGCTGAATTACTAAAACAAAGATCTGACGCCCGTCTCGTGTTGGTGGGCATGGGTGAGCTTGAGCACAATATTCGTGAGCAAGCAAAAGTTTTGGGAGTACTTTCTAATATCACTTTTACTGGCCTGCGCTCTGATATCCCGGCTTTATTGTCTGCATTCGATGTTTTCGTTCTGCCATCATTATATGAGGGCATGCCAAATGTCGTAATTGAAGCTCAGGCCGCAGGCCTTCATTGCGTCGTTTCTGACACGGTAACGAGAGAAGTAAATGTCACAGGCGATGTTGCGTTCCTGCCCTTTACTGATATTGATCTTTGGGTTAATTCGGTGTTGTGTGCTGGCGAAGCAGCAAGAGTTGATAAACGAAATCAGATGGCAGATGCCGGTTATGACATCAATGAAGAAGTCAAGCGATTCGTTACCCTGGTCTATGGAGCCGACGATAACGCTCGGGAGTTACAGTAAATGATTCCATATTTAACCTTTATCATCATTGCTGGAATCGTTGCCCTTATCTATAGGGGGGTTTGCGAGGGCGGAGATATCCGAAAGAGCGATGGGCTAAAGGATGTTAACTGGACGCCGTACGCCGTCTGCCTTTGCGTCGCCCTTATCTGTTTCGTGGCTGTCCGCGATATTACAGTCGGAGCGGATAATCCAAATTACCTCGGATCCTTACATTACTATGCGGGCATCTCGTGGGGTGAGGTGTTTACCGCTAAGCTCGTATGGCCATACGATTATGAACCGCTTTACTTCCTGCTTACGAAAATTTGCGCTCATTTCTATTTATCTGACCATGCATTCTTTTTTATTATCGGTATTTTGATTTATCCACTGGTATTTGATTTTTTTATACGCTATAGCGAATCTCCCTATGTCAGCTTTCTCATCTACTGCGCTTTAAGCCTCTTTGCATATAGCCTAGGCGTTTACCGCCAGATGATTGCTCTTTCGATTTGTTTATTTTCAACTCGTTGGATCGACTCTAATAAACCAATTCCATTTGTTCTCACCATAGTTCTTGCCATGGCCTTCCATTCATCATCGATATGCTTCGCTCTTCTCTGGTTTTACAAAAAAATAGATGTAATGCACTTACTTAAGGTTGCGATTCCTGTCTCCTTTCTCTTCCTTGCTCTTGGGCGCGCTTTGGCAATGGTGGCTGTAAAGATTTTTCCGCAGTATGCTCATTTTGTTGGTTCTAAATATGATGTTGAAGGCGGAAGCTTTAGCATGCTTGTCATTCTCTTATTTGTGGCGGTTGTTGTTCTTTTCGCGCTTCGGGATACGAATGATTTCGAAAAAAGTCCTCAAATGGTGAAAGTCTCTATTTTTGCGCTGAGTCTAGCGCTGTGTCTCCAGGCTGCATCATATTCAATGGTCATCATGGGACGAGTTCTCTCTTATTATTCTATTTTCTTAGCCATTCTTATTCCTTATTTGATGATGCATTGTTTTGGCAGACATGGACGAGTGCTGAGTTTTTATTTCGTAGTACCTATCTCAATCGCTTTATTTGCCAACAGTATGGCAACTTTAATTTAGTCATCCACTGTAATTCAGGAGTTTCAAGTGAACAAGCTTTCAAAGTTTATTAATAACCCTTGGATAGCATACGTTTTTGCTGCTGGATATGGGCTCACCAATTGGGTCCCCGATGAGCCCCATCTAAAGGCAATGTTTAGGGGGACGGTTGGTGAAAAGCTCGATCTTAAAAATCCAAAGACATTCAATGAAAAGCTTCAGTGGCTTAAATTGCATGATAAGAACCCCCTTTACAACACTCTAGTGGATAAGTATCGAGTGAAACCTTGGGTCGCGGAGCGTATCGGCGTGGAGCATGTCACCAAGACCTACGCGATGTGGGAGGAAGTTGAGGATATCGATATCACGGATCTTCCTGACCGGTTCGTCCTCAAGACAAATCACGATTGCGGAGGCGTTGCCATCTGCAGCGACCGAAGCACATTTGATCTCGATGCTGCGAAGAGGAAATTGGCGAAGCACCTTAAGACCAATTACTTCTGGCGTACACGAGAGTGGCCGTATAAGGATGTCAAACCATGTGTTTTCGCCGAGGAGTATCTTGATCCTTCTGAGGGCAAAAGCGATCTGACTGATTACAAGATTATGTGTTTTGATGGAAAGGCCTGCTGCGAGTTCACTTGCACCGATCGATCCGAGGGCGACTTGCGCGTTGATTTCTTCGACCCCGAATGGAACCATCTGCCGTTTACCAGGCATTATCCCAACGCGGACATTCCTCCGAAAGCACCTGCAAGCTTGAAACAAATGGTTTCTGACGCTGAGCTGCTATCAAAGGAGATTCCGTTCGTTCGGGCCGACTTTTATGAGGTTGCCGGTCAGTATTACTTTGGAGAACTGACATTCTTCCCAGGCGGTGGTTTTGAGGAGTTCGACCCTTCCTTGTGGGATGAAAAGCTCGGCTCCTGGATACAACTCCCCGATAGTATCGGGGGGGGGTTCTTCCAAAATGAAACAACGATATTGTGGGTCCATGGCATTGTGAAACGTGATAACTCTCCGGCAGACTATAAGGTCAGCTGTTTTAATGGCGTACCAAAGCTCATCGAAGTTCATCGCGGGCGTTTTTCCAACCATACGTGCGACTATTTCACTCCAAGTTGGGATTCCCTGCCTGATCTCGAATGGGGCGACATACCCAAGTCCAATTATAAGATCCCTGCTCCTTCGAGACTCAACGAGATGCTCAATTACAGCTCAGTTCTTACCGAAGGGTTCCCAGAAATGCGCGCTGATTGGTATTTAGCGGGGGATAGGCTCATCTTCGGCGAGCTTACGCTTTTCAACGATGGCGGGTTCGGCGCTATAGATGATGCGGACGACTCTCTTCTTGGTTCCTTTATTGATCTTGACTTAGCTTTTGGGAAAAAATGATTGAAGGAAGATGACTGACGAATTAACTCAAAAGGCTTCTTCGGCTACCAAATGGTCCCTTGTGACCGAGGTGGTCGTTAAGCTAATATCACCGCTTACCCAGATCGCCCTTGCGCATATTCTTGCACCAGAGGCTTTCGGTGTTGTGGCTACCGTTACCATGGTAACGAGCTTCGCGGACATGCTTTCGGATGCGGGTTTTCAGAAGTACCTCATCCAGCACGAGTTCAGGGACAAGTCCCATCTCTTCCGAAGTGCTAACGTCGCCTTTGTGACGAACTTGTTCGTCTCCTTAGCACTCTGGTCTCTCGTAGCTTTATTCAACGAGCCTCTTGCTGCCCTTGTGGGCAACGATGGCCTTGGAATCGTCCTCATCGTCGCTTGTGCTTCTCTTCCCCTTACCGCCTTGAGCAGCATCCAGCTTGCGCTGTTTCACAGGGCCTTCTCCTTTAAGGAGTTATTTGTCGTCAGGGTCGCAGTGGCCCTCGTCCCTTTGTTTGTTACTGTACCCTTAGCGCTTCTCGGTTTCGACTTCTGGTCGCTTGTGATCGGCACTATTATCGGCAACTTGGTGAATTCTCTAGTCTTGACCCTTAAGTCGGATTGGAAGCCTTCCTTTTTTTACTCATTTGCCGAATTGAAGGAGATGCTGTCATTCAGTTCATGGACGCTTCTCGAGCAGTTTTCCATTTGGCTTACGTCTTGGATGGGAACTTTCATCGTAGGCTCCCTGTTAACTCCGTACTACCTTGGTCTTTACAAGACATCAATCTCGATGGTCAATACCGGCATGGGCATCATCACGAGTGCGACTACTCCCGTGCTATTTGCCGAACTTTCTCGAAGGCAGAGTGACGATGAATCGTTTCAGCTCGCCTTTTTCCATATGCAGGAAAAGGTCGCCTTGTTCGTCGTGCCCCTGGGTTTCGGGATTTTTCTTTACCGTGACTTCGTGACTACCTTCGTGCTTGGACCGCAGTGGTCTGAGGGCTCTTTGATGTTTGGTCTATGGGCCTTAAGCAGTGCCGTAGTGATTCCGGTCGGCTATTATGCAAGCGAGGTCTTCAGAGCTAAGGGCAGACCAAAGCTATCCTTTGCCTCGCAGGTCTCCTATCTCCTAGTCATGGTTCCAGTAACTTACTATGCCGCATCCCTCGACTTTAATGAGTTTGCGCTCTATAGCTCACTTTTACGTCTGGTAGCCATCGGAATCGACGTCTTCATCCTCAAAGTCTTTATCAAATTCCCTGTTGGCAAAATGATTGCTCGCTTGCTTCCGATTTTTGCTTGCTCCGTCGTGATGTTCACCTCTGGCTGGGTTCTTGATAGCATCTGTCTCCCGACCATCGCTGGGATAATCATGTGTGTGATTGTTTACGCACTGTGCTGCGAGATTTTCCCGTCGACTCGCAAACAACTTAATTCGCTTTATTCGAGATTTCTCTAATAGATTGGCTATGTAACTTATGTTTGGTAAACAAAAACGGGGGGGGTGCCCCGATTGGCAGCGTTATGGAGAAGACACTTCACTTATGACTGACCACGCCCTCAGATTTCTATGGGTGCTCCGAAAGACCCAGCGCTCCTCCAATCCTATCTGGAGGTTGATGCTGCAGCATATGCGCGAAAGGTATGGACTCGAGATATCCCGCTCAAGTGATATCGGACCGGGCCTTTATCTGGGCCACGCATACAATATCACGGTGAACCCGGCTGCCATCATCGGCTCGAATTGCAATCTACATAAGGGCGTGACTATTGGCCAAGAGAACCGAGGGAAGCGTGAGGGTGCTCCGGTAATTGGGGATTGCGTCTGGATAGGCGTCAATGCGACCTTGGTCGGCAAAATCTCGGTGGGAAACGATGTCCTTATTGCCCCTGGGGCGTACGTGAACTGCGACGTTCCTAGCCACTCGATTGTGCTAGGTAATCCTTGTCGCGTGATTTCTCGAGATAACGCAACGGGTGGATATATTAACCGCAAGGTGCAAATTTAGATTTCTAACCTACCTAATGAAAGAGATTATATGAAAACTAGAAAAGTGCTCGTTACCGGAGCCGCCGGTTTTATCGGCGCGTTTCTCGTCAAGAGATTGCTCGATGAATCTGACGACGTGATCATCGGCCTCGACAACCTCAACAGCTACTATGACCCCGGCATCAAGGACGCGCGCCTGAACATGCTGGCCGAGGCCGACACAGACGGCCGCTTCACCTTCGTGCGCGGCGACCTGTGCGACGCCGCCCTCATCGAGCGCCTGTTCGAGGAGAACTGCTTCGACGTCGTGGTGAACCTTGCCGCCCAGGCGGGCGTCCGCTACTCCATCGAGAACCCGCGCGCCTACCTCGAGAGCAACCTCGTTGGCTTCTTCAACATCCTCGAGGCCTGCCGCCACCACCCGGTCAAGCACCTGGTCTACGCTAGCTCAAGCTCCGTTTACGGCGGCAACAAGAAAGTTCCGTTCTCCGAGGAGGACCGCGTCGACTCGCCGGTTTCGCTCTACGCCGCCACCAAGAAGTCCAACGAGCTCATGGCCGCCGCCTACTCCAAGCTCTATTCCATCCCGGCCACCGGCCTGCGCTTCTTCACCGTGTACGGCCCCATGGGCAGGCCCGACATGGCCTACTTCGGATTCACCGAGAAGCTGCGCCGCGGCGAGACCATCAAGATCTTCAACATGGGCGACTGCCGCCGCGACTTCACCTACGTCGACGACATCGTCGAGGGCGTCAGGCGCGTCATGGACGCCGTCCCCGAGGTGAAGATGGGCGAGGACGGGCTGCCCCTCGCCGCGCACCGCGTCTACAACATCGGCAACTCTCATCCCGAGAACCTGCTCGACTTCGTCGACACGCTGCAACGCGTGCTGGTGGAGGAGGGCGTGCTGCCTGCGGACTACGACTTCGAGGCCCACAAGCAGCTCGTGCCCATGCAGCCGGGCGACGTGCCCGTCACCTACGCCGATACCACGGCGCTCCAGCGCGACCTGGGCTACAAGCCCACGACGCCACTCGAGGACGGCCTGAGGGCCTTTGCCAAGTGGTATAAGCGCTACTACAACATTTAGGAAATCATGGCCCTGTAACAGGGGCCATTTTTCATGCGAATTATTGTTCTTTGACAATTGGAGAATGACATGAAGATCGCTGTCGCCGGTACCGGCTACGTTGGCCTGTCCCTTGCCGTCCTGCTCTCGCAGCACAACGAGGTCCACGCGCTGGACATCGTGCCCGAGAAGGTCGAGAAGATCAACAACTATGAATCGCCCATCCAGGACGACGAAATCGAGCGTTTTCTGGCGAAGGCTAAGGCGGGGGAGCTCGAACTCGAGTTGCACGCCACCCTCGACGTGGCCGAGGCCTACGCGGGCGCCGACTACGCCGTCATCGCCACGCCCACCAACTACGACTCCGATAGGAACTTCTTCGACACTTCCTCCGTCGAGGCAGCCATCGCCGCCGTGCGCTCGGTGAACCCGGATGCCTGGATCGTCATCAAGTCGACCATCCCCGTCGGCTATACGGCGGGCCTGCGTGAGAGGCTGGGCGACAGCAAGATCT
>ERZ1673696.151-NODE-151-length-78095-cov-35.757368_pt1 | contig 78095 bp, 78 predicted proteins | sample MGYA00580226_ERZ1673696 | MGnify/ENA primary metagenome ERZ1673696 (study PRJEB41218, sample SAMN15661743) | gut metagenome | host: Homo sapiens | place: Canada: London | collected 2015-08-20/2019-03-30 | study: EMG produced TPA metagenomics assembly of... | reverse complement strand
AAATGATTTGATGGACTATGAGGCGCTGGCGGCCAGTACAGAAAAGGCAGTAGAGTGTTTTCATGCGCTGTCCGAGGAATTGCGGCAAACGGAGGCGGCGCTGGAAAAGACCACCGGGCTCATGGCGGCTACAGTAGACTACGCAAAAACCCGGCCCGTGTTTGACGGTTACAAGGCGGCCCGGTACAGTAAAAAGTATCTGTCGGAGCATGAGGCGGAGCTTGCCACTTACCGGGCGGCCCGGGCCACTATGAATGAGCTTTTGGACGGTGCAAAGCTGCCAAAGATGGCGGATATGAAAAAGGCCCGCCAGGAATTGGCGGGAAAGAAAAAAGCCCTCTATGCGGAATACCGCAAGGCTCAAGCGGATATGCGGCAGGCTGTGGCGGTCAAGGCGAACCTTGATCATCTGCTCGGCGTGACGGACGAGCGGGAAAATAAGGCCCAGGAGCGATAGCGACAGGCCGCAGACAACAGGCGCATAGCGCCGGGACTTTGGGACAATTTGTCCCGAAGTTCAGCGGGTTTGGGGAGCTCCCCAACAAGCATTTTTGCGGGCCTGCGGCCAGCAAAAATTTCGGAGTGTGGCCACACCCGAATTGCTTGCCGTTTCGTGCGCTTCCGCTACATGGCGCAAAAAAACGGAGGTCACGCTTTCTTACGCTTCCTCCGTTTCTCTGGCTTTCTTAATTCCCTCGGCTGTGGCTTCTATCACGACAAGCTCTTTTTCATTCATAGAATTTAGGAGCACATCAATGTGTTTTCTGCAAGAACTTGTCTGCGCCCCTCCGTCCGCATGAATAAACTGGTCTACTGAAATGTCAAACATAGTAATGAGTTTAACAAAAAGGTCGAAGCTGGGATATTGACCTTTATTCTCAATATTCATAATGGTACGGGAGTCACGGTCTACTAATTCCGCAACATAGGCTTGTGTCCAGCCCTTTTCTTCTCTGGCTCGTTTGAGTGCCGCCCCGAGGCCGTGAAAGTCAAACCTTCTTTCATCTTGGTTCATTCTCATATCACCCTATATCATTCTACATTTCGTGTTAGATTATGAGAATGTAATGAAATTTTACATCTGGTAGTATTTAATTTCATCTATCCGTTCAGATTGACTTGCCCGGACCAAATAAGTGAATTATAATTTTCTTATAGCAATTCATCTCTCATTTTTGTGCAAACATTGAGAGGAAAATAGCAATTATATTCGCTATGATAAGGGAGGAAATAAATTTGGATTGGGTAAAACAGCTTAATATTGCGATTAGATATATCGAAGATCATCTGACAGGAACCATAGAGTATGACGAACTGGCAAAAATGCTTTGTTGCTCTACTTATCAATTTCAGAGAATGTTTGCCTTTATGAATAATGTTCCTTTATCCGAATACATACGCAGAAGAAAATTGTCGTTAGCTGTGGCGGATATTCAAAAAGGAGAGCGAGTCATAGATGTTGCTTTGAAATATGGCTATTCTTCCCCAACGGCATTTAGCCGAGCATTTCAATGTCTCCACGGGATTACCCCCTCTGAGGCAAGAAAAAAGGGAACATTATTAAAAACATACCCTCCAATTAGTTTCAAGCTGACTATCACAGGAACAGAAGAACTAACTTATCGGATTGAGGAACGATCTGCTTTTGAAGTAGCAGGTGTCTCTATGTTATTGGATAAATCTCTGGAAAAAAATTTTTGTACTGTTCCACAGTTTTGGGATAACGCTGTACAGGATGGTACTCTTGCAAAACTTAATTCCTTAGACAAAGGCGAAGTTTGCGATTTGCTGGGGATAAGTGTTTGCGGGGATTATGAGACATGGAAATACTATATTGCAGTTGCAACATCTGAAACAGCAAAATTTGAATTTGAGAAGTTAATTATTCCTGCGTCAAAATGGGCAATTTTCTCGGGAAAAGGAACAAATGTATCTTTGCAAGACTTAGAACGCCGTGTCATTACTGAGTGGCTCCCATTCTCTGGATTTGAATATGGAAATGCTCCAGATATTGAACGCTATATACAGGCTGATCCGGAAAATGCTGAGTATGAATACTGGTTATCTATCCGAAACGAGAAGGAGTAATTTATGGCAAGATCAAATATTAAAGCTGTTTTTGAAAATGATGTTCAAACAGTTTGGAATGTTATAACTGATGTAAAAAATTATATATGGCGTACTGATTTAAGTAAAACTGAAATTATAAGTGACAAACAGTTTATAGAATATACAAAAAATGGCTACGCCACTACATTTACAATTACCCTTTTTGAACCATACAAGCGATGGGAGTTTGACATGGAAAATAGCAATATAAAAGGTCATTGGATTGGAATTTTTACTCAAAAGGGCGAAAAAACAGAAATTGATTTTACTGAGGATGTAACTGCAAAAAAAGTTTTAATGAAACCATTTGTTAAGGCATATTTGAAAAAGCAACAGGCAAGATATGTTAAAGATTTGGCGAGAAAATTGAAAGGTAATTATGAATAGCAAAGAAATTATTGATTATCTAAAATCTGAGGCTTCAGAAAAATATAAAGAAAATGTTATAAAAATGGGGATACCAGAAAAATTTTGCATTGGTGTATCAACATCTACACTGCGGAAATTTGCAAAAAAGCTGGATAAATCTAATGAATTGGCCTTTGAATTATGGAATACCCATTACCACGAGGCTCGTTTGCTTGCAGTGCTAATATTCGATCATAAATGTTTATCTTACGACCAAATTGACACACTTATGTCAGAAGTTTTATCATGGGACTTGTGCGATCATTTATGTAAGAATTTAATTATAAAATTAGATTACTATGAGGACTTTATTTTTAATTGGATAGCTGCTGACCATATCTATAAGAAACGGGCTTCGTTTGTTTTAATTGCTGCGTCTACTATACATGATAAAAGCATGACAAAGGAAACTCTTGACAGCTATTTGAAATTGGTATACGAAAATTCTTGTTATGAACATGACCATATAAAGAAAGCTGTTTCATGGGCGCTAAGAGAAATAGGAAAAACAGACTTTGAATATGCCGAAAAAGTTCTTTTGACTGCTTACGATTTATTAGCCAGCGGAAACAAAGTTCAAATTTGGATTGCCAAAGATGTCATAAAGGAATTAGAAACTGTCGTGAAAGTAAAAGAACGGAAACGCTTAATTACTTCTAATTCCAAAATGGGCAGAGAACGATGAAAGAGTAGCCACCCGCAACGGAATAAAAAAAACCGTTGTTTCGGCGGCTGGGTATCTGTGCGCCTAAACAAAATACAAGTAGCCTTACGGCGGTTTTGAAATAACAAATTTCAAGCCGCCGTTTTCTTTTTGAAAAAATGAGAATACGGAGGGTGTGTTAAAGTCGCCCTTTTTTGAGGATACGGCGGTGCTCAGGAGGTATCGCCGTGTCCATTTTTGCCTTTTTTTACAGTACCCATGACCTGCACCAGCTAAAAAAAGCATAGCTCCCCCTCCGGGACAGTCTGGTTATGAATGTGAAATTGAGCAGTACATAAATGAATATAAAACTTCATGCGTCTGTGCGGCTTGGTGTCGCCCAGGCGCTTTTTTGTACTTCGAGACAAATTGTCCCGAAGTGCGGGGCGGCTCCCCGGGGTGCCGCTCCCCGCCAAGCCCCGTTTCGGTCACTCATCCACCCAACACCGAAACGGAGGTTTATTTATGACTACAATCAATCTGAAGGATTTTTATTATTGGTACACACAGGATCAGTTTATCGAGGTTTCTGACGAGGTAGCCGAAGTGTTTGTGTCCGATGCCCGGCACGAAATGGCCTACCAGCGGCGGCTCTCCCGGCATAAGGCGCAGTATTCTCTGGACTGCGATGACGGGATCGAATATTCCGCCTGCCTGCATGAGCCAACGCCCCAGGAGCTTCTGGAGCGCATGGAGCTGTTCATCCGTCTGTGGAACGCCCTCAACTCTTTGCCGGAGATCCAGGGCCGCAGGATTGATGCCCACATCATTCTCGGAAAGAGCATCAAGGAAATTGCCGAGGCCGAGGGCGTACATGAGGAGTCTGTCCGCCAGTCGATCAAGCGTGGCCTTGAGCGTATGAAAAAAACTTTTTGATTTTTTCATTTTCCCCACTTGGAAATGATGAAAAAATGTCTCGGTTTATGAAAGGAGATATTCTTCTTTCCACAGATAAACAGCGGCGGGTGCGCTGTGACTTTTTCTTTGGAAGAACGAGCGAACAACACCAACACCGCAACTGGGCCGGGCCACCCCACGGCCACGATCCGGCATAGGACAGGCTGGCCGCCTGTCCCTCCGGGCCGCCCTCTTATCTGCGAGGGAACGCCGCTCTGAGTATGGTTGTCTTTGGACAGGGCAAGAAAATGGGAGCGGCGTTCTCTATTTTATACTTACATGGAGTGAGGCAAGAGGGCAGCATCGTTTGGGTGCTGCCCTCTTGCGTTTCCCCATGATATGCGGGAGGCGTATCCTATTTTTGATAAGGAGGTTTTACCGTGAGATTAACGGCAAAGGAACTGGAACAAATGAAAAGCGTTGACATCGGCGCAGTGGCTCCCGAGTCCCTGCCGGATGTGAGCGGTATGGCCTTTGACACCTCCCTCCCTCGGGAGGAGCGGATCGCCCTGTTTTTGCAGGCGGTAGAAAATCCATACTGCTTTTGCATCGGCGGGATCGGTGTAAAAATTGAATTTGCGGAAAGCGGGCCGTCCTTGCAGGACACGCTGACGGACTTTCTGCTCCGGCAAAAAAGCGGGCTGTAACTTCGGTTATGGCCCGTTGCTACTTCGAGACAAAGTGTCCCGAGGCGGAGGCATCCTTGTTGTCCCGCCCGGGCAGAGGTATAATATAGATGTAATGTGATAGGGAAGGAGGAACAATGGCACGAACAAAAAACAGAGGATTGCAACAGAGTTTCTCTCCCTCTTATACCGTCCGCCGCTGGCGGCTGGGCAAATATATCCGGCTCTCCAAGGAGGACTTGAAAAAGGGAAAGGACGACAGCAACAGCGTCATCAACCAGCGTGATCTGCTCAATGACTTTTACCAGAAGCATATCGGAGAATTTGAAAGTGTTTCCGAATATGTAGACGATGGACACACAGGAACGGACGCCAACCGGGAGAATTTCCAGCGGCTCCTTTCCGATGTAATGAGCGGGAAAATCAACTGCGTGGTAGTAAAAGACCTTTCCCGTTTTGCAAGAAATTACAGTGATGCGGGAAGCCTGATTGATAACCTGTTTGTTCAGATGGGCGTTCGCTTCATCAGTCTTGCTGAAAATGTGGACAGCTATCTCAACCCGGACAGCGTTTCCAGTATTATCGTCCCGATTACAAATGTGATGAACGATCAATACTGCTACCAGACCTCAAAGAAAATTCGCCAGGTATTTGACTACAAGCGGCGCAACGGTCAGTACATCGGCGCATTTGCTCCTTATGGATATGTGAAGCACCCAAAGGACAAGCACCGGTTGATCATCGATCCCGATGCCGCTGAAATCGTCAAACTTATTTTCTCTTTGTTCCTAAAGGGGACATCGAAACGGGCCATCGCTTTGTATCTGAATGAACACGGCGTACCCAGCCCCTCGGCTTATAAACTGCAAAAGGGCATACCCGTTTCAACAAGAGGATATGACGATCCTATGTGGGGAGCCCGCATGATCCACTCCATTCTGACGAACCCCACCTATACCGGGGATTTGGCACAGGGCCGCAGTCGGGTAAAAAGCTATAAGGTACACGAGGTTGAAAGTGTTCCCCGTGAAGAATGGGTGGAAGTAGCTGGTACGCATGAGGCAATCATTGATTATGAAACCTTTGATAAGGTACAGGCCCTCTTACAGCGTGATACCCGCACTTCTCCAAAAGGCCGGGAAGTCCACCTGTTCAGCGGTTTTCTGAAATGTGCTGACTGCGGGCGGGCAATTACCCGGAGCGTAGGCAACAACAATAATGTGTACTATGCCTGCTCCACCTACAAGAACCGCTCCCGAACAGCCTGCACAATGCACTCAATCAAGCATAACCGTCTGGAGGCCGCTGTCCTCTTTGCGGTACAACAGCAAGTCCATCTGGCTGTTTCATACTCGGAAATGATTGCCCGCATTAACACCGCCCCGGTCAAAAAGAGCCAGTCCATCCGTTTGGAAGAACTGATTGCTGCGAAAGAGCGGGAACTGGCAAAAATCAGCCGCTACAAGCAGTCCCTTTATCAAGACTGGAAAGACGGAGAAATTACCCAGCAGGACTACCGGGATATGAAAGCCGATTATGAACGACAGACCATCGCTCTCACGGATGTGCTGACCCGGCTGAACGCTGAACGGGCGGAACTGGCAAACGGAGTAAAGAGTGAGCATCCCGCATTGGTGGCATTTACAAAACATCAAAATATCGACCAGCTTTCCCGGGAACTTCTCGTTGAGCTGGTCGACCATATCAAGGTTTATGAGAATGGAAACATTAGTGTGAGATTTAAGTTTGCGGATGAATTTAGACGCATAGCAGAATACATTGAAATCAACACCACAAAACCCGCAGTAGCGGGCTAACCTCCGCTACATACCCCTTTGACAGTGTGTTTTCCTAATAGGAGCTAATCATAGGTGTTTTGCACCATAAAGTTCGTTTACTACAAGTCATTCTGCGTAAGGGATGATATTGGAAGTTACATCCGAACCGTGTATCACATGGTAAGCCATACTCCTAAGGGGAAGGCCGGGGGTTCGAATCCCTTTTGGCGCGCCAGGCAATAACGCCGAAAGCCTTTGTTTTCAAGGGTTTTCGGCTTTTTTATTGAGCAGTAAAAGAAAAAATAATCAAGCTTCGCTTGGAGAGGTTTTTCTCTTTTATTGCTGCAAGGGAATCATGGTTCGTGTATTTCGTATTGCTTTTATTATACAGTAAAATCAGCGGTTTTGTACAGTAGCCGAATTTTTGGGTGATTAGCGGTATTCCGTACGGTTTGTGTAGAATGACCGCTGTTAGTCTGAATTATTTTTTTCGTACATAGCAATAGCAAACTCAAGCATCTGTTTTCCGGCTGAATCAGAAGCCACTTCCTCAAGCTTTTTTTGCAAAATCTTCATCTTCCAGTGAGATTGTCACTTGGGATTCAGATTCCGATTCATCAGAGCGGATAAGAAATTTTCCAATCGCTTTTGCCGTATCAATTCTTACGCTGTCCTCCGGCGTTTCGTAATAGTCCTGTATTGTCCCCAACTGACGGTGGGCGGTATCCTTTGCCAGGCTTACATAGTCATGCCCGTTAAGCGCCAGTTTCTTTGTGATAGAGAAATGTCTTAGGCTGCGCAAGCCGCTTCCCGGGTCAGATGTACGAATTCTCCACCGTCACTACGGCGAAGTAGCGGCCGTCGTCCATGGTGCGGACCAGAGCGCGGATTTTCTCCGCCGCCTGGGCGGCGGTGAGCTTTTCGTCAAAGGGCACCACCGCGTCAAACACCAGATTGGTGTGGGTAGGGCCGGCCACCACCCGGAAATCGTGGATGGTGATGGCGGGGTCCACCTGCTTCACCAGCTCCGCCACCCGGCTCCGCAGGGGGCCGGTCAGGCCGTCGTCGGTGACCACCGGGTCCATATGGATCACCGCCTGGCAGTTCAGCTGGCGGGACAGGTCCATTTCGATGTTGTCCACCACGTCGTGGAGCTCCAGCAGGTCCCCGTGGGCCGGGACCTCCGCATGGAGGGACACCATCACCCGGCCGGGGCCGTAGTCGTGGACCACCAGGTCGTGCAGGCCCAGGATCTCCGGATGGGACAGGACAATGGCCTGAATCCGGTCCACAAATTCCTTTTCCGGCGGCTGGCCCAGCAAAGGGCTGATGGTCTCCCGGGCGGATTTGACCCCGGAGAACAGGATGAAGCCCGCCACCACCAGGCCCACCCAGCCGTCGATGTCCAGGCCGGTCCACTTGGCGATGAGCATGGCCAGCAGCACGGCGGCGGTGGCCGCCGTGTCGGACAGGCTGTCGGCGGCGGTGGCCTCCATGGCGGCGGAGCGGATTTTTTTGCCGATCCGCCGGTTATACAGGCACATATACAGCTTCACACAGATGGACACCGCCAGGATCACCAGGGCGATGACGCTGAAATCCACCGCCGCCGGGTGGAGGATTTTCTCCACCGAGGACTTGGCCAGCTCCACGCCCATCAGCAGAATCAGCCCCGCCACGATCAGGCCCGAGACATATTCCAGCCGCCCGTGGCCGAAGGGGTGCTGGGGGTCCGGCTTTTTCCCGGCCAGGCGGAAGCCCAGCAGGGTCACCACCGAGGACCCGGCGTCGGACAGGTTGTTGAAGGCGTCGGCGGTGATGGCCACGGAGCCGCTGAGGGTACCGGCGAAGAACTTCCCGGCAAACAGCAGGATGTTCAGCCCGATGCCCACAAAGCCGCACAGCTGGCCATAGGCCCGGCGGACCCGGGGGTCCGTGACGTTATCCCGGTCCCGGATGAACCAGCGGGAGAGAAGCTCCATCATGTCACGCCCTCCCCGGAATGGTCAGGGTCATCTGGCAGCACAGGCGGTCCAGATCCTCGTCGGTGGCGGCGGGCAGACGCAGCTTGCCGCCGCAGTCCTGGCAGCACAGGTCCACGGAGTCCCGGTGGACCTGGATGCCATAGCGGGTGCTGCCGCAGCGGCAGCGGATGCCGCCCCGGGCGGCGATGTCCTTCAGCTCCGACAGCACCTCATACATAATAATGTTGTCGGTGAAGGCCTCCGGGTCCTCCGCCTTCTCCTTGGCGGCCCGGACGGCCAGCTGCTCCATCTGGGCGGACACCTGGTCCTCCTGGCCCACATAGCAGCAGATTTGCCTGGTCTTGGGGCAGGCCAGGCCGATGCCCCGGCCCCGCAGCACCGCGTCGGCGCTGCACTCGGCCTGGTGCGTTTCGCCGCACAGGCCGCAGGGCACCCACAGGCGGAAGCGGGAGCCGTCGGTCTCAATGAGCATGTCGGACTGGCCGCAGGGGCACTCGATATGGGCGGCGGCCGCCGCCAGGGAAAAGGCGCTGTGCCGGGCCATGACCGCCCGTCCGCATTTGGGGCAGATATAGCCGAAGCTCCTGGTTTCTTCCATGATGATCCCTCGCTTTATAGTAGTCTCCTCAGTGTACCACACCCCCGGTTTTCCGTCAACCAACTGCGCCGCCGGATAGCCCGTGCAGGCTGGGTTCATAATAAACGCTGGGGCCAGGCTGATGCCCGGCCCCAGCATTTATTTTATTACAGAAGCTGAAATCATGACGCAAGCCGGTTCCGGAAATAGGGAATTTTCGGCAGCTGCTTCACCAGCAGCACCCCCAGCACCAGGCAGGCGATGGCCTCCCCCAGGCCCACGGTCAGGGCGTTGAGCCCATAGGCCGGCCAGAAGGCGGCGGAAGTGCCTGCCGTCTCATAGGCCAGCACGGCCCCCACCAGCACCATGTTGCACACCACCGGCGGCAGGGCTGCGGTCCAGGGACTGCGGCACCGGGCGGTCAGCAGGGCGGCGATCAGGGTGGACAGTGATCCCACCACGATGTCCAGGGCCCCATAGGGGCTGAACAGGTTGGCGATCAGGCACCCCACCCCCAGGCCCCAGGCGGTTTCCGGGAACAGGAACGGCAGCAGGCACAGCGCCTCGGAGAAGCGCACCTGGATGGGGCCGAAGGTCAGGCCGAACACCGCCCCCAGCAGGGACAGCGCGGCGTAGGCGGCCGCCGTCATGGCGGCCAGGGTCAGCTTTTGCGTGTTTTTGTGTTTCATGTGGTACCTCCCATGTTTTGTTTAGAGAACGGCCCCGCCGGGCCGAACGAACGCCTTGCGGCGCTTGGAAAGGTCGGGTCCCTGTCGCCAGAGAGTATACCACATATCGTTGAAAATGGGAAGAGGGAAAGTATTTACGCCGCCGGGACGATGACCCGCAGAGCGCCGGTGGTCAGACCCTGGCTGTCGGTAAGGGCGATGTTGGCGTCGCCCCGGTCATAGCACTGGGCCAGCACCAGCAGGCTCCCCTGGGGCAGCTGGGCCGCCGAGCCGTCGGGGTTCAGGCAGGGTACGCCTCCGTCTGCCGCCACGGCGGCCTCATACTCCGAGGCGTGATAGGTCAGCTGATAGTACAGGGGCTGGCCGGTTTTCTGGCTGGTCCACAGGTCCGCGCTGTCCACGGTCTTCACGGTCTCGACAAGCTGCTGCACCGACAGCATGGCCGCCACGGTTTCCGAATCCATAGGCAGGGGCCGGTGCTGGTCCTGGGCGGTGACGGTGAAGCCGCTGCCGCTGCGCTGGACGGATACATGTACATCGGCCCAACTGTTCAGAGAATACGTCTCCTCCTGGAGGGACCAGACCGTCATCTCCAGGGAGGTCAGGCTGCCGGTCTCGGAGTACCGGGCCCGGAGGGTCCGCAGGGCCATGCGGTTGTCGATGGCCCCCACGGCGGCATAGATCCGGTCCAGCAGGGCGTCATAGTCCGTGGGCCGCTGCTCCCGGGGGATGGCCACCCGGGTGCACTCGGACAGGTCCAGGGCCACCCGATAGCACTTCTCCGTGTCGGTGGCCAGAGGGCAGTACACCGCCCCGTCGTCGATAAACCCGATGGAAAGCCCCGACAGCCCCGGCTCCGTCAGGGTCTGGCGCTGGGTGGGGTCCTTCAGGTCCACGGCCACCATGCTGCCGCCATGGACATAGTACAGCTTCCCGGCGATGATGGTCAGGGGCTGGGGATAGCTGCCCATCTCCGCCACCACCTCCTCCGTGCCGTCGTCGTGGCGATAGCTGACGGAATAGGTGGTTCCGTCGTCGGACAGGAAGAAGTTATCCACGTTCCACTGCTCCTTCTTCCCGCAGCCGGGCAGCAGGGTCGCCAGCAGCATCAGGGCCAGAAGCCCCGCAGTCAGTCGTTTCATGTCAGTCCACCTTTCCCCGGGCCCGGAGGACGTCGTCGGCGGTGATGGTCATCAGGTCCTCCCGGGTGATCTTTTCCATGGCGGCCAGGCGGTTGTTCTGGGCCACCAGAACGTGCTCAAACAGGTTGCGGACGCCCCGGGCGTTGCCGAAGCTGTCGTCCGCCGATTCCTCGGCGATATAGTCCCGGATCAGGGGCCGGGCCTCCTCCGTCAGCTGATAGCAGCCCTTTTTGCACTGCATCCGGAAGATCTCCACCATCTCGTCGGTGGTATAGTCGTCAAACAGCAGGAAGCGGTTGAACCGGGATTCCAGGCCGGGGTTGGAGTGGATGAACCGGTCCATCAGGTCCGTGTACCCCGCCACGATCACCACCAGGTCGTCCCGGTGGTCCTCCATGGCCTTGAGGATGGTGTCGATGGCCTCCTGGCCGAAGTCGTTTTCCGACCGGCCGTTCAGGGCGTAGGCCTCGTCGATAAAGAGCACGCCGCCCATAGCCTTTTCAATGACCTTCTGGGTTTTCAGCGCCGTCTGGCCCACATAGCCCGCCACCAGGCCGCTGCGGTCCACCTCCACCAGTTGGCCCCGGGACAGAATATCCAGGCTCCGATAGATCCGGGCCATCATCCGGGCCATCATGGTCTTGCCGGTGCCGGGATTGCCGGTGAACACCAGGTGCAGGGACATATCCGTGGTGGGCAGGTCGTGCTGCCGCCGCAGCTGATACACCGAGGCCATGTTGATGAGGTTGTGGACCTCCTCCTTGACGGTTTGCAGACCGATGTAGCCGTCCAGCTCCGCCAGCAGGTCCTTCATGTCCTCCTTGGGCAGAGGCTCCGGGGCCTCCGACGGCTGCTCCGGGCCGCCGGACTTCTTCTCCGGGGCCTTGCCGGGGGTCTTATCAGGGGTCTTGGGGGCCGCCTTCTCCCCGAGCTTTTCCGCCGGGGACAGGGGCGTGCCCCAGAAATCGCTGTTGACGCTGCGCAGGTTCCGCTCCGTCATGGAGCGGATCACGTCCAGCTGCTGGAGGATGATCTCGTCTTTCTTATCCATTTATCCGCTCTCCTTCAATGTGATAGCTTCACATGGCTGATGGCCCGCAGCAGCAGGGCCGACACGAAGCCCGTCAGGGCCCCGGTGAACAGGGACACCACCAGCAGAAACGGCAGATATCCCAGCACGGCGGTGTTGCCCAGGGTAATTAGGGCCGCCGCCATCTGGCCGATGTTGTGGCCCGCCGCGCCGCCGATGGACACGCCGTATACCGACAAACCCGGCAGCCGGGACAGCGCCAGCATCACCAGCATGGCCAGTGTTCCCCCCAGCAGGGAAAACAGCAGGGCCGAGGCGTTGCCGGCAAAGAGACTGCCCAGCAGGCACCGGGCCACCAGAATGCACAGGGCCGGAGCGGCCCCCAACTGATACAGGGCAAACACCGTGACGATATTGGCAAGGCCCAGCTTCACCCCCGGCAGGGGAATGAACAGCGTCACGGGAAACAGGTTTTCCAAGGTGCTCAGGCCCAGAGCCAGGGCCGTCAGCATCGCGCACATGGCCACCTGGCGGGTAGATATCTTCATGCCGCCCCTCCTATCCCAGCACCGCGTCGGGGCCGCCGCCACCACCGCCGGACAGCTGCACCACCACCTGCTCCGGCAGGCAGACAATGCTCTGTCCTGCCCGGGTGATGGTGCCGGTGTGGACGCAGTCCTGGCCCGGGCAGTCGCTCTCCGCCACCCGGACGCCGTCTCTGTCCAGGAGGATGGTCAGGTGATAGTCTCCTTCCACGGTGACGGTCATCTCCTCTGTAAGGCGGTCCAGCTCCACGGTCTGTACCACCTGCCCCCGGTGGACAATGGCGGCAGTCAGCGGACCGGACCGGGCCAGGCCGCCGTAATACCACGCCGCCGTGAAAATGGCCAGGGCCGCCACAATGGCCGCCGCCAGTCCGTCCCACCAGGTGGGCCGGAGCTTAGGGCTCGATGCACGCATACGCATAGCCGCTTCCCTCGGTTTCCGTCAGTTTATCCGCCAGGCCGGGGGTATACAGCACCTGCCCGTCCTTTGTGATGAGCACCATATCAAAGCCGCCGTTCTGCCGCCAGAAATCCTGGGCGGCCTCCCGGCCCATCACATAAAGAGCCGTGGAATAGGCGTCGGCCATGGTGCCGTTATCCGCCACAATGGTGACGGACAGCAGATCCCCCTGCACCGGCCAGCCGGTCTTGGGGTCCAGAATATGCTGATACACCGTTCCGTCGGGGCCGGTGAAATACCGCTGATAGCCGCCGGAGGTGACGGCGAAGGCGTCGGTCAGGGCGAGCATCGCGGCATAGCCCTCCTGCTCCGGGTGCTGCACCGCCACGCTCCAGGCAGCGCCCCCGGGCTTTGTTCCCCGGGCGTACACGTTGCCCCCCAGGCTCACCAGGGCACTGTCCACCCCGTATTGGGCAAAGATGTCCGCCAGCCGGTCGGAAGCGTAGCCCTTGGCGATGCCGCCCAGGTCCATGGCGCAGCCCGCATCCAGGGTGACGTGGGTACCCTCCAGGGTCACGTGCTCCGTCCCCACCAGGGGGAGCAGGGCGTCGATCTCCGTCTGCTCCGGCACCCGGGGGCTGTCGGTGGTGATGCCCCAAAGGGTCACAAGCGGGGCAACGGTGGGGTCAAAGGCCCCGCCGGTAGCCTGACTGAGAGTCAGGGCGGCGGAAATCAGATCCGCCGTCTCCTGGGACACGTCGGCGCTGCCCTGGGCGTTCAGGGTATAGATTTCGCTTCCCTCCCGGGTCCGGGACAGGGCCCCGTCCAGGCGGTTCAGCTCCTGACCGCAGGCGGCCAGGGCCTCCGAAGCCTTGTCTCCGTAGGTGGCCAGGGTCATATAGGTGTCCATGGCAAACAGACTCAGCTGCTCCGGCTCCGATTGAACGCCGCAGCCGGAAAGGCACAGCAGAAGCGCCGCCAGCACGGCGCAGCATACACGCTTCATAGCTCCCGCCTGCCTTCCAGGGCACGCATCAGCGTGGCGTCGTCGGCAAATTCCAGGTGGCCGCCCACGGGGATGCCGTAGGCCAGGCGGGTAACCTTTACCCCGAAGGGCTTTAAGAGCCTTGCCAGGTACATGGCCGTGGTCTCCCCCTCGGTGTCGGGATTGGTGGCCATGATGACCTCCTGAATGCCGCCCTGGGCCACCCGGTCCACCAGGGACTTGATCTGCAGATCGTCGGGGCCCACGTGGTTCATGGGGGACAGCACCCCGTGCAGCACATGGTACCGGCCGTTATACTCCCGGCTGCGCTCGATGGCCACCACGTCCCGGGGGTCCGCCACCACGCAGATGGTGCTCTCGTCCCGCTTGGGCGAGGCACAGATGGGGCACAGGCCCCCGCTGGTGAGGTTCTGGCACACGGGACACAGGGTCACGCTGCGCTTGGCCTCCAGAATGGCGTCGGCAAAGGCCCGGGCCTGGTCCTGGGGCAGGTTCAGCACATGAAAGGCCAGCCGCTGGGCGGACTTGGAGCCGATGCCCGGCAGCCGGGCAAACTGCTCCACCAGATTTTCAAGAGGGGCGGGGAAAAATTCCATAGTATCTTCCTTTTCAAGTGAAATCGGGCCGCATCAGCCCCGAAGCTCCCGGATACGGGCGGGAATGTCCGCCGCCTTGTACACGGCGGACCCGGCCACCAGGACGTTTGCGCCGCTGGCCACGCAGATCTTGCAGGTAGCGGGGTCCACGCCGCCGTCCACCTCCAGCTCGCAGCCGGGGTTCATGGCGTCGATGTACCGGCGGATCTCCTGCACCTTGGGCATCATGTCGGCCATGAACTTCTGGCCGCCGAAGCCCGGCTCCACCGTCATCACCAGGATCATCTCCACCCGGTCGATAAAGGGCAGCACGGCGCTGGCCGGGGTCCTGGGCTTCACCACCACGCCGGCCTTCTTGCCCTTGGCGTGGATTTTGTCGATGGCGGCCAGGATGTTCTCCTGGGTGTCGGCCTCCACATGGCAGGTAACGATGTCCGCCCCGGCGTCGCAGAACTGGTCCACATAGCGCACCGGCTCCTGAATCATCAGATGCACGTCCAGGGGCAGGTCCGTCACCGGACAGATGCACTTCACCACCGGGATGCCGATGGAGATGTTGGGCACGAACAGGCCGTCCATCACGTCCACGTGGACGTAATCCGCGGTGGAGATGGCCTGAATGTCCCGGGCCAGATACGCAAAGTCCGCGGACAGGATAGAGGGGGAAATTTTGATCATGAGAATCGGTCCTTTCAATCAGCAGGGTGACGGGGCGGCGGCAGACGGCATAGGATGGCTCAAGCGGCCCGGGACCGGAAGCTCTCCGGCCAGTCCGGCGCAGCCCTCCCGCCCCGCAGGAGACGCCGGCCGCCGCTTTTCAGATAGGGGGCCGGCGGTTCGCCGGCCCTCAATTGGGCAAAAGAATACACATACATTATACCAATCCCCCCGGCAGATTGCAACGAGGAAAAGGGCCGATTCCCCGGTCCCAGAGGTCTGCGGCGGAAAAAATCATGTCCATTCTGTGAATTTTGCAAAGAAAGGCTTTACGTTTGCGGCAGATTCCTGTAGAATAAGTGCGTCCTTTTCCGGAAGGACCTCATTTTTTTGCAGAACGAGGCGCTCGTATGAATTTCTTCCAAAAAATTGGCAACTCCCTGGCCCGGTTCATGTATGGGCGCAACGGCATGGACCAGCTGGGGTTCGTGACCCTCTGGGCGGCCATTATTCTGGACGTGGTCAACCTCTTTGTCCGGAACCAGGTGGCCTACAGCATTCTGTCGGCGGTGGCCATGGTGCTGACTGTGTGGATGGTGTTCCGCATGTTTTCCAAGAACCTGTCCAAGCGCCGGGCAGAGAATGCGGCTTATATGAACAAGGTGGTCTATCCCCTGCGGCAGGCCCTGTCCCGCAGCCGGGACAAGGAGCACAAGTATTTCACCTGCCCCAACTGCCGCACGGTGTGCCGGGTACCCCGGGGCAAGGGCCGCATCGTCATCACCTGCCCCAAGTGCGGCGCGGAAATCCACGGCAAAAGCTGACAGCAAGAAAATATCAACTCCCGGCGCGGGTGCCCCGCGCCGGGATTTTTTTTGCTCTGCCGCTTATCCGATCCACTCCACCCGGCAGGCCTCCCGCAGCATCTCATCGGAGGCTGCTTTGTTCTCGGCATAGGCGTCGGGCCCGGCCTCATAGTCGGCGGTGATGGCCTCCAGCTCCCGGGAAAGCCGGCCATAGTCGTCGGAAACCGTCAGCTTCCCGCCTCTGATGCGGGTGATCCTGTCCCGGGCGTCGGGCCACTCCCCGGTGTCCGGGCCGCTTTCCAGGATCGTCCGCTTCCGGGCCAGGGAGACGATGAGCCAGGCTTCATATCGGGCCGGTGCATAGCCCGCCGCCTCCAGCGGGGCGGACCGCTCCAGCCGCACCGCGTATCCCACGGACGGGTGCTTTTCCTGGACGTCCCGCACCAGCTGGCATACCTCCCGGAAGATCCGGTCCTCGGCCTGCCGAACCTCCGCCGCGCCGACGGTTCCTTCGGCGGGCCGGGATTTTCGGGCCGGTGTCTTGGGGGCGGGCCGCTCCGGAGCGCTCTCCTCCGGCTCCTTTTGGGGCAGGGCCCGCCGGATCAGGCAGTACCCCACCAGGCAGAAAACCACCGACAGCCCCGCCTGCGTCAGGATCGACCGGCGGGTCATGGCCCCCTGCCGGACGGACTTCTCCGGCGCGTCGGGGTCATACCGGACGGTCAGGGTCTCCCCGAAGCCGTAGCGCAAGCGCACCCGGTGCAGCTTCCCGGTGTAAACGTTGCCCCGGGCCTCGTACTGGTAGGTGATGTTGTATTCTTTTCCGTTTTCGGCCACGTCGATCACCGTCGCCGTGGTGACCGGCCAGTCTCTTTGCCGCACATAGACAGTGACATTGCTGACCAGGCTATAGACCGTGACGCAGAGAAAGATCACCGCCGCCGCAAACAGCACGGGATTAAAGCCCTTGAACCTCTTCATAGCTCCTCCATTTACTTTGACATCAGGATTTGTAGGTCTTCAGCGGTATATTTCCCGCTTTCTTATTTGCCCCAGTAGCCCACAGATTCCAGAAACGCAAGCACATCGGCCTTGTCCTCCTGCGTGGTAAAAACATAGAGCAGCATCTGCCCAATGCAGATCTTCGCCGAAAAATTCGTGGGGGTGTCAACGGCATAGACCTGACGGGAAAGGGTGTTGCTCTCCGTCACCTCGCCCGTAATCGGGAGGGTCATGCCGGCATATAAGCGGCGGCAGCTGTCTGCGGAATCCATCTTGCATAGATCCAGCCGCAGGGAGCTCTCGTACACGGACACAGAGCGGCTCAGCAGGGAACCGACGCCCCAGCTCTCGCGGAGATCCTCCGTGGAATCTGCGGCGGCGTACCCGGCAGACACGGCGGCATTGCGAAACTCGTCCGGGCTTGCGATATTTGACGTGAGGAAAAATTTCACGAAAAGGACAACGGCGACGAACGCAAGAAGCCAAGCCACAAGCCGGGGAACCCACTGCTTCGCCGGGATCTTTGCAATGGCCGTTGCATCAAACCCTGTGTCGGTTTCCGGAACCGATTCCTTCGGCTCCTCCGTGTGTTTCTTTCGCAGAAGATTGCGAAACAACTCCGGCATCCCAGAGAGAAAAAAGCCCGCCACTGCGATAGCCGTTCCCAAAACCAGAAGAACCACCAGATCACGGGTATGGGGAGAGAGGGTGGTCGTGCTCTCCTCCGGCGCCTCCGGGTCGTATTTCACGGTGATGACATCCCCCACCAAACGGGGCGATGACAGCTGTCCCGATTTGCCGGTATAGGTTTCCCCATTCACTGTATACTCGTATACGAGGGTGTAATAGGTACTGCTTCTGTCACCACTCCCGTGGGAGCGGACGACATGGCTGGAGACATCCGTGACCGTTGCCTGCGTGGTGAGCCAGTCGTTCTGACGGGATTGCTCTGCATAGTCCTTGATCCCGTTCACGATCAGGCCGATACCCACGATCAGCATCACATAGCCCATGAGCCGGAAGTAAAGGGGAAATTTTCTATTTTGTTTTCTCCACATTCTTAATTCCTATGCCTCCTTGCTTCGCTCCATCAGCACCTCCATTTCCCGCTGAAACAGAGCCTTATCATACAGAATCTTATGCTTCGTACCAGTGGAGTCTGTGCTCCTCCATCAGATGGAAATCACAAAAAATACCATCAGGTTATAGAAAAAGTGCATCCCGGCGCAGACGTAAAAGGCGTTGTCCCGGCGGATTATCTGCCGGACCAGCAGGGCGGCCAGCCGGAAGGCAAAGGCGATGACCACCTGCTTCACGCTGCCGTTCATCGCCCAGTGTACCCCGGCAAACAGCGCGGCCGCAGCCGCCATGCTCCACACGGCCTTCCCTCTGAACAGCCGCATCAGGGTATCGTACAGGTAGTAGTTGAAATACGCCTCCTCAGCCAATGCAACGATCATCTGCACCAGGATGAAGCCGGCGGCATTCTGTATGCCCAGCCGGGGAAACAGCGAAATGTCCTCGAACAGCATGGCGACGCCCGCAAAAACCATCGCCAGCAGGCACCCCAGCCCCAGTCCCGTCAGAACCTGCCGGACCACGTTGGCGGCGGTCCGCTTCAGCCTGAAGAGGTCCGTGTCAAAGTCCCGGCGCAGATAGGCGGCGCTCAGCCCCAGCACAAGGCCGTTGAAGGCCATGTAAAACAGGTTAGGCAGGTTGGCCGCGCGGCTTGTAAGAAAAAGCGCGGACAGATAGACCAGCAGGAGCACCGCATGGTGCGGCAGGCAGTGTTTTGGCAGTGCTTTCATGTTCCCTTACCTCCGCAGATAGCCGGTCTCCGCCAGAATTTCGTTGATCTCCGTCAGAGAATCCGGCGAACAGGCATAAATCAGCGTGTCACCCCGGAACAGCACCAGATAGTACACGCCGTCCGCCACTATGGTGAACATCTTGCCGCCGCCCGAGAGGGCGGTCTCGTGGCTTTCCCGCGCCCTAGGCTCCAGGTCCGGGGCCGTCTCATAGGATATCTGGTTATACACCAGGTCCACCGTTTTATCGTCGGCGTAGCGATAGCACTCCACCCGACTGCCGCCCTTTGCCCCGGCGATGGCCTGGGTGAGCTTGTTCCGGTCGATCCGCCCATAGGTCAGGGATACGTCCGCCGTTTCGTACCCCTTTTCCTGCAGAATCTGCGCAAAATGCACCGGGTCCGGCGTCTCCGTCCGCCCGGAGGCCGCGCCGCTTCCGAAGATATACAGGACCGCCAGAAGGACGCCCACCGGCACGGCGGCGCGAGCCGCCGTTTGCCCCAGGTGCGCCCGGCTGTATGCCCGCTCCGTCTGGTGCTTTTCCCGGAGCTTCTCCGCCGCAGCGGGGTCCAGGGGATGGATTCGCCTGTAGAGTGCGCCCCCGGCGGCCAGAACCAGGTTGACGGCAAGCAGAATCCAGTTGCCGGTCATGGCAAAGGACAGGCAGTCCGGATTGGCATACACCCGGGCCAAGAGGTACATGGCCGCCACGCTGGGGAGGACCGCCGCCACGTGCATCCGCATAAAGCAGATGGACTTTTCCGGGTTGGCGCTGTACTCGTTGAAGAAGTGGACGTAGTACCACCAGTTCCGCTTTCTTCTAACGGACGACGCACTGATGCCGGAGGTGGCTTCTTTGAATTCCATATAGGTCATCCCGGTCAGATGCACGGCCTCCCGGATCATCCAGTGGGTGCAGAGCAGGTTGACCGGCACCAGGAGAACGGAAAACAGGATGCAGATTATCTGAGCATTCACGATAGATCACGCCTTTCTTATGCAAAGATTATAAAAAAAGCAGCCTTGAAAGTCAAGGCCTTCTCACGGAGCGGAACGTACCGCTCCTTCCAAAAAAAGCGGCAAAAAGCTGTGCCACTTCTGACACAGCTTTTTGCCGTATTGGGGAGGTAAAAACGCGATATAAGGGTGATTTCACACGCGGCTTTTTCAAGGGCTTTTTCCTCCGGCAGGCCGTCATCTGCGGCAGATGCTTCTGGACGATTTCCCCTACCATGACGCCGACAAGTGAAAGCAGAACAAAAAACGGTCCCCGCCGAAGCGGGGACCGTTTTGAATATGCATCGTTTCAGCCCATGCGCCGGGCGGCGATATAGTGGGCGGAGTAGTAGGGATTGCCGTTCAGCGCCGTCAGCAGGACGCCGCCGCTGCCATAGGTAGAGGCGTGGACAAACTGGTCGTTGCCCACATAGATACCGCAGTGGGAGGCGGTGCTGGAGGAATAGTAGTCGTCGTGGAAGAAGATCAGGTCCCCGGGCTGCAGCTGGCTGCGGTCCACGGCGGCGCCGTAGCGCATCTGGTCCGTGGCCCCGTGGGGCAGGCGGATGCCGAACTGGCCATAGATATACATGGTGAAGCCCGAGCAGTCGAAGCCGGAGGGGCCTGCGCCGCCGTATACATAGGGGGCCTTGCCCACAAAGGACCGGGCCAGGGCGGCGATCTCCGCCCCGGTGCCGGAGGCAGGGGCAGCAGGCGCAGGGGCGGGGGCGGCAGGCCGGGCGGCGGCCAGGGTCAGGTGATCCCCGGACATATAGCCGGTTTTGCCGCTGTACTGCACCCGGAACCAGCCGTTTTCAAAGCCGGACACGTCCACATATTCGCCCCGGGAGACGGTGGCCAGCACCGCGCCGGAGGCGGCGGCCCCGCTGCGCAGATTCAGCCCGTCGGAGATGACCCGGGCCACGCAGCGCAGGTCACCGGCAGAGGACCGGGCCGTCACATAGTCCGCAGACATATAGCCGGTTTTTCCGTCATAATTCACCTTGTACCAGCCGTCCTGGCGGCCCAGAACGGACACGGCGGTGCCCCGGTTCAGCTCCGCCAGAATGGCGCTGCCGGTGTTGGCGGCGGCCCGCAGGCGGACGCTGTCCGCCGTGACGCCCACGGCCAGAACGGACGTGGAGGAGGCGGGCTGGGCAGGCTGAGCGGGAGCGGCGCTTTCGGTTTTCTCCCGGGCAGGGGCCTCCGGCGCAGGAGCTTCAGCGGAAACCTCCGCAGTTGCTTCCTCCTGGGCGGCGGTGTGGATGGCCTGGGCCGGGGGCGTGTAGTCCGCCTCCGTCTCCGGGCCGTCTACCACCGGGCGCAGGTCCCGGGCAGGCAGGGTGTCGATGTTATAGGTCATGGCGTCCATCCGGGGCTGCCCGCCGGGCAGCGCGGAAATGACGCACAGGGACAGGGTCAGGGCCGCCGCCAGCACAGCGGCAGCCGCCTTGCGGCTGAGCTTCATGAACAGGACTCCTTATCGGGTGTGGATAAATCGGCTTACTTGCCGGCCAGGGCGCGCTCCAGCCAGATGCAGCCCACGTCCATGGCGGCGTAAAGGCTGTCCTTCTCGGACTTCTTCACCACCCGATCCCGGGACTTCAGGTCGGGGTCGGTCATCTGCAGCTGGACGGACACCCGGGTGGCCACGTCCATATCCTGCTCCTTCTTGGTGTCCAGGATCTGCAGCAGGACGATATACTTGTCGGCCATACTGCCGTAATAGATCAGGTTGTCAACGCGGCGCAGGGGATGATTTTTATAAACAAGGCCGTTGCCCTTTTTAACCTCAGACATAACACTTCTCCTTTTAATAAATACTTGTAACCAAATTGTAACACATGGCCCCAGGAATGTCAAACGCCCTTCCAATGGAAAACCAAACCCTCCGGCCCCGCCGGAGGGTTTGGCTTTCCATCCCTATATCTCCCGGTTGTTTCCGCCACGGACCAACCGGAAAAAGAGCGTCACATGCTGCCGCAGCTTTTCCAGGCACTCGCCCTCCCGCTCCGGCTGACGGTCGCAGATGCCGATCAGGGTCAGCACCGGGGCCACACACAGCATGGCCAGCGTGTCCGGGTCCCCCGCCGCGATCTCGCCGGACGCCATCAGCGCCCGGAAGATACCGGCGTGATAGGCAAGCACCCGGTCCACATAGCGCCCGGAATACAGGGCGGCCAGCTCCGGCGAGCGAAACTGCTCGATGGTCATCATGCGGCGAAAGCGGCTGATCTGCTCATTATGAAGGAAGTATGCAAAAATCTGCCGCACCTTCTCATAAAGCGCGTCCTCGGTGATCTCCGCAAAAACCGGGATATCCCGGGACGCGCTCTGCACATGGATGTCAAGCCTGCCGGTGTCCGCCTCATACTGCGCCGCCGTGGACTCCACAATGGCGTCAAAAATCGCCTGCTTGCCCGGAAAATGGTTATAGAGCGAGGGAGCCCTGATGCCCACCGCCTCTGCAATTTCCCCCACGCTGACAGCGTCATAGCCGCGGGCGGAAAAAAGCTCCAGGGCCTTGTCCAGAATTCTCTGCTTCGTGTCCTCCTGCTTCATCATCGCACCCCACTAACAAGTATTAGTTAGCGGTATTATAGCAATTCCTCCGGAAAAATCAAGCCGGGAACCGGCCCCGTCACAGGGCGGCAAACAGCGCCGCGCCCTTTTTCCGCAGCCACCGGTGCAGCACCGCGCACAGCAGCAGGTTGGCCGCCGCGAAGCAGGCTGCGTATCCGGCAAAGCCCAGCCGCCAGCCGGGCAGCAGCAGGAAGCCCGCAAACAGCAGAACCGTGTAGCCCATGCCGCCGAACAGGGTCAGCATCACCGGCGCGCTTTGCTTGATGGGCATCAGCTGGTCGGTCCAGGTCAGCACCGGCATTTTGACCCCCAGGGTCAGGCCCGCCAGGGCCCCCAGCAGGGCATAGGACGCGGCAAACACCGCCATGACCAGAAGTCTCACCAGGCCCAGGGGATAGACGATGGCCGCGCACATCGCGCAAAGCAGCAGCGGCGGGACCGTCAGCAGCACCTGCATCCGCAGCTTCGCCCGAAGGGCCTGCCACGGCTCCACCGGAAGCGACTGCATGAGCCACAGGCTCTTTCCCTCCAGGGACACGGAGGGGGCCGTCATGAGATTCATGGACGCCAGGCCGCACAGCAGCACGCACAGCATCACCGGGACGCTGCCCTCGGTATCCGCAAACAGGGCGTCCAGCATGGCAAAGAGGCTGCCGCCCTTCCACAGCACGGCGGCGGCGCAAATGGGCATCAGGAAGGTCCCCAGGCCGCAGTTGAGCATATAGGCGGGGTTGGCGGCAAAATGCGCCAGCTCCCGGTGCAGCAGCGCCCCGTCCACGCTGCGGCGGCGCAGGGCAGTCTCCCGGTACGTCCGGCGGGCGGTTTTCCCGGTGGAGGTGGCGATATGCAGGAAGCTGCGGGAGAGCAGCACCCACATCAGGCCGCACAGCGCCGCCACCGCCGCCGTGACCGCCAGCATGGCCGCCCCGCTGCCCGTGCCCACGCTGCCGAACAGGTACAGGGGATAGGCCCGGCTCCGGATCTGGGCGCCGTAGGTCCCGGCGTTGGCCAGCAGGTCCTGAAGGACGCTCTGAGCCTTGAAATAGACGAAGTAATACAGGCCGATGAACACCAGCGAGGCCAGCACGACGACGAGACTCTTGTTCCGGAGCTTCTGGCTGATTTTTGCCGCCACCCAGCCCAGAGCGCAGGAGAGCACCAGCACCGCCAGGGAAATCAGCAGGGTCAGCACCAGTCCGCCCAGAACGGCGGACGCCGTGACCCCCACGGTGGCCCAATAGACGACCACCGCCGGAAGGATCACCACGGCGGAGTACATCAGGCCCATCAGATACACCCCGGACAGCCGGGCCGCCACCAGGCTGGACACCGGAACCGGCATGGACAGCAGCAGGTCGTTATCCTTGGGCAGGTACAGCCCCGCATAGGTGTTGAATATGCTGCCGAAGACTCCCAGCAGCACGGCGATCCCGCCCGTCAGCGCAAAATAGAGCCAATCCAGGCCCGCCGCCGCCAGCGGCCCGCAGAGCTTCACCGCCAGCAGGGTGAAAATGCCGCCCAGGATGCCCGCCATCAGCAGGACGAACAGCCCGATATACAGGGCCGTGGCCAGCCGGGAGCGGGCCTTGTTCTTCTTGGCGTCGTAAAAATAGGACCGGAAAATCTCAAACAGCTGCTTTTTCAGCAAGAGCTTCAGCATGATTCGCCCTCCAGCTCCAGAAACACGTCCTCCAGGGAGTCGTCGCCCTTGACCTCCTCCATGGTGCCGGAGCGGATCAGCCTTCCGCCCTGGATGATGGCCACCTTATCGCAGAGTTTTTCCGCCACCTCCAGCACATGGGTGGAGAAGAAGATGGCCCCGCCCTCATCGCAGACCTGGCGCATCATCCCCTTGAGCAGGTGGGCCGCCTTGGGGTCCAGGCCCACGAAGGGCTCATCCATGAGGATCAGCCTGGGCCGGTGCAGCCAGGCGGAGATAATGGCCAGCTTCTGCTTCATGCCGTGGGAATAGGCGGCGATGGGCTGGGCCAGGTCCTCCGTCAGCTCGAAAAGACCGGCGTATTGGCGGATGCGGTCCTGCCGGTCGGCGGCGCTGACGCCGAAGATGTCCGCCACAAAGTTCAGATATTTGATGCCGGTCATGTAGTCGTACAGGTCGGGATTGTCCGGGATATAGGCAAAGGTCCGCTTGCACTCCAGCGGCTGGGTCCGGATGGACTTGCCGTCCACATAGATTTCCCCCTGGTCGAATTGCAGGATACCCGCCACGGATTTCAGGGTGGTGGTCTTGCCCGCCCCGTTGTGTCCAATGAAGCCGTAAATCTCCCCCGGGGCGATGTGCAGGTTCAGGTCGTCCACGGCTTTTTTCTCGCCGTAGGCCTTGGATAAATGTTCAATTCTGAGCATCTCGTTCTCCTCTATTCAGCAGCAGTCGGATTTCGTTGGCGGCTTCCTCCGCGGAAACGGCGTCCGTATCCACCCGCAGGTCGTGGGTCTCCGTCTCAAACTGGCCGTATTTCCGCTCCAGCATGGCGGCCACCGGGGCGGGCAGATTCCCGTGCATCCGCGCGGCAAACCGCTCCTTGATGGTGGCAAGGCCCGCCGTCACCAGCACCCGGACGCAGCCCTCCGGCAGCAGGGCCGGCTGGTCCTTTTCGGAAATGACGTAGAGGATCGTCTCCTCGCCGCGCAGCTTCTTCTGGAACAGGGCCGCCGCCATGCTTTCGCTTTTGGCCAGCTTCAGATAGTCCCTTCCGCTGAAAACCTCTGCGGAAAGCGACGGGGCCAGCGCCGCAGCGATGGTGGATTTCCCCGTGCAGCTGTCTCCGAATAATGCAATTACCATGATCGTTCATCCTTCCTCTCGTTTCACCGGCTCCCCGGCCCGTCTGTGGGGGAGGAGATCAGCGTGATCTGCCGCTGACGGCTCCCTTCCTTCACGCCGATGTCCATATACTTCAGGGCCGTCTGGTTGATCTCCGTCAGAAAGCCGGTGAATTCCTCATCCGTCAGGGTCAGGGTGCAGGTGGTCATCAGCAGCATATCCCGCCTGGGGTCGGCCCCGCCGCCGGAAAAATATCTGGCAAAGGAGGCGCTGAGGCCCAGCAGCGCGGTCTGCACCACCGTGCCGTCGTCATCGATCTCCAGGGCGCTTCTGTTCAGGCTGTAAATGCTCTCCACCGTGCCGCGGATGCGGTTCTCCCCCACCACCGTGAGAATGCCGCTTTCCGTCAGCAGCTTCATGTGCCGGTACAGGCTGGCGCCGGGAACATCCGGCAGGGCCTTCCGGATCTCCTTGACCGTGCCGGTTTCGTGAAGCAGCAGATACTGAAAGATCCGCTGCCGCACGGGATTCATGACGATCTCCGCCAATTCCATACGGTGCCCTCCCCTTTTATTGCTCTACGATTCTATTATATTCTCATTTTTGAGAATATCAATCGTTTTTTCATCCCCGCGCAAAAAAGGGCATCTATTCACAGAGAATAGATGTCCTCAGCTTGTCAAAAAAGCCCCGTAGGCGGCAAATCATCTGAACAGGGTGTCCAGCACCTGCCCGGCGGTGATAGCGCCGAACAGCTGCGAAACGGGCTGGCCGTCCAGCACCCGGCGGACGTCCTCCCGGCGGAAGGGCACGCCCCGCAGCGCCTTCACCAGGGGCTCCATGCTGCTGACGGCTAAAAAGTCGCCGCTGAAGCGGATATCCGTGATGCATCCGTGGGCCACGGAGACGCCGGTTTCCAGGCAGCCGCCGTCCCAATACCGCCTGCAGGTCATGCCGAACTCAGGCGAGCGGCCATAATTCCACTCCCAGGTGTCGTATTTCTCTGCCTTCAGCTGCTCCACCTGGGCCAGCTCCCGGGGTGTCAGCGCGTCAAACACCATGCCGCTGCCGGCCAGCGTATCCTTCAGATATGCCCAGAAGGCCGGCATGTCCATATCCTGCTTCAGAAAAGAGCGGAGGTTTTTGCCCCTCAAGTGGTAGATCACGGGAAAGGGCAAAAATTAAGCCTCCGGAGAAATTTCTAAAAATTTTTTCACAGGATCCTCCATCGAGCATTCATCATTGGAATGTCGGAAAACAAAAAAAACAGCTACCGCAATGGGTAACTGGGCCTCAACCATTCGTATATTCACGACGACTGAGTTTTCGTTTTTCTTTCGTATATGCTTTTTTATTATCTTTGTATGAATAGCCCTTATCCAACAAGACAAGAAAATAAGGATAGTTATCTGCCCATTGAACACTGATCATTTCCTGTTCTCTAAGTTCCTTGAACAAGCTACGAATCCTGGCATCTTCATCAAATGATAGATTTTCAAAACGTTTTTTCCAGTGTTCAGAATCGCAGCAGCCATTTGGTAGGCGATGCTCAATAATCTCCTGCAACAGCTTTTCAGCATTCGGAGACAATTCTTCAAAAGCCATTACAAGACCTCCTTTTTTCCTGCGACATATTCATAAATCATAGACTTCTTATAATTTTCAGGTTCTACTGCAAATTGCATACGGCGGTGGCCAGCGGCCACGGTTGCGGAGCTCAGCGGCCGCTGTGCGGCCTAACGGCCACCCCAATATAGACAGCTAATTGAAGTAGTTCGGAAATTCTCCATAATGATGGTGTCCGCAACAGCGGAAATCTACATTTTATGGAGAGTAATGTATGTTGGACTATATTCTCTGGATCCGCGAGCAGCGAATCAAAGTTGAATTTGCTTGTATTGTAGAACTGATATCCGGATGCCTTTGTAAGGAAACCGTCCACTACCGCAAATTTCTTCACCTTTTCCCATGTATCAAGGACAGCCTGATGGGTAGGGATGAGGCAGTCGTGAAAACGCTTCACAACTGTCATAGGAAGAATAACCAGCCCATACTCATGAGGCTTGAACGGACCACGAAGCATATCTGCTACGTTCCAGATCATCGTTGCCTTTTCTGCTATATTCGTACCGACTACGGTAAATTTATCATTCGCCATTGACCTGTTCCTCCTCGTCCGAAATAACTTCTACTATATCTTCTATGTTGCAATGTAAGCGCACAATAACCCCCGCATGGCATCTCACCCAACGATGTGAGATAATATCCCAAAACTTGAAAAACGCACGGTGAGTTTTTCGAGAAGGAGGGAGAGATGCTATCAAATGGCAGATGTATTGGCAGTGCGGGACGACTATCGGGCGCAGACATGGAGAATGCTTATTCAGGAATGCAGCAACAGTGGACTGACAAAACGGGAATTTTGCCGGCGGCGTGGGATCTCCGAGAAAAGCTTTTACTACTGGCTCCGGAAACTCCGCAGTCAGATGGCAGAAGCTGCCGGTCGGTGTGGATATTGAGGCTGTCGCTGCACTGCTTCGGTCCATTCAATCGCTATGATAGATCTGACAAAAGTCCGGAATTTCTATATTGCCTGCGGCTATACAGATCTCCGTCTTGGGATCGACGGCCTTGCCGCAGTTGTGAAGCAGCAGTATGGCAGTCATTTTGACGAAGAAAGTCTGTTCCTGTTCTGCGGCAGACGAACGGACCGGATCAAGGCTCTGTACTGGTGCGGCGACGGATATATCCTGCTATATAAACGGTTATCCAACGGGAGATTTCAATGGCCCAGGTCAGAAGCAGAACTGCGGTTACTGGATCCCCAGAGCTTCCGCTGGCTCATGGAAGGGCTTCGGATCGAGCAGAAAACGGCTATCCGCAAAGGAAAACCGAGGGATCTATTCTGACAAAAATGTTCCGAAAATTGCATATATTTCTGTACTTTAACCTGCCTTTGTGGTATAATAAAGGCAGGTTAAAGCCGTTTTGGGAGGAGAATTCATGGCCGCAGCAGACAGGAAAATCACATATACTGCCGCGGAAGTCGCGGAGCTCATCCGCCCGCTGATCCAGTCTGTAGAAGCACTGCAGCAGGAAAACGCGGAGCTGAAGCGGAAGCTGGAGCACATGAATGAGATCCTTGCCAATGCGCAGAGAGCCCGCTTCGGCCAGTCCAGTGAGAAGAGGAGCTATGTTCTGAGCGAAGACCAAATGAGCCTGTTCAATGAGGCAGAGATCTGTTTCTCGCTTCTCAAAGTCCTTGAACACATCGGCAAGCGGGCTGCGCGACTGCAAAAGCGCCTTGCACTGCTTGTCAGACAGATCGTGGTACTCCAGAGCCAGGACGATATCCTCTCTCACCGTGAACTCATAGCAGTGATTGAGGATTTCATCAGGCGGCTGAGATAGCAGCCATTCACGATACCGCTGCTGTTCAGCGAACATCTTCTCATACAGTGCGGTATTCAGCTCTTCATTGGTCATTTGCAAAACCTCCTTCATAAAGATTTAGCCGCCGATGTGGTAAGCATCGACGGCTATGTAAAAGCACTTGGGACAAAAAAAGACCGTTCATCTAATTTCAGAATGAACGGTCATGATGGTTGTTATATTCAGTTGTTGTAGGGAACTTTTCTGGCATATGATTTCCGATATATTCCCCAATATTAAAAGGTCTTGATACACTTGGACCTCATGAAGTCCATGATCTCGCTGGTATCCTTATCTTCGTAATAAGCAACCAAAAGACGCTTAAACTCTGGAACCTCTTTTTCCGGGATGATGATCATGCCTGCTCCCTGCGAAATCATGTAATGATTCGCAAAGATCACGGAAGCTCTTTTGTTGCCATCGTTGAATATCTGCGCTTTCATACAGTACAGGCAAAGAGTGATGGCCTTTTCATCAGAAGGAATCGAATCTGCAAGGATCGCCTCAATGTTCTCTTTGACTATACTTTCTATCGGCAGCGGCGGAATATAGCTCGTACCGCCGATTGTTACAGGCACTCCGCGAATACGTCCTCCGTATTGATAAAAGCCTTCGTTTACCAGCTTGGCGATATGGCAAAGGATCGAATAGTCGGTAGGGTAGCTGATAACATCCTTATCCAGAACAAACTCCCATGCGTGCTTTAGGTTCAGTATCTTTTGCACATCGGAAGCTGACATACCGGACACCTTGCCGTTTTCGATAATGTCCTCCGTCTGGGGGAATGTTGTTGCAACACCTTCCAATACAGCCTGATCGTAGATATTGGACTTCATATTGGCTCTGGCAAAGTCCAGATTGAGTTGGACTCTCGCTGAAATCTCTGCATCTGAGTATCCAAGCTGCGCCAGTTCCTTGTCGAGTCTCCGAATGTTCTTTTTCAGCTCTCTGCCTTCACGGGCATTTCTCAGAAGCAACTGATACAGTTCATCGGAGTACTCTCCCACATAAGTGGAAGTCAGCCTGCTCGCTATACGTTTGCGAATATAGAGATATTTTTTTCCATCACGTTCTTTTATTTCAGGGTTGCCATCGTAAGGAAGTAGATTCAGTCTTGCTTGAAAATCTGCCCTTTGATGAAGCAGCTCCTGAATTTGCGTATAATTGTTGTTCATAGCGCCCTCCTTGTAGGGAACATTTATCGAATCTATTATATCATAATGTTCCCCAATTTTCAAGAGGTATTCGTTATTTGATCAAATGACAGCCGCAGTATTTCTCACCTGCGGCTGTCACGGTTTTATTTCATGATTTTCAGTAGCAGTTCATTAATGTCTTCTGTCGGCTTGCCCTGCGCGATCAGCTTATTTCGGAACGCAAGCAGCGCATATTGGGCAAGCCGAAGCTGTTCGGAGCCCAGCTCTACGATTCGCTTTTCTGCTTTATGCCGGAACATCTCAAGCACCTCCATCTGTTTTCTAACTTCATTGTAGCGAGAGACGCCCGACATTACAAATGTGCAAATTGTTTTTTTATCGCTCTCTGTCATCGCTGGACCGGCTCGGTTCTTCCTCGGCTCGCTCACCGTCAACGATCTCATTTTCTCTCTTATCGAGGTTGAGCATAGCGTTGAGTTCATTGAGTCGCGCCGTCTTGGTCTTCAGTTCATCCTCCTGGGGAAACGGCTTTTGAACCTCAAGCTTTGCGTTTTCGAGCTGGACCTTCGTGTTTTCGAGCTGCGCTTCACAGGCTGTCAGCTTCTCTTGGAAGCTGTTCAGGGCAAGCTTGTAGCAGTAATAGAAATACAGTGCGCGAAAGCCGGTGATCTTGCACGCAGCTTGCCGGCTGCCTTGGACGCGGTAGGTTTTTGGCCTTGGTTTATCGGTCATTTGCCGCTCCGGCTGCGGCAGGGGCTGTTGCAAAATACGCTGCCGGATGGCCTCGGCGGTGTAAGCCTCTCCGAAATTCCGGGTCAGACGGACAAAGCGCTCCTTACCGGGAGGGCGCACCGAAATATCCTTGCCGAATTTCACCTCATAGCCCTTTTGGCGAAGCAGATAGTAAAACTGCTTTTCGGTGACGCTCTGCCGGATCAGCTCATCGATCTCGCTGAGGATCAGTCCGCGCCAGGTGGGACGCTGCTCCTGCTCTGCACGCCATTCCCCATAGTGCTTTGACTTCCCGGCTTGCGGCCGTTGGATGACCGACAAGTTATATTCCCGGCAAAGGGTGTCGGACACGGTGCGCATATCATGATAATCTTTTTCGGTGCGGTGGTATTTGATACCGTCCACAAAGGATACCGTATTCAGCACAAAATGATTGTGCAGATGATTTTCCTTATCCAGATGGGTCGCCACCAGTACCTGATACCGTTCGCCCCAAAGCCGCTGCGCCAGCTTCACGCCGATCTCATGCGCCAACTCCGGCGTGGCCTCGCCGGGCGCGAAGGACTGATACCCATGGTAGGCGATCACACCGTCCTCCTTGCCAAAACGCTTTTTTACTGCCAGCATCTCGTCCCGTGCCGTGGACGGCAGGCAGTTGATGCCGCTGATAAATTGCCGTACCACCATTGCACTCTCATCGTCCGGTGTGACCGTTGTTTTCTCCGCACGGACAGCATAATCGATCACATCCGAAAGGCTTTGTGTCTGCACATCGGTCAGTTCCTCTTGGCGATAGAATTTCGGATTATCCGTCTTGTCCGGGTTTTCGATATACAGCACCACCTTGCCCAGCCAGCCCTTGACCGCCCAGATGGATGTGGTAGCCATGGCATTACTCCCGCTTTGCCGGAAGCACGACCGCCGCTGTAACCTCCCGGATGAGCTTGTCCAGCCGCTTGCTGTCCTCGTCATAACGCTTTGCATCCACCACATTCAGTACATGGGCTTTCTGTGCGATCTGGTTAAGGTTGTGCCCTACATAGTGCATCTCACGCATAAAGGCAAAGTATTCCGGCGGCGGTGCTTCACGGGGTACCTCTCCGGTGATCAGATGGCGAAGGTAGGCTTCGCGGGACAGACGGCATTTTTTTACCTGTTTATTCAGATTTTCCGCTTCCTTGCGACTTAGCCGCACCTTGATCTCAATGTTTCGCTTGGTCATGTTCATTCCTCCATATAGCGATATTGCCGCGCTCGGCGGCGCAGGGGTTACAGGGGGATGCCCCTGTCAAGCTGCCTTTTGTCCCCAAAAGGCGTTGCTTGCTGGTATAGCACATTCTCACGCTCCCTGCGGTCGTGCGTCGGAGCCGACCTGCCGACAAACGATCATCGCTCCCGATCCCGTCCGCGCTCCGGAAGCGCCATCACACGGTCATAGTCCTCACGGAGCATATAACAGCGCTCTACGCTCCAGCCCTTTTCACCACCGCGTTCGACCGCCATATACTGCTCCAGCCGGACACAGGGATCCGTTCCGTCCAGACAGCTTCCATAGACGGAATATCCACCCATGTTCGGCTGAAACGCTTTATTGCCGCTGGACACGGCGTAGGTGCGGGAGCGTTCGCTGTATTGTACGGTAAAACAGTCCTGCATAAAGGTGATATAGCCGCATACATGAGTGCCGGCACGCTCGGCTTTACGAAACAGCTCTTTCATTTTCCCATAGGGTAATTCGACCTGCTGTTCGGGATACTGCGCCGAAAAAGACACGCCGTCAAAATCCTCGGCCACAAGAATGTGCTCGCTGTTTTGATACTGACGGCGCACCGCTTCTTCGGCTTCTTCGCGACTTTCGGCTTCCACCGTAACGGCCCGTTTCAATGTTTCGGTAATGATGACCCTGTATTCGCTCATCGTGCAAAGCTCCTTTCCGTCATCGGATTTTCTTTCGCCGGTTGCAATCCCATCCGTATACAAAGCCAATCGTTATAATCCTTGCCTTGCCGGGGGAAGGCACTTGCTACTTTATAACGCTCGGCCAACTGCTGTCGGATCGCCTCGGTGGCGCTGCGTCCGGTCATGTCATTATCCAGGCACAGGCAAATGGTTTTGATCTCCGCATGGTCTTTCAGATACTGTGTCAGCGCCAACGGCAGACGGTGCTCCTGTGTTTCCTTTTGCGGCTTATAGACTCCGGCCAAGGATAACAGATGCTGTGACCGCCACGACAGCCCGCCAGCCTGCGCCATGGTGGCATAGGATAACAGGTCGATGGCCGACTCGAATACGCAGAGCATCCGACTTTCGCCCGTAGCCGGGAGGGCAAAGGAAAATCTCTTGTCGCTGCCGGTCGCCTCGCCCTTAAAATCCGTTCCGATGCCTCGCAGGCACGCATAGCGCGGCGTTCCGTTCCTATCCATGCCGACGAATACGGCATTATGGTAGGGGAGGCTTTCATACAGCTGGCCGGAACGGATACACTGCTCGATCAATCCATCGTCAATGCCGCGGCTTTTCAGATAGGCAATAACGCGGGTATTGCTGTTACTTTTGGGCGGCAAGAGCAGCGTTTTCGGCTTCTCCGGCTGAGCGCGGGCATGAAAAACGGACGGTCTTTCCGCCGCCCGTCCCACGATCCGCTCTACCGCCTCGGTAAAAGGGAGCTCTTTGACCTTGATCAGGTAATCCAGCGCTGTTTTCCCGCCGATCCCGCGTGAGAACCAGCACCACTTTCCATTGGAGATTTTAAGGCTGTCATGCTCACGGGTGCAGTAAGTGTTGCCGCCGAAATGCACCAGCTCCTGCGGCTCATAAGTCTGGAGGTAGGTCAGCAAGTCCATTTTCTTTGCCCGGTCGATCATCTCTCTTGTGACATAGCCCATCGGTTCATCAACTCCTTGAAATAGAATAAGCCGGACAGGCTTCACATCGGTGAAAGCCGTCCGGCTATGTATGGGATCTGCATACTCTATGCAGATCAGGGTTATTCGGTTGTGGTGTCCTCATATGATAAATTAACTTATGATAATCTCGTTTATAGTATATGGCAAGGGTGCAGAGGAGCCGATCCATTATCAGATATTTTTCCCATCAATTTTCCTATGGCTAAATTATATTCGCTGCCGCTTGAATAATTTTATCATCTGATTTTGCATTATTTCTGCAAAAACAAGATATAAATATTGACACAGACGATTTTAACTGCTATAATATAGGCGAAGAATGGAGAAACTATACTGTGGATGGAGGTATCCGCTTATGCTTATACAGTTTTCGATTGAAAACCACCGGTCTATCAAGGATAGCGCGGTGATCAGTTTTGCCGCTTCAAAGGATAAGTCTTTGGAGTCTTATCTGCTGCACCCGGACGAAAAGAGAGCACTTTTACCGGCTATTGCTATTTACGGAGCGAATGCCGCCGGCAAGAGTAATGTGCTGCACGCACTGATGACGATGAAGGATATGGTCGTCGGAGAAGCGGCCAAAATATCCAAGGGACAAAAATTGCCATGGGAACCGTTTGGTGACACCACAGTGCCTACATCCTTTGAGGTCGTGTTCATTTATCAAGGTGTTCGGTATGCTTACGGCTTTTCTTTTGATGCCAAGAAGATCTATACGGAGTATCTATACCATTGGCCGAACGGGCGCGAGGCACTGATTTTCTCAAGAGAAAACGGCGCATACGAATTCCGTGAGAATGTTAATGAGCAAATCACACTCAGTAACCGCACGCCGGATAATAAGCTGTATCTTGTTTCCTCAAATGACTGGAACTTGCCGCAAACGGAAAACGCCTACAAGTGGTTCTTGGAAAAGCTGACATTCTTGATGGAGGAAGCACCGGCTACTTCGGAAACGGTCGCGCAGATCGTCAGCGGCGATGAGAAGAAGGCTCGTATCCTGAAGGAACTGTTGCTTGCAGACCTCGGTATTTCCGATGTGACTGTCAAGAACATCTCCGGCAAGGCCCCGGTCATTACAACCACGCACCGAGTCATCGGTGCGGATGGCAGTGTGGAACACTTTCAGCTCCTGATGGATCAGGAGTCGTCCGGAACACAACGATTTTTCTCCCGTATCGGCGGCTGGCTGCAAGCGCTGGAGAACGGCGCACTGCTTGTCGTTGACGAGATCGAGGACAGTCTGCATCCGCTCCTGACAAAGCGGCTGATCGAGATGGTTCAGGACAATACGATCAACACTGAGGGAGCACAGCTTCTGTTTACGACGCATGATGCTATGCTGCTTGATCTTACCTTCTTCCGCAGAGATCAGATATGGTTTGCGGAAAAGGATGAGAAGTCCTGTGCGACTGAGTTATATTCGCTGGCATCCTTCTCTCCGAGAAAGGGTGAGAACATCCGCAAGGGGTATTTGCAAGGACGCTTTGGTGCGATTCCGTTTATCGGAGGTGACGGCTTATGGCAGGAATGAGAAAGGAATACGACCCCAATAAAGGCAGTCGCCGTAAGCGTAGACCTATCATTTATATCATCTGCGAGGGCAAGGAAACGGAAACCAAGTATTTTAAGCATTTCCGTTCTCGTAACTGCCTGGTAGACATTGTGCCGATTTCTTCTAAGATTCGATAGGGACGCCTTCCGTGGGCTTTCAGTGGTGTTAAGCGGGTTTGCCGCGGGATTTCCATACCCGTAGATACGCTCTGTTCCACTGTTTCCGCCCCGGTTTTTCTGTTCGTGGGTCAACGGGAAATTCCCGTTTGCCAAGGTATACCAGCCATCCCACCATGAGAACCTCCCGCCCAGAAAGTCTGACCGTCCCGGTTTTGTCCCGGTTTGCAAAATGGTCTTGCAATCCACCTGTCGCCGTGCTATACTTCCATCGTAATTGAATAGAAAGTCTTCAGGGCAGGGTGTGATTCCCTACCGGTGGTACAGCCCACGAGCCGCAAGGCATGATTCGGTGAAACTCCGAAGCCGACAGTACAGTCTGGATGAAAGAAGATGACAACGCAACGCAGGGGACTGCTTTGCGTCTGTGGAAGTTGCTCTGGGATGTGTTTACATTCCGGAGCTTTGCTTTTACACAAGGATACTTGTGTCTTTCTACCTTGCCCTGAACGATTCGTTCAGGGCTTTTTCTTTTGGAGGTAACGGTATGAACGATGCAGAATATATGCGTCTGGCCTTGGCGCTGGCGGAACAGGGCCGGGGTTGGACGGCGCCCAATCCCATGGTGGGCGCCGTGATCGTAAAGGACGGCGCAGTTATCGGACAGGGCTGGCATGAGCGGTACGGTGAACCCCACGCGGAGCGGAACGCGCTGGCATCCTGCACCGCCGACCCCGCCGGAGCCACCATGTATGTGACGCTGGAGCCTTGCTGCCACCACGGAAAGCAGCCGCCCTGCGTGGATGCGATCCTGGCATCCGGCATCCGCCGGGTGGTGATCGGCTCCGCCGACCCAAATCCGCTGGTGGCGGGAAAGGGCGTGGCGATCCTGCGGTCTCACGGCGTGGAGGTGACAAAAAACGTTCTGCGCCAGGAATGTGACGCACTGAACAAGATCTTCTTCCACTACATCACCACCGGGCGGCCCTTCGTTTCCATGAAATACGCCATGACGATGGATGGCAAGATCGCGGCCTATACGGGTGCATCCAAATGGGTCACAGGTGAAACGGCCCGGCGCCATGTCCAGCAGCAGCGCCACCGGTTCCGGGGCATCATGGTAGGCGTGGGTACCGTTTTGGCGGATGATCCCCTCCTGACCTGCCGTATGGAGAACGGGCGAAACCCCGTTCGCATCATCTGCGACACCCATCTGCGGACGCCGCCGCAGGCGCAGGTGGTCACTACCGCAGACCAGATCCCGACCATCCTCGCCACCTGCTGCACCGACCCAGAAAGACAGGCGGTTTACCGGATGGCCGGGTGCCAGGTGCTCTGCCTGAATGAGGAAAACGGCCATGTAGATCTCCGGCAGCTCATGGAGCGGCTGGGGCGGGAACAGATCGACAGCATCCTGCTGGAGGGCGGTGGAACGCTGAACTGGGCCGCGCTGGAATGCGGCATCGTGCAGCAGGTGCAGGCATATATCGCCCCAAAGCTATTCGGCGGAAGGGATGCGAAAACCCCCGTGGAGGGCGTGGGCGTCCCCGCTCCGACCAATGCCTTCCGATTGAAAAACAGCCGTTTGGAACGGCTGGGCGAGGATCTTCTGATAGAAAGCGAGGTGGAATATCCGTGTTCACAGGAATCGTAGAAGAAGTCGGAGCGATCAAGGACATCAAGCGCGGGCAGCACTCCGCCGTCCTGACGATCCATGCGAAAACTGTTTTAGAGGAGACCCGGATCGGAGACAGCATCGCTGTGAACGGCATCTGCCTGACAGTGACCCGGCTTTTTCCCGATGGCTTTTCGGCGGACGTGATGCACGAGACGCTGAACCGCTCGTCCCTTGCGGGACTCACGGCGGGGAGCGTGGTCAATCTGGAGCGGGCCATGCCTGCCAACGGCCGTTTCGGCGGGCATATCGTGGCGGGCCATGTGGACGGCGTGGGACACATTGCCAGCATCCGAAAAGACGATACCGCCGTCTGGTACACCGTCCTCGCGGGGCCGGAGATATTGCGCTATGTGGTGGAAAAAGGCTCCATCACCATCGACGGCATCAGCCTGACAGTGGCCGCCGTGGACGGCGAGGGCTTTTCCGTGTCCACCATCCCTCATACGGTGGCCCAGACCAATCTAAACCAGCGCCGCCGAGGCGACCCTGTGAATCTGGAGACCGACGTGGTGGGCAAGTACATTGAAAAGCTGCTGCGTCCGGAAGAACCGAAACCGCATACCACAACGAACGAAAGCACCCTCACAAAAGAAATGCTGCTGCGCTGCGGCTTTTAACAAGGAGTTTTTACTATGAATTTCAATACCATTCCCGAGGCACTGGAAGATCTGAGACAGGGGAAGATCATTCTGGTCACAGACGACCCTGACCGTGAAAACGAGGGCGATTTCATCTGCGCCGCCGAGTTTGCCACCACGGAGAACATCAACTTCATGGCCACCCACGGCAAGGGCCTGATCTGTATGCCCATGTCGGAGGCCTTTGTCCGCAAGCTGCAATTCCCCCAGATGGTGCAGAACAACACCGACAACCACGAAACGGCCTTCACGGTGTCCATCGACCACATATCCACCTCCACGGGCATCTCCGCCGCCGAGCGCTCCGTGACGGCGATGGCCTGCGTGGAGGAGGGCGCGAGGGCGGAGGATTTCCGCCGACCGGGCCATATGTTCCCGCTTCTGTCGAAGAAAAACGGCGTGCTGGAGCGGGAGGGTCATACGGAGGCCACCGTTGACCTGTGCCGTCTGGCGGGACTGAAGGAATGTGGCCTGTGCTGCGAGATCATGCGGGAGGACGGCACCATGATGCGCACTGCTGAGCTGATGACGCTGGCGGAGCGGTTCGGTATCAAGTTCATCACCATCCGGGACTTGCAGGCGTACCGCAAGTGCCACGAAAAGCTGGTGGATCAGGTCACGGCGGTGAATATGCCCACGAAATACGGCGATTTCAAAGCCTACGGCTTTGTGAGCCGTCTGAATGGTGAGCACCATGTCGCGCTGGTGAAGGGCGACATCGGTGACGGGAAGGACATCCTCTGCCGCGTCCACTCCGAATGTCTGACCGGAGACACCTTCGGCTCTCTCCGCTGTGACTGCGGACAGCAGCTGGCCGCCGCCATGACCCAGATTGAAAACGAGGGCCGGGGCATCCTGCTCTATATGCGGCAGGAGGGCCGGGGCATCGGCCTCATCAACAAGCTGCGGGCCTATGAATTGCAGGAGCAGGGCATGGACACGCTGGAGGCCAATCTGGCTCTGGGCTTCCACGGAGACGAGCGGGAGTATTTCCTCGGCGCGCAGATCCTGCGGGAGCTTGGCGTCAAGAGCCTGCGCCTGTTGACCAACAATCCGGACAAGGTGTATCAGCTCTCCGAGTTCGGCCTGGAAATCTCCGAACGGGTTCCGATCCAGATGGCGGCAACGGCACATGATTTGTTCTACCTGAAAACCAAGCAGGCACGAATGGGACACATTTTGGAATATTAACAAAGAAAGAGGTACTTAGTTATGAAAACCTTCGAGGGAAAGCTGGTCTCCAAAAGCATCAAGGTGGGCATCGTAGCCGCCCGGTTCAACGAATTCATTACCTCCAAGCTCCTCAGCGGTGCGCTGGACGGCCTGCTGCGCCACGAGGTTCGGGAGGATGACGTTCATGTGGCGTGGGTTCCCGGAGCCTTTGAGATCCCGCTGGTGGCGTCCAAGATGGCAAAGAGCGGCAGGTATGACGCCGTCATCTGCCTCGGCGCGGTGATCCGCGGTTCCACCAGCCATTATGACTACGTCTGCAACGAGGTCTCCAAGGGGATCGCCGCCGTGTCTCTGGAAAGCGGCGTACCCGTTCTCTTTGGAGTATTGACCACGGAGAATATCGAGCAGGCCATCGAACGGGCCGGCACCAAGGCAGGCAACAAGGGCTACGATTGTGCAGTCAGCGCTATCGAGATGGTCAACTTGCTCCACGAACTGGACACGGAGTAACACACAGACACACTATGATCATCATTCAAGCAAACGGGGCCGAGGGGGATCTGGAGGAAAAGATCCTGGCCCTTCTGCGGCGGGAGGACATCGCCGCAGAGCGGGTCTCCCTCAGTTCCCGGCACACGCTTACCTTCCCGGAACTAACCATTGACGGACGATCCCAGCAGGCGTTTCAAAACGGAACCGCGCTGGCGCTGACCCGGATCGAGTTCAATATGCTGCTGCTTCTCGCCAGCAATCCGGGAGTCACGCTTTCCAAGGAGGACCTGTTTTCCGCCGTGTGGGGCCGGGACAGCGCGGACACCCTGAAGGTCGTGGCGAATACCGTCTCCAATCTCCGTCGGAAGATGGGCGGCAGCCAGACCTATATCCGCACGGTCCGGGGCGGGTACGTGTTCTCAGCGGTCTCCGTCACTGCCTGAAGTGATCCCCTCAAAACAAATCGAAGCAAGAGCAAAGCCTGCGGAACTCGCTCCGCAGGCTTGCTTTTTGAGGTTGCGCAAAGGTGCAAATTATCGCTCCCGTTCTGCGTTTTTTGGTCGGATCCGGTCGCCTTCGTCCGGCTCATCCGCCATGACGGGGCGATCCTGCTCGTTAAGATTCAGCAGCACATTCAGCTCGTTCAGCCGCCGCGTCTTTTCGGCCAGTTCTGCCTCCTTCGGAAAGGGTGCGGTCATCTCTGTGCGGGCATTTTCAAGCTGCTCGGTGGTATGGGCAAGCTGCGACCGGGCGTTGGCCAAGTGCTCCGTGATCTTTTCCAGTGCGTTGTCGATACGGGTGACATTGCCGCCTGCATCCGCTCCCAGTACAGCCGTATGGGACAGCTTGCCTTTGAGTACCATGCGAAACTCGTTGGCAGCACCGTCGTAGGAAAGCAGCATGGAAAATCCGCGGTAGCTGCCGATAGAAACGGTCTCCGCGCCATTCATGTGCGTGCAGGCTTCAATGATCGCCTTACCGGCGTTCTCACGCTCGGCGTAGGTGACATCGTTTAATACCATCGGTGCAATGCCCTCAGCGGGCTTCGGATGCTCGGCCAGCCGTGCGCTATCCTGCTCATATCCGGCGATGCGTTCGCTTAGTTCCTTGATCTCTGCCGGATACTTCCGCAACACCAGCTCCTCCAGCGCATACCGCTGGCTCAGATGGCTGGCACGGAGCATATTCAGCTTGCTGACCTCCATATCTAAATTGCATTTTTCGATGATCTGCGGGTTTCCTGTGGCCAGTGCCTTGATCTCGGCATAGGACAGTGCCGTCTCGTCCACATCCTCCGCCGCACGGGCCGGTGCTTTGGAGGTCATGATCTGGGCAATAAACCGCTGCTTGGATTCCACCAGCTGATAGAGGTAGGCATCGAATGTGCCCTCGGTAACATAGCGGAAGATCTCCACCTCCGGATTTTGGTTGCCCTGCCGCACGATGCGCCCAAGGCGCTGCTGCAAGTCGCTGGGCCGCCATGGGCAATCGAGATCATGCAAGGCGATGAGCCTGTCCTGCACATTGGTTCCGGCTCCCATTTTTGCGGTGCTGCCCATGAGGATACGCACCTCGCCGCCGCGCACCTTGGCAAACAGCTCCTTTTTCTTTTGCTCGGTGTTGGCGGTGTGGATATAAGCGATCTCGTTTTCCGGAATGCCTATCTCAAGCAGCTTCCGCCGCAGATCGTCATACACATTGAAGCTGCCGTCCGCCTTGGGAGTAGACAGGTCGCAGAAAATCAGCTGCGTGCTGCGCTGTGCGGTACTCTCTGCCCATATCCGATAGACATTCCGGGCGCATACGGAAACCTTGCTGTTTTCATCGTCCGGTGCCAGAGAGCTTAGCAGCCGCATATCCAACGCCAGCTTGCGTCCGTCGTTGGTGATGCGCAGCATATTGTCGGTGCTGGGATCGACCACACGGGCGCGGACGCGCTCGGCACGCTCCGCCAGTCCTGCAACAGCTTTCTTTTGCAGCTCGCTGGGGTGGATGACCTCGGTGTGGAAGTTGGCCTTTGGGACGGGCAGCTTCAGCATATCCGCCGTTTGCACATCCGCCACCATTTTGAAGGTCGCCATCAACTCCGGCAGATTGAAGAATTTTGCAAAACGGGTTTTCGGGCGATAGCCGCTGCCCTCCGGGGAAAGCTCGATGGCGGTAACGGTTTCACCGTAGTCGCTGGCCCAATCGTCGAAGTGGATAAGACCCATCTCCTGCAAGGTTTGATATTGCAAGTACCTCTGCACCGTATACAATTCCACCATACTGTTGGAGATCGGGGTGCCGGTGGCGAAGATAACACCGTGGCTGTCGGTCAGCTCGTCCAGATACTGACACTTGGCAAAGAGATCCGAGGACTTCTGCGCTTCCGTCTGCGCGATACCGCCGACATTGCGCATTTTCGTCATCAAAAAGAGATTTTTGAAACTATGGCTCTCATCGATGAACAGCCGGTCGATGCCCAGCTCCTCAAAGGTCACGGTGTCGTCCTTGGTGCTCTGATCGTTGAGCTTCTCCAGCCGCGCCTCCAATGACTTACGGGTTCGCTCCATCTGCTTGATGGTGAAGTTTTCTGCTTTCTGCCGCTTAGCGTCGCTGATGGCCAGCAGCACCTCGTCGATCTGCCGCTGCAAAATGGCCTGTTGCCGTTCACGGGACAGGGGGATCTTCATGAGCTGACTGTGGCCGATGATGATTGCATCATAATCTCCGGTGGCAATACGGGCACACAGCCTGCGGCGGTTGCGCTTTTCAAAATCGCGTTCGGTAGCCACCAAAATGTTAGCGGCTGGGTAGAGCTGAAGCCATTCTGCCGCCCACTGTTCCGTGATGTGGTTGGGCACCACGATCAGCGACTTGGTGCATAGCCCCAGACGCTTCATTTCCATAGTGGCGGCAACAATTTCAAAGGTTTTCCCTGCGCCCACTTCGTGTGCCAACAGCGTATTGCCGCCGTACAATACATGGGCGATGGCGTTCACCTGATGCTTTCGCAGGCTGATCTCCGGGTTCATCCCCACAAAGCGGATGTGGCTGCCATCGTACTCCCGCGGTCGGATGGAATTGAAGGTGTCGTTATAGATGCGGCACAGCCGTTCGCGCCGGTCAATGTCCTGCCACAGCCAATCGGCAAATTTGGACTTGATCAGCTCCTGCCGATCCTGGGCGATGGCAGTTTCCTTCACATTCAGAACCGGCCGCTCCTTGCCGTCCTCCACAACGGTATCGAACACCTTGACCACCCGCTGATTCAGTGTCTGCTCCAGGATGTGGTACGCCGTGATACGCTTGGTGCCGTAGGTGGTGACGGCTTTGATGTTGCCGCCGTCCATGCTTTTGTTGCTGATGTTCCATTCTCCGCTGTATTCGGAGCGAACGACCCGCATTCTCTGCCTGGCGTATACGCTGGTACCGAACAGCTCGAACATAAACTGCTGATAGACATCGGTAGGCACCCACGATGCACCGATCCGCACACCGATCTCCGCAGCGGTCAGCTCTGTCGGCTGCACAGCTTCCATGGTGGAGAGATACCCGGCAAGCGCATCTTTCTTTTCGGCCGGCAGCGCTGCTTGCAGCACCTGCAGCATACGCAGCTTTTTGCGCACATTGCCGGACAGAAATTCCTCAGCAGTGACATAGGGATATGCCGCCAGATCAAGCTGCACCGGACTGATCTCCTCCGGCGTAAGACCGCAACGGACATTCCGGTAAATGACCCCGGAAAGCTCCTGCACCAGCTCGTCCTCACTTTTACCGGACAGCTCCGACATAAAGCCGAGATCCACCTGCGCTTTTTCGGAGAGAGATACCGCCAGCGCCTCCGATGCCGTATCCACCTGCGTGACCGGCTCATGCGGGCGAATGGTGCGCTTGGTGAACATATCCGCCTTGCGGGCGAAATTGCCTTCGTTGTCCAGCACCTCCAACGAGCACAGCAGCGGATAGCTGCTGTCATCCGAAAAGGCAAGGTTGTTGCCGCGGGTGTAAAGCCGCCCGTATTTTTTGACATAGGCATCGTACAGCCCGTTCAGCTTCTCCTGCTCGCGCCGGATGATCTCATCGGGATGGTTCTCCGCCTGGTACTCGATGAGCTGACGGGTGCAGTCCCGCAGGGCGATCATGCCGCGCACTCGGTTCTCGGTGGTCAGCGGCAGTTCGACCGGCTCCATGCGGCTGTCAATGCGGAAATACAGCTTGCCGTCTACGCTGGTAAAGCTGTAATTACGCACATTCGGGTCTGCGGGAATGGATAAATCTTCCTCCTCCGGCCCGTCCTGCTCATAGGTGGGGATCTGTGCATGAAGCCCCGATACCGCTTCGCTCAGCAGATCGGCAAGATCGGCATTTTCATAGGGCTTGCACACGCTGTCCATGCCGTATTGGGTGCTCTCCATGGCCATCTCGCCCAGCACCATTTCCGGATGCCGGACGAAATAGCTGTTCATGCGGATACCGTTTTCATCCGCGTCCAGATGCACCCAATCCGGCTCAATATCTACGATTCGGTCACGCTTTTGAAGAAAGAGAATGTCACTGGTGACCTCTGTTCCGGCATTGGCCTTGAAGGCTGTATCCGGCAGACGGATCGCTCCGATGAGGTCGGCGCGCTGGGCCAGATATTTGCGCACGGAAGGATCCTCCTTATCCATCGTGCCCTTTGAAGTGATGAACGCAATGACACCGCCCGGCCGCACCTTGTCCAGCGTCTTGCCAAAGAAATAATCATGGATGAGCCAGTGGTGTTTGTCATAGCGCCGGTCAACGACCTTGAAATTTCCGAAAGGCACATTGCCCACCGCCGCGTCAAAGAAACTGTCCGGGATCTCTGCCTTTTCATAGCCGGTGACAGCGATCCGGCTGTTCTGGTAAAGCTGTCGGGCAATGCGGCCAGAGATGCTGTCCAGCTCCACACCGTAGGCTTTGCAGGCGCTCATGCTGTCCGGCAGCATTCCGATGAAGTTGCCGACGCCGCAGGCAGGCTCCAGCAGATTGCCGCTTTCCAAACCCATCTGTGCCAGCGCCTTGTAGATGGCGTCGATGATGATGGGAGAGGTATAAAAGGCGGTCAGGCTGCTGGCCCGCGCGGCGGCATATTCCTCCTCAGTGAGCAGCGCTTTCAGCTCGGCATACCGGCTGTGCTTTTCATCGAAGCAATCGGCAAGGCCGCCCCAGCCCACATAACGGGAAAGGATCTCCTGCTCCTGCGGCGTCGCCAGCCGGTTTTCGCTTTCCGCTGTTTGCAGAGTGCGGATCGCCGCCACATTGGCCGCATACTTTTCCGCCTTGCTGCCCACGCCCAGCTCCCGATCCGTGATGTGAAAGTCGTGCCGCTGCCCGGCCGGTATTTCCGGATAGAGCGGCGCAAACCGCACACGCTCCCGTTTGAGCTGCGGCGCTGTGAGAACAGCTTTTTCTTCGGCAGGTAATGCCGGTTCTATCTCTGAGGTTTCCGCTTCCGCTGTGGGCGGTTCCGGCTCCGACACCTCCGGTTCTGCTGCCGGCCGTTCGGAAACGGCCTCGGTCGTTGGTGTTTGCAGGGTTTTCTCAAGGCCAAACACGGAATAGGTGCCGTCCAGATAGGCACGCATGGCTTCTATGCCCTGCTTTCGCAGGGTATAGTGCCGATCCGTCTCTTTCGTAGCTTCCCAGGCAGGGAGCATATTCTGATAAATTTCCAGCATGCGGTCGGCGTCGGAGAGCTGCGCAGCCACGGTCTTTACGCACTCCCAATAGTCTGCAATGGCGTTTTGCGAAAACGGCCGCACCACATCCTCCGGCGTATCCATGAAAAAGTTGACGATCTGCCGGGCCAGCTGTTTCCGCTCATACTCCGGCATGGCCGCCCAGTCGGCATCTGAGAGAAATTTGTTCTGGGAGATCAGCTCCCCGATGCGTTTGGCCGTCTCCGGCCATTTCAGCGTGACCTTGGCATAGGGGGCCGTGATACTGCCGTGGCTGAACTCAATGCCCTTGCCACGGGTGTGGGTGAGATTGTCATTCCCGCCGCTATGACCGCTGTACTCGCCGTGATAATCCTTGAGGTATTTTTCACGCTCGGTCTTATCCTTGTGCGTGGCGTAAAAAGCGTACACGCCAAGGCGATAGTCGGTGCTGCCGTCCCATCCACGCAGCACCTTGTCGATCTCATCGGCGGAAATAAAAAATTGCCGGTCGGGAGCAAACCCGTCGGCAACGGTAAAATGAAGCGGCTCCCGTTGTAGATCACGGAGCCGCTCCAGTATCTCTTTCGGACGGTAAAAGCGAAAACGCAAAAGGTCTTGCCCTGCATCCAGCGCGGCGTTGAACGCCGTCCATTCGTCCACGCACTTTTGCAGCGTATCCGGCGCACAGAGAAGCTCATAAATTTGCTTCTGCGTTTCCGGATAGCCGCCCTTGACGGATTGCGCCAGCATGGCCAGCGGCAGAAATCCCGCGTTTCTCGCTTCCGTTGTCATGTCCCGGCTGGTGTAGGCAATGCTGTCAGCAAGCCGCATCCGCTCGTAGTGATCGACCTCATCCAATTCACTTTGCGGCATATACCGCCCCAGCTCCAACAGCTCCCGGATACGCTTTGCCGCTTCCTCCCAGGAGATCAGTGTGGCATTGCTCCGCTGCGCCGTGCTGCCGCGGGCAATACGCATCCCCTCGGCGTCATACCAAAGCGAAACTTTCTCTCCGCCAAAATAGAAGCCTGCACCGTTCTCGCCGTAGTGTTTTTGCAGGAATGCGGCGTTGTCCGGCTTATCCTTCATAAAGTAAGCGCAGATGATCAGCCGGCTATGCTCATCGTTGGATCCTACGCACAGGGCTTCATCCATGATCTGCTGCGGCAGCTTGGGATGGGAGAGTAGTGGTGCGACCGGTGTATCCTCCGGTTGGTCGAACGCAGGCATATCAAACAGCGTAAGCTGCTGTGATTCCATCGGCACAAACGGTTTGATCTCGGTGTTGACATAGTATTCCCGTTTGTCAATGAGCTGTGCCGTAAAGCCTGCCACCAGCTTCCATGAAAAAACGCTTTCGCTGGTACGGGAAAGATATGCGCCCTCCCACATGAGCAGACCGTTTTTCTGCGGACGATACCCCAGCCGTGCTCCGTCTGCAAGGATCTCGGTGAAACGGTCTTGATATGCCGAGCGGAGATATTCGGCACGCTCGGCCTCGTCCGGATGTGACAGGAAAAACAGTTCAATCTGTGCCTTCTTGTAGATTAGATCATCATTGCGGTTTTCAATGATGGCGAAAATTTTCTTTTCATCCAAAAAAGCGGGCAGCTCAGAGGTTGCTTCCTCCGCACTGTCCGCTTCTTCGGGTTCGGTGTTCAGCTGTAGATCAGCTCCGCCAGCACTGTCTCCTCGGCGGCGTTTCTCAGGTTGTTCATCAGCCCCACCCACTTCATCGGGTCGGCGGCTTTCAGCTCCTCCGTCACGCCCTCGGCCTGAGCCATCGCCGTCACCGTCTGTTCCACGCGCTGCCGCGCCGTCCGGTCGATCTCCGCCAGATGCTCGTTCAGCCTGCCCGATGTCAGCAGGTTCGTGAACAGCACCTTCCGGTGCTCCTTCAGATACCTCCGGCGTAGCAGGCCGTATTTCCCAAGGGCTGTTTCCGGCTCCTGCGGCGGCAGCAGATCCGGCAGCCGGTAGCCGTCCTTCATCATGTATGTCAGTTCCATGGTTTTCGCTCCTTTCGGTCTGTGTTTCTGTTTGCTTGTCTATAGGATACTCATTTCCCGGTGCCTGCGCAATTGTGCGAATTTGCTTTTGACGGCTTCGGACGGTCAATGCGATGGCGCTCAAACCGCTTTCGGCAATATCCCGTGTGGCCACGCCCAGGGCATTCAGCGTTTCCGGGGTATTGAAATTGAACACCTCGGAGAAATCCTCCGGATCAAAATATTCATCCGGTTCCAGCCCACAGCGGCACATCAACATATACGCCGTACTGTTCTCCAGCAGACGGCGATAGAGAACTGATAAATTCAGCTCGTCCAGTTCTTCCAGCAGGCTGTTGTCCCGGCAATTCTGCAGATCATCAAGATAGTCCGTCATATTGTCCGCCGCAGCGTTTTCCATGGCGGATACTATGGCTTCCTCCAATGTGCCTTTATCGTCCAGCGCACCGAATCGGTTTTCCAATGCTTCGATCACATCCGGCTCCTGCTCGGTAGGCACCTGCCAGAGCGGCACGGGGCGGGACAAACGGCTTTCGTGGGTGTCGGATATATCAAAATAATACTTGAGGCGCGTGCGTCCCGGATAGTCCCGATCAAATACGGCAATGCCGGTAGCGCCCTTATTGACCCATCGGCCGAATTGATGATTCCAGCGCTCTATCTCCAACACAGCCGTTGCGTCCGGACGCTGTGCGTGTACCAGCACCTGCTCCTCAAAGGGCAGCTTATAATTCCGGCAGGCAGAGCGCAGAAATGCCGCCCACCGGTCTGCGCGGGCCAGTGCGGCGATCTCCTGCCGGTAAACCTCCGTGATCTCCTGAAATCTGCGTGCCATGGGCAGCACCTCCTATCTTTCCTTTGGTTTTTCCCTGTCCTTTTTCAGCAGGTATTTATCCATATATTCCTTGGCCGAACACAGATCGCCGGTGTAGTTCCAGTCGTTTTCCGGGTCGATATGGCGGTAGGCGTTGTTATTGTACCGGTTCGGCTCCAGCTTGATGGGTGTCGCAGACAGCAGCGTTCCCCAGTGGTTAACCATGATCCAGCGGCCGATCTCCACGGGGATCCCGCACTGATCGTCGTCATTGCGTACCTCATAGAGATACAGCCCCTTGGGCACCGTGTTTCGGTCTACCCGCAGGCAGGTAAAGAGCATGGGACGGTCAAACACCTCCACCAGCTCAAAGCGTTCTTTTCTTGCATCAACAGACATACCGTTTTCCTCCTATCTTTCTCGCGCCGCTTCCCGGACGGGCGGAAACCGCCAGCCGTAGACCCGCCCGATCTCATCGCCCAGGCGCTTTGTCACACGGGTCACATCGGCGCGGGTGGCGGTGCCGCTGTATAGCTTTTCTTTCAGCCGGTCGATCTGTGCTTCGCTCACATTCTCCTTGTAGGCACGGTAGAGATAATGGTTCGTGCCGTCGTGATGTACGGCATCGCAGCGCAGATCGCCCAGCCGGTCTACATACCATGTGGAATAGTCCATCTCAGAATACAGGCAATCGCGGATATTGCCGCTTTTGATCTCGGCATAACCGGGATACCGCCCATCCCATCGGCCGATGTCTGCGATCAGCAGAATGGGGCGGGAGAGCTGAATGTTCAGATTGCACCGCTCGTCATCGAGATAGTCGTTGTTCTGCTCGACCATCAATTCCATCCGTTCCTGCTCAGAAAGCTCGGGGTACTGTTCCTCCAGATCGCCCCTCCAATCCTCGTAGTCCGGATCGCTGCTCCAGATAATATGTTTCTGCTCGGTCATCGTGCGTCACCTCGGTCTTTCTCCCGGCGCTTTAACGGCTGCCCCTGTGCATCGTAGTTGGCGGGATCGGCAATGGGCTTGTCAAAGCCGAACATGGAGCCGCCTTTCATGGCCTCCTCCTGGGCGCGGGTCACGCCCAGCTTGCGGTTATATTCCTCCACAAGCGCACGGGCTTCTTCCTTTGAGGTGTGGGGAATGTCCGTCTTGTAATAGCCGGTTTCGCCCCGTTTCAAAATCACCACATTTCCGGTGTCCAGCAGGAGAGAGTAGCACTGCTTTGGCAGGGAGGAGCGCAGCGGCACATAAGTGTTGCCGTTTCGCGCCATCCATTCGGCAAACTGCGCCATGTGATACAGGTTATCGACCCCGTAGCCGATCTCGGCGCGGTTCTCGTCAATGTAGCGGCAGGTGTGGTCACTATGGCTGCCATCCGGACGGGTCACACGGATACTGTCCCCATCGGGAATGCGGAACCGTTCCTTGCCGCTTGTATCAAGAAAGCAAATGCCGCGGGCCGCCTTTTCCATGTGCTGATCCAGCATCTCCCGGCGATAGCAGTAGACATACAGGTTATAATCCCCCTGCATAGGGTTCAGCCGCAGGAGATAAGCGTGCTCCGGTGTATCCACCCGGAATCCATACTGCGGAATGAAATCCTCGGCAAACACACTTTCTTTATGTTCATAACAGTATCTGGAAAGGCTGCTGCGGTTTTTGAAAATGCCGCCATAGCGATCATCAAAACGCAGGGCATTGATAAAATCGTCAAATTCGTCCTTGAACGCCTGTGTTTTCAGCTCCGGGCAATGATCCCACCATGAGGTGAAAAAGCCGCTGCCGCTTCTGTCCATGTCCCCGCGCAAATGACCGATGCAGCCGGCCTGCTTGTCGAGTTGCTGGCTGCCGGTATAACAGTAGCTGCGCTCTGCCGGGGTCATGATCTTGATCTCAAAGTCCATTACCGTTCACGCTCCTTTGTCGCTTTTGCCGCCTGTACAGAGAGCCGTTTCTGCCGTGCACGCCAATAAGCCGGGTTCCAGCGCTGCAGGCTCCTGTCAATGCAGGCTTCATACTCGCCGGGGCGGAAGTAGTTATCCGTCCGGGGTGCGATGATACCGCTGTCCATCAGTTCCCGCAGGACCACCGGCGCATCGCAGTCCTCCTCAAAATTCAGATACCCGCCTGCCTGAAAGCCGACTGCCTGGGCCTCCGGGGACAGCAGCTGCCGAGCTGCGTCGATTTGGGCCATGATCCCTCCGTGGCCTGCTGTGGACACACTATACACACCGGGACACAAAGTGTCGCAGCGCACAACAAGGCCCCAAGGGGAATCACTCGGTTCTCGATACATCATCGCTCACGCTCCTTCTGCAAGGATGAAATAGAAAGCTGCTGCGCTTCTGCCGCAAATCGCTGCTCCAATCGTTCCACGCTCCAATCCTTCTTGAATTGCCCCAGCGGGCCGGGACCGAACTGTGCCAACGCACGTTTGTCCATTTCCCGTAGCCGCTCCCATAACTCCGGGTGATACTGCCGGAGCTTTCGCAGCTCCCCAATGCCCTGCAACGGGCAGCACCAGCAGGAGCAGCGGTGGTAAATCTGATACAGCCCACCGAAGTCATAACCCCGGTCATAGCAGATTTGCAGGGCTTCCTTCTCCGTGATTCCCCAATCCACCAGCGGATAGCGCTCGCTTTTGATGCGCTTCGGCTCATCTGCGGCGATACCCACATAACTCACGGCCCGGTATTGTCCTTTCAGCCGGTTGATTTCCTTATGGATGAGATGCGTTTTCAGCTGCCCCGTACACCAGCGCACACGGGGACCGGGCCAGCCGTTTCCGTATAGAGAAACACCCAGCCACTGCCGGTTTTCAATGCTGGCCGGTCGCTGCTTCTTTTCCTCAAACATCAGCCACTCAAAGCCCTTTGGGTGGCGCAGCCACGTCAGATGCAGCCCTCGCTCTGTAAACAGATAGTCGTCCAGCTTTTGCAGATGCTCATACATTTCCGGAAATTCCATGCCCGTATCTGCCGTCAGGACCGCATGGATCGGCAGTCCCCGCTCAATCATGAGCAGCAGCATAGCGGTGCTGTCCTTACCGCCGGACAGGGATACCGCATGGAACAGATCCTTTTCTTCCGTTTGATTGCTCATACCCATTCCGTCTCCTTTCAATTCGGTATGTAAAAAGGGGCGGCCGATCCGGCCGCCCCCTTGGGATTCGTTTTTTGAAAATGCAGGAGTGCAAACACAAGACCGACACTGCGACGATTTGTTCCACTCCATGAAACTGCCCCCACACTGAATGTCCAGCATGGGGGGGCAGCGTTTCCAGCACTACCTTTTGTTTCAACTTTTCCTCTATTGTTTCGGCGCAAAATGAAACTTGTCATGTGGTAGTGAAACATTCAAATAAGCAGTATCCCGACAGCATGTTAATGAATACCCGTCTGCTGTTATCGGTTCGCATTAAAAAGTGCTTTTCAGTCCAAGGGGGGCGGCCAATCCGACCGCCCCCTTGGCGCTTATTTTTTACGCTTGCGCATCAGCAGTATAGCCGCAGCGCCGATGCCGGAAATGCCCAGCAGACCCAGCCACAGTGCCATGTGGCTGTTGTCTCCGGTCTGCGGCACCTCCAGTGCGGGCTTCTTTTCATTGTGCATCTCCACCTCCGTTACGGCTCCCTCAAAAACGGAGGCCGTCTTGTCAGCGGGGAGGAGATACCCGTCCGAACTGCTGTCCCGCACCTCGGATACGGTGTAGTCCCCGATACGCAGGCCCTCGACGAGAATGAAGCCCTCCGCATCGGTCTGGAACACCTGGTCATAGCCGTTGGCCCCGGTAACACGGAAGGAAAATCCTTCCAGCTTTCCGTCCGAGGAGGTCTTGACGATCCGGAGCGACCCCACCTGCGCCGCATTGACAAAGCCCTTTCCGGCTTCATTTTCCACGGTCACGGTTTCGCCGTCCGTGGTGATGGCAAAATAGTAGGCGTTTTCATCCAGATAAAAGCCCTCCGGGGCCTGGGCTTCCTTTGCAAAATAGCCGCCGTAGCAAAGACCGGTCAGGGCGTACTCGGCGCCGCCCAGTTCCTCCATCGTGCCCAACAGTTCGTCCTCAGCATCCAGTTCCTGATTGCGGTTGCTGTCACGGTAGACCTCAAACACGGCTCCCTCCAGTTTGTTTTCCGGATAGTCCTTGTCCACTTTCGTGAGGGCCACGCCGCCCCGGATGACCTGCTCGGTCACATCCAGCGCAATGGGATTATATTCCGCGGTGTACCGCTGCGGCTCAGCGCCTACGGGGTACACCGTGCTGTCCAGCAGATAGCCCTCGCTGGGCGTGATCTCACGAATCGTCCAATCATCCCCGCAGGCATAATATACGGTCGTGAATTGGCCATTTCCGTCCGTCACATAGGTGTCCACAAGCTGCCCGCCCTTGTATACGCCATAGACCGCGCCGGACAGCTTGGCATCGCCCTGGGGTGTTCCGGTGGCGCTGTCGCTTTTCGTAACGGTGGCGTTCCACTTTTTCAGCACATTGTGGATGCTCTTGTGCGTGACCTTGCTCCATTCCACTGCTGCCGTCTGATCCTCGGGTATCACATAGCGAACATCCGTATCCACCTCGGACAGCACATAGCCTGTGCCGATCAGCACATCGGAAAATACGGCCTTGCCCGTGCTGTCTGTTACGGCGTACTCGTCTACGGGCAAGCCCGAAAGCGAGGCGCCTGTCAAGTGAAATTTCACACCCTCGATCAAATGATCCTCCGAGGTTTTGATGACCTCCAGACTGCCCCGCTTCAGCGTATTATGGAAGGTCACGGTGGCGACCTGACCGGAGATCACAGTCACTTGACGCACCTCTTGGGGTTCATACCGGTCACTGCTCTGCTCCGTCACGGTGTAAGCGCCGGGGCGGAGATCATCGAGCTGCATTTCGCCGTCTGCATTGGTCGTCACGGTCTGCTCCGTACCGTTGCCGGAAACGGTGAAGGAGATGCCGGACACCTCGCCGTCCTCGCTGGTTTTGATGATCTTGACGCTGCCATAGCCGACCTTCAGGTGCAGGTAGGCGTACATGGGGTCGCTGACGGTATCCCGGAAGGTGACGACATCCTGCATGGTGCCGTCTGGGCCATAGTGGCCGTCGCTCCAGACCAGCACGCCCTGCCGGGTGTTGTTTCTGACGGCAGTAATGGTCACACCATCTGCGGAAGCCGTCTCGGCAGAGATAGTCAGGTCGTTCCCATCGACTGCAAAGGTCATATCCGACTGGGCCGAAGAGAAGGCATATTCGCCCAGAACGCCGTTGGTGTCCGTCAGGGTAGCTGTGTAGCGGCCGCCGTCCCAACTCAGTTCAACCGTCTGTGCAGCTTCCTCACTGCGGTCCATGAAGCTGGGGACGACGGTGTGCTTTTTCACGCTGGCCTCGATGCTGTCGTAGTAGGCAGAGAACCGACTATAGAGCGGATGGGAGGTGCGGTAGACGGACTTCACGGCATCGGCGCTGCCGGGGTCAACGTGATTGAAGTCCGCATCCCGCTCCCCGACCACCGTTTCCCACACCAGCACCTGCGTGGCCATCATGTGGGCCAGCTTGTCGGCGTCGACCTTGTTCTGAGAGCGCCAGTCGAGGGAGAGATTTCCCTGATAGCCGTACTGCATGATGCGGCCAAGGAGCGTTTTCATGGTTCGGCCATCAATGGTGCGGTTATATTCGGCGGGGAAGGTGTCCCAATAGTCCTCCCCATAGCTTTCGTAGGAACGGTACAGGTTTCGGGGAACGCCTGGCTCGATGCAGTAGCAGGCCGGGCCGTCGAAGGAGCCGATGGTGTGCAGCGTGGTCATCCATGTTGCCTCGCCGGATGTCCAGCCGTTCATGTAGTGCAGCTCGTCGTGGCCCCAAGTGCCGCTGTAATCCAGATTGGCGTCGCCGTCTCTGGGGAATGCCACCGAGTACGAATCCGCAGTTTCTCCGGTGAATGCGGCGGCATAGGCCGTCATGCCGCTGCCGAGGATGGCGGTGAAGCAGATCAGCAGAGCCAACAGCCCGGAAATGCTTCTGCGATAGAGTTTTTTCATTTGTTAGACCTCCTAAGAGTAAAAATAAAAAGCACCATCCGGAAAAGGATGCTGCTTTCTGTACGATATGGACTTGTGAGATAATCTCTTTTTCAGCCGGTACAGCCGGTAGGAAGGGGGTGAGGTGTGGAGAGGGGGGAGCGGAAAAACCGGCCCTGGCACACAGCTTGTCCGATGGGCAGACTTTCCCCTGGGCGGAAGATTCAGCGTTCCATTTCCCGCTGCCGCTTTCTGTAATAGTCCAGTGCCTTGATGATCGTATCCTCCATAGTCCGTGCGGGCGTCCCCGGCTTGAAATATTTGCTGATACGCTCCTTGGGTATCCGAAATTGTTCCTTCTGGTTGGGCTTTTCCTCCTCCATGATGGACAGGATCACCGCATCGGTCAGCTTTCCGTCTCGGCTGAACGCCTTCATCTTAATGGCCTGTGCAAGCGACGGCGTGCAGTCCTCGCGTCCCATGGTGTCATAAAGCGCGCTCTGCTCCTGTTCGGTAAGGTAAGAAAGCTCCACCGCAGGGCGAAAGGCGATCCGACCGTCATCCACCATGTCCAGAATTTCCGGGATGAGGTTGGTGAGGCGGATATAGCGTTGGATTTGGCTGTGACTATCCGGTGACTCTATTGCCAAAAGCTCACGGGATGTCTTTCCATCAAACTTCTGCCCCACTGGGGCAGAAGTTAAATCTGTCCGCTCCCCTTGCTGCCTTCGCATGGCATCCAGCTTCATTTTGTACGCAAAAGCCTTTTCCGACGGCAATACGCGCTCGCGCTGGAGATTGCTGTCCACCATGATAATAACGGCTTCATCGTCTGTGAGGTCGCGCACGATGCAGGGGATCGTGTCCCGCCCTGCCAGTTCGCTGGCCAGCTTGCGCCGGTGTCCCGACACCATCTGATAGCTGCCGTCCTCCAGCTGCCGCACAAGCCCCGGCACCAAGACGCCGTACTGCCGCACGCTCTCCGCCATTTCCAACATGGCCTCGTCCTGCTTTACCTTGAAGGGATGCTCAGGAAAATCGCTGATTTGGGAAATCGGTATGTCCTGCACGCTGTCGCGCTTGGCTTCGTCCCGCTGCTCCTGCGTGGTAAACAGGCTATCGAGTGATGTCAGCATCTCGGATGCGTTGCTTTTCGCCAATGCGTTCCACCTCCTTTACCAGCGCACCGTAGGCTGCGGCAGCCCGTCCGCGCGGTTCATGCCGGAAGATACTCTTGTCTGCCGTGCTGATCTCCGCCAGCCGCACCGTAGCGGGAATGACGGCATCCAGTACGGGCAGGTGCTTGCCGAAGTTTTCTTTTACCCCGGCCACAATGTCTTTGCGGAAGTTCGTGTCATTGGCCATCGTCAGGAATACGCCGCCGATTTTCAGCTTGGGGTTGATCTGCTGCCGGATGCTATGCACCGTGCCCACAAGCTCCGTCATGTCCTCGGCTGCCAGATAGTCCGCCTGCACCGGGATGAGTACATGATCCGCAGCCGACAGGGCATTGATGACCAGCATACCCAGCGACGGGCGGCAATCCAGCAGCACATAGTCGTAATTCTTCTTGATACCGTCCAGATAGCGTTTGAGCACGGTTTCACGGCTCATGACATTGACCAGCCCCACCTCCACCGCCGATAGGCTGCGGTTGGCAGGGACAAAATCAAAGCCCTCATGGTGGTGCAAAATTTCCGGGTGCTCCGGCTCGGCGCTGTGCTGCACAACAGCGTTCATCTGCTCCGCCAGGGTATGAGTCAGCTCATGGGGCTTGCGCTGACCGAGCATCTTGGTGAGATCACCCTGCGGGTCAACATCCACAAGCAGGACCTTCCTGCCGTCCATAGCCAGCCCCGCACCGATGCAATAGACACTGGTGCTTTTGCCGACGCCGCCCTTTTGGTTGGCGACAGCGATCACTTTACAATTCGCCACTTTGGGATTCCTCCTGTCTGTAAATTTAGCTGTCTGCGGCGATGGCGGACAGCTATGTAATGCCGGGTATAGAAAAAGCCGTGTGGCTTTTGACAGCTACACGGCTTTCCTTATGTACACGATATTCAGATGTAGACTCGCTTCGTCTTGGCATCCAGCAGGGCAAGGATAACTTCATCTACGATGTCGGTGTACCGCCCCTGTCGGGTGAGCTTGTTTTTGAAGCGAATAAGTGCGTCGAGGATCACACCGTATTCCTCGCAGCTGAGATACAAGGTACAGGTTTTTCGTTTCATGTGTCATCCCTCCTTACACGGACAGCATAACAGATTGCGTTCCGTTTATCAATTCTGCGGCGGAATTTGCCCTGCGAAAAAAGATAAAGTTCATTCGGCTTGGTCAAACCGTTTCAAACCGTGCCAAAGCCATTATTTCCGAAAAGGCGGGGCGCAGTATTCATTTTCTATGCAGAGGCGATCTGCTCCGAGTGGCCACATGAGCAGCCCGAAAATTAACCCATCCGTTAACAGTTTCGGGGTCAAAAACGGCATTTAGCCCATCGTTAACATGTAAAAAACACGTCAAACCTTGTCAAATTCCATCAGATTTTCCGAAAACAGAACAAATGCTGCAGATATAGGAAAATCCCGGAAAACGAGAGTTTTCCGGGATTTTGATTGCTTTGAAGTTGTAAAATCGGCAGAAATCAGCGCTTGCTGAACTGCGGAGCGCGACGGGCGGCCTTCAGACCGTACTTCTTGCGCTCCTTCATACGAGGATCGCGGGTCAGGAAGCCGGCCTTCTTCAGAATGGGACGGAACTCGGGGTTCACCAGCAGCAGGGCGCGGCTGATGCCATGGCGCAGAGCGCCGGCCTGGCCGGAAACGCCGCCGCCCTCCACGGTAGCAACGATGTCCACCTTGCCCAGGGTATCGGTGGCGTTCAGGGGCTGACGGACCACCATCTTCAGGGTCTCCAGACCGAAGTAATCGTCGATGTCGCGGCCGTTGATGGTGATGGAGCCGGTGCCGTTGGGGAACAGGTGCACACGGGCCACGGAGGACTTACGACGGCCGGTGCCGTACAGATAGGGATTCTTGGACTGATACATGTTTCTTTTCCTCCTTACTTGACCAGCTCGGGCTTCTGAGCCTCGTGGATGTGCTGCTCACCGGCATAGATGTGCAGGCGCTTCAGGGAATCCTTGGTAACGGTGTTGCGGGGCATCATACCGCGGACGGCCACGCGCATGGCCAACTCAGGCTTGTCCTGCATCAGCAGGCGATACTTGGTCTCCTTCAGGCCGCCGATCCAGCCGGAGTGGGTGCGGTAATACTTCTGCTCCATCTTGTTGCCGGACAGAGTGGCCTTGCCGGCGTTGATGACGATGACGTTATCGCCGCAGTCGGCATGGGGGGTGTAGGTGGGCTTGCCCTTGCCGCGCAGCAGGTCGGCCACGATGACGGCGGTCTTGCCCAGGGGCTTGCCGGCGGCATCAACGACGTACCACTTGCGCTCAATGGTGGCCTTGTTTGCCATATAAGTGGACATGGTGTTTTTCCTCCAATTTATAGAATGTATTGCTTTACTTTTTCAGGCTCCCTTGCTATGATGAGGGAGAGAAACGCGCCGAACGCGCAAGGATATTTATAGCATATCCCGGGGAGATTGTCAACAGCATTTTAATTTACGATAAAAACATCTGGCATTTTCTCTTGTTTTCTCTGAATAGCTCTTATTTTCTCAAATGGCAATTTTATTTTCCGACCCTGGGAGGGATGTCACATGCAGAAGCTTTTGGGACAGGTGCGCCGGTGCGTGGAGGATTACCGCATGATCGACGCGGGGGACACGGTGGCCGTGGGCGTATCCGGCGGCAAGGACAGCCTGGTGACGCTGACCGCGCTGGCCCGGCTGCGGGCCTTTTATCCCATTCCCTTCACCGTTCACGCCATCACCCTGGAGACCGGCACCCCGGGTATGTGCTTCGACGCCGTGGCGGACCTGTGCCGGCAGCTGGACGTGCCCTATACCCGCATCCAGGTGCCGGTATACGACATTGTGTTCAATGAGCGGAAGGAGAAGAACCCTTGCTCCCTGTGCGCCAAGCTGCGGCGGGGCAGCCTGAACACGGCCCTTACGGACCTGGGCATCCGGAAGATCGCCCTGGGCCACCACTATGACGACGCCATCGAGACCCTGCTGATGAACCTGCTGTTCGAGGGGCGCATCGGCTGCTTCCAGCCGGTGACTTACCTGGACCGCACCGGCATCACCCAGATCCGCCCCCTGCTGTACTGCCGGGAGGAGGAGATCCGCTGGGTGGCCCGGCGGCTGGAGCTGCCGGTGGTGGAGAACCCCTGTCCCGCCAACGGACACAGCCGCCGCCAGGAGGTAAAGGAGCTCATCGCCGGGCTGGAGGGCCGGTATCCGGATATCAAGCAGAAGCTGTTCGGCAGCCTCCAGCGCTACCCCCTGTACGGCTGGAATCTTCACGAGGAGGAGCGGTAACATGAAAACCAGACTGGGCGGCCGCACCTGGGCGGCCCTGCTGACCTTCGGCCTGTTCGGACAGATCGCCTGGGTCATCGAGAATATGTATTTCAACGTGTTCCTGTACAACACCATCTCCGGGGACACGTCCATGATCGCGGCCATGGTGGCCTGGAGCGCCGTCACCGCCACCGTCACCACCCTGGTGATGGGGGCCCTCAGCGACCGGCTGGGGCGGCGGAAGGCCTTTATCGTGGCGGGCTATCTGCTGTGGGGCGTCAGCATCGGGGCCTTCGCCTTCATCAAAAGAAGCCCCCTGGCCGGGGCGGCCCACGGAGCTGCGGTGCTGGTGGTGGTGATGGACTGCGTCATGACCTTCTTCGGCTCCACCGCCAACGACGCCGCCTTCAACGCCTGGGTCACGGACGTCACCGTGCCGGAAAACCGGGGCCGGGTGGAGACGGTGCTGGCCATTATGCCGCTGGTGGCCATGCTGGTGGTGTTCGGGGCTCTGGACGGCCTGACCCAGGCCGGGAACTGGCGGCTGTTTTTCCTGATCGTGGGCGGCATCACCTGCCTGGGCGGCGTGCTGGGCTGCTTCTTCATCCGGGAGCCGGACCTGCCCCGGGGCCAGGGCAGCTATTTTGCCAGCATTCTGTACGGCTTCCGTCCCGCCGTTGTCCGGGACAACCCGCGGCTGTATCTGTCCCTGGCGGCTCTGGGCGTATACTGCATGAGCCAGCAGGTGTATATGCCCTACCTCATTATCTATATCCAGCGGTTCCTGGGCATCACGGACTATACCCTCCTGCTGGCGGGGGTGCTGATCGTCAGCTCCGTGCTGTCGGTGCTGGCCGGGCGGCCCATCGACCGCTTCGGGAAGCTCCGCTGCCTGGTCCCGGCGGGGATCCTGGGCTTTGCGGGCCTTGTGCTCATGTACTTTGCCCGGGGCCAGTGGTTCGTCCTGGCGGCGGGCATCGTGATGCTGGGCGGCGGCATGGTGATCTCTGCCTGCTGCAATGGTCTGATCCGGGACTATACCTCGGCGGGAAAGGCCGGCCTGTTCCAGGGCATCCGCATCGTGTTCCAGGTGCTGTTGCCCATGGTCACGGGGCCGTATATCGGCGCGGCGGTGATCCGGGGCACCGGCATGACCTATGAGAACCTGGGCACCGTGAAACAGGTGCCCACGGCGGAAATTTTCCTGGCGGCAGCCGCCGCCCTGGTGCTGCTGGCCATTCCGGCGGCTCTGCTGAAGCGGAAGGAGACGGTAAAATGACGGCGCTTTACACCCCCTGGGGGGAGCATCCGGACAAAACCTGCCCGCTGTCGGAGTATCCCCGGCCCCAGCTGCGGCGGGACAGCTATCTCTGCCTCAACGGCCTGTGGGACTACACCGTGGAGGACGGCGACGAGTATTCCCGCCGCCGCAGCGGAAAGATATTGGTGCCCTTCTCGCCGGAGAGCCTGCTGTCCGGCTGTGATTTCCGGCTGGAAAGCGGCGAGACCCTGTGGTATGAGCGGCGCTTTACCCTGCCGGAGGGCTTCCGCCGGGACCGGGTGCTGCTGCACTTCGGCGCGGTGGATCAGTGCTGCCGGGTGCTGGTAAACGACCGCCCCGTGGGGGGCCATCAGGGGGGCTATCTGCCCTTCACCCTGGACGTCACCGACGCCCTGGTCCCCGGGGAGAACCGCCTGACCGCGGCCGTCACCGACGACCCCGACGGCGGGGTCCACGCCTTCGGCAAGCAGCGCCGGAACCGGGGCGGCATCTGGTACACCGCCCAGAGCGGCATCTGGCAGACGGTATGGCTGGAGAGCGTGGCGGAAAACTACATTCACTCCCTGTGGCTGACCCCGGACTATGACGAAAAAGCCCTGCGCTATGCCGTCCGGGCCGATGACCCCGCCGGAGCCCGGATCACGGTGCTGTGCGGCGGTCAGGTCATCGCCCGCAGCTGGGCCGATGAAAAGGGCCTGGGCGTGTGCCCCATTCCGGCGGAGCACTTCCGCCCCTGGAGCCCGGAGGACCCGTATCTGTACGATCTGGAAGTGACGCTGCCCTCCGGCGACCGGGTGGAAAGCTACTTCGGTATGCGGAAATTCTCCGTTATGGAGCATCAAGGCCGCCGGGTGCTGGCCCTGAACGACCAACCCTGCTTCCAGTCGGGCCTGCTGGACCAGGGCTACTGGTCCGACGGGCTGTACACCCCTCCGGCGGATGAGGCCATGGTCTGGGACATTCAGACCGCCCGGGACATGGGCTTCAATATGCTGCGCAAGCACATCAAGATCGAGCCGCTGCGGTGGTACTATCACTGCGACCGCCTGGGGATCATCGTGTGGCAGGACCTGGTGTCCTGCTTTGAGCGCTGGCAGACCCTGACCATGCAGGTGCTGCCCTTTCTGGGCGTCCACCTGAAGGACCGCCCCTCCGGGCGGCTGGGCCGGGCCGGAGAGGCCGGACGCCGGCAGTTCCTGCGGGACATGGAGGACACGGTGGACCTGCTGTATAACTGCGTGTGCCTGGGCCTGTGGGTGCCCTTCAACGAGGGCTGGGGCCAGTTCGACGCCCTGGCCGTCACGGACCGGCTGCGGGCTCTGGACCCCACCCGGCCCATCGACCACGCCTCCGGCTGGCACGACCAGGGCGGCGGCGACCTGAAAAGCCGCCATGTGTACTACCGCCCCGTGCGCCTGCGGGGGGACGGACGGCGGGTGCTGGCCCTGACGGAATTCGGGGGCTACAGCCTGCAATGCCCGGGACACCTGGCCTCGGACAAAAAATTCGGCTACCGCATGTATGACCATGCGGCAGCCTGGATGGACGCGGTGGAGCGCCTGTATGAAACGGAGGTCCTGCCCCTGATCGAAAGCCAGGGCCTGTCGGCGGCGGTGTATACCCAGCTGTCCGACGTGGAGGACGAGGTCAACGGCCTGGTGACCTACGACCGCCGCCTGTGCAAAATGGGCCCCGCCCGGATGCGGAAAATCAACAGCAAACTGCACTTTTAGCGCAATATATTGCCGAAAATCGCGGACTCCCCCCTATGTAGCAAAAGCCTCGCAGAGTTTGCCGCCCGCGGCAGACTGCAACCCCTTTGTTCAAAAAGTGGTTCCACCACTTTTTGAACAAAACTCAAAGCACCCACTGCAAAAGCAGCAGCAGGCCGAAGCCCGGCAGGCCCAGCACGCCGATCAGCAGCCCGTTGAACAGATTGAGCCCCAGCTGAAGCCCCGGGGCCAGGCGGCCCAGCAGCCACAGGGCCCCGAAGCCCAGAGCCGCGTTGCCCGCCACCCGGAAGACCAGCTTCAGGGGGCTTCTGGCCAGGCGCAGCACCCCCAGCAGCATAAACAGTCCCCCCACGCCCAGGGCGAGCTTTTCTAAGACGGACACGCGGTGCCTCCCTTCATGGCGGCTGCCGCCGCGCAGGGCTCCTGACCCAGCTGGGCCTTGATGCACCGCAGCAGATAGTCGCTGCGGGCCTTCAGGGCGTTGATCTCATAGATGCTGGCCTCCACCAGCTCCGGGGCCGTGACAAAGTTGAACTTGTCATAGGCGTTGCGCAGAGCCTGGTTGGTCTGGTGCAGCTCCTGGCGCAGCTCCTCCAGCGTGGGGGAAACGGCCTGATTTTTCTTCTTTTCCATGGTGATCCCTCCTGGCACATGCCTGTAACCTATTTGTACGGTTATTTTGGACAGATATGACAGGCTTTAACCCGGGGGACAAGCAAAAATTTCCGGGAGGTGCGGAGAATGCACGAGGAATATATGCGCCAGGCCCTGGACCTGGCCCGGCAGGCCGCCGCCTGCGGTGAGGTGCCGGTGGGCTGCGTCATCGTCAAGGACGGCCGGGTCATCGGCCGGGGCCGCAACCGCCGGGAGGAGCGCCAGGCCGCCTGGTCCCACGCGGAGATGGAGGCCATGGCCCAGGCCAACCGCGCCCTGGGCACCTGGCGGCTGGACGGCTGCACCCTGTATGTGACCCTGGAGCCCTGCCCCATGTGCGCCGGGGCCATTCTCAACGCCCGGGTCAGCCGGGTGTATTTCGGGGCCCGGGACCGGGAGATGGGAGCCTGCGGCGGGGTGATGAACCTGTTCATGGAGGACTTCCCCCACCCCCCTGCCCTGGTGGGCGGCGTGCTGGAGGAGGAATGCGCCCAGGTCCTGCGGGAATTTTTCCGGGGCCTCCGGGAAAAGTAAAATTTCCCTTATTTTCCCGTTGACAAAACCGGGAAAAGTGGCTATATTATGTCATATCGAGTGCAAATGCAGTGATGGGGACCAGTAGCGCTCCCTCCCGATGCCAAGAGAGCCGCCGTTTGGTGCAAGGCGGTCACGGGGGGAGCCGCGAATATCACCCCGGAGCATCCGGCTGAAACGACTTTTCGGATTAGGTGCGGACGGCGGAGGGCCGTTATCATCCCTCGCCCACGGATGGTGGGGCAGAGCGGCTGCGCCCCGGCGCGGCAACAAGAGTGGTACCGCAGAGGTTTTCCGGCCTTTGTCTCTTATGGGAGACAAGGGCCTTTTATTTTTTGCAATATAAAATGTCATGTTTATAATGGAGGTAACACATGGAGTACAAAAAGACGCTGAATATGCCCAAGTCCGGCTTTCCCATGCGGGCGGGCCTGCCCAAGCGGGAGCCGGAGATGCTGCGCTACTGGCAGGAGCTGGACCTTTACAACGAGCTGCTGAAGAAGAACGAGGGAAAGCCTCTGTTCTCCCTCCACGACGGCCCTCCCTTCTCCAACGGCGCCCTGCACATGGGCCACGCCCTGAACAAGGCCCTGAAGGACTTCATCAACCGCAGCTATGCCATGCGGGGCTACTACACCCCCTATATCCCCGGCTGGGATAACCACGGTATGCCCATCGAGTCCGCCATCATCAAGCAGAACAAGCTCAACCACAAGGCCATGAGCGTGGCGGATTTCCGCACCGCCTGCCACCAGTTCGCCGACCACTATATCGACGTCCAGCGGGAGGGCTTCAAGCGCATGGGCGTGGTGGCCGACTGGGAGCACCCCTACAAGACCATGGACCCCGGCTTCGAGGCCCGGGAGGTCCGTGTCTTCGGCCAGATGTATAAAAACGGTCACATCTACAAGGGCCTCAAGCCTGTGTATTGGTGCCCCCACGATGAGACGGCTTTGGCTGAGGCCGAGATCGAGTATCAGGACGACCCCTGCACCACGGTGTATGTGAAGTTCCCCATGAACGACGACCTGGGCAAGCTCTCCCACCTGGACAAGAGCAAGCTGAGCTTCGTCATCTGGACCACCACCATCTGGACCCTGCCCGGCAACCTGGCCATCGCCCTGCACCCTGACGAGAGCTACGCCGTGGTGAAGGCCCCCAACGGCGAGCTGTATATCATGGCCGAGGCCCTGACGGAGAAGGTCATGGGCATCGGCGGCTTCGACAGCTATGAGATCGTGGAGACCCACCCCGGCTCCTTCTATGAGAATATGCTGGCCAGCCATCCCTTCCTGCCCAAGACCAGCCGCCTGGTGCTGGCGGACTACGTCACCATGGACTCCGGTACCGGCTGCGTCCACACCGCCCCCGGCTTCGGCGCCGACGACTATCAGACCTGCCTGCGCTATGGCATGGACATGGTGGTCCCCGTGGACGACCAGGGCCGCCACACGGACTACGCCGGCAAGTACGCCGGCATGAAGACCGAGGAATCCAACCCCGTGATCCTCCAGGATATGAAGGAGGCCGGTTCCCTGTTTGCCAGCCAGGAGATCGTCCACAGCTATCCCCACTGCTGGCGCTGCAAGAAGCCCATCATCTTCCGGGCCACTCCCCAGTGGTTCTGCTCCGTGGAGTCCTTCAAGGACGACGCCATCGCCGCCTGCGAGGACGTCCGCTGGGTCCCCTCCTGGGGCAAGGACCGCCTGCGGTCCATGGTCCTGGAGCGCACCGACTGGTGCATCAGCCGCCAGCGCCGCTGGGGCCTGCCCATCCCGGTGTTCTACTGCAAGGACTGCGGCAAGCCCATCTGCACCGACGAGACCATCGACGCCATCGCCAATATCTTTGAAAAGAAGGGCTCCAATGCCTGGTTCGAGATGGAGGCGGAGGACATGCTGCCGGAGGGCTTCACCTGCCCCCACTGCGGCAAGAGCGCCGGCTTCGAGAAGGAGACCGACACCCTGGACGGCTGGTTCGACTCCGGCTCCACCCACTACGCCGCCATGGAGCGGGACCAGGGCTTCTGGCCTGCCACCATGTATATCGAGGGTCTGGACCAGTATCGCGGCTGGTTCCAGAGCTCCCTGCTGGTGGCCGTGGGCGCTCTGGGCCGGGGCGCGCCCTTCAAGGAGTGCCTGACCCACGGCTGGACCGTGGACGGCCAGGGCCGCGCCATGCACAAGTCCCTGGGCAACGGCATGGACCCCGCCGAGATCTTCAACAAGTACGGCGCTGACCTGCTGCGCCTGTGGGCCGGCTCCTCCGACTATCATGTGGACGTCCGCTGCTCCGACGACATCTTCAAGCAGCTGAGTCAGAATTATCTGAAGTTCCGCAACACCGCCAAGTTCTGCCTGGACAACCTGACGGGCTTCGATCCGGAGCAGCTGGTGGCCGCCGCCGATATGCAGGAGCTGGACCGCTGGGCCGTCACCCGGCTCAACAGCCTGATCCGCCGGGTGTTCGACAGCTACGACGCCTACGAGTTCCACGCCGTGTCCCACGCCATCAACGACTTCTGCGTGGTGGACCTGAGCTCCTTCTATTTCGACATCATCAAGGACCGCCTGTACTGCGACGGTGAGCACAGCGCCAGCCGCCGCAGCGCCCAGACCGCCCTGTTCCTGATCCTGGACGCCATGACCCGGATGTTCGCGCCGATCCTGGCCTTCACCTGCGAGGAGATCTGGCTGGCCATGCCCCACCGGCAGGCCGACGACGGCCGCAGCGTCCTGTTCAACTGCATGGTGCAGCCCTACGAGGACTACGCCCTGCCGGAGGACGCCATGGACCGCTGGGCCCGCATCGCCGCCGTCCGCAGCGCCGTCAACGGCGCGCTGGAGCAGGCCCGGGCCGACAAGACCATCGGCAAGAGCCTGGAGGCGGAGGTGGACGTCACCGTTCCCGCCGAGGACGCTTTCCTGGCGGACATGGACGCCGATACCCTGGCGGACCTGCTGATCGTGTCCCAGGTACGGGTGACCGTGGGCGATGCCCTGTCCGTCACCGTGGCCCCCGCCCAGGGCGTCAAGTGCGCCCGCTGCTGGAAGGTGCTCACCAGCGTGGGCACCGTGGCCGGGCACGACACCCTGTGCCCCCGGTGCGCCGCCGTGGTGAAGGCGCTGCCCGTGGTGGAATAATCGCCCATTTGATCTGACCAACGGGGCGGGGCCGCTGTGCCCCGCCCCGGCTGAAATTTTCGGGCGGATGCGGCATCCGCCTGCGGAGGTAAAACGTGAACGACAAACAGGAAGCAAAATTCCAGGAGCTTACCGGCCGGCCGGTGGGCCATCTGGTGTGCAAAATGGCAGTCCCCACCATCATCAGCATGATGGTCACCGCCTGCTATAACATGGTGGACACCTATTTCGTGGGCCAGCTCCACAGCAACAGCGCCACCGGCGCGGTAGGCGTGGTGTTCTCCCTGATGGCGGTGATCCAGGCGGTGGGCTTCTTCTTCGGCCACGGCTCCGGCAACTATATCTCCCGCCAGCTGGGCCGCCATGAAACCGCCGACGCCGAAAAAATGGCCGCCACCGGCGTGACCCTGGCCTTTCTGGCCGGGTGTGTCATTCTGGCGCTGGGCCAGATTTTCCTGACGCCTCTGGCCCGGCTGCTGGGCTCCACGGACACCATCCTCCCCTACGCCCGCAGCTATCTGCGGATCATCCTGCTGGGAGCCCCGTATATGACGGCGTCCTTCGTGCTGAACAACCAGCTGCGCTTTCAGGGCAGCGCCGCCTACGGCATGGTGGGCATCGCCGCCGGGGCGGTGCTGAACGTGGGGCTGGACCCGCTCTTGATCTTCGGGCTGAACATGGGGGTGGCCGGAGCGGCTCTGGCCACCATCCTCAGCCAGCTGGCCTCCTTCTGCATGCTGCTTCTGGGCTGCGCCCGGGGCGGCAACCTGCGGATTCGGCTGAAAAACGTGTGCTTCCGCCGGGACCTGTTCCTGGAGATCGGCAAGGGCGGTCTGCCCTCCCTGTGCCGCCAGGGGCTGGCCAGCATCGCCACCATCTGCCTCAACCGCAGCGCCGGACTGTACGGCGACGCGGCCATTGCCGCCATGAGCGTGGTAAGCCGGGCCATGATGCTGGCCCAGTCCGCCCTGATCGGCTTCGGCCAGGGATTCCAGCCGGTGTGCGGCTTCAACTATGGCGCGGGGCTGTATCACCGGGTGAAGGAGGGCTTCCGCTTCTGCGTCAAGTGGTCCACGGTGTTCCTGACGGCGGTTTCGGTTCTGGGCCTGGTCCTGGCTCCCCAGATCATCGCCGTGTTCCGCAACGACCCGGAGGTCATCGCCTTCGGAGCCCGGGCCCTGCGCCTGCAGTGCCTGGCCTTCCCGCTGTGCGGCGTCATCGTCATCTCCAGCATGCTGACCCAGACCATCAACAAGGTTTGGCAGGCCTCGGTGCTGGCGGTAGCCCGGCAGGGGCTGTTCTTCATCCCGGCGGTGCTGGCCCTGCCCCATATCTGGGGGGAGCTGGGGGTGCAGCTGGCCCAGCCGGTGTCGGACGTGTGCGCCTTCGCCCTGACGGTGCCCCTGGTGCTGGGGGTCCTGCGGGACATGGACCGCCAGCAGCGCCTGGAAAAAATCCGATAAAAAAGACAGGCAGCGGGCCTCACAGCCTCGCTGTCTGTCTTTTTTCATACTTTACAGGGCGGCAGCGCCGATGATACCGGCGTCGTTGCCCAGCCGGGCCGCGGCGATGATGGGGATGGCCCCATCCTTACCGCCGAAGCAGTTTTTCTCCACATACCGGCGCACCGGGGCCAGCAGGCGCTCCCCCTGTCGGCTGATGCCGCCGCCGATGAGGATCACCTCCGGAGCCAGGGCGTTGACGATGTTGGTCACTCCCGCCCCCAGATAGTCGCAGAAGCGGTCCACCACGGCGTTAGCGGTTTCATCCCCCCGGTCCGCCGCATCAAACACGGTCTTTCCGGTGATCTCCTCCGCCCCCGCCAGCAGGGACTCCGGATGCTCCGCCGCCGCCTGCCGGGCCTGACGGATCAGGGCCGTGGCGGAGGAATACGCCTCCCAGCAGCCCCGACGGCCGCAGGTGCAGGGCTCGCCGTCCAGCACCAGCAGGGTGTGGCCCAGCTCGGCCCCGGCCCCCCGCATACCGTCATAAATTTTCCCACCGATGATGATGCCGCCGCCTACGCCGGTGCCCAGGGTGATGAGCACCACGTTGTCGTGGCCCACCGCCGCCCCGGCCACCTGCTCGGCAAGAGCGGCGCAGTTGGCGTCGTTGCTGAGGCGGCAGGGCACATGGAACCGCTCCTCCAGCATCCGGCACACGGGAACGTGGTCCCAGCCCAGGTTATAGGCCCGCTCCACCACCCCTGCGGCGGAGTTGCAGGTACCCGGCGAGCCGATGCCGATGCTGCGGCAGTCGCCGATGGACAGCCCGGCCTGAGCCAAAGCCGCCTCCACGGCGTCGCCCATATTCCCCACCACCTCCGCCGCCGGACGGCGGGCCAGGGTGGGCACGCTGACCCGGGAGACGATGGCGTGGCCGTCGTCCACCGCGCCCACGGCGATGTTGGTGCCGCCCAGATCAATTCCAATGCGAATCATATGATGTTCCTCCCATCCCAGGTGATGTGTTATACCCCGGCCATTTCCTTGGGGGCGGCCTGCTGGGCCGCCGGGGCCAGGTCCTTGATGAAGCACCGGCGGCGCTTGTGCTGCTCCAGGGGGAAGCCCTGCCACTGGGTCTGGACCTTCTGGTTCATCTCCAGCATGGGGCCGGTCTCGGCCCAGCGGATGCCCATGTCAAAGGCACCCCGCATCACCTGGCTGATGACCACGGCGTTAACGCCCTTGCTCTGCAGGTCCGGTCGCACGGCGATCAGCAGCAGGTCCACGGTGTCGTTCTTCCGGAAGGCCTTCAGCAGGTCCACCCATCCGGTGGGGAAGAGCCTGCCCTTGTGCTTGCGCAGGGCCTCGGCGATGCTGGGAGCCGCCACGCCGAAGGCCACCATCTCGTTTTCCTCGTTCATAACGAAGCAGGTGAGCTGTGGGTTGATCAGTGGGGCAAACTTCCCGGCATAGCGCTTGATCTGCGCCTCGGACAGCTCCACCGTGCCATACAGCGGGGAATAGGCCGTGTTCACCAGCTGGAACACCTGCCGCACCAGGCCGGGATAGTCCAGCCGGGTCCGGGCCTTCTTCACATGGAGCTTCTGCCGCTTGAGCACATAATTGCTGAGCTTTTCCCACCGCTGCAGCACCGCCTCGTCGGTGGGAGCGGTGATCAGCTCCTCGATCCAGTCCACATCCTTGGCATAGCCCAGGGCCTCCAGATGATCCTTGTAATAGGGGTGGTTATAGTAAGTAAAGAAACAGCTGCGGCGGTCGAAGCCCTCCACCAGCAGGCCCTCCCGGTCCAGGTCCGTGAAGCCCAGGGGGCCGTGGATCTGGGTGCAGCCCAGCTGCCGGGCCCAGTCCTCCACCGTGGCAAACAGCGCCCGGGACACCTGGTAGTCGTCGATGAAGTCCACCTGGGTAAAGCGCAGGCGGTTGGTGTGCCACTTCTCGTTGGCCTTGCGGCTGAGGATGGCGCCGATGCGGCCCACGATCTCTCCGTCCCGCATGGCCAGCCAGCACCGGGCCTGGCAATATTCGAAGGCGGGGTTCTTTTTCCTGTCCCAGTCCTCCAGGTCGTCGTCATAGGTGCCCGGGATGTACTGAGGCACGTCCTTGTATAATTCCATGGGATATTCCACAAACCGGCGCAGCTGCGCCTTGGTGGTCACCTCAACAATGGATACCATATGATGTCTCCTCCCTTCTTTCGAAGCACTTAACAGTTTACCGCCTTTTGCCGCCGATTGCAACCCGTTATCCGTCCCGACCGGGAATTTCGGAAAAAATCCCTGCGGCGGGATAAAAAAAGTGTTCCATATTGTGAAAAAATTTGCTATAATGTTCTTGAACGCCCGCCGGTGAGGGAAAGCCGGCTTATTACGGATAGGAGGAATCATTATGATCAGAATCGGTATCATCGGCTGCGGCAAGATCGCGCAGGTGCGCCATCTGCCGGAATATGCCGCCAACCCCCATGTGGAGCTGGCGGGCTACTACGATTTGAACACCCAGCGGGCCCAGGAGATGGCCGCCCAATACGGCGGCAAGGTCTACGAATCCTATTTTGACCTGCTCAACGATCCCAGCATCGACGCCGTGTCCATCTGCGTGGAAAACCGCAGCCATGCGGAGATCACCACCTACGCCCTGTATGCCGGGAAGCACGTTCTGTGCGAAAAGCCCATGGCCGTGACCCTGGCAGAGTGCGAGTCCATGGTGGCCGCCGCCGAGCGCAACGGCAAGCACCTGATGATCGGCCACAACATGCGCTTTGACCCGGTGCACCGCAAGGCCAAGGAGCTGCTGGACGGCGGCATCATCGGCGACATCATCACCTTCCGGACCACCATGGGCAACGCCGGCCCGGAGAACTGGTCCATGGAGGCCGGGAGCACCTGGTTCTTCGACAAGCAGAAGGCCGCCATGGGCGCTCTGTCGGATCTGGGCATCCACAAGGTGGACCTGCTGCAATACCTTACCGGTCAGAAGGTCATCGAGACCACCGCCAAGGTCATGACTCTGAACAAGCACACTGCCACCGGCGCGCCCATCACCGTGGACGACAACGCCCTGTGCATCCTGCGCATGAGCGGCGGCGCGGTGGGCACCCTGGCCGCCAGCTGGACGGTGTACGGCCACGAGTGCCAGTCCACCTGCCTGTACGGCACCAAGGGCATCATGCTCATCTATAACAACAACAATCCTGCCGCTCCCATCGAAGTCCGGAACCTGGACGGCACCAGCACCACCTACAATATTCCGCCGGAGACCAATTCCGGTGTCATCGACGAGTTTGTGGCCGCCCTGGAGCAGAACCGGGAGCCCGAGGTGTCCGGCAGAGAAGCCCTGTCCACCATGCGGGCCATCTTCGGCAGCATCAAATCCTCCGAGATCGGCCGCACCGTCAGCGTCAACGACAGCTATGTGAACCATCTGTAAGCAAAATGCTCCCCTCCGGCTCACACCGGAGGGGAGTTTTTTTGCTTTTCAGAAAAGCCGCCAGCCGAACAGGCACGACGGTGCTGCCATCATCGGCAGACATTTCGTAGGGCCCGCTGCCCTCAGCGGGCCGGGGCGGGGGATTTCTGCATTTTTCGTCAGTCCTGGCTCTCCCTTTGGGAGAGCTGTCGGCGCAGCCGACTGAGAGGGAAAAGCATCAACCGCGCTTTCGGCAAGCAGAACAGCCCCCGGCTTTCGCCGGGGGCTCAGCTTGTCGAAAAAGCCTCGCAGAGTTTGCCGCCCGCAGGCGGCAAATCAAGTGCAATCCGTTTTTTGCGGCGGCGTGTACGTCGCAAAAAACACTTCTCGGTCTGCAAGTGTGGAATTTGTTCGCTTTCAGCGAACAAATTATGCGCGCGGCAGACTGCAAGCCTTTGACTGTCAAAAAAGGGTAAACCCTTTTTTGACAGTCAAAGGGATAAAACGGCGGCCAGGAAGGTCAGGGCGGCCACGGCGGCCCAGAACAGGAGCTTCCTGCGCAGCATCCGCCGGAGCTTCATGGGGCTTTTACTCCGCCAGCTTGCGGCCCATGGCCTGGCAGGCCGCCAGCACATCGTCGTCCGGGGCCTCGCAGCAGGTGATGCTGTCGCACACCCGGTTGATGCCCGCGTCGTCGCAGTCCTTCTCCCAGCTGCGCATCCACTCGCCATCGCCCCAGCCGAAGGAGCCGAACAGGCCCACGGCCTTGCCGCCCATCTGGTTCTTGATGCTGTCGAACATGGGCTGGAACTCCATCTCCTCCAGCACCTCGCTGCCCATGGCGGGGCAGCCCATGGCCACGGAGGACACGCCGGAAAGGCTGGCGGGAGTCACCTGGTCCGGGGTCAGCAGGGCGGCGTCGGCTCCGGCGGCCTTCATGCCCTCCAGCACCGCGCCCGCCATGGCCTCGGTGTTGCCGGTGCCGCTCCAATAGATCACGAGAGTCTTTTTCATAGTTGTACTTCCTTTCTTGATATAACAACAGAATATTTCGTCAGACCGCCACTGCCAGCTGCTCCAGCCGCAGGCCGGTCTGCCACAGGGCGCAGTAGCGCTGGGTGCAGCGGCGGAACCGGTCAAACAGGGCCTGGGCCCGCTGCTGGTCGCCATACACCTTCCACAGGCCCGCGCACTTGAAGTCCATGGCCCGGTGGTCGATGAACCCCTGCACGTCCTCCGGCGGGTAGCTGAGGAACAGCCCCACCTCATGGGGAAAGTCCTCCTCCGTCCGCAGGCGCTGCACCAGCCGGGCCACGCACCGGCCGCAGCTGCCGCAGGGATACCCCGCCTGCCGCAGCAGACGGCAGGCCAGATCGTCCCCCAGGTCCCGGCACAGGGCCTGGGGCCGGTACAGATACAGCAGCGCCCGGCCGTCGTCCATCCGCATGGGCAGCAGACACAGCCCCCGGGGCACCAGCACCCGGTTCATCCGCCGGATGTCCGCCAGCAGCTGCTGGCGGGACTGGTACGGGCAGGGAAACAGGCTGCCGGTTTTGATCCCGGCCAGGGTGGGCGCGCACTGGCGCACCACCGTCTCCTCCGCGGGCCTCATCCGGCGTGCTTTTCCAGGATCCCCCGCAGAGCGGACAGGGAGCTGGTGTGGCAGCGCTCGATGATGGTGTCCTGGCCCTTCAGCTGGCTCAGGGCCCCCTGCACCATTTTGTGGGACATGGTGCCGGTGAAAAAGATCATCAGGTCGGGATTGCCCAGCTTGTTCCGCAGGCCCCCGGCAGGCTTGGTGAACACCTTGGCCTGGCACCGGTACGTCTGACAGAGCTCCTTGTACCGGCGCTCCATGCACTCGTTTCCCCCCAATATCACAACGCTCATAGCGGTCTCCTTTCTGTGGTTAAGGTTCTTTAACCGTCGTATTGTAAAAACAGCGTCGCCTGGACGCCTTGTATGGTCTTATTATATGCAGAAGCAGGAGCCGTATCCACTCCAAAACGGCGGATACGGCTCCAAATTGTTTTTTTTTGCGGAAAGGGATCAGATGTCCCGGGCCGTGCGGTTGCAGTCGCAGCCGGTGGGGCCGAAGAAGTTCAGCCGCTTGTCACTGAGGCGGATGGTCACATCGTCGGAGGTGATGCACTCGCCGTCGAGACAGGTGACGATATCCGGCTTTTCAGACCGGATGCGGACAACCTTGGGGGCAACACACCGGGCCACATGGGGGAATTTATAGTACTGCCCCTTGGAATAGGGGCCAACGAACTTGATGAAGGCGCCCCGGCTGACCTTTTTCACCACCAGGGTGTTCAGCACGCCGTCGTCCATCCGGGCCTCGGCCACCGGCATGAACCCACCGCCGTAATACCGCCCGTTGCACACGGACACCAGGGAGAAGTCGTCCTCGATGGTCTCGCCGTCCAGCTCCACGGTCCAGTGGGAGCCGATGCCCTTGAACAGGAAGTTCACCAGCAGAGAGGCGATATAGCTGCTTTTGCCGTCCAGAATGGGGCTTTCGCTGTATTTATGTACGTCCCGGGCCACCCGGGCGTCGATGCCGGAGCAGGCGATGGTCAGGGCCACCCGGCCATTGACGTCGATGGCGTCCATGGGGAACTGGGGACCGTCCCACAGGTTCTCGGCATCCCGGAACTTGTCCATATCGCCGCCGAAGTTTTTCAGGAAGTCGTTGCCGGTGCCCACGGGAATCACGCTCATGGCGGCGTTGTCATAGCCGATGATGCCGTTTGCCACCTCGTTGACGGTGCCGTCGCCGCCGCAGGCGTAAAACCGCAGGGGCTCCCCGGTCTGACAGAGCTTTTGGGCGATCTCGGTGGCGTGGCCCTGTTTTTTGGTGAGGATGCACTGCACGTCCAGACCGTGAGCCGTCCGCAGGTGATCGGCCATTTCATAGATCCGCTGGCGGCTGTCATATTTCCCCGCGGTGGGGTTGATGATAAAGATGTGCTTCATTGCAGCACCCTCCCGGCAAAGTTTAAGATTCGGTTACAAACTGCAACCTATTGTAGCACGGCGGCAGAAAAGTATATGAACAATTTGAAAATTTCTGGAAAGTTTTCGTCAGGATTCGGCCGCCGGTTCAGGTTCCTGCCCATATTGTACACCGGTCCGGCCAAAATATCTACTGCAATTTTTGCAGGACACAGGCGGGATTTTGCTTGACACAGGCGGGACATATCGCTATAATAAGCGTATGAATACAGCTAATACACATGAAAGGAGGCATAGCAGGTGATACGCTTGGATTACCGGGACGCCCGACCCATTTATGAGCAGGTGCGGGACGGCCTGCGGAGCATGATGGTGACGGGCGTGCTGGCGGCGGGAGACAAGCTGCCCTCTGTGCGGAGCCTGGCCACGGAGCTGGCCATCAATCCCAACACCATCCAGCGGGCCTATACCCAGCTGGAGGCGGAGGGATATGTTTACACCGTGTCGGGCCGGGGCACCTTCGTCTCCGAGGGCCAGGAGCAAAACCGCCAGCGGCGCAGAGAGGTGACGGCCCGGGTGCTGCCGCTGATGGCGGAGCTGCGGGACCTGGGCATGACCCGGGAGGAATGGACGGACCTTTGGAAAGGAGGGGACAGCGATGCTTGAGGCAAAAAACGTGGTGAAAACCTTTGATGGCTTCCGGGCTCTGGACGGCGTCAGCATGACCGTGCCCCAGGGGGCGGTATACGGCCTGGTGGGCCCCAACGGCGCGGGAAAATCCACCATCATCCGGCACTTCACCGGCATATACCGGCCCGACAGCGGCGAAATCACCCTGGACGGCCAGCCGGTATACGAAAATCCCGCGGTGAAGGGCCGCATGGCGGCGATCCCCGACGACTGGTACTTCTTCCCCCAGGCGAGCATCCGGGAGATGGCCCGGCTGTATGCCGGGACCCACCCCTTCTTCAGCTGGGACCGGTATCACAAGCTGCGGGAGGTGTTCCCCCTGTCGGAAAAGCAGCCCCTGCGGCGGATGAGCAAGGGCATGCAGAAGCAGGCGGCCTTCTGGCTGACCATGAGCTGCATGCCGGAGGTGCTGGTGCTGGATGAGCCGGTGGACGGCCTGGACCCGGTGATGCGGCGGCAGGTGTGGTCCCTGCTGCTGGGGGACGTGGCCGACCGGGGCACCACGGTGCTGGTGTCCAGCCACAACCTCCGGGAGCTGGAGGATGTGTGCGACCATGTGGGGATTCTGAACAAGGGAAAGGTGCTGCTGGAGCGGAGTCTGTCCGACTTGCAGGACAACACCGTGAAAATCCAGGCGGCCTATGCCGCGGCGGAGGAACCGGCCCTGCCCCCGGAGCTGGAGGTGCTGCACCGGTCCGCCGTGGGAAGGGTGTATACCTACATCATCCGGGGCAAGCGGGAGGACATCCTGCACCGGATGCAGGCCCTGTCGCCCCTGCTGCTGGAGGCCATTCCCCTGACCCTGGAGGAAATTTTCATCTATGAGCTGGGAGGTGCTGACTATGCGGTCCGCGAAATCATTCTTTAACGGGGCCATCGCCCGCAGCGACCTGCGGCGCTACTGGCCGGTGCTGTTCCTGTATGTGGGGCTGTGGCTGCTTTTCCTGCCCATCCCGGTGTGGAACCGGGCCGCGGAGCGGAATCCCGCCCTGGTGAACCTGACCGAGCTGTGCGCCGATACCTACGCCACCGCCGTGGTGCTGGCGCTGATCTTCGGCGGCATCATGGCCACGGCGGTGTTCTCCTATCTGATGCAGACCCGGTCCGTGGGGGCCATGCACGCCCTGCCCCAGCGGCGGGGAACCCTGTTCTGGACCCACTTTCTCACCGGCTGGGCCATGCTGGCGGCGGGGAACCTGCTGGTGCTGGCGGTGACGGCCCTTACGGCCCTGCTGGGCGGCCTGGCTTTGACACCGGCCCTGCTGACGTGGTTCGTGGTGGCCACCCTGCTGGACCTGATCTTCCTGGCCCTGGGGACCCTGTGCGCCATGGTCACCGGCTGGCTGCTGGCGGTGCCGGTGCTGTACGCCGCCGTCAACTGCCTGGCGGTGGCGCTGACCTGGCTGGGCCAGCAGCTGGCGGAGCTTCTGCTGGACGGCTTCACCATGCCGGACGTCCAGCCCGTCATTACCCGGTGGCTGACGCCGGTGTATCAGCTGATCTGCGACCTGGGCCAAAGCGGCCCTAAATATTCGCCGTTTCTCACCGGCAAGCTGCCCGAGAACTACATACAGAACGCCGACTGCGTCAGCGGCCTGACCCCCCAGGGCTGGCGGACCCTGCTGATCTTCACCGCCGTGGCCCTGGTGCTGACGGTCCTGTCCCGGCTGCTGTACGGCCGGCGGAAAAGCGAGCTGTCCGGCGATGCGGCGGCCTTTTCCTGGATGCGGCCGGTGTTCCGGCTGGGCGTGGGGCTGGTAGGCGGTCTGCCCCTGGGTATGCTGCTGTATGTCCTGGTGTCCGTGGGCCGCAGCGGCGACTTCAGCCCCGCCCGGCTGTGCGTGTGCATGGCCGTGATGGGCATCGTGTGCTATCTGGCGGCGGCCATGCTGGTGGGCAAGACCCTGCGGGTGCTGCCCAAGCGCCTGCCCGGCGCGGCGGTGACGGCGCTGGTGCTGGTGCTGCTGTGCGTGGTGCTGCGGGCGGACGTGTTCGGCTACGCCGACCGGACGCCCCAGGCGGAGGATGTGGCCCGGGCCCGGGTATATTGCCTGGACACCAGCTTTACCCTGGAGGATCCCCGGTCCCTGGAGACCCTGGTAAAGGCCCAGGCGGAGCTGGCGGAGAATCGCGCCGCAGATGCGAACTACCGGATGACCTTTGAGGTGCACTATGTTCTGAAGGACGGCACCTCCATGGCCCGGTGCTACCGGCTGGCGATGACGGAGCCGGTCAAGGCGGCTCTGGAGCAGGTGGCCCGGCTGGAGGAGGTGCAGACCTATGTTATGTTCAACGGCAACGTTCCCCCGTCCGGCTGGCAGCCCACCGGCGGCGACCTGTGGCTGAAGAACACCATCGAAACCCGGGAGCTGACGGCGGAGGAGGCCCAGGCCCTGTATGACGCCGCCTGGCGGGATATCCGGGCGGAGAACGTTCTTCCGGTGGATGGCGACTACGCCTGGCTGGGAGTCGAGATCACCCTGTTCCGCGACGGCGACAGCCGCACCATCAGCAGCACCAAGTCCTCTTACAAGGAGCTGACCCAGGCCCTGCTGGACCTGGGCATCCCGGCGGAGGATATCGGTGAGATCAACATAGACTGATAACGCACCAAGGCCCCGGGGAAAGCCCCGGGGCCTTTGGCTTGTCCAAAAAGGGCGAAGCCCTTTTTGGACAGTTTTCTTTATTCCACTACCCGGTAATCCCCCTGGGCGGCACGGGCCAGGCGCTGGACCTTCTCCCGGTTCAGCTCCTCCTGCAGGTCCCCGATGATGCGGTTGGACACCAGGAAGCCCCGGGGCGTCAGGCACCAGCCGGTTTCCGTCTGCCGGGCCAGGCCGTGGGCGGCGCAGCTCTCCAGAATGGCCGCCAGAGGGGCGAAGCGCTGGCGGAACCGGTTTTCGAACTCCCGGATGTCGATGCCCCGGGCGGTTCGCAGCCGCAGCATGATATACTCCATCTCCCGCTCCTGGGGGGAGATGCGCTCGCTTTCCGCCAGGTCCAGCCGGCCGGCTATGTACCCGTCCAGGTCCCGGGTGTACCCATACCGCACGCCTCCGAAGTCGGAGTAAGCCCCGGGGCCGAAGCCCGCGTACTCCTCCAGCATCCAGTATTTCAGATTGTGCCGGGACTCATAGCCCGGCTGGGCGAAGTTGGAAATCTCGTACTGCACATACCCGTTCTGGCCCAGCAGCTCCACGGCGTAGAGGTACATATCCGCCTGCAGGTCCCCGTCCGGCAGGTTCAGGCTCTCCCGCCGGTCATACAGAGGCGTCCCCTCCTCCAGCTTCAGCCCGTAGCAGGAGATGTGCCGGGGAGCCAGCACCAGGGCGTCGGCCAGGGTGTTTTCCCACTGCTCCAGGGTCTGGTCCGGCAGACCGTAGATCAGGTCCAGGCTGATGTTGTCCAGCCCGGCCTTGCGGCAAGCGGCCACGGCGTCCTTCACCTGCTGCCAGGTATGGACCCGGCCCAGGCGGCGCAACTCCTCATCGTCCGAGGACTGCACCCCCAGGGAGATGCGGTTGAAGCCCGCCCGGCGCAGGGCCCGCAGGGCCCGCCAGTCCCCGGCGCTGTCGGGGTTGGCCTCCAGGGTGATCTCCGCCCGGTCCCAGACCCGGCACTGCTTTTTTACGGTTTTCAGCAGGGCAATAAGCCGCTTGTGGCCCAGATAGCTGGGGGTGCCGCCGCCGAAATACACGGTGTCCACCCGGTGGTTCTGCATCTGGGGGGCCACCTCGGTGATGTGCCGGGCCAGGGCCGCGGCATAGGCGTCCATCTTCTCCTCGCTATGGGGCAGGGAGTAAAAATCGCAATAGGCACACTTGGCCTTGCAGAAGGGAATGTGCAGATACAGGCCCAGGGGGCGGTTGCGGTCGATCACAGGCTTTTTCATATCAGTTCTCCTTGGGCGGCAGGATGGTCACCGCGTCAAACGGACAGTTGACCTTGCAGGACCGGCAGCCGATGCACCGCTCCAGGTCCACGGTATACAGGCCGTCAGGCCGCAGCACGATGCAGTCCATGACGCAGAACATGGTGCAGTAGCCGCAGCCGGTGCAGCTGACGGGGTCGATGACGGCGCGGCTGTAGCGCTTGCGTCCGAAGGGATGCGCGGGATCGTACATAAAGGGGCACCTGCCTTTAAGGTATTTTCTATAATAGTATAGCGGCTCCGGCGGAATTTTTCAAGCCGGGATATGAAAGGCGGCCCGGCCGGGAGTGTAGGACTACAATACATCTTGGACAATTGAATAAAATGGGTATGAGGAATAGGG
>ERZ1673696.150-NODE-150-length-78179-cov-12.377938_pt1 | contig 78179 bp, 95 predicted proteins | sample MGYA00580226_ERZ1673696 | MGnify/ENA primary metagenome ERZ1673696 (study PRJEB41218, sample SAMN15661743) | gut metagenome | host: Homo sapiens | place: Canada: London | collected 2015-08-20/2019-03-30 | study: EMG produced TPA metagenomics assembly of... | reverse complement strand
TAATAATCTGTTTCATATTGTTATACCTCACTTTCTCTCAAAGTCCATTCTTAATTCGGTGTTTGGTATACCGAGCTTTAGTCCGAAGGCTTGTACTCAGTAACAGATTTGAGATACGCCTCTGGGTTACCATTCAAAACGAGGTCGGCATACGTCAGCAGGTCATTGTAGATCAGATCGTAGAACGTGCCCACTCGTTTGTGGGTACACACGGTATAACACAGCAATCATTCTATTTTCAATAGGTGCGACGGAAGTTATCGCCATTCAGCAATATTATTTTGTGCTAAAATCTGGTTTTTCGATTCTAACAGTGTCAATCATACTCTGCATCGAAATACCTATCTATCAACTTTACGGTATTGAGGGGTATTTGGCTTGACTGCAAATATACGCACTTCCCAGCGAACGGTATCCGCTATGCAGTGATTCGCTGTTTCACCCTTTTCGCTATCCTTGCTTTTCAGCGCAAAAAAAAGGTAATTCTCAACCCTTAGATGTACAAAAACAGTCAGCACCCAACCGACGTTGAGTGCCGCCTGTTTTGTTGTCCAATCCTGCTTGGCAGATGCCGATTTTGTAGTTTTCTCAGATTACTGTCTTATCGGCCCACGGCTTAGCCGCTTATTCTTTCGTTAGATCTTCACCAAAATACTTGATAGAAATCTTAGATAAAGTTCCATCTTCTTTTAGTTCTTTTAAAGCCTTATTTACAGCTTTCTTTAAAGAGGCATTATCATCCCGCTTTCCCTTAGTTAAAGATATGAACCCTCTTTATCAATCTACTTTTCCAATAAATCGGTAGTATATCTCTATTTCCTGTATTCTTTCGTTCTCCTCATTCGTTGTTGCCTCATGAATAAGGATTTTTTCTATCATTGCATTTAATAATGGTGCTGTCAGTTCCTTTGGTACGGAATACTCCTTGATTAACTCAATCCACTTTTCAGCACCTATCATATCCTGTTCCATTTTACTTAGTTCTTCTCTTAGGCTTGTTATCTGCTGTTCCAGTTCTATCTGTTCTTTTTGGTACTTGCTGGACAACATCACAAAATTTCGCTCTGTTATCTTCTCACAGGCTCTATCTTCATACATTTTCGCAAATAAACGGTCAATCTCATTTTGTCGGTTCTCGGCTTTCCTCAAGGCACTTGCCTTTTTCTTCTTTTCCCGTATTCGCTCTGCATTGCCGACTTTCTGTATCTTATGCAATACCTTTTCTTCGTCCTGCTGTACTGCCTTAGCCCAATACTGCAATCGTTCCAATACAGCTTGATACAGCACGTCATAACGAATGTAGTGCATAGAACAATTACCTTTACCAAACTGCCCGTAGTAACTGCAAGCATAATAACTATACGGTGTTTTATTTGCCTTATTTGTCGCAAACCTCATAGACCAACCACAATCCGCACACTTGACAAGCCCTGCAAATATCGGCGTTGCCTTTTCCTTTGTCTGTCTACGCCTTGATTTTATCTGCTCCTGTACACGATAGAACACTTCCTTGTCAATAATCGGTTCATGCGTGTTTTCTACTCGAAACCATTCGCTTTCGGGTTTTCGTACTTTCTTCTTGCTTTTGAAAGAAATGGTTGACTGTCGATTATGAACGCTGTTCCCGATATAGACTTCACTTTTCAATATCGCCTTTACATGAGCAATCGTCCACTCATAACGCTTGCTTTCGGGCTTTCCCTCAAAGATATGAGCAAAAGTACCATACCTTGTAAAATTCAGCCAAGACGCTGTCGGGACTTTTTCTTCTCGCAGTATTTTTGTGATTTTTGCACTTCCGTAACCTTGATAAGCTAGGGAAAAGATTTTTTCAATAATCCATTTTGTTTCATCATCAATCAACAGTTTCCCTTTGATGTCGGGGTGTTTCTTATATCCTAACGGAGCATAAGCCCCATAATACGCACCCTCTGCAAATTTTGTCTTAAAGGCTGATTTCACTTTACGGCTCGTATCTCTTGCCACCCATTCATTGATGATGTTCTTAAATGGTGCAATCTCACTTTCGCCTTTTTCGCTGTCTACACCGTCATCAATCGCTATGTAGCGGACATTATGACTAGGGAAATACAATTCTGTATATTGTCCTGTCATAATATAATTTCTGCCAAGACGGGAAAGGTCTTTCGTTACAACACAGTTGATTTTTCCTGCCTCTATATCCTCAATCATTCTTTGAAAACTCGGTCTGTCAAAATTTGTTCCCGACCAGCCGTCATCAATATATTCATCAATCACATTCAAATGATGTTCTTTTGCATATAGACGCAACATACTTCTTTGTGTGGTAATGCTGGAACTTTCGCCTTGTAATTCATCATCTCGGCTCAACCTAAGATAAAGTGCAGTATTGTAAATCTGTTGTTTCATTGTCAGTCATCCTCCTTTATAACTAACCCATGTTTACAATACCTGCTTGCAAGTAAAGTATAACATGGGTTATTTTTCACATTCAATCTATTTCTTACAACTGCACCGAATTTATGCGATTGTCTGCTTTGCTTTTTCAAGCATAACATCAGTCAGAAGTTCTTCCATTGTCTTTCCTTTTTCGGAAAAATGCTCTTTTACAACAATCTTTGTCTTTCCTCTCTTTCCAATGCCACACTTGTTATTTTTCTTTTGAATTGTTTTTACAGCATTATCAATAACACATACCCCCTTTCTGTAAAATCTTTCTAAGCAATTCAACGGCTTTTGTCATAGCCCACAGGACTTCCACCTCTGCATTATCCAATGTAGCCGTACCCATTGCGTGCGACGCTCTGAACGTTCAAGCTGTGGCTGTACGGGAGTATCATTATCAGACAGAACAGGTCATGGCGATAAAAGAGGACAAGTCTTTTACAAGAACACAGATAGGTTATCGCTCGCTTTTACAGGGGAAAGGTCATGGCGTATCTGTTTCAACGGCTCGCTGTCTATCTAAGGTATTGAATTGCTTTATTCAGTTGTCAAAGAACATGAAAGAAGAAAATCGTCTTTCCTATATACCGCGTTGGAAAAGAGCAAAAGCGTAACCAATACTCAAAACTTTTTTCTTTTTCTGTACCATATAGGGAAAGAAAATGTCATTCTGCTAAGTTGATGATGAAAAGATTTCTTTTCACACCCTAACTACCCATGAAACATCGTTACTGCCAACTATGGAATGAAAGATTTTCTTTGCTCCATATAGGGAACGGCAACTGCCAAATGTTAAGTTGAAAATGAAAAGATTTTCTTCTTTTCACACCAATACTCAACTGTTACTACCTGTTTGAATACAAATTGATGATAGTTTTCCTCCTTTCATAGAACACTGTCCACTAATCATGAATTTCCGTCATATTTCTCAAAAAAAGTTTAGATTTTCTCAACTTCCACTTCATATAGGGAATAAACACCTTGTTTTGTTGCAGATTTCTAAAATCTTCTTTCACTCCATATAGGGAATGGAAACCTCGATTTAATGAGTAGTTTTGAAAAAAAGTTTGATTTCCTTTTCTCGCACCATATCTGTACGCTAGTTGATGTTTTGTTGCAGATTTTTCAAAGAAATTAAAAAATACCGTCATTCTCTTGCGGAACAGCGGTATCTATACGTTCTTCTATGGTTGATTTTTCTAACTGTAATAAATGTTTATGCTTGTCTTTGAGTTCTGCCTGCTCAATCATATCTTTCAGTATCGTTGTATGATTTTCTCTGTCTAATGCCTGTACCATTTTTATGGTCGGTGCAACCTGTCTTTGTAACCAATGTAATGCTTTTTGCAACGTATAAGGCTCTGGCTTTGTGGTTAGTCGTATCGGCTCTCTGTTATCCCCTACAAACCAAGCCCAATCCTCATTCATTTTCCATTGACTTTTCGGTTTATCGTCCTCTCTATCTACAAAACGGACATAATGATTGATGATAGAAAAAGCAGTACGTTCAGCGTCCCGATAAGTCAGTAAATCTACAACCGCATAATAGGCTCGTTCATTCTTCATGCGTATTTCAAAACGGTTCTTAATCTCGGTATCTTCAACTTCTGTGCCATTTTTTACATACTGCTCATAGTTTTTTTGATAAGCACACATATATAGTTCGCTACTTGTTGAGCCAAGATATAAAGTTTCGCCTGTGTTCTTTGGCATATCATCACCGCATTTTTCTGTACTGCCATAATTTTTCTGTTTACGGAAATAGGAAACACATTCCCCAGCCATATATTTTTCCTTTAACTTTGGAATATCTAATATTCCTGTTCGGTCATTGATAGCCAAATCAAGCCGTTTCATCACACCGCCAGCCGTCATGCAATCAAGCATAAAATCATACCATGAGCGTTCCTGTGCCAGCAGATAACTTTCCAGTTGCCGACAGCCTTTACCTTTCAGTTCCAATAGAACTCCTAAATGTTCCTGCATGGAACACATGATATTGATGTCGCCAAGCACATATTTGCTTTCATATCCGTATTTTCCATAATCTTCATATAGCATATAATCGGCTTTCAGTTGCAGTACATCACGGATAATCTTTAATGCGTCCGTAGTAGGAAAGCGGACACGAAAGTAATCAATTAGTAAAAATAACGGCTCTCGTGGATTGAAACGCTCAATCTGTTTTTCTATGATTTCCTTTAATTCGTTATTCAATGGCTGTTTGCCTTTTTCAATGCGGTTATAATACTCACGACTGATACCACAGGCAACAGCAATTCTTGTTTGTGTTACTCCGTATTCTTCACGCTTTTGTCTTAATTCTTCTATAAAGTTCTTATCATTCATTCTTCAATTCCTCCAATCAAAAAAGACAACTACCATTTACTGATAATTGTCTATACTTAAATTTCTTCAAAAGAAAAAGACAATCAATTTCTCATTTGAAATCAACTGTCTTTCCTATGTCTTATTCAATTTTTCCAAGTGATAATGGCATAATTTATATCACACCATGTAAAATGTGGTTTTGCCTTGTAAATACAGCGTTTTCCGCTTAATAGTGTATATTGTCTCTTGTTTTTTGTGCCCCCCTTGTTAGATAACGGGGGCTTGATGTTCGCTCGCAAGCTCGCTCAACTGCCGAAGTGAACCAGCCACTAAAAACGGCGGAAAAATCTAAGAGATTTTCCCACCGCCGTGTCTGGATCACTCCGTCTATGCTCTTTTACCGGCTTTGAATATGCAAGTAATATTTCTTGCTTTAAAGTATAGTTCTATTTCTTTTTTTATGTCCTCAATCTCTGCTTGTGGAAAATTAAAATCATCTAGCCAAATCATCATGCTATCATTTTCATCAGGTACTGCTTCAATGATGGCTTTGTAGATATGCGTTTCATCTTTTATTGCAAGAAGATAATCGTACATATGAACATTTTTCATAGCTATCGTATATTTTTTATTATTGTTTTCATCTATCTCATTTAAGTTTTTTTCTTCAAACTTCATTTTGTTATAGGTATACCAAAGCTGCCATATTAAAATTACAACCATAATTATATCGTATATAATCCAAGAACTTCCTAAGCATAGTGGCAGTAAAATGCATAAGATAATGACAAAAGGTATCATCCATAATGTTCTTCTAAATTTACCTTTATAATTCATATTCCAGTAAATAATAGATTTATCTTTTTTATTTGATGTATTTGTTTTTTGCTCTGCTTTTTCAATAACTACTGGGCATATTTTATGTAGCAAATTTGATATTTCTGTTTGACGAAGTTCATCAGCAGTTTGTTTGTCACTAGGAGATAGATATTCTTCACCATTAAAATATATAAACCTAATTTGTTCATAATTCCAAACAGGGCTTTCGTGTAAATAATATATTTTTTCAACTCCGTGTCTTGGAAAAAGACGACCGTTCATAACTACCCAGTTTTCACTAATAAGGACAGGGAAATATTTTCGTAATATATTGTGCTCAAACAATACTTTTTCAAAACATTCACCTTGTAGAGATTCCTTTAATTCCTCTTTTGTTTTGATATGATTTAATACAGGTACGCAGTGATAAGATAATTTAATATATCGCCATATCTTGCGTGCTGTAAAAATAGTGATGAGCCAAAATAAAACTGTGAGGAATATAAATATACCACGAGGATCGTTAATAGTCATAAAGACTCCTCTTACAGCATAAAATAGGCAAAAAAGCCAAATTACTCCTAGTAAAATTTTTTTCAATGGAAAGAATCTAAGCCATTCTATCTTTGTTAAAAAATTTAATTGTGAAGTTTGTAAATTTTCTTTAGCTTTACTGCTTTCATCAGCGATTTTTTCTGTTAGCTGTTTTCTAATATATTGAGGTAAATTAGCAAGTATAAATATCAGTGCAACAGCGATAATACCATACATCATTTCTCATCCATCCTTTTTAAATTAATTTTAACTTCTTTTGATTTTGCTATTTTAACAATTACATTTCCCTTTATATGAAGATATAAATTATCTTTACCTCTGAAACTTCAAATTCTTGTATTACTAACATCAAACAAATTCACATTTTTAGTTCTACAAGCTGGAATTTGTTACTCTTTTGTATCGTAAATAATTTTGCCCGTAAAGTAAATTGAAATGTCCATTTGAACTAAATCTTCTGTTTCTAAGATAGATAAATAACCAGAATACAATACTTGATTATACCCATATAATTCATTTACAATTTCAAAGCTATAGTTTTTGTATCTCTTTATAAAGTGTTCCAGTTCTAATTTCTCACCGTTGAATTTTCCATAGTTTCCCCATTTGCTCTGCAACATCACGCAGGTACAATCAAAATCCACACCTTCGATTGTGATGTTTCCCTCGACCTGTTCAAAAGGTTCTGTAAGTTTTTCATATCCGTCCTCAAATTCAAGTGCTATTGTTTGATCTTGAATTATAATCTTTTTGACTCGCATATCATGCAGACTATATGGAATGGGCGGATTGTGTTTATATTCTGTCCTCATGAGACCTCCCCGTCAAATTCTAATTTATCGTTCTCTATAATATAAATTATATCACGCTAGAAATGAACAGTCATTCTTTTTCAGTTATCTAATGAAAATTTATTAGATATAGAAAAAGACACTATATTTCAAGTGCCATTCTCTTATACACCAGTATTCTGCAAGCAGGTAAACACAGGTTATTCCTTAATATCCTTTTGTTTGGGAAACTCCCTTTTCCCATTGGGATGGCATAGGGTGTAGATTCTTTAGATTGACCAACAATTTTAAATGAACTATCCTTTGTCGTCTGAAGATAATCATTGATTGAAGTAGCCGCATTGATTGTCGCATCCACACCACCACTTTTTACAAGATCCATACATTTCGTTAAATCATCAACACCTTTTACAGTTGCCCCATAGTCTTCACCCAATTCCATATAGGTAGATCCAATCGAATTGGCAGTTGTCTTTCCTTTTAAATCATCAAACGAAGTAATTGTCGTATTATCATTACGAACAACTAAGACTGTATGATCATACGCATAAGGTGTAGAAAAATCAAATTTATTTTCTCTTTCCTTTGTGATATCGACACCATTAATAACTAAATCATACGTACCCGTTGATAATCCAGTTAATAATCCATCCCATTTGCCTTCCACAATATTGGCTTTTACACCTAATTTCTTGGCAATATTCTTAGCGACTTCCACATCAACACCCATCAATTTATCATCCTTATTATGATAAGAGAATGGTTGCCAATCTCCTTCTAAACCAATTGTGATTTCACCTTTATCTTGAATCGTAGCTAAATGATCCTTACTTGATCCACATCCTGCTAAAGTAAAAACCATAGCCGTACTTAATAAACTTGCTAATAATTTTTTCATCTTACATTTCCTCTTTCCTTAAAAAATCTTTTGTTCGTTCTTGTTTCGGATTTTCAAAGAAATTCTTTGAACTGCCCTCTTCAACAATTTTTCCTTTTTCCATTAAAATCACATGACTAGAAACATTCTTCGCGAAAGCCATCTCATGCGTGACCACAACCATAGTCATTCCTTCATTAGCCAGTGTTTTCATAACACTTAAAACTTCTTGAATCAACTCTGGATCAAGAGCTGAAGTCGGTTCATCAAAATAAATAATGTCTGGATTTGTTGCCAAAGCTCTTGCGATTGCAACACGCTGTTGTTGTCCACCCGATAATTGTGAAGGATAATGAGTCGCAAGATCTTTCATTCCTACTTTTTCAAGCATCTGCATACCAATCACATTGGCCTCTTCTTTAGAAACATTTCGCGCTACAGTAAGACCTAATGTTACATTTTGTAGGGCTGTCTTATTCGCAAATAAATTGTAATTTTGAAATACAAATCCCGTATACTTTCTAAGCTGGGCAACATCCTTCTTTGATGTATTCGATAAATCATAAGATTTTCCATTAAAAATCATAGTCCCTGCATCAGCTGTCTCTAAATAATTAATGCAGCGAAGCAAAGTTGTCTTACCCGATCCTGAAGGACCTAATATCGCAATGACATCTCCTTTATTGACCGTAAGATCTATTCCATTCAAAACATTTAAATTCCCAAATGATTTATGAATATCTTTAATTTCTAATAAAGCCATACTCTATCTCCCTGCCTGATAATAATTCAGCTTCTTTTCACCCCAAGCTTGCAGCCAAGTTAAAACTGTACAGAAAATCAAATAAACTAAAGCCACTTCTATGTATAACTGCATAAACTGATAAGTTCTTCCTGCAATCCTTTCGGTCTGCATAAACATTTCTGTAACTGTAATATTCGCAGCTAAAGACGTATCTTTTACAAGTGAAATCAAGTTATTAAACAATGATGGAAATGCACTTCGAAAAGCTTGCGGTAAAATAATATGCATCATAATCTGCATATAGCTCATTCCTACACATAGTCCGGCTTCCATTTGTCCTTGTGGTACACTTTCAATCGATCCGCGAATGGTTTCTGCACAATAAGCGCCTGTATTTAATGAAAATACAATAATCGCTGCCGTAATAGCCGATATTCTCACGCCAATCGATTGCATTCCAAAATACATAATAAATAATTGTACAAGCATAGGTGTTCCTCTAAATATCCAAATATAGAATTGAACAACATACTTCATAACCGGAACTTTCGCATATTGTATCAAGGCACAAAAAATGGCCAATATCATAGCTAGAACAAAAGAAATGACTGCCAAAGGTAATGTCATTACAATTCCCGAAATAAATATCTTTGGGAATGATTCTAAAAACAATTCCATTCTTTCCCTCCCTAAAATCTTTATACTATTCTACACCCTAAAGTGAACTTTAGGTCAACTAAATCAATCCAAACGATTTTAATATCGTTAACCAGAATGTAATACTGAAAGCACTAAGCAATGTTGTCAGCATCACAACACTTGATGTTAAAACACCTTTATGTCCCATACTTTTAGCCATCACAAAACCAGATACGGTTGTACTTGAACCACACATAATCAAAATCGCAACTAAGGCTTGATTTCTGAATCCTAATAAAGCTGCAATTGGTAAGAAGATCGTACAAAAACCAATTAATTTCATAAATGTACAAAATAAAGATGGTTTCAATTCTCCTTTCGCCTGATCAAAATCAAAAGTAGCTCCCATCGCCATTAAACCTAGTGGTGTTGCCGTACTTGCAATCATAGAAATTGTTTTATTGATGACTTGTGGCAGTTTAAACGGTAATATACTAACAAGTACACCTATCACAATACCTAGAATTAGTGGATTCTTTAAAATTCCAATGAATGTTTTCTTATAATAAACCTTCGATTGTTCAGCCTTAAAGAAAGATAGAATCACAACAGATACTACGTTATAAACAAATACAACACTCATCAACATCAATGGGGCAACACCTACATCTGGATAAATATTTGATGTTAATGCAAGTCCTAATAAGGCAGCACTGCTTCTGTAACAAGCTTGAATAAATTCACCTTGAAGCGCTTTATCTTTTAATCGCAATGAAAATAATATAGATAATAGAATACTAATTAGAGTAGATACAACACAAAATACGACAAACTTTGTATCCCAAAGATCTTTAAAATTAGATTTAGACACATCGACAAACAACAATAGTGGCAATGATACTTTAAAGACAAATGAATTTAATTTCGATGCCAGTATGTCATCCAACACATTGATTTTATTTAAGAAATAACCGACAACCATCAATAGAAAGATGGGAATCGTTGCATTTAGGCTAAATAATAAATTTTCCACAAAAATCCCTCCAAAACTTTCTTAAAATTTTAGCACAAATATTGGACAATATGCACTAAAACACTTATATGTGACATTATTATCAATCTGTAACTTGTATGTAAGCGGTTTAGTTCGTAAAATGAAATTAACAAGTATATAAGGAGGAAATAATACTTATGGCAAATCGTTTTATTTTAAATGAAACAAGTTATCATGGTGCTGGAGCCATCAAAGAAGTGGTTACAGAAGTTAAAGCACGTGGATTAAAGAAAGGTTTAGTTGTTACAGACAAAGACTTGATCAAATTTGGTGTAGCTACTAAAGTCACAGACTTATTAGATGAAGCTGGTCTTCCTTACGAAATCTATGATGAGGTTAAGGCAAACCCAACTGTTGAACAAGTTAAAAATGGTGTACAAGCAGCTAAAGATGCTGGTGCAGACTATTTAATCGCTATTGGTGGTGGAAGCCCACAAGATACTTGTAAAGGTATTGGAATCATCTTGGCAAACCCAGAATTTGAAGATGTTGTTAGCTTGGAAGGTGTTGCTCCAACTAAAAACAAATCTGTCCCAGTTATCGCTATTGCGACTACAGCAGGTACTGCAGCAGAAACTACAATCAATTATGTAATTACAGATACTGAAAAGAAAAGAAAATTCGTTTGTGTAGATGCTCACGATATTCCAGTTGTTGCGATTATCGATCCAGAAATGATGTCAAGTATGCCAAAGGGCTTAACAGCAAGTACTGGTCTTGACGCATTAACTCACGCTATTGAAGGATATACAACTTTAGCTGCTTGGGAACTTGCTGATACATTAAACTTAAAAGCTATCGAAATCATTTCAAGAAGCTTACGTGCTGCATGTGCTAACGATCCAAAAGGACGTGAAGACATGGCTTTAGGACAATATATGACAGGTATGGCATTCTCTAACGTTGGTTTAGGTGTTGACCACGGTATGGCTCACCCATTAAGCGCATTCTACGGAATCCCTCACGGTGTTGCTTGTGCTACATTACTTCCATACGTTATGGAATTCAACAAAGATTACACTGGTGAAAAATTTAGAGAAATCGCTCGTGTAATGGGAGTTGAAGGTGTTGATGAAATGTCTCAAGAAGAATATCGTCAAGCAGCTATTGATGCCGTTATTCAATTAAGTAAAGATTGTGGAATTGCTCAAAGCTTAAAAGAAATCGGTGTTAAAGAAGAAGACTTACCTACATTAACAGATTCAGCTATGGCTGACGTATGTACAGGTGGTAACCCACGTCCATGTACTAAAGAATTGATCTTCGACTTATATAAATACGCATTTAACGGAAGAGACTAATACATCCATTTAGAAGGCAATCTAGTTGCCTTCTTTTTTCTGTGCAAAAAAAGATGAGATCACTCTCATCTCATTAACGATTTACATGAACATATCCAATAAATGGTTGGTTACATTCAACACTATAAATTGTTGTCTGACATCCAAACCATCCACCATGAACAGCCTGCCCATTACCAATATATAATGCTACATGGCCTTGATAGACACAAATATCTCCTGGAACTGGATTGTTTGTCAAAGTTCCTAAACTTAAATAAGCTGCTGGTGCACCATGGAAATTGATTCCTACAGCAGCAAGTGAATTTGTCACTAACATTGTACAATCTTGATAAACACCAATCTGAGCTAATGCAGCATCGGCAATTCTTTGATAGAAATCTTTTTCTACATTAACTGTTATATTTTTTTCACTTACATTTCCCGCTTTATCTTTCGCTTTAATGGATGTTGTAAAAGTTCCTGTATTTGCTGTATCTACATTTTTAGTCACAGTCATAGTTCCTTCTTCATTTAATGAAACATAGCGATTGATATCAAATGCTTCATTTTGTTCCACTGTGATTGTATCCTCACAAGTAATTACAGGAGCTGTTGTATCTTCTACCTTGATACTTACTTCAGCACTGTGCTTTTCATTTGTATTTTTGTTTTTTCCTTCAATAGAAACAGTTTGTTTACCAACTGTTTCTATATCTAAATCTTTTACTTTTACCTTGTAGTTTTTTGATTCATATACAGATACATTTTTTGATTTCTTTTTAAATTTTACATTCGCATATTTTTTATGTAATTCTTTTGTAAATACAGACTGCATTGAATCTGCATCTTGATATTCAATTTTATAAGCTGCTGTGTTTTCTTTTGCCGCAACACTTGTAACGCCTCCAAATGTAGATGTAGCAATCATCACACTCGCAAATACTTGCATTAATTTTTTCATTGTTATGGGCCTCCTCATTGCTCACACAATTAAAGAAGCTACACTAATTTCTTGTAAGTGTCAAAAGAATACCCGTATTTCCCACAATTTAACATATTAATTTGTTTAAATTTGCCATTATTAACGAGCTCGTCCCATTAATTTGCACTTTTTAGTAAAAAAAAGAACTACAAGATTTGTAGTTCTAAACGATTAATATTCCAATTTTTTAACCTTTTCCCAAGTAAATTGAGGATCACCAAAGTGTCCATAGCATGATGTTTTGTGGTAAACTGGCTTTCTTAAATCCAATTCGGAAATGATGTTTCCTACTTCAAAATTGAAGTTTTTCTTAACGATTTCTAATAGTTTTTCATCATCAAATTTACCAGTTCCAAAAGTGTCTACACATAAAGATACAGGTTGTGCTTTACCAATTGCGTACGCAACTTCAACTTCACAACGACGAGCTAAGCCATTGGCAACAATGTTTTTAGCTACATAACGAGAGTAGTAAGCAGCACTACGGTCTACTTTCGTAGGGTCTTTACTAGAGAAGCATCCTCCTCCAATACGTCCACGTCCACCATATGTATCACATACGATTTTACGTCCTGTCGTTCCTGAATCTCCCCATGATCCACCAACAACGAAGCTTCCAGATGGGTTAATGAAATATTTTGTGTTTTCATCTAAATATTTTTCATCAATGCAAGGTTTAATCACTTCATTCATGATTAATTCTTTAATTTCTTTTTGCGTAATATCTTTTGAATGTTGAGTTGAAACAACGATTGTATCAATACGTTTGATTTCATCATTTTCATATTCAACAGACACCTGTGTTTTTCCATCTGGTTTTAATAAATCTGGGTGTTGTCTTCTAACTTTTGACAATTGACGAGCTAAAAGGTGTGCATAATAGATAGTTAATGGCATGTATTCATCATTTTCATCACATGCATAACCAAACATAATACCTTGGTCACCAGCACATACTTCATCACGGTTTACCGCATTGTGAATTTCAGGACTTTGTTGGTTTACAACAGTATGTACATGATATTCTTCTGTATATCCAATACGTTTGATTTCATTCAATGCGATTGTTTCATAATCCAATTCTGCCTTTGTATTACATTCACCATAAATTAATACAAAATCATCTTTAATAGTACATTCAACAGCCATATTTGAATATGGGTCTTGAGCTAATGCAGCATCTACGATTGCGTCGGCAATTTGGTCACAAATTTTATCTGGATGACCTTCAGTAACACTTTCACTTGTAAAAATATAGTCTTTCATTTTGTCTCCTCTTTTCTTGCTTATCCATAAAAAAAACATACTTTAAGAAGTATGTTACAAATCTTTATACTTCTTATCGCTGTTAGCAGGACCACCTTAACATATTGTCAGGTTGGCGTGAAGTCAACGAGCTAACTCTCTACTTCAACTCTGGATAATTTTTTTACGCATAAAGATTAAAACATGAAACTACAAATAATGCAAGAAATTCATCACCATTATTATACACATATGAAAAAATGGCTAAATTGTATAGCCATTTCATTCTAATATCCTAATACTTCGTCCACTAAAATGACATGAATACGATCGGATTCCATGCTGTTTCTTGTGATAACCAATTGGTCACAAATGCAGCCTTGGGCTAAACAATTTGCACAACTACCTGTTAATTGACAAGGTCTGTTTCCACTAAAACGTTGATTATTAATGGGTGCAGCCACATTTCTTAATCTAGAAATTGCACTATCTAAATCTTTTGTCACCTTATTCATACCTACAATCATTATGATATGTCTAGGCCCAAAGCATAAACATGACACACGATTACAATGCCCATCCATATTGACTAAAATTCCATCTTCTGTCATCGCATTGGTACTCATTAAATAGTAGTCCGCATAAAAACAATCTCTTTCCAACTTGTACTTTTCTTCGGCATCTTTTGCCTGATCTCGATCAATAACTTTAAAATTTCTTTTATAAAGCTCTTCCTTGATACCAATCTTATTTAAAGTATCTGAGCCTCCCCAGCCTACACTTGAGCCCGGCTTCATAATTTCAAATGCCAAATCTACAGCTTCTTGTTTCGAATGCACATAATACCCATTCATATGTCTGTTTTTTAAGCTTTGAATCACTTTTTTAGACAATAAATCATTTCGTTTTGTGATCATTTTTTTACACCTCGATCCATTCTATTTTATTCACTACAATCGATGTTGGTCGATCCTTTTTTCCTTGAATCAGACAAATACGATCTTTTTGAATGTTTTCTTTTTGTTGTTCATACAAACGAGGCATGATAACCGCATCCATTTTACCAGCTTCATCCTCAACACTCATAAAGCACATCCAATCGCCTTTCTTTGTCTTATGTGTTCTAAAAGATGCCACACGCACTAAAATACTCATATATCCATCTTTATTTACTGCATTTAACAATGGTATACAATTTGGATAGTTGTGCATACGTAAAGACTGCACAGGATGTTCACTCACATAGAAACCGTACACATATTGCTCTTTTTGAGCTTTTTGTATTGGATTCTCTTTGATTCTTTGAATACCTGGACGAGAGACAATACTAAAATCGAAACGTAAATTGTTCGGATCTTCAATTCGCACAATATTTACATAATCAATCAGCTTTCTTAAATTCTCATTAAGAGTTGCACGATTATATCCAAAGCAATCCAATGCTCCGCCATCAATTAAAATTCGAATCGTAGATTCATTGATCTTATACATACTTGCTTTGGCAAGAAAATCAAATAAATCTGCATATGGTGCATGTTCTAAAATCGTTGGATAAATTGTTTTCCCTACACCTTTTAAAACTTGTAGTGGCATACGAATTGAATTCTGTTCAATCGTATAGAAAGCCTTTGAATGATTAATATCACACCCATTCACAACGATATTTCTTCGTTTACATTCATAAATATATTGTGATGTTTTTATACCTGAACCAATGACACTATTTAAAAGGCTCTGATAGAAATATAAAGGATAGTTTGCCTTTAAATAAGCCATTTGATAAGCTACTAAGCTATAGGCATAACTGTGTGATTTATTAAATCCATAACCGGCAAATTGTTCCATGATAGAAAATATCTCATTGGAAACAGAATCCTTAATACGCTTCTTTCGAGCTCCTAAAATGAATTGCTCTTTTAAATTCTGCATGACATCCAATTTCTTTTTCGACATAGCCTTTCTTAGTGTATCTGCTTGTGCCAAGCTAAATCCACCAATCACTTGGGCTGTCTGCATAACTTGCTCCTGATAAATCATGATACCATAGGTTTCCTTTAAGATTGGTTCTAGTAAAGGATGAGGATACACGACTTTTGAAGGATCCTTTTTTCTTTCAATATATGTATCAATATGCTGCATCGCTCCAGGACGATATAAAGCAAGTACAACACTGATATCTTCAAATTTGTTGGGTTGTATCTTTTGTAGTAAAGACGTAATTCCACTAGATTCCAATTGAAATACACCTAATGTGTTTCCAAACGATAATAATTGATATGTTTTCGCATCCTTTAAATTGATTTTCATCATATCCAAAGAAATATGTTTTTGTTCTTTTAGATTTGTGACAATCTCATGAATCGTCGTTAAATTACGAATGCCCAAAAAATCCATTTTGATCAAGCCCAAATCTTCTTGATATTCCGCTGTAAATTGTGTAGCCTGAATATCTCCATCGACACTGACAAGTGGACAGACATTCACAATAGGCTGATCTGAAAGAACAATTCCTGCCGCATGTAAAGATGTATGTCTTGGTAATCCTTCAACGTTTACACACATCTTAAATAATTCAGTTAATTTTTGATCTGACTGAATCCTTTTTCGAAATAAAACATTCTCATTATAGGCCTGCATCAACGTAATTTTAGGTGTATTCTTTAACATCTTAGAAAGTTCATCCACGATTCTTGCCGGAATATTCATGACACGCCCTACATCACGAATGGCTTGTCTTGCCTGCAAAGTATTAAAAGTCACAATATGACTGACATGATCATAACCATATAATTCACGAACATACTGAATCACTTCATCTCTTCTATCATCTGGAAAATCCGTATCGATATCCGGCATGGAAACACGTGATGGATTTAGAAATCTTTCAAACAATAAATTATTCTGAATTGGATCAATATGTGTAATACCTAAACAATAAGCTACTAAAGAACCGGCTGCACTACCACGCCCTGGACCTACAAATATGTCTTGACTTCTGGCATATCGAATAAAATCCCATACAATCAAAAAATAATCGGTAAATCCCATAGTGACTATGACATTTAATTCATATTCTAAACGTTTGATATAGGTAGGATTTAAATTCCCATTTAAACGTTTTTCTAACCCCTTCTTACAGAGTTTGATCAAATAGTCCCTCGAATCAATTTGAAGTTTATTTTTAAATACAGGAAGCTTGGACTTTTGAAAAGCCATTTGAATATTGCACATTCTTGCGATTTCTTCTGTAGCGATCAATTCACTTTCATCATACAACACTTCCATTTCCTGTGGACTTCTTAAATATCTTTGAAATTGTACGTCCAAACCTTGATTTTCAATATTTGTTTGTTTGGCAATAGCCCTTAATATTTGTAAAGATTTCACGTCTTCACTATTCTCATACAGAATTCGAGATAGAGCCACACGTTTACAATCAAGTTGTTTTAAAATACGATTATCGGCTCTTTTTTTACCCGAATCATTCATAGATACAGAAATATAGAAATCTGAAAAAGATTTTTTACACAATTCTACAAATGCATTTAACTTTTCTAAATCTTGATGTTCAATATATGCACTGAATGTATCTTTTCCGTCGCTGGAAGTTAATACCACACAATCTTTGGCATACTTTATAACTTCTTCAAAAGATACATTTTCTTTTATGATCGAACTTAATTTATATAAATTCTGTAGACCCATATCATTCTTCGCTAGAAGAATAAAATGAAATGGCTCATCATTATAGATGGAATCAACTTCTAAACCAATAATCGGATGTATATTGTGCTTTTTGCACAATTGATAGAACTCCATCGTTCCATACATCACATTATGATCGGTCAAACATACATGGTTGAATCCAAGTTGTTTTTGATGAAGAATCATATTTTCTAAACGAATAGGTGATTCAAGTAAAGAGTATGAACTTCGCATATGTAAGTGAACCATGAAATCCCACCTTTCTTTCTAAAATATTATACCATAAGAAAAAGAGATAGCTTATTAAGCTACCTCTCGATTTGATAAAATTTCAATAATTTGATTGACTTGATCACGTGTTAAGTTTTTGATTCCACTTGCACATTCGTGACCACCGCCACCAAATTCCATAGCAACATCACGAATTGGAATATTTCTTGAACGTAAAGACGCACTATAATGTACACGATCTTCCATACGCGTAAACAATGCCCACATTTCAACACAATCGATACCTGCTAAACAATAGACTTTGTCTTTCGCATCTGTAAAGCTTAAACCAAATTCTTCATAATCTTCACATTCTAGAATTGAATAAAGGAACTTGTTTTTAAACACTGTATGATTACGTACAACAGTTTCATATTTATAGTCTTCCATGGATTTTGAAAAGTTCAATTGTTCCACTTTTGTGACATCTACACCTTGTTCAAATAAATATTTTGCGGCATCAAATGTAGCTGGACGAACATTATTTGTCGTAAAACGAATATTGTCCGCTGTTAATCCAAGATATAACATCAGAGAACTTTGTAGAGGAATGTTGGCCTTTTTTTCTTGTAAATACAAAGCTAATAACTCACATGTGGCACTTGCCTTATCATCAATCCATTCTTCATCACAAATTGTTTCTACTTGTACGTGATGATCAATACGAATTGATTTTTTTGCCAATTGATACCTGTCATCATCAATGCGTGCAGCATTTGAAGTATCTAAAACAATTGCTAAGCTGGAAGCTACTACTTCATCATCTACAACATCCATATGCACGTTGTTTCTTTGTGAAACTGGACAATCATTACCTAAACAATAGATTTTTTTATTCGGATAGGCACTTTCTAAATAATACTTTAAGCCAAATTGTGATCCTACCGCATCCATGTCAGCAAAAACATGGCGAAAGATTGTGATTGTATTAAAATCTTTTACGCTTTCTAAAATATCATTAGGCATTAGCCATCAAATCCTTGTAAGCATCACGTGCAATGACTAATTCTTCATTTGTTGGCAATAACCAAACTTGCATTTTTGATTCAGGAGCACTTAATAATTTTTCAACGCCACGAACTCCATCGTTGTCTTCTGGTTTTACAACAACGCCAAATGCTGATAATCCATCACAGATTCTTTGACGCATTGCACAGTCATTTTCACCGATACCACCCGCAAAAACAATCGCATCAGCACCACCCATTAATCCGTAGTATCCTGATACAACTTCGACAATACGATTTACATATACGTTTTGAGTTAAAATAGCACGTGGGTTTCCTTCTTTGATAGCTGCTTCAATGTCTCGACCATCACTAGAGATTCCACTTACACCTAACATACCAGATTTTTTATTCATGATTGTATCCATTTCATCTGGTGTATATCCATATTTATTTTCTAAGAATGGAACGATTGCAGGGTCAATATCTCCACAACGAGTTCCCATCATGATTCCTCCAAGAGGTGTGAATCCCATTGATGTTTTATATGATTTACCATTTTTAACAGCTGTAATACTAGCACCATTTCCTAAGTGGCAAGTGATGATATTCATTTCTTCTTGTGTTTTTCCTTGAAGCTCAGCCAAACGTTTTGTCAAATATTCATGACTTGTTCCATGAGCACCATAACGACGTACTTTATCGTTAGTATAATATTCATACGGAAGAGGGAAAATATAGTTTTCTTCTGGCATACTTTGGTGGAATGCTGTATCAAATACGAATGTGTGTTTACACTCTGGTAAAGCATCTCTAAATGAACGATATCCAACTAATGCAGCTGGGTTGTGTAATGGAGCTAATACACATAATTCTTCTACTTTAGCTTCAACATCAGCATCTACAGGTACTGAATGAGAGAAATATTCTCCACCATGAACAACACGATGACCAATCGCTTTGATATCTTCTAAACTATTTACAACTTTGTGTTCAATTAATGCTTCCATTAATTTTTTTACAGCTACTGCATGATCTTTGATATCTAAGATCTCTTCAATTTTTTCTCCATTGGCTTTCATTCCAAAGATAGAATCGTTTAAACCAATACGTTCTACGTTTCCTTGAGCTAGAACTTCTTCTTCTGGCATTTTGAAAACTTGGAATTTCAAAGACGAACTTCCTGCATTAACACTCATAACAATCGACATTTTTTGATCCTCCTAAAAAATTTCTTTTAATATTTCGATTTGTTCAACATCTTCATGATGTAGAATCCATGAATCCAATAATTTTTTCTTGGCAACATAACCAATCGCTGCTTCATATTTTTCCAGTAATTTCGTAGCTCGATGTACCGAATCCATCGCGGCTGCACGAGAAATCTCTAGTTCCTCACTTATTTCAGTATAAGAGAAATCTTCCTCATAGTAAAGAGATAATATCTCTCTTTGACGTTCTGTCAACAATTCTCCATACACATCTAATAAATCATTCGCATCTAATTTTGAAATCATTATTCTTCCATACCCTTTGTGATTCCCATCAAGAAGGCATTGATATCAAATGGTCTTAAATCAGCAGGCTTTTCTCCTAGACCTAGGAAACGAACTGGTAAGTGTAATAGATCACGAATTGCGAGTACAACTCCACCTTTTGCCGTACCATCCATCTTCGTTAAAACGATACCTGTTACATCAGTTGCTTCCAAGAATACTTTTGCCTGTGAAATACCGTTTTGACCTGTTGTCGCATCTAAAACTAACCAGACTTCTTGTGGTGCTCCCTCAATTTCTCTTTGTACAACACGGTGCATCTTACTTAATTCATTCATCAAGTTTGTTTTATTTTGTAAACGACCCGCTGTATCGCAAATCAAAATATCAACATCATTTTCTTTGGCATAACGACAAGCATCAACTAATACGGAACTTGGGTCTTGGTTCATTTTTCCTTTAACACAATGAACACCTAAACGTGTTGCCCAAGTATCAATTTGATCAATGGCTCCAGCACGGAATGTGTCGGCTGCAGCAACCGCAACTTTCTTACCTTGTTCCTTATAATATTGAATTAATTTTGCACTTGTAGTTGTCTTACCACTACCATTTACACCAACCATTAAAATAACTGTTGGACCTTTTTCATTCATTTTAATTGGTTCGTCGTTTGATTCATCATAGAAATCATAAAGAATTGAAACCAAATAATCTAACATGGAATCATATTCTTTAACATGTTTTCCATTTGATTCAAACGCATCCACAATTTTTTGTGCTGTATGAATACCCACATCACTCTCAAGTAGAATAACCATAATTTGCTCTAATAGGTCATCATCAATTCCATGAAAGTTATTGGATAAAGCACGCATACGATCTCCAAAGCTTTTCTTTGAACGATCAAGGCCTGATAAATATTTATCTTTATCTTCACTTTTTACGAAAGCTTCTTTTATTTTCGAAAAGACCGACATTACTTTTCCTCCTTAGCTATATGTACTGCATCTTTCAATTGAACTTTTAACACTTTACTAACACCATCTTTTTGCATTGTAACCCCATATAACGTATCGCACTGTTCCATAGTTCCTGGTCTATGTGTTACCGCAATAAATTGAGATTGACCACGATAATGAGATAAATAACGAGCAAAACGCTCAACATTTGCCTGGTCTAATGCTGCTTCTACCTCATCAAAGATACATAAAGGCATTGTACGAGCCTTCAATATCGCAAACAATACACTAATCGCAATCAAAGCTTTTTCTCCACCCGAGAATGTCTGGATATTTTTAACCATTTTTCCAGGAGGCTGAACATCAATATCAATACCCGTATTCAATACATCTTCTGGATCCACCATGGAAAGACTAGCACGTCCTCCACCAAACATAGCCTTGAATACGCCATCTAGTTCAGCATTAATTTTATTAAACATCTCAGTAAATTGACTGATCATTGTCTTGTCCATCTCATCAATGGCTGTCAATATTTGTTGACTTGCCTTTTCTAAATCTTCTTTTTGGCTTGTCATAAAATCAAAACGTTCTTTGACTTCTTTATATTCGTTCGGTGCATCCAAATTCACATTTCCCAAACGAGAAATGGCTTGACGAAGTTGAATAACCTCTTCTTTAGCTCTTTCGATTTCGACATCTTCTTTTTTAGTTAACGCATACTCATATGTCATTTCATAATCTGTGCTTAAGCGATTCAACGCGTTCTCTAACTGCGTTTTGATTTTCACAACTTCCATTTCATAGTTATGGATCTGCGATTGTTTAGAACTCATTTCTCTACGAACTAAACGAATCTGATTTTCAAGTTGTTCTGCTTCATTTCCTTTATCAAAACGAGTCTGACGCAAGCTTTGAATCTCTAAAGACAATGAATCCAATACGGCATGCATCTTAGACATTTGTACAACAAGATCATCTTGTGCTAATTCACCACTATCTTCAATATCTACACCTAACTCCTGATATTCAGCTAAAATTGAATCGTATTTTGCCTTTTTAGTCGCATAAATATTTTCTAGCTTAGCCAATTCAATCTGTAAAGTTACAATCGCATCATTTTCTTTTTGAAGTTTCTGCGTAAGAATCTCTGTTTCATCCAAACAATTGTCGGCTTTGATTTTTTGCCCTTCAATTTTTGAATTGATTGTTTCTAATTCCTGACGCATTGTGACCGGTGTACTTTGATTCTTCGTAACACCACCCGTCATACTACCACCTGTATGTACGATATCACCGTCTAGTGTAACAATTTTATATGCATAACGTAAACGTTTCGCGGTTTCATTCGCATTCTGCAATGTATCCACCACAATCACATTACCAAGCAATCGTTCTTTAACGGGATCAAAGATCTCTTTACAGTCAACACATTCACTCGCAAAGCCTAGAAAGCCTGGACTTGTTGAAGCAACCGTGATCACTTGTTCATTCATTTTTCTAGGATGACATACACTTAATGGTAAGAAAGTTGCGCGTCCACTACGGTTTCGTTTCAAGAATGAAATGGCATTTCTTGCATCTGCCTCATTTTTAGTGATGATTTGATAGATACTTCCACCTAATGCTGCATTTACCGCCAATGCTTTATCGGTATGTGCAATCAACAATTCACTGACAACTCCATAAACGCCAGATAAAGAGTTTTTTGCCTGCATTACGGAACGCACACCTTGTTGATGAGCAAATGGCTGCTTCATCATATTTTCCAATACTTGTCTACGATTTTGTAGCTGTATCAAGATATTGTTTGCCTGATCCGATTCATAACGAGCCTTAGAAATTTTTGTTTTCAAATCATTCACAATATTACGACGGTTATTTAAATCTTGTTGCGTCTGCATCAAACGTTGATGACGATCCTGATATTCGAATCGTGCTTCTTCAAGCATAGCCTGCAATTCTTTTTGACGAGCTTGTTTATCCGCTACCTGCAACATATACTTTCGCTTTTCATCCTGCTCGATTTTACGTCTTTCAAGCTGATAATTTTCTTCCATCGCCTTTGTGTATTTTCCTTGCAGCTCATTGATTTGTTTATCTAGAGCATACATTTCTTTTCGAATGCTTTCTAAGCGATTTTCCTGCTTTAAAAGCTCCGCATTTTCTGATGTATGCATAGCTTGGATATCAAACAATTCTTTATTGATCTGATTGATTTTATCATTATATTGATCAATATCCTCAACCAATACACTAATTTCAATTTTAGATAGTTTATCTCTTAAAGAAATATATTTTTCTGCCTTTTTAGCTTGTTTTTCCAAAGGTTCAATTTGTCTTTCAAGCTCATCTAGAATATCCTGCAAACGATCTAGATTTTCTTTTGTCTGCTCTAATTTAGACAATGACACCTTTTTTCTCTTTTTATACTTTGCGACACCCGCAGCCTCCTCAAATAAAGAACGTCTATCTTCTGGCTTTGCATCCGCAAAAGAAGAAATATTTCCCTGCGTAATTATACTTAAGGAATCTTTGCCTAATCCTGTATCCATGACTAAATCATTAATATCTTTTAATCGGCATGGTGTTTTATTTATAAAATAACTTGCTTCATTATTGGCACGTAAAATTTGTCGTGTTATTTCGATTTCATCAAAATCCGAATCAAAAACACGTGTTGAATTATCAAATACCAATGTAACGCGTGCCATGTTTACAGGTTTTCTATATTCACTTCCTGAGAAGATAATATCTGACATATTAGTACCTGAACGAAGTGATTTAACACTCTGTTCACCTAGCACCCAACGAATGGCATCATTCACATTACTTTTACCACATCCGTTTGGTCCTACAATGCCTGTAATATCTTGATCAAATTGAATCACTGTTTTATCTGCAAAGCTTTTAAAGCCTTGTAATTCAATACGTTTTAAAAACATCAAGACCCTCCACTCTAACTAGTGTATTATATCAAAAAAATCACATAAAATATATCTAGTATCCATTTCTAGATTGTATATTATTTATTATTATGTTATAGTACGTGTATGAATAAGAAAGATAGTATGAGGTATGTTTATCCACTTTGTTTTGGTGAAGAAGTAGGAAACTGTATCACACATGGAGTTATGGCACTTTTGATTCTATTTGCACTTCCATACTATAGTGTTCGTGCCTATTTACAAGGCGGAGCAATCAAAACATTTGGAACAGCGGTATTCTTGATTTGTCTGCTCTTTATGTTTACAGGGTCTTGTCTTTACCACAGCATGCCACATGAGACAACACACAAATATGTATTTAGAAAATTAGATCACATTATGATCTTATTGGCTATTGCAGGAACTTATACGCCCATTTGTCTAAATCTTATGAACAACTGGAAAGGATATACAATTTTAGCTATCGAATGGATTATGGTAATTGCAGGAATCTTATTGAAATCGATTGCGACGAAAAGTTATCCTAAACTTTCAATGGTAATCTATATGGTCATGGGTTGGTTAGCTATCTTTATCTTTCCTACGCTAATCAAAGAAACTCAACCTATATTTATCATTTTGATTGCCTTAGGTGGTGTTATGTACACCATGGGTACTTTCTTTTATTCAAAACCACAAAAAAGATATTTTCATTTTGTATGGCATATCTTCATCATTTTAGCTAGTATTTGTCACTTATTAGCTATCCTATACTTTATGTAGAAAAGAACCTATATCTTGGAATTTCCAAAATATAGGTTCTTTTTTTAAAACAATCGTACGATATCATTATATGTTGCGTATAAAAACAGCAACATCAAGAGTACAAAACTTACCACGATGATATTTTCTACTACTTTTGTAGAAACTTTTCGTCCAATTAGTTTTTCAATCAATAAAATCAAGATTCTTCCCCCATCAAGTGCTGGAATGGGAATAGCATTAAAGATTCCAATATTTAATGAAATCAGCGCAAACAAGTTAAAATACATGTCCAATCCATATTGTACAGATTTGCTAGTAACATTTAAAATGCCAACGGGACCTGATAAGTTTTCTAATCCCTGTCCATGAATGATCATATTCAAAGATTTAAATATAGTTGTTGCACTATCCCAGGTATTTTGACAGCCAACCCATAAAGATTGATACCAAGGAATCTTCTTCGCATATGCAATCGCCTTATAGCCAAGTGTATAGCCTTCCATATCCTTATTATAAGATGGAGTTAGCGTAGTTTCAAATGTTGTGCCATCACGCTTTACAGTTAAGGTCAATGTATCATGATGATATTGAATAAACTCTAAAATTTCATATTGTGTTTTAGGTTGAATACTGTTTCCATCTTCACTTTGAACTTTAACGATGTGATCATTTTTTTCTAGACCTGCTTTTTGTGCCACAGAATCCTCTTCGACTACATAGACAACTGGTTTTGCGTCTTCTACTACATAGCCTTGAGCTAAGGCCACACCCATATATATGATCCATGCCAATAAAATATTCATCATAATACCAGCAATCATGATGCAGACTTGTTTCCATTTTTCAATACCGTTTAAACGTCTATTTTCCGGAACATCCTTTAGCCAGCTATCTTCTTCGCTTTGTGAGCCATCTTCTTCACCAGCCATCATTACATAGCCGCCAAAAGGAATAGCGCGAATTGAAAAAGCAGTCTCTTTTCCTTGTTTTTGATAAAGACATGGTCCCATACCAATAGAAAATTCTTTACAGTAAACCCCAAAATGTTTAGCAACTAAAAAATGTCCTAACTCATGTAAAATGACAATCACACTTAGCATCACGACAAATGCTATTATACCTATAATAAAATCCATTCAAATCCCCCTTAGAGAATGATTGTATATAAAACACTAAATACCATGATATTTAATAATAGTGAATCTACACGATCTAAAACACCACCATGCCCTGGTAAAAGATTAGAAAAGTCTTTTACAGCAAAATGACGTTTAATAGCACTAAAACACAAATCTCCAAGTTCTGCAGTAATAGGACATACTAAACATAAGAATGTATTTAAAACTGGGTTTAAGTTTGATACGTAGCTAAAACTAACCACAAAACTTAATACAGAACCAAATACAATTCCTCCCACAAAACCTTCCCAACTCTTTTTAGGTGAGATCCTAGGATTCATTTTGTGCTTTCCAATAGCTCGACCCACAAAATAAGCTCCTGTATCACTTCCATATGTAGCAAAAACAATCGTCCATAGGTACTGATGTACGTTTGCGATTTGTCCTACCGCATGATAAACAAGGGAGAAAATTGTAACATATGAAATACACACAAAGGAATCTATGATTGAGTAGTTTTCAACAAAAACAACAAGACTCCATAAGAATACAACAATCAGTGTCATAACAACGAAAAAGTATTTATCCGGTAAAACCCTTGTTAAAACGACAGCTAAAGCACTGAGTGGAAGAACATATTTAGGCCAGCTTTTAAAATGTGGCTGAATATGCATCCATTCATATGCACCTGCACAAACAATAAATAAGGCAAGAGATTCTAACCAATATCCTCCAAGAGCTACTGGTAGTGCTACAACAAGAATGATACCTATAGCGGTAATTATTCTTTGTTTCATGAAGTTAAGCCTCCAAATCTGCGATCTCTTGAAGCGAATTCGTCTAGACAATCTTTTAATGCTTTTTCATCAAAATCAGGCCATGCGACTGGTGTAAAAATCAATTCCGCATAGGCGAGTTGCCACAACAAATAATTCGAAATACGAAGTTCTCCACTTGTACGAATCATCAGATCAATGTCTTCTGGTACAAATAAATATTTTGAGAACTCTTCCTCAGTTAAATCGTTTTCTCGTTTACCTTGAGCAACCTCATCCGCATATTTTTTCATACCAAGTAACATTTCTCTTCGCGAACCGTAATTAATGGCTAAACATAATTCTAATCCAGTATTATCCTTAGTCATATTTACAGCCTTATTAATTACATTTTGTGTTGTTTGTGGGAATTTTTCTAATTCACCGGCAAAAGTCACACGAATGTTCTTTTCCATCAATTCATTAATAAATTTATTAAAAAATAATCCTGGTAATTTACATAAATAGGAAACTTCATCTTCTGGTCTTTTCCAGTTTTCTGTTGAAAAAGCATATAGAATCAATTTTTGAATTCCCATATCTTGTGCAGCTAAGGCCACAGTACGAATTGTATCCGCACCCTTTTTGTGTCCTGCCGTTCTTGGTAAGCCTCTTTTTTTGGCCCAACGACCATTACCATCCATAATTATAGCTACTGTTTTTGGTGCCATAAAAACCTCCTTTTTAAAAAAGTCCAAATCAAGTTTGGACTTAGACATTTAATATTTCTTTTTTCTTTGCTTCACAAATTGAATCAACATCTTTAATGTATTTGTCTGTTAATTTTTGTGATTCTTCTAATGTTTGTTTTTGTTCGTCTTCTGGAAGTTCTTTATCTTTTTTAATGGCATCGTTCGCATCACGACGTACGTTACGAATCGCAATCTTAGCTTCTTCACCATATTTTTGTGCATCTTTAGCTAATTCTTTACGACGATCTTCAGTTAATTGAGGAACTTGAATACGAATGACATCTGCTTCTGCTTGAGGATTCAATCCTAAGTTAGCAGCTTGAATTGCGTGTGCAATATCTTTAATGATTGAACGATCATAAGGTTTAATAACAAGTTGTGTACCTTCAACAACAGAAATCTGAGCCATCTGGTTGATTGGTGTCATTGCACCATAATATTCAACTTGTACACGTTCTAACATTTGTCCACTGGCACGTCCAGTACGGATTTGACGAAGGTTTGATTCTAAATTATCAATAACACCCATCATTTTTTCTTCTGCATTTAATAAAATATCACTCATTTTAATTCTCCTTATTTCTTTTTAGTGATTGTTGTACCGTTAACTTCACGGCGAACTGCTTTGACAATATTACCAGGTTCATTCATATTGAAAACAACTAAATCAATATCATTATCCATGCACATACTAATAGCTGTTGAGTCCATGACTTGTAAGCCCTCGTTTAATACGTCCATATAATTTAGTGTATCGTATTTCTTAGCATTTGGATTTTTCTTTGGATCTGAATCATAAACTCCATCAACACCATTTTTAGCCATTAAGATAACATCTGCATTGATTTCAGATGCACGTAATGCTGCAGTTGTATCTGTTGAGAAGTATGGAGAACCTGTACCAGCTCCAAAAATAACGATTCTTCCTTTTTCCAAGTGACGTAAAGCACGTCTTAAGATGAATGGTTCTGCAACCTTTTGCATTTCAACAGCTGTCTGCACTCGAGTTTGAACGCCTTCTTGTTCTAATGCATTTTGAACAGCTAAAGCGTTGATTACAGTACCTAACATACCCATATAATCGGCTTGAGCACGGTTCATTCCCATTTCAGCCATCATCTTACCACGAATGAAGTTGCCACCACCGACAACAATTGCTAATTCTACTCCTAATTTTTGTACTTCTTTTAACTCTTTTGCCAATCTTTTTAAGATTTCTGGATCAAAAGCAGCTTCAGGGCTAGATAAAGCTTCGCCACTTAATTTTAATAAAACACGTTTATACATACTATTGCTCCTTATTGAATTGTCACAACAATTATACACTATATTACGCTATTTAAAAAGAAAAACCCTTGGAATTTCCAAGGGTTTTAAAGTAAAAGATAAATTACTTAGCCATTTGAGCAGCAACTTCTTCAGCAAAGTTTTCTTCGCGTTTTTCGATACCTTCACCAGTTTGGAAACGTACGAAAGTTACTACTTCGGCTTTGTTGTCTTTCAAGAATTGAGAAACCTTAGTTTTAGGTTCTAAGAAATATTCTTGATCCAATAAGCATTGGTCTTTAAAGTGTTTGTCAACTTTTCCTTTTAAGATTCCTTCCAATACTTTTTCTGGCTTGTTAGCCATGTTAGGATCAGCCTTCATCATTTGTAATTGAAGTTCACGTTCGTGTTCAACTTCTTCACCTGGTACTTCAGCTTGAGATACATATTTTGGAGCCATACTAGCAACTTGCATTGCTAAGTTTTTAGCTACAGTAGCATCTTGAGTTCCTTTAACAACTACAACAGCAGAAATTGATCCACCCATGTGCATGTATGAACCGAAGATTTCATCATCTGCTTTTTCAATAACAGCAACACGACGGAAAGAAATTTTTTCTCCGATAGTAGCTGTAGCGTTGATGATTAAATCATTAATAGTTCCTTCAGCAGTTTGAACATTTAAAGCTTCTTCAGTTGTAGCAGGTTTGTTTGCAAGAATTGCTTCTTGTAAAGTATCCATTAAACCTAAGAATTGTTCGTTCTTACTTACGAAGTCAGTTTCTGAGTTAACTTCGAATAATACAGCAGTGTTTCCACTAACAGCAACACGAGTTAAACCTTCAGCAGCGATACGTCCTTCTTTTTTAGCTGATTTTGCGATTCCTTTTTCACGTAACCAGTCAACAGCTTTTGCAATGTCACCTTCACATTCAGTTAAGGCTTTTTTGCAATCCATCATACCAGCACCTGTTTTTTCGCGTAATTCTTTTACTTGAGCAGCAGTGATAGCCATTTTAGCATCCTCCTATATTTTTTATTATTCAGCAGCTTTTGCTTCTTCAGCTTTTGCAGCTGGTTTTACGTCATCATTTTTCTTATTGAAAGGACGACGGTTTTTACGTTCGAAGTTACGTTTTCTACGTTCTTCATTTCTTTGACGACGACGACGTTCGTTTTCAGCGATTTGTGCTTCAACATTTTTGATTACGTCTTCCATAGTTACATCATCTTCAGTTTCATCTAAGTAAGCCATTTCTAATAGACCACCCTTAGCATCAACGATAGCGTCTGCTAAGATTGTTGTAACTAATTTGATTGAGCGAACTGCATCATCATTAGAAGCGATTGCAAAATCAGCATCTTCTGGATCACAGTTTGTATCTAACATAGCGAATACAGGGATTCCTAATTTTTTAGCTTCAGCGATTGCATTGTGTTCTTCTTTTGGATCAATAACAACTAATGCATCTGGAAGTTTCTTCATTTCTTTGATTCCACCTAAAGAACCTTCCAATTTAGCTTTTTCTTTACGTAAGTTAGCTTGTTCCTTCTTAGTGTAAACTTCGATTTTTCCGCTAGCTTCCATTTCTTCGATTTCTACTAAACGTTTAATACGTTTTTGGATTGTACGGAAGTTTGTTAATAAACCACCTAACCAACGTTTGTTAACGTAGAAAGATCCTGAACGTAAAGCTTGTTCTTCAACAACTTCTGCAGCTTGTTTCTTTGTTCCTACGAACAATACTTTTCCTCCACGTTCGCTAATTGCTTTTAATTCATTGTAAGCAGCTTCGATTTGTGCTTGAGTTTGGTTTAAATCTACGATATAAACCCCGTTGCGACTTGTGTAGATGAATGGTTTCATCTTTGGGTTCCAACGGCGAGTCTGGTGACCAAAGTGAACACCGTTCTCTAACATTTTCTTCATTGATACGATTGACATAATAGTCCTACCTTTCCGTTTCTCCTCCATCATTTCAGACGCATGCAACACTAATGTGCACGGGCACACGAATCCATGATGTGTGTTATAAGCGCAATCACGCGCTTTTACATTATAGCAATAACCTTTTTAACTTGCAAGATGTTATTTTTCAAAAGGGTGCGCTTTTTTATAAACCTTCACTAACTGCGCTGTAGTCACATGCGTATAAATTTGTGTTGTTGATAAAGATGAATGTCCTAGTAACTCTTGAACAACACGAATATCCGCTCCATTATCTAATAAATGTGTCGCAAAACTATGTCTCAACATATGTGGATGCAATTTCATATGCATTCCAATGGCTTTGGCATGTTTATCCATTAAATACTGAATACCACGAGAAGTTAATTGTTTACTTCTTAAATTCACAAATACATGATCATCCACTGCATATTTTGACCAAAAACTATTTTTATATTCCCACAATTCTTTTTCAAAACCTTGATAAAAAGGTACAATGCGATCTTTATCCCCTTTACCTCGAATATGCACGATTCGATTGTTTAAATCAATTTGATTCCATTCCAATGCAACACATTCACTAACACGTAATCCACATGCATACATCATCGTAAATAATATGCGATCGCGATATTGATCTTCTTTGGCGTCATTATAAGAATTTAAAAATTCCTGAATTTCTTCTACAAATAAAAAATCTGGAATTTGTTTTGACTTCTTTGGTGTCTGTATCCCTAATAAAGGGTTTTCATTGATACCCATATACTCTGCCAAATACGCATAGAAAGAACGATATACACTCATTTTACGTGCAATCGAACTGGATTTTAAATGATCCAATGTAGCTAGAAAATTCATAAAAGTCAATCTATCACACGATTCAAAAGAATCAATAGATTGACTTAATAAATATTCTTTATATTGGTTCAAATCATTTTTATACGATTCGATAGTTTTATCTGATTGCGTATTCTTTCGATATATATATTTTAGAAAACGATCAATCAACTCATCCATTGACTTGTTCCTGAATTTCTTGAATACGAGAAAGTGCCTGAGCAGCAAATTTTTCTTTACGCTCATGTTTCTTACATTTTTCGTTTAAATGCATAATGCCAAAGTTTGCATTCATTGGCTGGAAATGTTTTGGATCACAATGCGTAATATAGTATGCTTGTGAACCCATCACACAAGTATTTCCAAAACAAATTGGTTCTTTACCTTGCATATACAACGACATATTGATTCCGGCAATCAATCCGGATGCACAAGATTCAACATAGCCTTCAACTCCAGTTAATTGTCCGGCAAAGAATAAATCATCACGTTTCTTTGATTGATATGTTTCTTTTAAAACAATTGGACTTGATAAATAAGAATTTCGATGCATAACACCATAACGAGTAATTTTCAAATTTTCTAATCCAGGAATCAAAGAGAAAACTCTTCTTTGTTCAGGCCAAGTTAAATGTGTCTGGAAACCAACAATATTGTACATACTTGCAGCTACATTATCTTGGCGTAACTGAACTACGGCAACTGGATGTGAATCCTTGTCTTTTTCCAATCCCACCGGCTTTAATGGCCCAAACAACATAGTCTTCTTTCCACGACGTGCCATTTCCTCAATGGGCATACAACCTTCAAAATATGTTTCTTTTTCAAAATCGTGCAAATTCACACATTCTGCATGAATCAATGCATCATAGAATACTTCAAATTCATCCGCATTCATCGGACAGTTGATATAACTTGCTTCACCTTTGTCATAGCGAGACTTATAGTAGGCTTTACTAAAATCAATCGAATCCTTTTCAATAATAGGTGCTGCTGCATCATAGAAATGGAAAGTATCTTCAGAAGTGAAATCATGTATAGCCTTCGCTAGAGAATCACTTGTCAAAGGTCCTGTTGCGATAATGCATGGTCCTTCTGGTAAAACTGTCATTTCTTCATTAACAACTTCGACCAATGGATGATTTTTGATTGTATCAGTAATATATTGTGAAAAAGTCTCACGATCAACTGCCAACGCACTTCCAGCTGGTACAGCATGCATATCTGCTGATTTCATAATCAATGAATCCATTTGGCGTAATTCCTCTTTTAAAATACCAACCGCATTATTCATCGCATTGGATCGAAGTGAATTCGAACACACAAGTTCCGCAAATCGATCTGTATGAAAGGCTGGACTTTCCTTTTTAGGACGCATTTCAATCAATCGAACCGGAATATTTCTTTTTACGAGCTGCCATGTTGCCTCACACCCGGCAAGTCCTGCTCCTACAACCGTAACTTGTTCCATTATTTATCTTCCTCTGTTTTCTTAGGTTCTTTTTTTATATAGTGGCATTTTGGATAATTTGAACAACCAATGAAAGTTGTCCCAAAACGTGATTTTCTTCTGACAAGCTCATGTCCACACTCCGGACAAATTTCACCTGTTGGCTCAGGTTTCGCCTTCTTTTTCAAAGATTCGATAGTTTTGCATTCCGGATAATTTGAACATGCCCAGAACTGGCCATAACGCCCTCTTTTAATCACCATCTTAGCTCCGCAGTTCGGACAGATTTTTTCTTCTTTTGCCTCTTCTGGAAGTTCTTCTTCATCATTTTCAGTGTAGCGACATGTTGGAAAGTTAATACAAGAAATAAACTTACCAAAACGACCATTACGATAAACAAGCTCTCCACCACATTCAGGGCAAATACGTCCTACACGTTCTAATTCCTTCTTTGGCATTTTTTCATAGGCATCTTCTACAAGTGGAGCAAATTTATCATAGAATTTGTGCATGTAAGATACAGAGTCCTCGTTCCCTTCGGCAATTTCATCCAAAGTTTTTTCCATATCTGCCGTATATTCTACGTTAATGATACTTGAGAAATACTGTTGTAGTTTTTCATTTGTCAAAATTCCCTGCTCACTAGGAATAAATACCTTCGTCTTTGAAGTTTCACTTGTCTTTTCTAATGAGGCATAGCCACGTTTTTGTAAAGTATCAATAATTGTCGCATATGTACTTGGACGACCAATTGACTTTTCTTCAAGATCTTTAATCAGGCGTGCTTCTGTATAACGTGCTGGTGGTTCTGTAAAGTGCTGCTTTGAAGTTGGAGTTACATTTTTTAAAACTTCATTTTCTTCCATCTTAGGAAGTAAAGCATCGCTTTGTTTTTCATATTTAGAATATACTTTGTAGTAACCATCAAAAGTCATAGTTTGTCCGCTTGCACTAAATTCTAAATCGTTGTTTGTGATTTTAACACTGGTCACATCATATACAGCATCTTTCATTAAGGATGCCAAAGTACGCGCATAAATCAGTGAATATAAACGATATTGATCATTCGTTAAATGGTCTTTGATGGATTCTGGTGTACGATTAATGTTTGTTGGTCGAATGGCTTCATGTGCGTCCTGCGTATTTTTACCATTCTTTTGATGTACATGTCCAACATATTCTTTACCATATGTATTTGTGATGAATTCCTTGGCATCTGAAACGAAAATATCAGATAAACGTGTTGAGTCCGAACGCATATACGTGATCAAACCTTCCATATTTCCGCCTAGATCAATACCTTCATACATTTTTTGAGCTACACTCATTGTTTTCTTTGCGCCAAATCCTAATTTTGTACTGGCTTCCTGCTGCATAGTCGATGTTGTGAATGGAAGTTTAGGTTGTTTCTTTTTCTGCTTTTTAGAAATCGATGAAACAATATATTCTCCATTACATCTTTCTAACAATGCTTTAGCTTCTTCTTCATTTTTGATTTTAGGCTTTTTACCTTCAACCTTCACTAAATCTGCTTCAAATGCTTTATTCTGCTTTTTACATTGTGCATGAATCGTCCAATACTCTTCTTGTTTAAACGCCTTGATTTCATTTTCACGATCAACAATCAATTTCAACGCCACAGATTGCACACGTCCTGCAGATTTAGACTGGATTTTATTCTGCAGCAATTTACTGAGTTTAAACCCAATAATTCGATCTAACATACGACGTGTTTCTTGTGATTTCACAAGGTCCATATCAATTTTTCTTGGTTCTTTCATAGCTTCAAGAATTGCAGGTTTCGTGATTTCATGGAAAACAATACGATTATTGTCTTCTGTATTTAAATCTAATACACGTGCTAAATGCCATGCGATTGCTTCCCCTTCACGGTCCGGGTCACTGGCAAGATAGATATCTTGTGCTTTAGAAGCGTACTCTTTTAATTCTTTCACTATTTCTTTTTTCTCTTTGCTAATTTTATATTTAGGTTCGAAATCATGATCTACATCAATTCCTAAACCTTCTTTTCCGCTTGTCGCCAAATCACATACATGGCCTTTGCTGGAAACAACTCTGTATTCTTTTCCTAAATATTTTTCAATCGTCTTCGATTTGGAAGGCGACTCCACAATAACTAAATGTTTTTTCATTTGTTCCCCCATATTCACGCTATATAAAACATTAAAAATTTCAATTTGTCAATCCTCAGATATCATCAATGTCTTTTATATCCACCAAAATATTGGCTCCATTACTAATCAAGTAGTTACATCCTTGATACTTTTTATCTTGAAAAGCTGTAGGCACACAATAAATAGGAACACTCAATTCGAGACATTCATTCACAGTAATCATTGTTCCACTTTTATAGGTTGCCTCAATCACAACTAAGTTGCTGCTTAAAGCGGCAATCAAGCGATTTCGCCATGGAAAGTGATAAGCCAAAGGCTTCACATGCATAGGATATTCACTAATGATCAATCCGCTTTTTTTTATCCTTTCAAATAAAAATGCGTTTTCCTTTGGATAAATCACATTAATTCCACAACCAAGCACACCAATTGTTTTTGATGCATTCAAATGGGCCCTGGCATCAATACCTTTGGCAAGCCCAGATACAATGACATACTTGGATTGGAGCCTTTGTACAATTGTATCCGTATTTTGCAGTGCCTGCGCTGAACAGTTTCTAGCTCCTACTATACCTACACCTTTTTCTTTCAACAAACAAACATTACCCTGATAAAAAATAATCCATGGCGGATATCTTAAATGTTTAAAGGCTTCAGGATACATCTCATCAACGATTGTAAGATAAGGATATGGATATGCAATGATGGAATAGTTTTCGTGTGCCTTTATCGCATTGCCAATTTTCTTCCAATCTCCATCATATTGGATGGCATACCATAAAATAGCTTCTCTTTTTATTCTCATATACTCATATACGAAAAAAAAGAGACTTTTAACTAAAAAAATTAAAATTCTCTCTATATTATATATATGTCTCTAGCTACTCTTATATTCTCACATTTATATTTGATTTTCTACAAATTCTCCATTTATTTTATTTTTTAGAAAAATTTATGCCGAAAACTATGCCAATAAAAAAGAAAAAATATGCCACTACTTCCACTACTTTAAATAATAAAAAAACGCAGAAACTGTGCTTATATTTAATGCTTGGAGTCCTTACAATATTATAATAAGGAAAAATAATTAATTTATTGCTTGCATATATGCTAGCATTTTGCTACGACCATACTTTTTGAGCATAAAAAAAGAACCTACGCACGAATGCATAGGCTCAATTTTTTACTTAAATAACTTCAAAATCTTTTCGACAATACTTAGTAGCATTTCAATCAATTTATTGATTCCAGATACATTAATTTCGTCTTTTTTTGCAGATTCTGAACTGTTTTCATCCTTTTTAGGATCATCGTGCTTTGGATCAGACTTGTAGAAGTCGATATCGTTGAAGATAACATTTTTGTCAATTGGATTCGCACTGTACTGGTGCATTACTCCAACACTTGACTGATCAGATTGGATTTCTCCGTTATTCGTACCCCAGTTTGCGATCCAAATAGGATAAGTCGTTTCTACGAATGTGCCTAGCCATGATGTACTAGTGTATACACCAGTGTAGTAGCCTTGAGCACTCACATAGTCACAGAACACCTTGCATGAGAAAGAACATCTTTCTTTTGCTAAGACACCAGCTTTCTTTTTATAAGCATCGGCATCTTCCATATCAAACCAGATACCCATCTGGATGTTTCTACCTTTGACAAGGTTGCAGATATATTCCGCTTCTGCTCTAGCTTGATCGTCATCCAACGCATAATCATAACAATACACGCCATACGGAATCTTCAACTGCTCACACTTATCTGCAAAGTATTCAAATTTCTTATCCGTATGCTCTCCGTAAGAAGCACGTATGATCACAAAATCATATTGCGATAAGTCAATGTCTGAACTGTTATGTTCTGAGATATCGATTCCGTATCCTTTAACATTCTTTTTCAAATCCGTTGCAGATGTAGATGGTTTGGAAGTTTCGGATGTAGAAGGTTTCGATTCTTCCTTCTTTTCTTCTGGTGCAGTAAACTTTGCCCACATCTGAGACCTGTCTTCTGTCGCAGATACCGCCACAAAGACTTTTCTATCTCCTTCTTTGCCGACAACGTATCTATGGCCATTTGTGACACACTTCCAGTAGTAGCGAATCTCGTCTCCTGAATTACATTGGCCAAAGATTTCACCACTTGGATTGTCGTAGTGTTTATGCACACCATCAACAATGAATGTGGCCACTCCGTCCTCTTGCGTCAATTCAATGTCTTTCGTCTCTGGTGCACTGATTGTAGCCCATTGATCTACACCATAGGACTCACTGCCACTGACTGCTGCGAAGCATCTGACACCATTTGTATGAAGCCATGAGATCCATCTATGGCCAAGACCAACCCACTTTTCAGTGTAAACTTGCTTTTCACCTTTGACAAAAGAACCATATGGCGGTCCGGTTGGTGAGTCTCGATGGATAACGATATCGGTATCGTTGTTGAAAGTGGCCATTCCATTTTCTTTGATCAACTGTGTGGCTAGGTATGCAGAAGCATTTGTGTAGAATTTAGGCCTCAAGTATCCCCACACTGCACCTTGATAGTTCAGTGGCCACAACAACGCTTGTGGTTTGCCTAAAACATTCTGAGAGAGCGCTCTGCCCTCCCAGTATATAAAGATGTGGCCATACCTTGCATCTCCACCTACAGACACTCCTACATCACCATTCTGAGGTGGTCCACTAACAACATCAAAATAATTCAAAACACCATTACCAGCTCGATTAAACCACCAGTCTTTGGCATGGCCGCGTGCCACACAAGGTTTGCTAGCCCATGCCATCAGTCCCTGGATCAGTGACACACACTGACCACCATATGGTTCGTCAACTTGAACATAGTTGATATTCATAATCTGGCCCCTATTATTAAAGACCTTACCATTTGCATAATTTTGGAATTCTTGCGAAGTACCCATGCTCGCACCTCCTAATTTTTATCTAACAAAAACTCTTGGATCTCATCACGAATCTCGGCTAACTTGTCCTGGCCACTATCGGCTAACTGGTTATTGATGATTGCCAGTTCAGCTTTTAATGTCAGATTACCACGCATTTTGTCCGCCTCAAGTCTTTGATCATGCTCGGATAACATCTGCGAGTGTTTGCTTAATTCGGCTTTGATGCCTTCCTGGGCAATCAACAATGTTTCGATAGACTTGATTCGTTCATTATCGCGTTTCAACCATTCTTCGTGTCTTCTGACTGTTTCTTTGAGATCATCATTTGGCTTTTTAAAATCCTTGTAGACCTTCCAAGCACCACCGATTGTGATAACTGCTCCACATACCAATAAGAACTGGCGGACTGCAATTAAAAATTCATCCATTGCAGACCACCAACTTAATTTTCTTTCGTTGTATCTACTTCAGGAAGTCCGGCCAACGATGTCAAAAGTGACAAGATTCCGGCCAAGGCAGTGCTTGATACTACAACTTTAATATCCACTTGTTCCATCATTTGTGATGTTCCAATCATCGCAATCGCAGTTTGACACATTGTTTTTAAGCAGCGTGTGCATGCTGCACTCCACCATTTAACGTTTTTCAATTGTTCCATATTCTATCTCTCCTTACTAACTCCATAATTGTCAACAATGTGCCAGTCATCACATGCACAATTGCTGATTGTATATACAATATCGTCTGAATCCGTTAATTTTAAATCAACACCATCTTTTGTATGCATCATGATGATTCCATCGACGATATGCCAATATCCAGTCCAATGACTACGAGCAACCTTGTGGCCACGAGTCATTGAAATAAATGCAGATGCAAAATTCATATACAATTCCTCCTATTTGTACACTTTGCCAGTGATTTCTTTATATTCATCTGGTGTGATCAAACCTTTTTTGACTGCATTCTTTACTGCAGTAAGTGGCCACACTTTGGCTCTGTAGTACATCTTAATTTTTTCGAATAATTCTGAATGTTCCATTTTCTAGTCCTCCAAAATTGTATCTGTCATCATGGCAGTGTATAACACTTGTGCCTGGATTTTTTCTGCAGCACTAAGTGTTGGCACTGGCTCATAATCTAAGTAGTTTTCCGGATTTGATTTCAAATCGTTTAAATCAATATTTGAAGCCAACTCGCAGAATTCATTGTAATCGTATTCGTAGTAGTGTTCAGAAGGACACATTTCTGTAGCTTCTGTATCTCCTTCTGTCTCATTCAAATAAACATAAACATAAACTTTATCCTCAAACGTAAACGTCTGCACATTTGGCATTTTCTTGTAGAATTTTTGTCTTATCATATTTAGACAGAACCTTTCTAGCCTTTTTAAACAAGGCAAATAGATTATTACTTTTTAGATACTGTTGAGAATCAGAATGTTCTAATAAACCTTTATAAGATAATAATGTCTTCGCGTTTGTCACACTATTTGGATTTCTTCTGAACTTAGTGACTGCTCTTCTGATGTGTCGGAAAGTTTTTCTTCGAATAGTTATGTGATCACGATATATTTTAAATCCCATCATATCTACAAAATCATCATCATCGATTTTGAAACATCTCCAGGAATCTTTAAGATCCAATCCTTTAGTGCGCATTTCTTTTTCTAGTATTTCTGCTGCACGCATCATATCTTTAGAATTAGATCCTGCGATAAATAAATCATCCATATAGAATAATGTTTTATAAATAAGATTAACTCTTTGAATTGTTCCATTTCTTTTATGTCTGACTCTGTATGATCTTTCCTGGATCTTGTGATATACATCCATCAAAAACAGATTACCAAGGTACTGTGATAGATATGATCCAATACTTAGACCTTTTTTGAATGTCCTGATCAGAGTCTTTATAAGCCACATAAGATGCTCATTCTTGACTCTTTTTTCTAGCCACGCAATGATTTTATCCTGCGGAATCGATTCGTAATACTTACGGATATCAAACTTACAAACATAGTTGATTCTGTATTTTCCGTTGTGCTTTTCACTTAGCCATCTATGTATGGCCAAAGCTCCATAAATTTGTCCTCTATCAGGAAGAGAAGCACACTGGTACTTTCCAAGTCCTGCAATCAGTTCAGACAATCCAGCAACTGCGATATAATCATATATCTGCTGTTTTATATCCTGGATACCGATAACTCTTGCTTTTTGAGATCCAACATCATATATCGTTCGATACCATATAGGCACTAGAGCCAACTGCCTGCATGACAATTCTTTCTGCAATACAAGTGCAACATTATCTATATCGCCATACGTATCGAATAGTCTGACAATATCTGTTCTTGTTTTCTTTTTCTTTTTAAGGCATCTATGTATACAGTCTTTTATTAAATCTAAATCAGTAATATCTACATTTTTGCATTTTCTTTTCATGAACTTTAAATCCTTTTTTCGATTGTTTGTGTATAGGTTTTCGACGAAATGTCTACTAGTCTACGTTCGTCACAAAATTTTGCATCACAACATGACGTTGTCGATGCGAGCATCTAAATGATGGCTTACTCCAGTTTCCTGGGCTCGCGAAACATGGTTAATGTATTTAATTTTTAAACAATCCTGCGACAAGTAGTCCCACCTGGCATTGCCAAGGGAGTTCCTGCAATTCAAGTAACAAAGACCGGCATTCGAGCCATTCCTGAGGTTACCGCCCTACCATGAATCCTCTAAATTTAATATTTAATTATTAGCTAACAATGCAAGGGGGATGCCCCCTTGCAACCCCCGATTGAACAATCAATCGAGCGACAAGTAGTCCCACCCGGCAGCGCCAAGGGAGAGCCAGCAATGCAAGAAACAAAGACCGGCATACGAGCCATTCCCGAGGCCACCGCCCATAAGATATTCTCGTGTTCCGCTTGTTGATGTTCCTCCGGCATAGAGCATATCCCCTACACCCTGGCTAGATCCTGAACCGAATGCAGATGGGAACCACGCACCATCCACGATAGAGATATCTCCAATCCACGAATCTGAACCATCTGACTTGGCCGGAATCGTTCCTATCTTTGTATAAGTATTCTTGATTGTCGCTTCAGATGACGAGTGTGCAACCCCTCTAGGTGCACGATATACATCTTTCGTATAATCCGCATTGAAGATCATGACTGTATCACCTGGAATCGTCCATCCACCTACGTTGAATTCTAATCCTTGAATTCTATATGGATGTTTTCCATCTGTGTTCGATGTTGGAGATCCATCGTGATGACCGATGACTACATCTGTACATCCGCTATCGTAGTGCCATGAAGACATGTAGATGTATTGTGTAGCACTTCCTCCAGTCACCGGAGTTGTATCAAAAGGCTCGCAATCTAGATAAACTGCACAGTTATCTTCATCTAGGTCATCGATTCTTAGAATCTTGGCCGCATATGCGTATTTATGCATCGTTGAATTTCCTCTATCTAAATCGACAGAGCCATCACCTTTATCTCGACCATATCCGACTATTACACTAGATCCAACTTGCCATGATGCTTTTTCACTCTTTGGAATTGGGAAATACGTAGCTTTTGTCGAACGTTCCACACTGGATTTTGTCTGCATAGAATAGTTTGTATTTCCTGAGAAGATTGTCTGCGAGTTCTTGGATGCATACTTAATCATCAACATGATGATCCCGAATGTTTGTCTATCGATTCCAGCACCCCAGAAGCCTGCACCTTTTTTCTGGTAATTCACAATGATGTTATCGTGACTTTGATTCACCACAACTTTTCCTGGTTGAGATCTCAACTTTCCATCACTAGCAGTAACACTGTGATATCTGGAATAGATAAAATAAGGCATTACTGTACCATCTGCGCGAACCGCAGCAAACCAAGGTTTTAATCCTAAAGCATGATTAGGTGAATCAGAGATCAACCATTCTGTATAATTTTCTGTTTCGATTTGTTTGTAATAGAAAGTCATCTGCAGAGCACCACAGTCAACTGCACCTGTCTCTTGATAGTTTCCATCGCCAATCATTGCGACTGGATATGCAAAGCCATCATCATATCGTTTATAGTTACACTCATACCACTTGAACAATGGAATGTTCTTATAGTCATCTGTACCTTCAACTGTATCTGTACTAGGCTGGCAGACTAATCCAACATTATCTCTTGTCTTTTCACATGAACTCGTTGGATTTGACGCAAACTTCCACACTTTTGTTCCATAGATTTTTCTGGTTCTTTGCGGAATGAACATTGAATTAAAATAGTCGGCACTGTATTTCTCATAGCCTGGTACCATTTTCTCAAGCGCATTCGCAACTCTTGTCAATTGCTCATCTGTGGCCAGAAACTTTTCTACATATGTTTCTGCAGATGCTGATAAAGCTACTTCACTCGAATTCTCTGACATACTTTTCCTCCTTTAACACTCAAACCTAAAGTGTCAATCAAATTATTGATTGTAACCACTGCGGCTGATTTTGTGTTTTCAATATCATCAATCGCATTTGTGTGTTTGGTTGCGATTGAGCTCAAAGCACTGTCTGAATTTTTTTGGATCTCAGACAGTGTGCTTGTCTTTGTCGAATTGATTTGTTGAACCGCATCATCCGACACTTGCTTGGCGTACGCTAATAGCTGCATGACTTCGTCTTTTGACTCTGTGGCCACTGATCCAGTCACGTGCAATAAGCCTTCGGCCACATTGCCGATAGCTTTCAATGTATGCCATTCACGTTTAACTGTGCTACCATCTAGCATTTCTGCACACACCCAGAATTCAACGTTTCCTTTTTCTTTTAAGGCATTCGCGTCAACTTCCCAGGCAAAGCTGCAGATTCCATTCGTGATAAATTTATTTGTGACTAAGTAGGATCCAAACTCTCCAGCAGCATTCTTATAGATGATTCGAACTTGAGCGTTCGTCATATCGAATAATTCTGTTGGCCATGGATCCATTTGAAAATGTACTAGGCATGCATTCTTATCGTATTGCACACCTAATAGGTCACATCCTTCTGGAATTGCGATTTGCCTTGTCACACTGTCAATAACACAGACATTGCTAAATGATTCAGATTCGCTATACACTGTGATTCCCATATGTATAAACCTCCATTCTACTATCCATAGTTCACACCTTTTTTGACACTGCCATTGATGTTCCTATAGACCTTTTTAACTTTCTTTATAGTTCCATTGTGGTTGTAATAAACACGAGCAACCTTGACTCGGCCGCCCTGGTTGAACGCAATCTTCAACTGGTCTGCTGGAGTTGTAAACGATGCATATACACCACCTGTATATTGAACAGTTCCATTACGATCCACAACTTTAGTCGTTATCTTATAAGATGATTCTGGATTCAATCCAGTTACCTTGATAGATCCATTTCCATTGTCCGGACTGACATTCCATGTCTTTCCAGTAATCGCACACCACAGATACACTCGCCAGTAGTTTCGCACGTTTGATAGTTTGTAATCGATTGCCGCATCGAATGGATTGATGTTCCTTGGATTGCCGCACTCGTACACGCTTGGACCCCCTACACTCTGTGATTCACCAAGAACCCCTGATGCAGAAAAGTTACCAAACGATGTACTGCATCCAGGTGTATGATAAACGCTTGGCCCATTTCCAAACGGAAGATCTAAAACACCTGCCGCAAGAACTCCAGTCTGCGTTGCTCCTGATAAATTTATATTGAATGTATGCTTGTTTGTGTGAAACATAAAAACAGCCCCATTCCACTGGAGGCTGTTCTGCCAATAATCTTCTTTGATAAACATTGAGTAGTGCCAACGCATTTTGATGTTCGGCCAACTTCCAACTAGCTCTGTCCAATAATCCACCATCATGTGGATTCCACTTGTATTGGATCCACAATCTTTTCTAGTCATACTTAAACACCTATCCTTCTAACTGAAAGTAGAAGTATCCACTAGGACAAGTGCTCGTGTTTGGTGTCGATGTGCCGACTTTCCACTTAAACTTTTCACACTCTGAAATTCGACTTGAAAGGCTAGCATTCGCTTTTTCCAAGTTTGGAACCTTATCTTCAATACTCTTAACACGTTTGCTCACATCTGTGATATCTTTCGTATTGTCATTGATTGATTTTCCATGCGTAGTGATGTTGCCTTCATTTGTGGTCACTCGTTCAGTCACACCATCAATCAAACCTTTATTCGCTTTGATTTGATTCAATAAGTTTCCTACAGTGTTTCCATCTAAAGCTTTTTCTAGCTCTGCCAGTAATGCATTGTATTGATCATACATTGGCTGTGTTGGAAGCTTGTTTGTTCCGTCTGTTACAAGACCGCATAATGTTTCATTTAAACGTGTGTCGATGATGTGTGCAGATGTAATCGCGGATGCATTACCTGACACCTGGATGATTGCTAAAATAATTTCATAAATATTTTCATTGCGTATTGGCGCTGTCGGCCTGTTTCCATCTCCTCTTACATACGTTAGAACACAATTGTTTGTAGCTTTTGTGTATCTGCATGAAATGTAATCGTAGCGTGTAGTAGACGATGCGATATCAATTGATAAAGTAACATCGGAAGTGTTTCCATATGTAAATCCACCAATCGCACTTTTAGCACTAAATAAAAATGCATAACCAGGTGAAACTTTAATGTTCATCCCTCCGGATGCGGACACTTTCAAATCATCCCCGGTCGCATTAAAGATTCCTGAGGTTCTACCAACATGATATAGACGAACATCTTCAGATAGATATTTTGTGTTGTCTAAAGGATATGCTTTTTGTGCCATATTTAACCTCCTATTCTATTTGTAGAATTAAATTGATTTTGGTGTCTTCGTTTCCTTCCTCCACAAAATCTATACCTGCAATGCGTGCATAAACTTGTAGACCGTATTTAATACTAATAACCGGAACAATATCACCAAGATCATAATCTCTTCCTAAGATAATTAATTTATCTTCAGGATTTAAAGTAAAAGAGAAGACAAACGCGCCTTCCCTAGTTTCAAGTAATTTTTCTTCTCCGCGAATACGGAGTAATTCATTGTATTCACTATCTGAATATGTTTGCTCATTTCCGCTTGAATCTTTGTATGTTCGTTGCAAGTCTCTTGCGTCCACATACATTTCCATTAATGGCTCATCAGCTTCATGCATATCCACAGTAACCATTCTACGTTTCCCATCATCATCGTCACCTAGAACATACGCAAAATTCTTATATTTGGATAACTCTACTTCATATCTTTGTGCTAAAACATTTCCTAGATCATCCGAAAATTTTGCTTCATCTCTTCTTGATCCAGAATATATTTCAAAATAATTCAATACACTATTCTTGACAATCTCTCGATAGCCATATCCAACTAAAGCGCAATACTTTTGAACTGTTTTTCTTAGACTTAACCAAGTTGTTTCGGAATCTGGTATTTTAGCTGTTAACCCTTTTGAATCTGCAACATTAATATCTAATCCACGTTTATTATCAGATACACATTTTAATAACGATGATTCAACGTTTCTAACAGTCAATGTGTTTACATTAACTCGATCATCTAAATTATCCATATATCCACTGATAATTAATACTGTTTCATCATCTTCCTTCGGTATAACAGATTTAATAAACATGATTTCATTACGTTCCTGACAGACGATGCGATTGAATTCAACTAGATATTTTAAATTATCTGTTGTGGCCTTCGCATATATTACTGCTTTTCCTTCTTCACAATAACGTGGTTTCCATTGGATGCTTGTCACGTTTTGAAGCAGTGCTTGCTTCTTCCCTTCACGATCATAGATAAAATAATTCATTAGACACCAGCTCTCACTGTTTCAAACGATAATTCTACAATTAAGTTTTGTTCGTTTGTATCAGCACTATATCTTAATACATTCTCACCCACTGCCAATTGGAAGAAAATGCTATCGAAATCCATCATCCAAAATACATTTATCACTTCTTCTCCACGAACCAAGTGACAATATTTTTGGTTTGTATAAGTGCTTATTTCCAAGATATCTCCATTTTGCATCGTAAGATCATGATTCTTTCCAAATGATAAATGGTCCTGTGTAACAACATTCACAATTTTTGGGTTCTTGATCTCCGCTTCAGCTTTCATTTGTAAAATAAACCCAGTTGGAAGATCTCCTTTGTTCGAGAACGTTAATAACGGCTGCCATGTTCTTGTTGATATAGTAAATGGTTCAGTGCTTGAGTAACTTTGCGGAAACATAAAATTAGATTCAAGTTTATTAAAACTTATTAATTGTGCTTCTTTTTCTTTTGGATAAGGATATGGTGCGTGCAACATAAATTGAAAGTCTTGCCAGTTCCTATCCCAACTAATGTATGGAGTTTCCTTTGGCTCGACATCCCAATATACATCAATTCCTTCTTCTTCATCAATATAACGAAATGTAGCTGCAACCCCTGGAAGAATTACAGCTAACATTTTCTTACGAACGTTTGGATTGTTTTTGAATTTACCAGTAATCGTGAAATCTTTAGGTTCTACAACCTTACCAGTAATTGATGATCCAATTTGATTAGAAACCGTTGATTCGGAAAGTGTAATGCTATTTTTAGATAATCCCATATCATCTGTAATATGGATTCCTGTAGCTTTTGAAAATTCAATGCTGTCACCATTTGCATTTGTATAGATTACCTTTCTCATGCCCACACGCTCCTTTTCAACATTGCTTGTGTTCTAATTTCCATTTCGTAAGGACTAAGCTCCTTTGTAGAATTAATTGTTTGATAGAAGTTTGTAACCGGTCCTTGTGGAATACCTGTAGTATTTTTGTTTGGATCCGCTTTAAATTTAGCTACATTTCTTATGTCTCCTAAATTAAATGACGTTCTTGCACTTTGCATTGCTCTTTTGCCTAAATTACGCATAGCGATAATAAGACTATCATCTTCTTCAACACCTGCGGCTGCACCCTGTGGAATAAATTGGCCAATTTCTTTTTTTGCTTTTCTAGAAGGTGACTTAATACCTAAGAAAGACTTTACAGAATTAAAAGCACTCTTCGCAATATTCATCAAAGCACTTCCAATCGCTCCTCCGGCTGCTCTAATTCCGCCTACAATACCACTAATGATATTGGATCCAATAGAAAACCAATCATAAGAGAAGAATGCGCCAGCAGCCTGAGCTAGTATTCCAGGAATCACCCCAAGCAATTGTGGCACCGCCTGCAATAAGCCTGTACCAACCATAATCAAGATTTGCACACCTTTGCCTAAGAAATCAGGTAAGTGTGATGCGATCAAATTGACTAAGTTCACTAATATACCTAGTAATGTACTAAGAATACTTGGTAGACTCTGTAAAATACCAGTAGCGATATTTTTAATAACTTCAATACCTTTTGCCAGGAATTCCGGCATTTTAGAAAGCAATGTATTTAACATCGAAATAGCAGTATTCGAAATACTTTCCACTACTGTCGGAAGACAAGATACAATTCCTTGAACTAAATATAAGATCAATTCTAATCCTGTTTCCATGAAACTAGGAAGATTTTCTAGCAAACAAGTAAGCATAGTTGTTACCATCGTTTGTATTTCAGACATGATTATTGGAAAATTTGTGACAATTCCAGATACCAATCCATCAATCACGTTCTTTCCTTGTTCCATGAAAGCTGGTAATTGTAATGCGATTGTACTAACCGCTTGAACGATCATACTAGAAACTTGTGTGCCTAATCCAGGAACGCTTGTAGTAAAAAATGTTCCGATCTGAGTTAACATAGATCCTAATCCGGTGATCAATGCTGGAACAGCTTGACTAATGCCTGTAACTACTGCTTGTGGCAGAGCTACAATAATATTTCCAACCATAGGCAATAAGTTGCCGAATATAAATGTTGAAGTTGTTTTAACTAGGTTCGACATTGGAACAGTGATATCCGCTCCAATTGAAAGATTTCCTAAGAAGTCTTTAGCAGCTGCTTTCATTGCTCCAAAAGATCCAGTCAATGTAGTTGAAGCTTCTTTAGCTGTAGTCCCGGTAATACCTAGATTTTCCTGGATTGCATGAATTGCTTCATATACATCGCTTAAATTGTTGATGTCGTATTTAACACCTGTTAATTTCTGTGCATCCTGCAGCAATCGCTCCATTTCAGATTTCGTACCACCATACCCAAGCTTCAAGTTATCAAGCATTGTGTAGTTCTGCTTTGCGAACCCTTGATATGCATTTTGAACGGATTCCATATCTGAACCCATTTTGTTTACGTTGTCTGACATATCAATCATAGCCATGTTGGCCACATCTGCTGCCTTCGCAGTGTTCCCACCCAAACTTGAGATCAATGACGCAGAGAATGATGTGACATTATTCATGTACTCATTCGCAGATACTCCAGCAGTTTTAAATGCCTGACTCGCATACTTTTTAACTGTATCTGCATTATCTTTAAAGAGTGTTTCGACACCTCCAAGCGATTGTTGAAGAGCTCCACCTTGAGTAAGTGATGCCCCTAAAAACGCTCCAATACCTCCAGCAGTAATCACACCTTTTAAATTCGACACTAAAGCAGAACCAATTGTAGATCCGGATGATTCTCCGGCCGTCTGTGATTCCCCTTTTAGTACATCAGTGATTTTTCCTTTAATACCTTTGGCAGATGGTACAATCTGCACATAGGCAGTACCTGCATTAGCCGGCATATTAATCACCTACCAATTCTTTTTTTAATCTTTCAAATTCTTCGATAGATCCGAAAGATTCAATATCTGATTCATTATCATTTGTTTTTCCCATTAATGCATCCACCATCATGGCAGGACGATTATTGCCTTCTTGCCCGTCTTTTGATTGGAACCATACCAATAAACTCAGACGATCCATAATAGATGCCAACAGAAAATCACGTAATGATAACTTCTCATCCATCATTTTTAATTTGATTCGAGAATCATCCCTCAAGCCAACCGATAAAGTCGCTACTAATCTTGCTGGTAGCGACTTATAGTTATATATCTGATACGTTTCTGCAAGATCACAGATTAGCGCATCTTCATCTCTCGAAATCATGTTGGCCAGGGCTATTAGTTTTTTGTTTCTTTTTTTGCGGCCAGGATCTCTACAATCATTTCTGATACAGTTTGTGCAGAAACAATACCGTCCTCTGTTCGAACAAAATCATACATTTTTTTCTTTTGTTCAGGTCCTAACAATAAAGTTAACACCTTAGACACTGCCAATAGGTTCCCATCATCAATATCAGCCAAAGCATCAATAAGCTCCATGTTATCCGCTCTTTCGTCCGTAATCTCGAACGCGAAACCGTTTTTAGTAACCCCACTAATCATTTCTATGCACCTTTCTTTTTAATATATTCGTAATGTGTAAATCCTTTAGAGTCAGGTAAAGCTGCAATTTTAATTTCATATCCGATTGGCTCAGAATCTTTATATGTAATTTCACTAACTTCTACTAGAGATCCTCTCGGAATAACAATACGTTTTAAAACACCATCTTTTAAAATCATATCAATAACATACGATTTATCTTCAAGTTCACTCGTTCCAGCTTTTACTGTAATCCCAGCTTCTAAGTCACCAGTGACATTTTCGTCACCATAAACAGTTTTTAAAACTGCGACATTTAAACCTTCAATCAGTTTCCATGAAAGATTATCTTTTTTTTCTGTTTGCGCGTTTAAAACGACATCTCCTCCCCAAGCTTTTACCTGCTCAGTGTTTGGAGTGTTCTCATTTTTCACGCCATCTTCAGAAATGTACCCTAAGCTGTTAAAAGCTTCAGATAACTCAGAAACTGCATCTTCAGGTAATGCGGTACCTAATGCACCTACATGTACTGATCCGCCAATCTTAGGCTTTGCAGCAGTAACATTTTCAACACTAGACATGTTTTTTCCTCCTAATATGTAATATCAAAAATACACTGGTAGCGATATTTCTTGGTACTTGGATCAGTGAAATTGTAATCACTGTTTAATTTGACCTTAAATACTTCATCCAGTGTAATTATTTTTCTCATTTTATCTATAACTTCTCTATTTAATAATGCAGCCTCATACATCGAATCCGCATAAGACTGCAACGCAAATGTAGCAGTTTCAATATATTCCTCTTCTGAACTCCCGGTTTTTTCTATACGAACATATGTTTCTGGTGGATCTGGTGGAATTTCCATAAACACATCGACCGACAAAACTTCTTTTAAATAGTTTAGTAATACTATTTCAATCATTTTCCTAATGCCTTCATTAATGTATTATGCTTCAAATTACTGTAATACGCGTGTGGTGTATACGCCTTAACTTTTGCTCTTACACGTTTAGCACCTACTTTTGTCTCCAATTCATACCCTTCGCCACATGCCTCTAAAACAGACCTAGCTTTTTCTTCACAAATCTGTTTAAGTTCATCGGATTTCAGTAATTGGCCAATGCCTTCATAATTCAATTTAAACTCAAAATCATTCATATCTTTCCACCATGACTTTCTTATTCCAACGCAAAGGAATCATTTCTTCGATGCCTTCCAATGGAATACCAAAAGATTTCCATTTCTTACCAAAGAAAGAAATAGTTGCATCTGACCAGTTGTGATTGTCACCTTTTGGAATGGCCAATGTGTAAACTGCCTTTTTCCCATATAGATTGGTTGAATCTAGAATCTCCTGAGATGTTGAAGGACATATTAATACATCTTTTACCATTACTGGCTTATCTGCATATACTGGTGCATTAAATGCATCTACTCCTACTTTTGTTTTTTCATATAGAACAACATCAATTCCTTTAATCATTTGTGCCACCACACATATCTATTGTTCGTATTTTCTGCTTATTCTTAATTCCTAATCTTACGAGTTCTGAATTTTTGATAAACAAGCCTCCTCCGGGAACTAAAAATGTGCCAGAAGCAGAATAGCCAAGAGCCGATTCCGAAAATTGAGACATCGGCTCTTTATCTGTAGACGTCATCAAGGTCCTAGCGACAACATCTACAGTTACTGATTTTGCTACCGTTAGTAAATCTGGATCTTGTGAAACCATTTGATCTAAATCTTTACCTCTTTTTTTTGCTTCGATTCTTAGAGAAGAACACACCACGGGAATTAATGCTCTAGCACGTTTTAATTCCTCGTTGGTCATGTTTCTCCAAAGAACACCAACGTCATCTATTGTCGCGTAGTCCATCAATATCTATTCCGCTTCTCCAATTAATGCAAATGCTTCAGGATCCAAGACACAGAATCCTACATATGTTTCTGCACGCAATACGATTTGATTGGTTCTCTGCAAATCGCCTTGTCCGTCTGGATCACCATATTCAATGATCTTCATAGGCACTTGCTCTGCATATCCCCATCTGAATGCATTTGCAAAATCACCAACAACTGCACGAATTTTACTAGTTTTAAACGAAACTGTATTGTTTACACTATTTGCCATGCCTCCGAAGTTTGCTGGTTTATTTCCAAAGCGGAATTCAGGATATAAATATGTTCCAGTTCCTGCAGCTTTAATTTTTCCTAATGCAGATGCGAATGCTGGCGCCATCGCAATCCCAGTGACATCGCAATCTTTATCCTGAATCAACGCAACTGCATCATCTAAATTTTCATCTGCAGTAGCTTCTGCATAAGTCACCTTGTTTGTTACTGCTTTTGCGAAACAGTTTGTACCAATCTTTGCAGATTCAGCTCCGTCTGCAGGATTTACGCCTTGGAAACCCATGATATCAACTGCGCGTGCCATTTTTTTAGCAAATCCATCAACAAATTGTTGTAAATAAGGTAACTGCTTTTCTTCAGACATATTAATAAATTCGTCTGTTAATCTGTGCTGATATACGATTTTGATAGGTGTGATATGTTTCTTTGCAAAAGCTGCATCTCCAGCTGGTTTATTTTCACCTTCACCAACGATAGAAGCTTCTCCATCCATTGAGAAAACCATTACATCAGTGCCTGCAAAAGGAATAGGTTCTTGTTGTGATAATAATGCAAGCGATGAAAAGCCTTTAGCTTTACTATATACATCTGTGACTAAATTTGATGGGAATAGCCCTGTACTTTTTGTGATTGTTGACATTGTTTTTTTCTCCTTTTAATCTTTAAATTGTGATAATAATTCTTTAACAGCTGCATTCTTGTCAGTGCTTCCGCCTGCTGATCCACCATGTAATGGCAATACAACGGTTTTATTTGTTGACACTAATTCAGCTAATGTTTTTGCATCTTCTCTAAGTTCTTCTTCTGTACTACCTTGTAAGCGTGATGCCATTTCTGTTGGTAGTTTAAATTCATTTGCTACCTTTGAACGTAATTGAGAAGCTTTTAACGAAGTATTTTCGTTACGAATTGTTTCAAGCTTTGATTCGTAATCATCCTTCATTGTCTGCAAGTCTTCAGGTGATGTATAACCTTCAAATTTTTTGCTAGCATTTTGCTCATAACCATCTTTAATTTCTTGCAATTTATCAGGGCTTGTCCAACCTTCATATTTTTTGTTCTCACGTGCTAATCTTTCCCTGATTACTTCATCAAATTGTTCTTGTGTTTCAATTGGTCTAAAATCCATGTTTTTTCCTCCTATTTTTCCGTATAGTTACGTAAAAAAGAGAACAATATATGTTCTCCTAGTAGCTTATTCTCTGTGGTTTTTGTTCCTTTTTCTTAGAACACATCCAGTAAGCTAATATTGCAGATTCTAATAAGGCTACTTCAACACCATCTTTAATGGATCTAAATCCAAATCCTCCACTGGATCCAATCGCTCTCTTTTCGCAATTGGTAACAGATTGTGTTAATGCAGGTTGATCATTATGACGGACCGATTTATTTGATATCGCAAGTTCAAACAATTGATTTGAAGCAATAACATCTTTTACAGTTGGCAACACTGGCTTTTTCTTTATACCAGCTTCCTTCATATCGGCTGCCAAAATCTGTTGTCCGTTTGCTCCATCAATCGCAATACCACCTATATCGGCATTGGCCAAAAAATTAATCATCCAAGTATTTCCGTCTTTGATCTTCCTGCAGTCTATAGATTCTACAAAAATGTTTTTGTCAGTGGTCTTACATGCTACAGACAATGCCACATTTTCGCCATCATGGCCATACTTTATTCCTACATACAACTTACCTGTAAACTTAGGTAGAGCGTCAACCTTTAAATTTTTCCACTCGTTTTCAGTTATCGCAGATTTTTGGTTGTACTGTAGCCATAAACCTAAACGTTGAATATTGAAGTCGATATCGTCGTTATCTTCCAATTCTGCTTCAATCGTTCTTTCAGACGTTCTGATTCCTAACGCTGGATTTGTTTCGTACCAGGCATCTACATCTTCAACATCTGTCATAAATTCCACAGACCATTCTGCCCAACCTGTATTTTTACTTTTTCCACTCAATACACGTTTACGCATATCTGTAAATACAGTACCTGCAGATACTGCGGTTGGTGGTGTTCCGCAAAAAATCGTCTGAGGATTCTCAGACGAATAAATAGTATATTTCAACGCGGAACTTTGATCTGTAGTATATTCCTGGGCCTCATCCACAATCAAGGTATCGAATGATTCACCTAGACCTCCAGTGTTGGATCTAGTACGAAAAGCAATATATCCTCCTGTTTCTTCCAAGCGAATTTCTTCAGCACCTTTTTGTTTAATAGACTTGTACTGAACACCTGCATCATCAAGTAATGCACATAGTCTTTCCCACGCGGTATGAGAAGTGTTGACTCTGTGTGCGGTATGCATAATCTTTTCACCATTCTGCAATTTCCACATCTCAACAATCGCAACTACTTCACCTTTACCATTCTGACGAGGTATTTCATATCCAAATCTATTATGGACCCATAGACCATCTTCAGTGATTGATAAAATGTCATAAACTAACATTTTCTGCCAATCCATGGCCTTACGTTTAGATTTTTCATAAAGTTCTATGGCATCCTGGCCATATGTTTTTACATAAGGAATAGTTACGGAAGTAGTAGGAGTCTGTCTGCCTATTCTTTTAGGCACTGCATTCTCCATTCTAATCCTCCTAGCTATCCAAAATAATAATCACACTCAATACACATCACATCCTTGCATAATAAAAGCACCTGTATTTCTACAGATGCTGGATCAAGCTATAATTTAATTGGTAAAATCTGCAAATTGTCTTTCGCAAATTCATACGCTCTTTTAATTGTTTTGTTATCACATAAATAGTCAATTCCTTTAGGCGTTATCATTACATCCTCTATTCCTGATAGAGTAACCCCTTTTTTCCAAGCTATCACTACTTGACATCCATCGATATATCCATCATTAATCAGATTTTTCATAATATATAGCCAATATCTTTCATTGATTTTAAATAAATACCCATCAAAAGTTAACATTTTAGGATCTACTTCAGTGCCTTCTTTTAAGGTTCTATATAAATAAGACAATATCTGATACACAATTACATAATAATCATCTTTAGCCATATTTCCTCCTTGCATAATAAAAGCACCTGTATTTCTACAGATGCTCATTTTATTGCCCTTGTTTCCATGCCCATTCTTTTGTTTTATTAAACGCTTCTAAAATATAATCCGGAACTGGCTTATGTTTTAACATATCATCAATATACGGATCACATATATCGAAATATTTTTTTATTTCAGGAGGATATTCTTTCAAAACCATACATGTCATCCTTTCTTGACTAACGCTTTGTATTCTGCTTCCACTTCGTCAAATCTGCCAAACAAATAATTTTTAGCAGCATATGAACTTATTTCACTCACATTATACTCCGTGATTCCAAGAGTATCAATGTTTTTCTTAGCTTCGTCACATGTGGACTTAATGTATTCAAAATAGTTTTTCTCTGTTATCTCTCCGTGTTTAGTTATAAAATTTTCCGCTTGTTTCATATGCCACATTTCATGATATTCAGTTCTAATACTGTTATGCAAACGCTTATCTGCGATATCTTCAGAATAGAATACTGTATTAGTGATTGCGTCATATTTTCCATATGCAGTAATCCCGTCTTTTTCTCCAAAAATAACAATTTTTGGTTTTCTTTTGATTCCCCACTCGTTCATCGCATCAACGTTGCGAGTTTTGATGTTATGCAGAGCTTTCCTCTTAATATTTACATTATCACTAACGTATATATCATAGTCTTTATAAGAATCCACCTTTTTAACATTTAAAGATACGCTTGAATTATAATCGAATATTTTACTATCTCCTCTTATAACTGGCTTATAGTTTTGCGTGTTTTCTTGTTGCAACAATAAAGATGTTTTAGTTTCACGTTGCCTTTCATTTACATATCTAGTGTATTCAGCGTTTGATTCTTTTCGTGATGAAATTTCACTCCACTTTTTTGTGTGAACATCTTGCACAGTTTTTCCGTTACCTGGATTATAAGTAACAATACACCTACAATCTCTATGCCTATGATAGACTTCATCAGGAACATGATCCGGATATTCATATGTTCCAGCTAGATTCATACACCAATCACAAGCTTTACCAGCTACTTTTCTAGTGATTTTAGGATGCATTCCAACTTTATAATGTGCCTCTGCATTTACTTTTATCGTATCATCAACAACACTTTGATTAAAATTCACTACTGGATCTTTTAAAATCCAGGAAACATCGTCATAAGATTCAGCATCTGCCAATCTTCTAACGATTCCATTAGATCTTGCTTGATTGTATACGGGTTTTTGAACTTTCAATCCAATCTTTGCATCTTCATTTAAAATTTTTTGAACCTTTGTAGAATAATCTGATACTTTTTCGAATCCCTCTTTTAGTTCTGGATCCACAACCTTTTTTGCGATATTGTAGTACATCTTTCCATTTGGTAATGATGCAGAATCAATATTTTCTTCAAAAGATTTTGATAGAAGCTCACCAACTTCAATCGCATATTTCTGCGCATCTTCATAATCCGCTTTTTTATCATCTAGCTTTTTTAATAAATCATTAATAGTTTTAGAATCTTCAACACCGGAAGAAAAAGACTTCTTAATTCCTTTAAGAAGTCCAATTGAAATATCATCCATATTTATTCCTCATCGTCCGGCACTGTTGGAACATCTAATTTACTTGATGCGATACCGGTAAGGTCCTGTAAGTTATCTTTATTAAAATATCCTGGAACCGCTTGATTGATTTTAATAGCTCCGTCTCCAATTAATGACAACGTAGACATATCCGGTTCGAATAATGGTTCATATTTAACACTTGTTTCATAAATTTGATTTCTTTTATATTCAAATTCATCTCTGACAGATGCTGCAAGATATCCAACATTAATCAGACTAGTCGCAAAATTCTTTTGCGCTTTTCTTGCGGCCAATCGCAAGTTTTCATGTGCTGCCTTAATCGCTTCTGCACTCGATGGATTATCTGTCACAAATCCTAGATCATCCAGTGTTAATCCGGTTTCTCCTGCAAACAAAGAAGCAAAAGATTTTAACTGATCGATATGTGGTGACATAGATTGTTGTGCAAACTGACCAACTGTTGGTGTCCCGCCTCCATCTTCACTTCGTGAGATTTGAAGCATGGTCGAGATAGATGCTCTAATTTTATCCATCGGATCTGCATCTGAATCTGTACCTAAAATATATTTTTGTGGATAGGAATAGAATTCTGCAGCTACTTCAGAACGTCTTAATGTTCTTAGTGCTCCTTGTTGAAGATCGATACATGCTCTTGAGATTCTAGAGTGGCCAAACTGCCTTTTTGCATCCGGCTTATGAATCACGGGCACCAACAAACAATATCTTGCTGGATTAGGAACATGTATTTCTCTATGGCCAACATAATCAAACACAACTGTTTCTTCACACGTAAAATAAGCATCTGTTAAAATATTATATTTCTCATCACGTTCCAACACTGCATATCCTTCTGTCATCATATTTGTGATTGGATCAATGATTCCGGTTGCATCATAAGCATCGATTACCTGCAATCTAGGAAATTTATCTTCATCTTGTGATATATAGATAAAACTACATGATGCGATCAACGCTCCTAGTATTGCGCTATCTGTAAGAATGTCTTTGTTATTCATGTTGAAAATATCATTATCGAATTCTTTAAAAGAAATGCGATCCGCTAATGAATCGACTGCCTTAGAACACCACCCAAGCGTTTCTGACACGTACTTAAATTCATTAGGAATCGCAATTTTGAAGTCTTTAATTCCATTCTTCATTTCATAATATCTATATCTCATTCTCACTCGATTTCTTTTGGAAAAAAGTTGTTTTTTCAAAAAATTTATACCTTTGTAATTCATCTTCAAACCTCCATTTTAAAGGCTCTGTGGCCATTCATCGATGTTCATAGAGAAATATGCGTAGTAACAGCCGAACTTCGGAAACGAGCGCCTGCCGCCCATATAGCCCCCCTCTATGTGACTTTTTTATTTTTTAGAACGGTATTCGACCCAATTAATGCTCTGTGGCAACGTTCTATTCGAAACAGTTGCATTACCACTAAAATCTCTTTTTTCGAATAACTTATCTGATTTAATTCGATTGCAACACATGTGTGCAAGCTGCAAGTTATTCAAGTCACTTGGGTGTCCACCTTTGTTGACTGGAACAATGTGGTCAATGACTGCACACATTGGATCAGGCCACTTTAATTTTTTATCAACTGGCTTACCACAAATACCACATACATCTTGCGTTGCTAGTATCTTCTTCTTGTTTCTTTCCAGGATCAGTCTATGAACTCCATATGAATCTAATCGCTTTTGTGCCATAGTTTTCCACCTCCCGGGTATAAGAAAAGCCAGGAAGTTTTCCTCCTGGCCTATTTATGCAAATACATAATAACATACTTGACAGAGTTAGAGTTCTAACTCTTTTACTTTTTTTATACAAATAAGCTTGCAATGGATGCAGCTTCTGGTATTTTTTCAACAAGCTTACGCATAATACTATTGTCTTTTAAGTAATGAATACCTGTAGGAGTAATCCTGATATTGTTTTCTAAAGCAATAATCTCATCTCCACCCCAAGCTTTAATATACTTGAATCCTTTGATCAATCCTTCATCCAACATCATGGCCAATGTTTCATCAAACATTTCCTGGCATATTGGAAACTCCTTAGTCATTGGTGTTAAATAGTCTTCTGGAACATCAATACGCTTATATTTCTTATAAAGATAAACCAACACTTTACAAACAATTACATCATAATCATTGTTAGACATGTCTTTTTTCCTCACTCTTCATAATTAAATCAATCATTTTCTTATATGGATTGGCATATCCATACTTTGTTTTTAATTCATTTTCCTTCACACCACCAATAAAATCATCCGCAAATGAGATCAGATCCAAACTCTCGCAGACTAACTTCAACTTAACATAGTAATGTTCTGCCTTAACTTTTAGGCTCATGAACTCTTCTCTTTCATTCATGTAGTCAATTTCGTCTGACAACAATGAATTTACTAAAGTGTATTTATCTTTATGGTTTTGAATTGCAGGACCAGTATTGGCATTAGGACATGTTGGCATCTGTAGTGTTTCGATCTCATCGTGTATTCTTTTTAGATCCACATCGAAACCAGCAATGATCATTGAATATCTTTTAATACTTTTAATCTCTCTAAGTATGTATTTAGCTTTCTCTCTTGTCATCTTAAACCTCGCGTAAATTGGGCGCAGGAGGTGGAATCGAACCACCAATAAGCGCTAAGGGAACGCTTGAGTTACCATTACTCTATCCTGCCATATAAAAAATCCGGCCGTAGATATGTTGTTGAGTGGAAATATACAAAATCTCTGCTTCGAAAGAAAAAGATTATTTGGCCGGATTTTCATTGGTTTGCAAAAAATAATCTTTCCTTTCTTACTTATTGTAACAAAAGAAGCTGGAAGTTTTGTCAAGACTTTTCCAGCTCCGCTTTTACATAACTTGTGATCTATCCTGTACGAATCCAATTAAATACCCATGGATCACACTGCCATCGATTAATTTGAAATCAATTTCTTTTTTAGATTCATACAACTCCAACAGCTCTTCCAGTGTGTACTTGTCAGAAATAACATGCTTATTTAAACCCTGGCATTTGATAGTAAGTTTATATCTCATCCTTTTTTCCCTCTTTTCTACTGCCTTTTTCACATAATAGTGAACTAAATCGTCTTTTGTCTTATTCGTATATTTAACAATGTCTAATAAATCCTGGCATGCTAATTCAAGTGCTTCTCTTTCCAATTTCACACTGAATAAACATCCATTACATAGTTTATCAGGCATTTCAATCGCTTGGTTTTCCACTATTCAACACCTCTTTTTTTATGCACTATAACCTTATATTATCGTGCACTTACTCAACTCTTTTAAACCTACTTATTTACTTATTCTTTTTAACTTTTCTAAGAAAAAAACTTTTTGATTTTTTTGATACCTCTAAAGCTTAGAAATACAGTTCAAATACTTCTTCATTTCTGATGCTCTTAATGAGATCTTAACCACTTCAACTTCATCCAGTGTAATACCTCTAGAAACACATTCCTTTACATCACATAATATCTGATTTACTAAATTCTCAGTTAATCTTCCAATCTCTCCTGAAATCATATTTCCGGTTTTATCTAAGATCGCAAGCTCATAAGGTTCTTGATCAGTGCTATTTGTGATCCACTTACCATTTCTATTTCTATGAGCTAATACACTCACTGTATAACTACCTAGTTTAAATACCCATTGATTCTGTTCAACCATCGAATCTTTTTCGTGTCTATCTCTTGCTGGATCAAAATATGTATGTAATTCCATAGTCTTAAAGCCTCAATAAAATATGAATCTCATTATCATGTGCTTCAATACCAAACACTTCTAAATCCAATAGTTCTTCAGACAACACCCAGTCGTTCTCTGCTAGTTTGTAAATTTTTGCGATTGGATCAGCATCTGAGTCCCACCGTAAAGTGATATTATTCTCAATATAAACTTTTTTTAAAAGCTCGCCTAAAGGCATTCCTGTAGTTTGTTCCATACTTACTTAGTCTCCTCAAATCCATCATAGTCATCTTCATGTGCTCCCATCACAAACAAGAACAACATACATGACACCATCATTCCAACGAACACACCGCCAACAAACCATAGTGCACTAGGCATTATTAACTGCCTCCTGCCAAGCTGTATAAGCTTTTTGACATTCTTCGTATGAACTATCTAGGATTTCCGCTGCATTCTTCACTTCCACCTTATTAGATCCAGAGTGTGCAAGAGCGACAACAGCGTTCTCATACACTTCTTTCTTTTCCAGATAGTCTTTTTCTAATTCTTTTAAAGTCTTCATTACATCAAGCCTCTTCTTTTTAATTCCGCGATCATCGTTTCTTCACTAATGCATTGATTTTCAACTTTTCTATATGCATCTAAATACCATTCTTTTTTATCACCGTTATACGTTAACTCGTAATACATTGAATCTGGAAGATTCGTACTCAACAAATACTTCCAGTTCTGTAAAGCTTTATTCTTCCACACAATATATACATTTAAATCCGACACATGCTTTTGGTAGTCTTTATCAGACTTATCAAGATGCTCAATTGTGTAGCTTCTGATTGTTTCAAGAGCTATAATGTCTTGAATTTGATTACCTACTAATTTGATAATATTTTCTTTATTCATTTTTACAATTCTCCTTTTCTATTTCCTTGCTCCTATCGCTTTTATAACTGCCTGTTAGCAATAATAGCAATAAGAACCAATAACTGTAATTTGCACACATATAGCAGGTGATTCCAATTATTGCCAAATTGTATAACATACAAGCTATTTCAATCATTTTCTTTCATCTCATAAACATCTTTTGGCACATATTCAACTAAAAATCCACCTTCCAAAGTCATCACTTGTAAAACAACTACGCCTTCCCTATCGTTACCATATTTCCTTGGATTATCCATATCTAACAAATAAGGGTTTTGAGGAGTTTTACAAATAATAGATTTTGGATGTGATTTACACATCAAACCACTTACAGAATGAAATTCTAACTTTTGATTAATATTTGTGTTCAACATTTTACCTCTCCTCATTCTGTGGCATTTCATAAATTTCACATCCTTTTTTCAATGCGTAACTACCACAACCCAAATTTTCAATATTGTAATAAAACGTATCTTCAATGGCATCTTTAATTTCATCTAACACATCCAATGCTTTTTCTTCTGTCGAATAAACACCTAATTCGCAATCATATCCATCAGTTGTTGCACCACATATCAAACAGTAATTGCCGTCATTAATGACACGCATATAATTAATATTTACTAAAGCGTTCCTTCTCTGATTTCTAATCCACATATCTTAATACCTTTTTTAACCTTTCCATGTTGTCTCATTAATCATCAAAAAAACATCCTTATTGATTCCTCTAAGATGTATTCAATCATATTGCCAATTTGAGTAGCAAATTTAACTTTGTATCCTGCATCAAGTGCTTTGCTAAGAGCTTCATAGTTGTCAGGATATGTTCTTACCACAATTTGCATCATTCACTCATCTCCTTCAAAATCTTTTAAAACTTCTTTTAGATGCTCAAAATAATTGCGTAAACGTTCAATTTTATCTTCTAGATTGCATACGATGATTTCCTCAACTTCTTCTTTTGCATCTTCGATTGTTGTAGCATTTAAATATCCACAATCAGCATCGAATTTATCATGAAAATCATAAACATAATCACCACCAAAATTCTTTTCGATTGTTACAATTAGTTCAGGCTCATAATATTCAACGTAATACAATTCATACACATCTTCCGCCTCGTTATATTTCCAATATTTATCATCTGCATTCATTGCATTTGTTCCTTTCTCAAATGTATCTCACATCAACCAATGGTTCTCTTTTGTATTTGTGATTGCAGATATCTAAAATTGTCTGATAACTGCAATATAAATCAGCTGCCGCCTTCCTGGAACTAGGATATGTTTTAACGAGTTTTCCATCTTTAAAATATCCAATCGTTTTAGTTCTGTGTGCAGATGCTCTTGGTGCTACTTTTGCAGCGAATTCTTTCTTTTTAACAATTTTCATATTTTCTAATTTTAATTCTCCATCCACAATAACCACTTCATCATCCTGAAGATCGTATTTAACGAATGCTTTTGCCAAGAGCCTGGATGCATTCATCGGCTTACAACAAATCTTAGTTTCATACACTCCATGACGCTTCCAGGGTTTTGAAATATGGACACTTCCGTTTCTAGAAATCTTCTTAAATGTGCAATCCGATCGAGCATAGTATCTAACTCCTTTTTCTGTTTCATGGATCAACAATTCCTCAACTTCTCCAATCGGATCATTTTCGAGTTTTACCAAACAAAGTCTGTTTTTCATAGCACCATGTTTAGCCATAATACTCGGATAAGCCTCCCACTTAAAAGTGCTTCTAGTCCAATGTAATTTTCTACAAATTTCTTTTTCTGTACCTATAACGATCAGCTTTTCACCTTTGTACACTGCATAAATATCTTCATGCACGATCGTTCCTCCTTATCCAAACGTAACATCGTTTATTGAATTCTTACGTTGTGCAACAGTAGTGGCAGTATAGATCGAAGTTGTGTTTAAAGAACTGTGGCCAAGCTGTGCCTGCAATTCATTCAATGTTCCACCACACTTTAAGAACTGGATCGCAAATAAATGTCTGAAGGAATGCGGATGAATCTTATTCAAATTGATTCCTCGACATTGTCCGGCCAACTTTTTCATCCTTCTTGTGATTGTCGTTCTATGCAGCATCTTTCCATTCTTTCCAGGAAACAATGTTCCTGATTCGATTTTGTTCTTCTTAGCATATCTTCTAAGCTCACGCATCAAATCATTTCGAACAATCACCTTACGAACTTTTCCCTTGTTTGAAATCATCAACACATTATTTTCTAAATTTTCCACAGTGAAATACTTCAACTCGCTTTCACGAATGCCAGTGTATGCATAAATCTTCATGATGAAATACAAATCCATCATGTTTTTTTCTTTCGCCTTCCTCAACAGTCTTTTGAGATCCGAAGGCTCAAGCACTTCATCCAGGTATATTTCTTTCTGGATCTTAACCGGCTTCATAGTCAATGTGGATGTGAACTTTTTAAATGCGAATAATTCAAACTCACCATACTTGTTTATAAACTCAACGAATTTAATAAACTTATTACAAATCACGATGTAATTATTCACTGTTTTCGGAAGGTAGAACTCAAGAAGAACATTCTTAAATTCACGAATATTTTTCTTAGTGATCTCTCCATCCTGGAAAAAATCAGTGAACATTTTAATCACCATCCTGTAGTGATCCACTGTGCTGCATGCTTTTTCCTGATCTGCTTCTTCATCCAGGAATGCATCCACACAATTCAATAAATCTTGCTTAGTCCTTAAACCACACCTTTCTATTTTTTATCCTCTACTTTTTCAAAGATGACATTGTAACCTTTCTTTGCGTATGCATGCATTTTGCCTTTGTCTTCGTAAATGTATGCCACAATCGAATCGTTCTCATCACGAACACTCAATTGGAATTCTTTCTCGTAGATACCAGTAGGAACATTTCTGTACTTTCCACCTTGTTCACCTTTTCTAGAATCCGCCTCAAGTTCTCTAACTCTCTTGCGATTCAAAACTTCCTCAATATCTGCCTTTGTTAATCCAAACTTTACACAATAAGCACCGATGGCCAATTGTTGTTTTTCTGTTTTTTCTAATTGCCGAAACAAAAACATAACTTACCTCCTATTCATGTAACTATTCATGTAAATACTCATCAAACTTATCTCCAAACAAAACACTCGGTTTAAGATTGCTTTTCATCACTGGATCCGTTAACCAGGCATCACACTTTTTTTCAATCACTGTTTTTAAATCGTTCACTGTGTAGCCCTCATGAATCAACGCACTGATCAGTTCAACATTTATCTTTGCCTTAGGAGAAAAGCCTTCCCCATCTTCTTTGCCAGTTTCGACATTCAACATCTGAATGACCTGTTCAACAATCTCAGTGATGTTTTTATCTTCAGGTAAAGAAGTATATATATTCTTACTTTCTTTATTTCTTTTATTCTTTATTTCTTTAGTTGTTGTTGTTTGTTTGTTGTTCGTTTGTTGCTCGTTTGTTTTTTGTTTGTTTTCTGCTTGTTCTTTGCTCGTTGTTTGCTCGTTGTACTCAAAACCCAAACCTTGAAAATCTGCGTATTTTACAACACATATGACAGTATTTTTGTTCGTTGCGATACGCTTAATTTCCCCAGTTTTCGTTAGATTTTTTAGAGCCCTTTTTATCTGTTCCTGACTCAATCCTGTTTCACTCGCTAAAGTGGCGTAAGAAGTGATACAAGACCCTCTTTCAATCGTCTGCCCATGCCAGCTTTTTTCGGCATAATTAGCCTTTAACAACAGATGTATAAACAACCTGCACGTTGGCAGATCATCGTACCATTCCCAGTCAACAATCTGCCGAAATAGCTTAATATAGCCACCACAAATTTCCATTCCATCACCCCCTTAACGTGTGGATCCAATCAAACTCCTAATGAATACAGTGACTAGCTTCAGTACTTTCTTTTTTCTCTGAAGTTTCTCTATCAACAAATAATGTTTTCATTTTTTCTCCTCTTTTTTACTCAAACCCTGCAACCTAGGTACTGCAATCTGCTAATTATTTATGCCCAAATTCAAACGTGTTTTTTTGCTTTATCTTAGGAAGTTTTCAAACCAGTTAGTTACAATTATGGAGTTTTTTTCTGACGTGCTTGCATTATTTATGACAATGTTTTAGGAAGGTATTGAGATATCGATCTATTATGAAAAGAATGATCCTTTTTCTAGCAGACCACGTCACTTGGCAATACCCAGGTTGCAAGATTTGAGTTATTTATATATAATTAATTTGTTAGTTTTTTGTTTGGCCACTTTCACATGAGTGGTCTTTTTTTATTGCCGGCTCATAAGCATACCCTGAATAGTCGTATAACAATTTAGGGCTTATGTAATAAGACGTTTTAGTTGAATCCGGCATTTTAAAACACGATCCAATAGGTAGCTTTCCTTGTTGCATACCTACTCGAATGAATGCTTCTGTCACATGCAATGCAGCTGCGGCCGCATCGATTGGCACCTTTGTTCCATTACATTCCATAGTTTTCTCCTTTCTACAAACCAATTGATTTAATCGTTGTGCAAACAAACGCAGTTGCGATTACACATCCAATCACTAAAACAACGCTTACGAATAACATCCAGTTTGCGAAACATTGCTTTCTACGTAATGTTTTTTCTCTCTTATCAAGATCAGCATAACGATGCATCATTCTTGTATACTCCGTTTCATGCGAGTTGTTCGCAAACGGAGCTAACTCTGCATCAGTTTGTTTAACTGCTTTTTTGGATGACATTTCTATACTCCTTTCTATCTGCTTCTGGTGCAGCACTTGAGATGCCACTTCTTCTGATTAACATGATCAGGCTACTGTTTTTAATAGAGTAGTTTTGGAGGCTTTTAATCACCTCATTTTTTTATGATAAAAACGAAACAATGAGCCTATTATCAAAGTTTTGCGAAAAGAGATATCTTCATGTTATTCAGACTTTGCTATGTCTTATGATAGGGGGATATCACTTATTTAGAATCTAGATCAAGCGAATGGGGAGGTAGAGCTAAATCGTGATTCTTGACAACAGCAATGAGCACTAATGGAATTTCTTCCTTTCTAGTTCTGAAATGACATCTCAAGTACCGCACCATCCTCCATAATGTGTATAATTAACACGAAAGGAGGTTTATTTTCATGACTGAGTCAAATGACATTATTCAATCTTTTGTTAAAAATGTTTTCGAACATAATGATGTAGATTTTGAAGCTTTATCTGCCGCAACCAAAAAGATGGCAGAGTCTGCATTTGAAGCATCTAAAGTTGATTTTACAAGTATCCAAATAGCTGCTAAACAAATGCTCAAAGTGCTTGAAACATCTAAAAAGCTTGATGATAAAACTAAGAATCAATATGTATCAGACGAAGCAAGTGAGATTGCTAACGACATAGTGTACAGATTGGAAGATAGTCCAACATTTAAAGACTGTACCTTCAATATCAACGTTCCTGAAAATTCTAAACATTGGACGCGATCAGAAATTATTAGTCTTATTCAACTAATCGTTGCGATATTAGCCTTTGTTGCTGGATACGTTTATAGTCCACCGCAGGAATCAAATGTTGCGGATGACTTCACGCAAGAAGTCAATCAATTGATTATTGACACCAATAAGCTCGCTAATCTTAGTGTAGATTCCGTTAATCCTACACATTTGGATGAAACAGCCTAAAACAAGTAAAATTACTGAGATTGCATTTAAGCAAATTGCTCTATCAAGACTTCGAACTCGATTTTCGAGGTCTTTTATTCTTCTTTCATGATCCATATAACTTTCTCCTTTGTATGCCACGAGCATACTTTTTCTGATTTAACCTGTGATACAATCTTCCTTTGAAAGGAGATGTATCTAATGGCAAGAGCTAGAGTTAAAGTTGTTTCAGAAACTTCTACTGGACTAAACAACAAAGTGAGTATCAACGGCGTTGTATACACGAATACCCAAGCTTACAACAAAGCTGTGAGAGGCGAAGTAAACGGATATCATGGTGTAAAGAACTCCGATGGCACTAAGTTCATTCGTAGTAATCCAGATAAAAGCACTAACAACAATCTAGATAAATAGGGACTCGTTAATTCGAGTCTTTTTCAATTAAGACCTCATAATCATCATCTATGATCTCTTTGATTCCTTCTTCATCCTCAAAGATACGAGTGATGACTGAATTGTCTGATTTTCGAATTACTGTAATCTGCATATATTCTCCTTTGTATGCCACGAGCATACTTTTGGATTGATTTCTGCTTTCGGAACCAATCTAACGTTTAAATGAGGACTAGTTATTTCAACACCATCACTGTTGAGAATGACTAGTTTTTCCTTTGTTTTTTCATCCTCAAGTACCGCACCAATGTAAATTGGCTTATCCCCACATCTCCTTGCATGCTTTTTTAAACTCAGGAAAAACGTTGGTAAACATACTGATAGGAACTTGTTTGGCACCACAAATAACCTTAGATACATTTGAATTCTTATATTCATCCGAATCCTGAACCATATGAATCATTCGGTATGCCATTACTTTGTTGATTCCTAGTGACATCACGTCTTTGTATCCTAATAATGTTTTTGCCATGCGCTTTCCTCCTTTCTGTGGTAGTTATTAGTAGTATTCTTTATTCCTAGAAGGTTAAATAAGGCCTTCTTTTTTTAATGCCAAATAAATTGCCCTGCTTCTACAAACTTCAATCACCTGCTTTAAATACTCAATATCATTACAATCATTTAATTTCTCTAGAAATGATTCTCTTTCAACTGGATTAAGCGATTCGCAAAAGTTTTTGTTTTCCATAATGTATTCTCCTTTCTATCTCAAGTTGATTTTAATTCAACTTTTCGTTTAAAAAAATAAGATCTCTTTCATCTTTTGTTAGTCTGAGTGTTTTGCTCAACCCAACGATTTCAGATGCTGTGAAGTCTCCAATTCCATTCAACCGATTATATAGTGTCTCGCGTAAGATCCCTGACTCCTTTGCTATAAAGCTAAAAGCCATTCCACTACTGTCAATTTTACTTTTTAAAGCTTTAATATCTGCCATTATTCGTACCTCCTATTCTACATTTGAAGAAGTTGAATTTAATTCAACTATCTACAGTATATTCAAATGTTGAATGTGTGTCAACCTTTTAAACAAAAATGTTGAATTATTTTACACCTTCAATGAGCTATGATATTCTAAATATAAGAAAAGCGAGGGCTTGTTACATGTTAGAAATTTATACAAATATTAAAAAAAGAAGAAAAGAATTAGGATACACACAAACTGAGTTAGCCAACAAGTTAGGGTATGCAGACAAGAGCATGATAGCAAAAATCGAAAAAGGCCAAATCGATTTACCTCAATCGAAAATAATGGCATTTGCAAAGGCCTTAGAAACAGACGCTCGTATTTTAATGGGAGACGATGGCATTGTTACAGATAAACAACCAACATACAATGTCTTTGTTTCAACAAACGAAAAAAATCTCTTGGACATATATCGTGACCTAGACGACAAAGGCCAGCACACAGTGGATACCGTCGCAAATATGGAATACGAAAGAGTTAAAGGTGGCAGTACTGCCACTAATAAAAAATAGTTAAGCGTATTATAAGATTGGAGAAATAAAATGACAGAACAAGAAATAAAAAAGAAGTGTAAATCTTTAGATCATAGTAATGAAACTTTCAAAAATATTGTTGAAAATTGCAATAACCCTAAATTTACTAATTTGGATAGATGGCAAAATTTTCAAGCACAATCTTTTAAAGAAGAAAACACATTAAAAAACAATTCTAAATATAAATACTACAAAAGAGGAACTATTGTATTTGTTAATTTCGGAACATCAATAGGCAGTGAACTATCGGGACATCATTTTGCTATAGTTTTAAATCGGAAGGATAATCCGTATAGTAGAACATTGACTGTCTTGCCTTTAACCTCAAAAAATAAAAAGAGTAATATTAACTTGGGGAATGAACTTATAAGAGGCGTTTTTGTTGAAACCACAAAACAAATATACAAAATAATTTCGTCTATTTTAAATATAAAGCAATACACTGTTTATGATGATTTGTCTTTAGAAGTTACGACGTCTGATAATTCCATATTAAAGAATAATGATGCCAACTACTATATTATGAATGAGCTTTCATGTCTTCTAACAGAAGGGATTAGCAATTTTACAATCTCAAAAGAAAATGATTTAGAAGATTTACAAAATCGATTAGAGCAATTGTTACGTATCACAGATTATTATAGTGCAAAAAAAGAAGATTCTTATGCCATTGTAAGTTCAGTTACAACAATCAGCAAATTAAGAATTAACAAACCTATTAATGACTTTGACCCTATCGGAAAAATCAGAGTTAGCGAAAGCGTACTTAAAGACATAGATCGTAGCATTGCAAAAACTATATTGAACTTAGATAATGAGATTTGACAAGGCCAAAATTGTGCTGTAATATTTAAATGAACATTGGTAGCAACATAGTTGTATACCACTGATTTATTTACCTTGGCAACGCGAAAGCGGATGTCACTGAACCGGTCCTTGTCAAACGACGAGGACTTTTTTCTTTTATAAAGCAAAAGGCGCACTAAATCGTACGCCTTAAGGAACTCCTTCTACTCTAGTAGATGAGCTAACTTTCAATTTTCACTCAAACTATAAATTGCATTTTGCTTATTGTCAACAAAAAAGCACCTATAAGGTGCTCTTTTGTAAAAACACCTGGACTATTACATCCAGGTGTTCTTGTTTTTATCCATGAAATTAACAATATCTTTGTCAGCTTGTGGTAACCAGTGTGCATACACTTGTAATACTGTGTCTAATTCGTCGCCTAAGCGCTTTGCGATGTCATAGGCGGAGAAATTAACCTTTCCCCCTGTAACCATATTGTTTATCATAAATGACGCGCTAGAGTGCCTTAAATCGTGCATTCGTAGCATTGGAAGTTTTTCTTCGTCTTTTAATCGCTTATTTAATGAGTTTATACTGTTCTGCAATTGCTTTGTTACCTTTGACCTACTGAATGGCATGTCAATACCAAAGATGTATGAGTCGTCTGGAACATCCAGTCTTGACTTCAATGCCTTATACTCGTCGGCCAAAAACTGTGGCATGCTTATTTGTCTGTAGCTGTTTGGTGTTTTTGGTGTAGTACACTTTCTGAGCTTGTCGTTCCATGTCTTATTGATCGTGATTGTGTTATTTTCAAAATCTAAATCTTTCCATTGAAGAGCAAGTGCTTCTCCAATACGAGTACCCATGTAAAATTGGTTGCTGAACAATAAATGAAAGATTGTTGAATCTACATTGTTTATAAATTTGTTGAATTGTTCTTCTGTCCAAAATACCATTTCTTCTTTATGAAGGTTTGGGTCTTTTTTTAGATCAACCTTATTACATGGATTGGTTGTTATGTACTCATGCTTCATAGCATAGCGCATAAGGACGCATAGACGCATATAATACTCATTCACAGTAGAATACTTCTTGTCGGTAAGAAGTCGCTCTAAAACGTTCTGAATGTCTTCTGAGGTGATGTCTCTTAAAATTTTATCACCAAGAGCATTTCTCCATACGTTAAATTCAACTCTGTGGTTGTTGTAGGTTGATTCTTTGATTCTCTTTTCTGAGTATTCCTGATAGATGTCTATCATTGCGCTTAATGTCATTGTAGAGCCTGGATTCATCAAACTCTCTTTGAATTGTATCTCTGCTTTTATTGCGTCTTGTTTTCTATCAAAACCGCGCTTCTTATATTGCTTTGTCTGATTTCCTACTTTATAGGAACCGTAGTAATACCATTTGTTTGTGTTGTTGTCTCTTTTTACCGCCATTTTTCCTCCATTAGCTAGAGTATAAAAATAAAAATATGCCAATTTTATGCCATTTTATATAATATTGCTTTATTTAAAGCAAAACAGTTTTTTAACTAAAAAAGTCTAATTTCTTCAAGTTTTTTTACAGGACCATAACTTCTTCGATAGAAATCCTGTAATCCATACTTGTTTAAAGCTTCAATATGCGCTTTTGTCGGATATCCTTTGTGTTTGGCTAAACCATACTGTGGATACATTTCATCCAACTTTTTCATCCAGTGATCACGCGTAACTTTCGCTAAAATACTTGCCGCCGCAATAGACAATGATTTTTGATCTCCCTTCACAATAGCTTGGTAAGGTTTATCAATATCTGGTAATGGCATCGCATCACTCAACACAAAATCACATTGTGCTTTATTGGCAATCTCCATCATAGCTTCTTGTGTTGCACGATAGATATTTTTCCTATCAATCGTCTTTTCATCTACAACTAAAATTTGATAGTACAAAGCATCCTGAATAATTGTTTTAAACAACTCTTCTCGCTTTTTTTCACTCAATTTTTTAGAATCATCAATTAACGCATTTTGATATCCCTTTGGAAAGATAACACCTGCTACCATCAATGGACCGGCAATAGGGCCTCGCCCTGCTTCGTCCATACCAAGTACACTTTGATTTTGATCCCAGTAATCATTGTCCAAAGGTCTATCCAACATGTGGTTTCTCCCAAGTAATCAAGCCACACTTATTTTCACGAATATCTTTGACAAAACTTAACATCAAACGATTTTCATCAATTTCACCCTTTAATAAATAACCACGTTTTATGGCGATATTCTGCAATGTTTCATAAGGCGTATCCGCAATCTTGACATGATATACTGTATCAAAGATTTCAGGTTTTTCCTGCATTAAATATTCACACGCAAATAATGCCAAATCGTCCATATTTACAACTTGATCTTTTACTGAACCCAATAGAGCAAGTTTTAGACCTACTTGTTGATCTTCAAATTTTGGCCATAATACACCCGGCGTATCTAATAGCTCAAGTGTTTGACCTACTTTAATCCATTGAAGACTCTTTGTTACGCCTGGACGGTCACCAGTTTGCGCCGCTTTACGTTTCGCAAACGTATTAATAAATGTGCTTTTACCTACGTTAGGAATTCCACACACCATGGCACGCAAAGCTCTAGGCTTCATTCCTCTACGTTTTTGTCTTTCAATTAAATTGATACATAATTCGTTCGATGCCTTAATCAATTGTTTCGAGAAATTTTCATGAATAAAATCCAATGCTAATACTTTTTGATTCTCTGTTTCTAAGGCATTTACCCATTGTTTGGTAAGTTCTTTATCAGCCTTATCTTTTTTTGACAAAAGAATCAAACGCGGTTTATTTTGAATCAATTGATCCAACATTGGATTCTTACTGGCATCTGGCATTCTTGCATCACGAATCTCAATCACAAAATCAACTTTTTTTAAATTCTCTTCCATTTGCCTTTTGGCCTTGGTCATATGACCTGGAAACCATTGTACGTTTGCCACTAATCTTTCACTCCTATATCTGAAATTGGTAACAAGACTAACATCTTCTTGGCAAAGATCTGTGATTTCTTAACAGGACCTACATAGCGTGAATCTTTAGATTTAGGGCGATTATCTCCCATCACAAAATATTCATCATCGCCTAATGTAACTTCTTTAAAATCAATTACTCTGTTCTCATTTTCAGGATTGTAATTTCTTTTATTGTCCCCTACATCAGAATTCTCTACTTGATTAAAGTAACCTATTTTATCAATCCACGATTGACGGTAATCTGGATCAATATATTTAGTCTCATCCAATACTTTTCCATTAATATATACAACATCATTTACACAGCTTACAGTTTCACCTGGTAAGCCTATTACACGTTTTACCCAATGTGTTTTCTGTCCCTCTTCTTCCATGGTTACAACGACTATATCCCCTCGTTCTACACCATTCAATAATACACCCCCAACATTGGTAAATCCAAATTCACCATCTTTCAATGTTGGATACATACTTTCTCCATCTACACGAACTGGATGTGCCACAAAGTTCACAAACAATAAAATCACAATGGCACTAATGACAAACACTTTAACAAAATCAAGTATATCTTCTAGTAAAGTACGTTCGTCATCTTCATTGTACCTTAGCTCGTTTTTCTTTGACTTCTTCATATAATCTCTAACCCCCTAAATGTTATAAATCTATTATAAAGCTATTTAGAAAAAAAAGCCTGAAAATCAGACTTTTTTTAAACAATTAACGAACTTCTTTTAAACGAGCAGCTTTACCTGAACGGTTACGTAAGTAAGATAACTTGTTACGACGTACTTTACCGTGACGAACTACTTCAATGTGGTCAATGATTGGTGAGTGTAAAGGGAATTTACGTTCAACACCAATTTGGTTAGAAATCTTACGAACTGTGAATGTTTCAGAGATTCCTCCACCTACACGTTCAATTACAACACCTTCGAATACCTGGATACGGCTCTTGTCACCTTCTTTGATTTTAACGTGAACACGAACAGTACTACCAGAACGGAATGCTGGAATATCAGTCTTCAATTGTGATTTTGTTACTTCATTAACTAATCCTAAGTTCATTTTCTATTCTCCTTCTTTTCTAATATTTGGTTATCAGTTCATTCGCACAATGTGCCAGCGGAACTACCTATGCGTAAACGCCTATTAATATTACCATGTCAATAGATTTTGCGCAAGAATTATTTTTTGATTTTTAATACTGAATCGACTACTTTTTGATCTTCTTTATTTAAATTTAAATTTTCTAATAAATCCGGACGATACATAGCTGTTCTTTTTAAAGACTCTTCATGTCTATACTTCTTGATGTTCGCATGATGACCACTCAATAATACATCTGGAACTCTTTTTCCATCATAGATTTCTGGCCTAGTATATTGAGGATATTCTAAAAGTCCATTTGAGAAAGAATCATCATCACTGGAATCTTGGCGAATAACACCCGGTAAAATACGTAATATGCAATCGCACATGACCATACATGCACTTTCACCACCAGTTAGTACAAAGTCACCTAAAGACATTTGAATATCTACATAATCACGAATTCGTTCATCAAATCCTTCATAGTGACCACAAATAAAAATTAAATGTTCCTTTAAAGATAATTCCTTTGCGATGGATTGATTAAATGTCTTACCTTGAGGTGTCAATAAGATCACCGTGCTATTTTCTGTACGAATGGATTCTAATGCATCTAATATAGGCTGGCACATCAAAACCATTCCCGCACCACCACCATATGGTGTATCATCCACGTGTCCATGTTTTTCTTTTGTGAACTGACGAAAATCGATGGTTTCAAACTCAAATAAATCTTTTTCTTTGGCACGCTTTAAAATACTTGTTGTCATTAAAGGTTCAAAGTATTCTGGAAATAATGTTAATACAGATATTTTCATCGTAAGCCTTCCATTTCGCGAATTGTGATTTCATGAGCTTCTTTGTTCACATCAACAATAAATGCAGGTACAAAAGGCAATAAGAAACTATTTCCTTTTGATTTTACACGAAGTACTAGATTGGCACCTGTTTCTAAAATATCCACAACTTCTCCAAGCTTTTCTTTTTCTTCATTATAAACAGTACAATGCATTAATTCATGATAATAATATTGACCTTCTTCAAGTTCAGGCAAATCCTCTTGGGCAATAAATAAATTTTTTGTTTTCAATTGTTCTGCTTTTTCAATTGAATCAACACCTTCAAAATAACAATAGCCAAAACCCTTTTGTTCGCGATAACGCACAACGGTTAATGTACGACCATCTTCTAAATGTAATACTCTACCTTTTTCAAAACGATGCTGCGGATCATCTGTCACAAGATATAATTTACATTCACCCTTAAGTCCATGCGTATTAATGATTTGAGCTACTTTTATCATATGTTCCTCCTAAAAAAATCAGGATGTGAAATCACATCCTAATACGCTTCAAATTTTACTGAAATTCTTTTGTGTACATCACGTGCCGCAATAGACATCATTTGACGAATACTGCTAGCCATAATTCCCTTACGGCCAATTAAACGTGCAACATCTTCGCTGTTGGCATATACATACAATAAAATTTCATTTTCATTTGTTGTTGCCATTGTTTTTACAGATAATGCTTTTTGATCATCTACAAGTGGTAAACAAATGTCTAATAATGTTTTTTCTAAATCAATCATTATTTTGAACTTTTAGCTTCGTGCATTTCTTTTAAAACACCTTCGTGTGATAAAATTGAACGAACTGTATCAGTTGGTTGTGCACCGTTGCTTAACCATTTCTTTGCTAATTCTTTGTCTAAAGTCACTTTTTCTTCAGCTTTAGTTGGGTTGTAAGTACCAATTTGTTCGATAAAACGACCATCACGAGGACTACGTGAATCAGCAGCTACTATACGGTAGAAAGGAGCTCCCTTTTTACCCATTCTTTTTAAACGTAATTTAACCATATTTAAATTCCTACCTTTTCTAATTTATTAAAGCTCATAAAGAATAACATGAATAAAAAAAGGTGTCAAGTATTTTTACTTTACACCTTATTTTTTTATTTTTTCTTCTTTTTCTTTTTTGGTTTCTGTTTTTTACTACCAGAATGCTTTGACATTCCAGGCATTCCGCCTCCACGCTGCATATTCTGTAGTGCAGCCATATCAGGAAGTTTTACCTTACCACTCATCATCTTTGTCATCATTTGCATCTGTTCTAATTGATTAATCAAACGATTGACATCCATGACTTTAACTCCGGCACCCTTCGCTATACGATTCTTTCTTGATGCTTTTAAACATGATGGATTTTCACGTTCATATTCTGTCATCGATAAAATAATGGCTTCACTCTTTTTCATCTGTGAATTCATTTTTTCATCATCTAAATTTTTAGCAACCTTATTAATACCAGGAATCATATTCATCATTTTCTGCATAGATCCCATTTTAGAAACCTGACCTAATTGTGCTAATAAATCATTGAATGTAAAAACACCCTGTTTCATACGTTCAGCCGTTTTTTTCTGAACTTCAATATCTAATTTATCTTGAGCCTGCTCAACTAAAGTGACAATATCTCCCATTCCCAAGATACGATCTGCCATACGATCTGGGTGGAACTCTTCTAAGTCATCTACTTTTTCACCATTTGACACAAATAATACAGGTACGTTTGTGATAGAACGAACTGATAACAATCCACCACCACGTGCATCGCCATCCATTTTTGTAACGATCAATCCTGTTACAGATAATCGTTCGCTAAATTCTTTGGCAACAGTCACAATATCTTGACCTGTCATCGCATCCACAGTTAATAAAATTTCATCAGGAACAACAAGATCTTTCATTTGTTGAAGTTCCTGCATTAATGCTTCATCAATGTGCAAACGACCAGCCGTATCGAAAATCACTAAATCTTTTTGACGATCTTTCGCATAGGCCAATGCCTGTCTTGCTGTTTCAACCGCAGATGTTTCTGGCCCACAAGTAAACACTTCTACATCAATACTTTTTCCTAATGTCTGTAACTGCTCAATAGCTGCAGGACGCACAACGTCACATGCTACTAATAAAACACGACGTGCTAATTTGTTTTTGCAGTAATTCGCAATCTTTGCACTTGCTGTTGTTTTACCAGTACCCTGTAAACCAACCATCATAACCGTAGTCATGCCTTGCTTTTTAAAGTGAATACGAGCATCTTCTTCACCTAATAATACTTGCAATTCATCATGTACGATTTTAACAACCATTTGACTAGGATTTAAAGAATCTAATACTTCTTGTCCTAGTGCTTTTTCTTTTACGTTTTCGACAAAGCTCTTTACTACTTCGTAATTAACATCTGCCTCTAATAATGACATGCGCACTTCTTTTAACATGTCATTCATATTTTTCTCAGTCAGTTTTCCCTGTCCTGAAATATTTTTAAATGCTTTATTTAAACGTTCACTTAATGATTCAAATGCCATAAATTATAATCTCCCCAAACTGTTATAAGTTTATCTAATTTTTATTTAAATTACAATGGAAGGCCAGTCGACTTTGTCCATTTTTTAAATAAATTGTACCCACATGTTTAAATCCATGCTTCAACATGAAATTTTGCATGGGCTTGTTGTCCACATGTGTGTCCATCCGAATATTATCAATCTTAGATTCACAATATTCTAAAACGATATCAGCCATATGCTTTTTTAAACCTCGTGTTGCGATACGATGAATAACACCATACGGTTCATCATTTAGCCATTGGCCATCATATATTTTATTGTAACAAGGATCAATACCACAATAAAACACAAAGCTGGCTTGAATTCCATCTTCATCTACTAAAACATACATTTCTTTTTTTTCAATATCCTCAGTCAATATTTCTCTTGATGGATATCCATTTGTCCATTGATTTGTATTTCCTGTAGAAACCATGAATTTTCTAGCTCGTTCATAGATTTCTAATAAAACAGGCATATCCTCTAGAGTTGCCTTGCGAATTAATTCTCTTGCCATTTTAAAGACCATCCAAACTTTACACATGCGATGAAACGCCATACAATATATCCAATACGATAGAATATGTTAATTTTTGACCAATCAATTACAGCCGGTACATAGACAGGTTGTTCTTTTCTAGAATAGAAAAAAATCAAAGTATATAGAATTACCATATCACTATTATAAAAATTAATATCGTAATAAAAATTTTCTTTAGGAAACAATTGATGTAAACAAAGCTCCTGATATTCATAGGCTGCGCGCATTTCATACGCCTGTACAAGATCCATGTGATCGGTTAAAGATCCTGGACGTTTAACGTAATGATAATAACAGTTAGGTATTATTGAAACGCGTTTTGCGTTATAGATTGCTTTAAAAACTGTGTACGTATCTTCGAATCCCTTTTTCACATCTGGAAATTTAACGTCTTTAAAACAAGAAGCCGCATATAGTTTTCCCCAAGGGTAATTATTAATACCTTTATTTTGACTCAATGCTCTTAATGCAGATAAAGAATCCATGTTTTTTTTACACATTGGACTCACTGGTATTGATAATCCTTTATACTCAATACGGTATCCACAAGTAACAATCTCACTATGCGTTCTAATAGCTTCATTTATCATTTTTTCAATCATATGCGGATTTACATAATCATCACTATCAACAAACAAATAATAATCCCCAGTTGCCTTTTCTAATGCTCGATTTCGAGTTGTAGAAATACCAGCATTTTCATAGCTATAAACATGAATAAAGTCATAATTAGAAGCATATAATTCGGCAATATCCAATGATGAATCTGTAGTTCCATCATTAATAATAATGATTTCTATATTTTTGTATGTCTGTATAAGAATAGATTCCAGACATTTCGATAAATATTTTTCCACATTGTATACTGGAATCAATATACTCACTTTATACATGAACGGCCTCCTTAAATGCCATAATACAATATCCCTTTGTAAAGAAAATATCAAATTTATATATAAGAATCAAGAAAAAATCTAAAAAAAAAGGACCCGGCAGCTAGCTATCTTCGCAGGGGCAAGCCCAACTATTGT
>ERZ1673696.135-NODE-135-length-81925-cov-26.496775_pt1 | contig 81925 bp, 88 predicted proteins | sample MGYA00580226_ERZ1673696 | MGnify/ENA primary metagenome ERZ1673696 (study PRJEB41218, sample SAMN15661743) | gut metagenome | host: Homo sapiens | place: Canada: London | collected 2015-08-20/2019-03-30 | study: EMG produced TPA metagenomics assembly of... | reverse complement strand
TCTTGGCTGTCAGATATAGTTTGTTTTGAAGTTGTCGAACTTTTTCTTTGGAGTTGTTAGTATACATGACATTCTCTCACTCTTACCCTCTCTACAAACATGAATGAAGTAAGGAACCTTCCCATAAACTGCGTTTTCTTGCACAGTTATAATCGGTACTATGTTCCCCTCCGACTCCCTCCCATCAGAATACGCTTTCGCCAAGCTTATACGCTTTCTCTTTACCTTTCGGTGATGGGTAGGGTCTCTCCAGTTCCGAACCACACTTTCCATACATACCGCTTCCCATATACCGAGAGATTCTTCCGTGCTGCTTTTCCAGTTTCTTCACACGTTCCTTGGTTTTCGCCCATATGCTCAAGGCTCAACTTCTCTTTGCTCTCTTTCGAGACCTTTTTAACGATACGGCAGAATTCACTTTATGTTACGGTCTGCATGATTGCTCGCACCTTTTTCAAGGTTACTTTATCCACTCGCTTAGCACCCTGTATTACTACAACGCACCGAGTTTAGCTACACGGCTCACTGGCGATTACCGTGACCGGACTTGCACCGGCAAGTGTGGTCCAGCTTCGCTGGACACACGGCATAGAAAAAGGACGCATCCGCTTTTGGACACGTCCCATGCTCAGTTTCAATATTTTTTATGATTCTTTTGTTTTAAACATCTTTTCCGTCAGATACCGATATTCTGGAAGCCGCTCCAGATAAGGATCCAGCCGTCTCCAAATCTCTGCCGTTTCCAGCGGATCGGCTTCCCGGACAGCATGGTCATTCCCTGTCATTATCAGTACATCCTGCGCTACTTCATAGCACAGACGGCTAAATAGTGTTTCTGCACAGTCCAGTGGGATCATCAGATCCACATCCTGGTATTTCATATCTACATTCAGAAAAATATATCCGATCTTTTCCGACCAAACTACCTCCGCATAGGGGCTTTCCTTCAGGTAATCCTGAAACACTTCCATGACTTTCTCCAGCTGTTCTTTTTGCTCTTTCGTATACATATGATGTTCCTCCATTCTGCCTGGATTTTTCCAGTGCAGGATGATTCTATCATACTATTCGGATCCGAGGATCTTCTCCTGGATTTCTTCCGGCAAAGGATCCCGTTTTTCTTTTCTGCTCCACAGGATCACCTGGCGGATCCTTTCTTCTGTATCTTTCAGACCACTTTCCCGGATTACTTTTGCTATGTTCTCTTTCAGCTCCCGCCCTTGTTCCAGCGCATCCTGAACAATCCGATAGAGATACTCTGGTTTTCTTAAGTCTCCCAGATCATCAAAAATTGCATTTGCTGCCACCAATGCATTTCTCATATAAGCGGCATTGTCCTTGAACAGGTCGCTCTCAATGTAAAATCCCTGTGCCTCTATAAACATGGAACAAAACGTGACTACCGTCCGTGTATTCCCTTCCCGAAAAGGATGCACTTTCCACAATTCCGCCATGAAGTTGCTGAATGTTTCCACGATTTCTTCAAAAGAAGCCCGTTCCCATCCATAGTTATTTGCTCTTTTCAGAATATTTTCTGCATCTTTCGCAATATCAAAACAGTCTGAATACACAACAGAAATATCGCCAAGTACTGCTTCCGCTTTTTCGATATTGATCACCCTTGGCTTTCCTGCCCAATCATATACATCCTGAAAGATGCGGTAATGAAGTTCACAAAGGGTTTGAAAGTTGAACTTTTCCGGCGACTCATCCTCTGCAATCTCTGAGAGACGCAGCAGCGTATAATCCGCCTCTACATTTTTTAATTCTTCTGCATCCCGGACACCAGCCAGATTCTTCAGCACATCAGAATTCGGATATAAATAAGGATCTTTCATCATACTATTCCTTCATTTTGTATTTTCGGTCCAGAGCTTTTCGCACATCTTCCATGGATATCTCACCCTTTTTCTCTTTTTCGATGAGCTTCTTCATATCATCTGTAGGCTCCAGCCCGTCTACTTTTATCATTCCGATCGCATAATCCCATTTTTTATCTGCTCTTACTAACATATAGTATCACTCCTGCTTTCATTTCTGCTAATTCCATTACTTCTTTCACTACATAGTATACCACACAACAGCCCGCTTATCTATCGGAAAGAAAATTCTGTCTTTTCCATGCAGCTGCGATACTACACCCAGACTACACCATCTTTTTCAAACACTTCTCTATTCTACGGTGCTGGAGAGTTCCCTCCCCGTTACACACAGAGCTGACACAAAGCAACGGAACGTTTCCCGAACCCGAACTTTCAAACACTTCCGATCTTATCGGACTGCGATCACCACGGTCCTGGCGCCATCCCACTCATAAGCGCAGGTCACAAGTGTCAACACAGTGTGGCAATCCGCCACATTTTCCCCGGTTTCAAACAGCTCCTGCGACTTCGCCAGTTCTACATACTTTTTCAGGCTTTCCGAATCTAGGAAATTAGCTTTCGTAAAAGGAAAACGCTGGATATCTGTGTTCAATACAGACACTATTTCATACTCTTCCATACCATTTTGGCTCTGGAAGAACACCTTCCTGTGGTTTTCCCAGAAGGCTGGATCCCGGTACCGGTCCAGACTCCCGAACATCGCCCCGCTGTTCATATTGTGTCCATAGATGATCCGATTCCGTCCATCCTCTGCCGGACAGTCCCACTGAAGGAACAGGCTGCCGTTGATGTCGTAATCCCCCTGATAGTTCCGCCTGAGATAGTATTCCGGGTTCTCTTCTCCGCTCTGCATGACCGGATAGTCGATGGGAGTGCCGGGGATGGTAAGCCATCCCCGCACATCCGGATACTGCGCATGCAACGCAGACAGGTCTACCGCCTGCACACCCGCTTCTTTCCCAGCGGATTCCCCTTCCGGGGCAGGATCCCCGATTTTCTCCGGAAACCTCTCTTTCAAACCCTCCGCCTGGCTCTGGTTTGCATAGGGCATCCATACCATCTCATAGCAGAATGCCCCAAGGCAGAACAGACATACAGCCAGCAGAACTGCCTGAAGAAGATTAATCCTGTGTTTCTTTCGTTTCACTGGAATCTTCATCTTCCTTTGTATCTGATGGAGCAATATCCTGATTCAGTCTGTCCGCTTTAGCTTTCTTCCTGCGGTAGATCGTGATCCCCACAAAAGCGCCTGCCGCTGCGATGCAGAGAATCAGCAGTGCCAGCGGTCTGCCCGGATTGTCCCCGGTCCGGGGAACGGACGGTGTCTCCACCGGCGTCTTCGCATTGGTCACATCCAGTTCCACCAGGATCTGTCCGTCTTTCTCGCCCTCCAGTTCAAAGACGACTTCATGGGGCGTCCCGTCCAGCTCGTATCCCTCCGGTGCTTTCGTCTCCACCACTTCGTAATGGAACAGTTCTTTCACGCCGGTTTCATCATAACTGCCGATGAGCAGGTCCTCACTCTCTGCCTGACCGTTCTCGTCTGTGACAAGGGTTCCTGCCGCTTCCCCGGTAGTCGTATTGCGGATTTCAAATTCCGCTCCGGCAAGGGCGTCTCCCGTCTCAGCGTCTGTTTTTGTAAGGAAGATCCTTCCATAAACGAAATCGTTCTGCATGGCCACATGCTGGACTTCCCCGGTATCCTCCAGGGTAAACTTCACATCCTCTGCCATGGTATAACCGTCAATGGTCTGAATCTCCCGAAGGGTCAGTTCCTCCCCAACCGGGAGATATTCGATGCGGTGCTCGGTTCCGTCAGAAACCCATTCATCCAGCACCTCTTCCTCACTGTTCAATACCTGCAGCTTCACGCCTACAAGCTCCGTATCTCCAGTAATGTCCGTCTTGCTGACATCCACTTTGGAGAAATCATCTTCCATCTCCACCTTTGTGATGCTGCCGTCTTCCTTCACGGTAAATGCCACATCCTGGGCAGTCACATAGCCGTCTGCATTGGGAGCGGTCTCCTCATGTAGGATATAGTTTCCTTCCGGCAGAGCGTATTCGATGTGTTCCTCTGTAGTGGTCACCCACTCCCGGATCACCGTTCCCTCTTCGTCCAGGATCTGCAGTTTGGCCCCTACAACCGGTTCTCCGGTGACGATATCCGTTTTTGTGAAATGTGTCTCTGTGGGCTGGTTTTCCACTTCTTTTTCAAAAGTGATCACTGCCTCATTCTGGTTCTCATAGGAAGCAGCAATCTCCCAAATCTCTTCGTTTGGGAGATAGCCCGGAAGCCGCTGTTCCTCTTTCACATAATATTTCCCGTGGATCAGGTCACTGTCAAAGGTGACCGTGCCATCCTCCCCGGTGGCTTTCGTCTCGATCAGGGTATCCTTCTCAAGCAGCACATTTCCCTGTGCATCGGTAAGATTCTCTCCTGCATATAGTCCAAAGATAACGCCCTCCAGAATTTCTCCGGACACCGCATCCTTTTTCTCTACAGAAATCTGGATCTTCTGCCGGTCATTGTGATAAGCCACATCCTCATAGACCACTGCAACTGTGTCATCTTCTGCTGTTAGGGTAAACTCTTTCTGCTCCGGGTTCAGGACAAATCCATCCCCGGCTGTAGTCTCTTTCAGGTAATAACTTCCAAGGGGAAGCCCGTCCACAACCGCTTTTCCTTCTGCATCAGTAGTCAGCGTTGCCACAAGGTCATCCTTCTCATAGCGGATGATCCGGTTGCCGTTCTCATCCACAGCGCCATCCGGGGAATAGATGGTCTCTTTCGCATACAGTTCAAAGACAGCCCCTTCCACGCCGGACTCTTCGTAAAGGAATTCTTTCTGGATCCCGGTATCTGCAGATTCGTCTCTGGTAACGGTGTCCGCCAAATCTGATAGGAAAGAGGCTGCTTTCTCAAGGATGTTCTCACCTTTCACCTCGGTCAGCTTTTCACCGGTCTTAGTAAGTGTCAGGCTTCCGGTCTGTTCCTCGTTGTACTGGGTCACTTCTACGATATATGCCCCGGTATCCGGGTCGATCTGATGAGGCGTGTCCGCATTGATCACAAGTTCGATCGGTTCCGTAGGCTCTGTCTCATAGCCCTGTCTTACGAACCCTTCCGGGGCCTGGATCTCTTCAATCCGGTAATGACCGGCTTTCAGTTCTTCCGGCAGGATTAGGTATCCCTCGTCATTGGTGGAAAATTCTGAGATTTTCCCTTTCTCAGGGTAGTTTACATTCTGCTCCACATATTCCTTATGCTCACAGTCATAAATCTTATAAGTTGCAGAATTCTTCAGTACGCTCTGGTTGGTCTGCGTATCCTTCTTGATGATCTTCAGCAGGAACTCAAAAGGACGGTCGTCAAATACCCGCCACTGCTGAGGCTCCCTGCTGTCTTCATCCACGGTTACGATAAATGGATTGACCTGTTTTAAGTTCTCCGGAGTCTTGGTCTCCACAACGACATACTGTCCGTAGGGCAGCTCCTCGCTCTTTGCGTACCCGGATTCGTCTGTTACCAGAACCGGAACTTCCACGGCTTCTCCATTCTCATAGGTGACCGCCGGATCCTCCCCGGAAAAGTCATAGGCAGTAAAATCCTCTGCCGTAAATGTGGATCCATTCGCCGGTTTCAGCGTACCATCCTTTACTTTTGACAGGTCGTTGATCAGATAAACCGTAAATTCGGCGCCAGCTACCAGGTCTGTCTCTGTCTGCTCTCCATCCTCACTGATCTTGATGATCTGGAACGCCTGCTTCATCACCTGTTCGGTCACCGTTTTTGCGGCTGTTACCACTGCCACTTCCTGCCCTTCGTAGCTTAAGGTCACATCATACTCTGTCTCGTCCAGAAGATAACCTTCCGGTGCGGTGATCTCTTTTACGTACATTTCACCCAGGTACAGGTTCTCGAACACGATCTTGCCGCTTTCCCCAAAGGTCTGCTGTGCGATCAGGCTGCCTGCCTCGTAAAGTACGCCGGTGCCGTCCGGATTCTGGATGTCCGTTCTGGCATACAGACCGTACACGGCTCCGGCAAGCTGCGCATCGCCCTGTGGTAGGAAGCTTTCGGTGTCCACATCCTGTTTCTCCACGGTGATCTTTCCTTTGACCCTTGTATCTACCGCGCTGATCTCTACCGTCTGACCTGCGGACACATGGACCGGATAAACAGTTTTATTGATCACATATCCTTCCGGCGCTGTGATCTCTTTCACATACACTGTCTCCAGCCCTGCGTCAAAGTAATCACTATAACTAATGCCGTCTTCTCCTGTTGCTGAAATCTTTGTCACCAGATCGGTGCAGGCGCTGTTTTTATAAACGCCATAAACTGCCCCGTCCAGGGGATTTCCTGTTTCTGCATCTGTTTTCGTGATCTGTACCCTTGCCAGGTTCAGCCATTTCACGCCAAAAGACACCGGACCTGCGGACTCTGAAATGAATGCACCGATTGCCTGATTCCCGTCGCCTGTGGCAGACAGCACCAGTGTTTTCCAGCTTTCCCGGACGGTCCCGTACAGATTTCCGCTGCTCCAGTTCCCCGTCACCGTCAAAGGCGCCTGCAAATAGAAAGTATCGCCGCCGTAAACGGTCAGGTTCCCACCGGTCACGTTAGTTCCCTGTGTCTGATTGTATCCGGTCACTCCCGATGGGACTGCGATGGTCACAGAGTTCCGGTGGTCTCCGTTTAAGGTGATCTCCGGTGTCTTCTGCACATCCCCGCCACGGACCGCTGTCACATTGGTGGAAGACAGGGACAGCTCTCCCTTCGGCGGATTTTCCAGTCCGAACAGGTAATTGATATAGTTGATCACCCCATCCGACACAAGTGCGCTGTAATCGCATCCTGTAAATGCCGCATCTCCCGCATAGGCATAGGAAGCTGCGATGTGGGTATACACATATTTCTCATTGGTACTCTTTCCGGAAAGATAGCTGCCCGTGATGTCACCGGCTCCGCCGTATCCGTAGTATAAAACTTTCTGCAGGTTGGCGTTGCTGTCCAGAACATCTGCCACATAGTCTCCCGTTGCCGGGGAGTTCTTCTGGGATTCCAGGCAGTATGCAATCTTCCCGTTTACTGTAAACCAGCAGGTAGAATATCTTCCCCAGTGGGAGGGATACCAGATCCGTTCTCCCTGTACCAGATGCACGCTCTCCCTGCTCCTAGCAGAGATCCCGTCTGCTGCAGACAGCATCAGTACTTCCCCTGCCTTGATCTCCTGCTCCAGTGTATCCAGTTCTTCCTCTGTCACATCCGCTTCAGAACTTTCCACTTCTACCGGGGCAGGATCCTCCGAGTCATCTTCAGACTGGGTATCCTCCTTCTGCTTCTCCCCGCCATTGTCCTGGGCATGGGCTTCCCCTTCTGTATCCGTCAGGGTAATGGTCCGGCTGATGGTATAGCATTCGCTCCCGTCTTTCGGGGTTACCAGATACTGGGCATAGAACACACCGCTTAGCCCTTTCTGGTAGCTGTTTCCATCCTCATCTTCGATGCTGGACAGCACAACGCTCTCCTGCTCCGGATCATAGGTAATCCCCTCCAGGGAAGTCTCCGCATCGAAGCCTGTATCAGAGACATCTTTGGTCAGATCTTCTGCTGTTGCCAGCCGTTTCTGCTCCTGCTCTCCAGCTGTCTCTGCCGTAATTCCTGCAGTCTCACTCTGTGATCCTGCCAGAATCTCTGCCCCTGCGGTGGTTTCCTCTGTCGCATACGCCACAGAGGAAGCCACCGGGCTGATCCCCATACAAAAAGCCATGACCGCAGCCATGGCTCTCGCTTTCCATTTTCCTTTCATAAATCTTCGTTCTCCTTTTCGTATTTCCAGCACGATCTAACGGCTGGACTCATTCCTTGCGGCTCTCTGTTTCGGCCGCATTTTTTCTGGTTTCTGTCCTTCCAGTTCCTTCTTTGCCTCTTCCGCCGCCCGGCGCACATCCTTCTGTGACAGGTGGTTCTGCCTGCATCCGTCCAGGATCCCTTTCAGGTAATACCCGCTGGGGATGGCCGGCTGGCTCTGATACGGCTCATTCATGATATAAACCGCTACTTTCGCCACCTCGCCGGTCTTTGTCTGGACCTTGATCTCCTCTTTTCCATAAAGCCTTGGATAGCCTTCATAGAAATCCAGGCTCTGTTCACAGCGGGATGTGATCTTCCAGAGCAGCCCCTGCACTTCCTTTCCCGAATCAGGGATCACGCTTGCAACGCCGTTCCCGTTCCGGTTTCCCCGGAATACAAGACGGTAATCTTTCAACACCGCTCTTCCTACCACTTCTGCATCCGGACAGCGGCGTGCCATCTGGTCCAGGTTCATGTTGCTGCCATAGGCAAAATAATATTTCATTGTCCTCACCTCTTTCCTATCTCGTTCCGGTCTGTCGGGATTCATAAGTACTCCGGTCATACCGCCACGCCTTGTTTCCTTCCAGATGATCCAGCAGATGTTTCCGCACATTTTTATACTCCGGTCCGATGAGCCCCAGCCGGAGCAGGAAAGTCCGGAAGGTAAAGCACGGATTTTCTGTGATCTCTGTCTTTCTCATGTGGGTACACTTCTGATTGACCGCCTGTGCGGAGATGGCGAGTGCGAGCGTGATATACGCCCGCACCTTCCCGGCATGGAGGGTGCTGTTAAAGCACCTCCACTCTACCGTTCCCTTGTCGAACACAGCATGGAGATTCAATGCATAATATCTTGTCTCATCATAATGGCTGTGGCTTACGCCTCTCTGCCGGTCCTGATACCACCGTCTTCGGAATTCATCCATCCGCATTGTCCCGGAAGGCATCTTTCGGATATCTGCCAGCACATCCTCCCGGACTCTCTGGCACCACCGGTCCACCCTTGCCGGGTTGGTCTGAAGCGCCTTGAACAGGATATCCTCTTTCGAATACATAATGGTCAGAGCATTCTTCAGGCTCCGGGGCGTATGGTTGGAGGCGTCCACATGGACATGCATCCCGCAGGAAGAATTCACCTTTGCCCCTTTCTTCCGCAGGCACCGGACAACCTCCTGCAGTTTCCCCATCTCTTCATAAGTCAGCTTGGGGCTGACCATTTCTGTTTTGTACTCCGAATCTGCCGATACCCACTGCCCGTTCCGGCGTCTCTGGGCGTTGATACTGCTGTCAAAAGTGAACTTCCACTCTTTTCCCTGGGGATCCTTCACACCCCATGTTCCATAATAAGTGCCGATATAGTACGGGATGGATCCGAACAGCACGCCCACTGCTTTCGCCGCCTGCTCTCTCGTCAGACCGGTCATCTCAATCTCTGTGCCGAAACACTGTTCCTTCAGGTCGATGCGTCCTCACCACCCTCCTGTAAATTTTCTTTTTGCTGGTCAGCCGTTTCAGCGCACATGGACTGGTGATTTCCTGCAGTGATCCGCCTGATTCTCGCAGAGAGTCAAACGTTTCTCTCTGGAATGATAAAGGAACAGCCCAGTGCTTAAAAAATCCTTTCCCGGCGTCTCCTGCCACATCTGCTTCTGGAATACCCGGATCTGTTCTTCCTTAATGGGTGAACGCTTCCTGACCGTCAGGATCTCATGGACATTCAGGGGAACCACATAATAATCGCCATGCATCTGCCTGCGCAGCTCCTCCTGCACTCCCGGATATAAAAAGGCAGTTGCCCCATAGACGCGGTCAAAGGTAGTGACCGCCGCCATGGTTTCCTGCCCTTTCACCGGGATCGGATAGATCCTAAGGGGGGAATTTTCTTTGGTATTCGCTAATCCCGCCGCAAGGATCTCCTTTTGGGAAACACCGTAAAACTGCTGCATATGTACCGGCACCCTGGTCCACTGCCAGCGATCGCCGTCTTTGCCCAGCACACGGTAATAAGCGGAAAGGATCCCCATCGAGTGCTTTTCATAAACACTCCCTGCGGCTTCTTCCTCTTTTTCGGCAGGCTCCAGCCGGACAGCCAGGTTCCCTTTAACCGTATCGTAATCCGCATAGGAAAACTCCGGGCGCTCCGGTTCCGGGTATCCATGGATCAGATGGACCATCTCCCGGATCTCTCCTGCGAGCCTCCCTGGATCCTGATGCTCTTCGTAGGCTGTAACAAACACCTTTAGCGGTAATTCTGTAAGAACCGCATCCCGGTACCATATCTTCAGGTACTCGGAAGCGTTCTCACTCTCCCCGCTGTAATCTGCTTCATATCCCTGTTCCGATGGCAGCCTGGCTCTCACTTCTGCCAGAAGCTCTTCCTTAAATTTTCTGTAATGCATTCTGTTCTTCCTTTCCTTCCCGATTCAGTGATTCATCTGCTTCCCGAATCCGTCTCCCGATCGCTTCGATGACATTAACGGTCACCCCGTTCCCAGCCTGCTTATACGCCTGCGCATCGGAGGTCACCGCCAGAATCTTATCGATCTGGTCGTCATGGTACCCCTGCAGGCGGAAGCATTCCCTTGGCGTCAGCCTGCGGATCCTGCCCTGATAACACACACCGTGACGGTCGGTCGCCGTCAGTGTGAACATCGGCTCTTCCGGCTCCTTCATCCGCCGGCCGTTCTGCCGGGTTTCCTTTTTCTCCGGGTTCAGGATCGCCCTGGGGCCGGTTTCTTCCAACGCCCCGGAGCGCTCTCCAAGATGCCTGCCGCTGATCTCATCCTGACGGGTCGTCAGACACCTGGCTTCCTCCGTCACCCGGAGCCGGTGGTCCAGATCCACGAAGTGGACGGTTCCCTGGGTGCTCTCTGTCGTCAGGGTATGGGCTATTCTGTGCCCCACCCTTCCCCGTCTGGTATTCTGCTCTGCATAGGCAAGATCGATGCTGTCACCTTCATAAGCCATCTTATAGCCTTTCTTCGTATTCTCTTTGATCGGGACACCTACATGATAGAGGCCGGTCTTTCCGCCCATGCCTCCCGCCCCGGAAGTCAGCGTGCAGCTCACTCCTTCGGCGGAGTAGACCCGGCTTCCCTGACTGCCCGGAAGGACTTGTACAAGAGACGCTCGGTTTGTTCCCGTGAAAGGTAATATTTTTCCGGCACATCTTTCATCAAGATATCCGACAAGATACACCCGTTTTCTGGACTGGGGGACTCCGAAATCCTTGCTGTTAAGCACCTGCCATTCCACGTGATACCCCAGGTCTGATAACGTACAGAGGATGGTATGGAACGTCCCGCCTTTGTTATGCGATAACAGTCCGGGTACATTTTCAAGTAAAAGATAGTCAGGTCGCTTTGCCCCAGCCACCCGGGCGATCTCAAAGAAGAGAGTTCCTCTCGGGTCTGCGAACCCGGCCCGTTTTCCAGCAACTGAGAAAGCCTGGCAAGGAAATCCCCCGCACAGGAGGTCGAATCCGGGCATGTCGTCCGGCTGCATGTTTCTTGCGTCATCGCAGTACCACTCTCCTTCCGTATCAAACAGCTGGCGGTAGCTCTTCTCCGCATGTTGGTCGATCTCACAATGCCCGACACAGGCAAAACCGCCTGCCCTTGTGAGCCCCTCCCGGAATCCTCCTACGCCGCTGAACATATCAAAAAACCGTATTGTTTTCTCTGCCACCCCTTTCCATCAAAAAAAGTGCGGGCATGCCGCACTTTTTCTGCTTTGTATCTGGTTATGCTGTTTCCAGCCCTTCTCCGTAATCTTCTTCCATGTCATGTCCTTCCAGGATCATCTCGTCCGGCTGTTCCTCTTCCGAGGTTGCCAGAGCCTCCGGTTCCTCTTCTACATCTTCTGTGTCTTCCGATTCTTCCTGTTCTTCCGTTCCAGCCGCATCCTCATGGATTTCCGTTTCCCCTGTCTCCGGCTCTGCGCCTTCCGCTTCCCCGGTGACAGGTTCCCTTTCAGTCTCTTCCGGAAGTTCCTCTCCCTGTTCGTTCTCATCTGCGGCGTCCAATGCCTGGGTGATGATCTCGATCAGGTAGTCCTTCTGTGTGAACCTGCCCGGTCTCTGTGCCTTTTCCTTCTCGTATCTTTCTTTAAATCTCTGGAACAGTTCCTCTGATACCTGTACTGCTAATGTCCTTGCTGCCATTTTTTCCACTCCTTTGCTTTCAAAATGTTCTGTGATCACCTGTGTTAAAAACTGGGGGATGGTCATCTCCGTCCCCTCTAATTCCTGCCGCACTTTCTCGTGCAGCCCGATAGGGATCTTCCCGCATATGTTCTTTGTTTCCATGTTGTATGTCTCCTTTCCTTTTGCTACATACAACATATCCCAAAGCCTATGTGAAAGCTATTCATCAGATGCAACAAATGCATCGCTTCAAAATGCAGCACTTTACATGACATGGAATTCCTTCCCTTTCAGTAGGCATCACCCCTTTCAAGATATCGATTATCGCTGGTTTCTCCGCTGCTGTTCCCGCATATGACGGATGTAAAGCCGGACAGCTTTCTCCGCCAACTGTCCGGCCGTCACTTGTTTTCCCAATCTCTTTGATTCTCTTTTCGCAATCTGCTCCAGTTCCCGGAGCATTGGTCCTGGAACATCTACTGTCAGTATTTTTGCCATATCCACCTCTCATTCTTCCTGCAGCATGGACAGGAACTCAAACATTTCTTTCGGAATATCACCTGTATCCGTAAGCTCCGGCTCTCCTGTGTCTGCTTGTATAAATCTGCACTGTATCTCCTCCCGGACAGCCCGCCGGATCATTTTTTCCAATAGAGCCGCCTGATCATAGGTCAGAATCGCATGGACCAGATAGGCCGTCTTTTCCCCTTCCGGAACAGCCTTCAGCCTTTCCCATGCTTTCCTGTGTTCGGGATTCTTGAGATTCGGCCGGAAAGAAAAGACGGGCCGCTTCACCGCTTCATCATCTGCCCTGCAAGCCGTTCAAATCCGGCAGCGTTCAGGTTTACGTCCGGCAGGGTGACAAGCCGGCACAGGCGGTCCTGGGGCGTCACATAGCGCTTAAAAAGCCCCGCCCCGCCTCCAACAAAGACGGACGGGACTGCCTGCAGGTCAAACCCGCTCTCCATCACAGTGGATAAGATCCTCTGGGTATAGACTCTCCCTGCCTGCCGGATGATACGCCCTGCCTCTTCCGAGACACTGCACCGCTTCCCGTTCAGCACCTGCTCCACCTGCGCCTCCGTTATAGACAGCCCGGTATCCCTGCGGACAACCTCCATCGCCTCTTCCTGGCAGCGGATCACGCCCAGCTCCAGGCTGCGGCAGGTTGCGGCGTTTGGGACACCATTGTCCAGCCGCATCAGGTCCAGCGTCCAGCCGCCGATATCCACCAGAAGCACGGAAGGCTCCCCGGCGAACACCTCCGGGTGTACCGCCATCACCGAGTATCCCTGGGGGAACAGCTTTACATCCGAGATGCGGATCTCATAGGAGACCCCTTCGTACCGGAACACCGCCGGATTTTTCTTTCCCAGCAGATATTCACGGAAATCCTTCTTCTCCCTGCCGAAGGTGGTGAGCGGCAGACCTGCCGCCAGCACCACGTCCGCTTTTGCCGGGGCGCCCCGGAAGCGGATCTCCTGTGCGATGGCCGCCAACGTCAATAGATAATAGTTCTGGTTTTCTGTCTTGGTACGGATCAGAGGCTGTCTTCCGGTACCGCACACATAGTAACTGCCCTCATACTGCAGGACTCCCCGGTTTGTATACGGTTCGTGCTCGTATGCTGTCACCCCGGAGGGAAAACAGCAGTGTTTGGTCTTCATGGCAGAATAGCCATGGTCAATCCCAATAATCATTCAATCTCTTCCTCCCTGCTTCACGAAAAGAGCCGCCCCGATGCTTGCTATATCAGGACGGCTTTCCATTTTCTTTCTATATTTATTGTTTCAATAATGTCAGCATATCTTCTATCCCATATCGGTAGGCAAGTTCCCCATAGCACAGCCATTCGCTTTCCACTGCTGATACATAATCATTTAGCAGGTTTCTTGCCTCTTCTGGAAGTTTCATCTCATCCAACCGCTTCCCTAATTCATCTGCCAGCTTTCTTTTCCTGCAGAACTCTTCATTTTTGAGGAAGTCATGGTCTGCGTCATCCATGCGCCCCTCTTTCAGATGCTCCAGGATATGCATCCGTCGGTCTCCTGCATCTGGAACTGCGCTTTCCGCCGAGAGCCCGTTCATCACCCTGGTCAGATCCAGCATATCCGTCTGTCCGAGAAAATAGTGGTACTCCCTCTCCAGCGCTTCCATATCTGATCTCAGCTTCATATAAGTTCCAAATGCCTTATGCTCTTCCTCTGTCAGAGAAATAGCTGACTCTTCATCCCACAATCTGTCCAGAACCGGATATTCCCCGGAAACCATACTTTTCTGTTGAGAGAGAGCCTGATACTCTGGATTGTTTTTCAGAAGATACCGGACAACTCTCTGGTCAAATACAACTTCAAACAGTTCCGCCCATATCTTATCCCGCTTCAGTTTCACATTGTCACCTCCATTCTGGCAACAACCATACTCCAAGGATGGGCAGAAAGCTATCCACGAAATCTCACAAAAGGACTGGCGGAAAATTGGTTGATAGTGACAAATGCCGTATTTCATAACTGATACAGGACAGGCCTTTCTATCCTGTCCTGCTCTTAAATCACATCTTCCTATGATATATATCTTTGCTTACTCTTCTGACAATTGTTCCGTATTCATTTCCCATCTGGCAGTGATCTCCGCTATCAGCTTCCTGATCTCATGGATCCTCCCTGCGTCCTCGTCACCATGGGTACGCTCCATTTCTTCTATATAGTGTACCAGCCCTTGGATCACTCTTTTCTTCTCTTCATCTGGAACTGGTTCTGCTTTCTGATCAAAGTAGCTCAACAGCACATGGTTATCAAAACTCCGCTCCCAGTCCTTTTCTTCCTGCATATCCCAGTAGGAACTCATCTCCTTTATGATTCTCCGGATCTTTATTAATGGTTCCCACGCATCTTGTGCGATTTCTTTTGCATAGGATTCTAAGCCGTTCAGCGTTGCTGCGATCAACTCTTTTTCTTCATATGTAGCCATTCTCTTATCACCTCTTTCTTCTTTCTTCCCATTATCCTGCTTAGATGTATCATGCAGATCCTTTAACATTTCAAAATAGTCAAATATACGTGCCTGCCCGAAAAAGTAACTGTATCTGATGACGATGCTGTCCATTTCATTCTGGACTGCCATGAATCTCCTGAGAGCATGGTGTTCTTCCTGATCTAATGTGATCTTTTCGTCCTCATTGATAACCGAAACCAGGATCGGATAGCTCTTAAGCAGTTCTTCATGCTTCTGGAGCAGCTTTCCATATCTTTCATGGTGTGTCCTCAGATACCGGATGATCTTTCCATCAATATGCGGTTCCATCTCTTCCAGCCATAATGCATCCAGGTTTTTTTCCACTTGTCTCCCTCCCTTCTTACGGCACAGCCTTATTTCAAACGGAAGGATACCTGCTGCCGGGAAAGAAAGCTATCCACCACATCTTACAAAAACACGGCAGAGAAATTGGCAAATAGCAACAGCTTCTATCTTGCTTCCCGGTTTGCCCTTTTTTTATTTTTATTGATTGGCTGTAATTCTCCGAAAAGATAACGGGCATTTTGTCTCATCCATGAAAAATCTGCCTCGTCTGGCACATAGATACTGAGGAATGCCGCATCGGAAATCTTCCGTTTTCCATCCATGCGGTAAAACTCTGTAAAACATCCCCACCATCCGTCGGCACCTGTTCGTATGTCCAGTTCCCGCTCATCCACTTCTATATGGTATCTCGCCGTATCTACCGCAACGCCTTTAGACTTGCTCTGCTGACCTTGATACATCCTGTTATTCATGTAGATCTTCAGATCTTGTGGTGGCGCAAAGTATAAGTCCATGTACTTCAGGATAAATCTTGCATCTTGCGGATCCGGCTTTTCTTTCAGGACTAGCCTTACATCAAAACATTTCTCTGGCTGATAATCAATCAGCACATTTTTGAAACGTTCTTTGTTATCTAAATATAACGGGTCTCCAAACAGGATATGTTCAGGACGCCTGATCTGATATATTTCTTCTCTCATCTGACTTCTTTCCTCCGTTCTTTTTCTATCCTATAAACGAAAAAAATCAGCTCTCAGGGATTCCCTCTCCCTAATGCTGATCACTACTCTTCCAATATTTACTGTATACACAAATGTGCAAACCCTTTGTGTAACCTGTTCTTATTTTCCCTCTTTTTCAACCGGATACACGCTTTACACTGCCCTGGTTCTTCCTCTGCTTTACATCCGCAAGGATAATGGCAGGCTTTGTCGCAAGGGCACGGGCAATCGCAACCCTCTGTTGCTGACCGCCTGAAAGATTATTCGGCATATTTTTAAGCTTTTGTTCTAAGCCAAGAGTATGGATAATCTCTTTTACAAATCTTGTATCGGTCTTGCCACCGTCGATCTCAATAGGGTACACAATATTCTCATAAACATTGAGAACAGGAAGCAGATTGTAATTCTGAAATACAAAGCCGATATTTCTGCGGCGGAAAATTGTCAATTCCTCGTCCTTCATTTTCAAAAGTTCTTTTCCTCGGATAGTAACACTACCAGAAGTAGGGCGGTCTAACCCACCAATCATATTTAAGAGAGTGGATTTACCGCTGCCTGATGTACCGATAACAGCAACAAATTCGCCTTCCTCTACGGAAATGGATACCCCATCCAAAGCATGGACTTCGTTTTCTCCGCTTCCGTATATCTTTCGTAAATCTTTTGTTTCAAGTATTGCCATATTGAAAACCTCCAAATTTGTATTTTTTATTTTGTAAGTTCAGTATAGCAACCACTTCTTACAATCTCATTACAATCCAAACTAAAAAATAACAGCATCTCTTTTGTTCCTACCATGCACTTTTACGAATTGATTTCTTTTTTTAATGAAGCAATCCACTCCTCTATTGCCTCTGCCAATGTGTATTGTTGCTGTAAAACTGCCATACCCGTAACAGGAATATCTTCTTTACTTTTTTTCAAAGCAATATTTTCTTCCAGATATTTTTTCAATACCTCCATACTGCTCTCAATATTATCCAGACATTCTTGCTGTCTTTCTCTGGGCATACTGTCCAGATTTACAATGACAGCATTAAAATCTAAAAAAATGTTTATCGGCTTACAGGATATTTCAAGCATCAATTTTTCAAACTGCCGTTTCCCTTTTTCAGTTAAAGAATACACTGATTTTTCTGGCATTTTGCCCTCTCTTTCAATATGACTTGAAATATATCCTTTTTCCTCCAACTGGATAACCTTTTTATAAATGGACGGGGTACTAATTTTTACCCATTTTGAAATATTGCGGTACTCTACCAACTTTTGAAGGTCATACGCACTCAGAGGTTCTTTCTTTAACATTCCCAAAACAATTAAGTCAATGGTCGCCATATCAATTTCCTCCTTTACTCTCTTGACAACTACTATAAATTATAGTAGAATACCATTTGCGTTTCAACTACTATAATTTATAGTAGTATATTTTATTCTATTTGTCAAGTGAAAGGAGAAAGAACACTATGGACAATCAAAACAGAAAATTGGAGTTATTGGGCAATGCTCCAATCCCAAAAGCCCTTTTAGCTATGGGTATTCCAACAATGATTGGTATGCTCATCAACGCCTTATACAATCTCGTTGACGCCTATTTCGTAGGCGGATTAGGCGAAAGTCAAATGGCTGCCATCTCGGTTGTGTATCCACTCGGTCAAGTAGTCGTTGGCTTAGGATTACTTTTTGGTAATGGGGCAGCATCCTACATTTCTCGACTGTTAGGACAAAGAAATAAGGATCAGGCAAACAAAGTGGCAAGCACTGCACTATATAGCAGTCTTGTTGTTGGTGCAATTATGATTGTTTTATCAATCCTCTTTTTGAAACCCATTCTAAGACTTTTAGGTGCAACAGAAAGTGTCCTTCCTTATGCAGCTACCTATGCCAGTATTTACATTGTTTCCTGCATTTTCAATGTTTTTAATGTCACAATGAACAATATCGTGACAAGTGAAGGAGCTGCAAAAACTACAATGTGTGCCTTGTTGTTAGGTGCAATCCTCAATATCGGTTTAGATCCATTATTTATATACACTTTTAATTTTGGTGTTGCAGGAGCTGCTATTGCCACAGCAATTTCTCAGGTAGTATCTACTCTTGTGTATCTATTTTATATTTTCAGACAAAAAAGTGCTTTTCAGTTTAGAATAAAGGACTGTACTTTTTCTAACGAAATTTTATCTGAAATTTTCAAAATTGGCGTTCCGACACTTGTATTTCAATTATTGACAAGTATTTCTATCTCTCTAATAAACAATGCCGCAGGTAATTACGGCGATTCAGCCATAGCAGGAATGGGTGTTGTTACTCGTCTTATATCTATGGGCAGCTTAACAGTATTTGGTTTTATCAAAGGCTTTCAACCGATTGCAGGTTATAGTTATGGGGCGAAAAAATTTGATCGTCTGCGTACTGCAATCAAAATTTCCATCTTATGGTCAACTATTTTCTGTGTAATCGTAGGGTTATTATTCAGTCTGTTTTCTACGACTATTGTTTCACAGTTTACAACCGGAAACACAGAAATGATTCACATTGGGGCTTCCTCTTTAAGAATAAACGGTATTACATTTATGCTGTTTGGATACTATACGGTATATTCCTCTTTATTCCTTGCTCTTGGAAAAGGAAAAGAAGGGTTTATTCTTGGGGCTTGCCGACAAGGTATCTGCTTCATTCCCGTTATCTTAATTTTTCCATTTATATGGGGATTAAACGGTATTTTATACGCACAGCCGATTGCCGATGTTCTCTCTGCACTTATTACAGTATTTATGGCAATCCCTTTGCATAAAAGTTTAACTATTGCCGAACAGAAAATGAAAACAACTTCTATCCCCTGTGACAGACAATAAAATCAAGCATAAAAGTAGTAACAGAGCCGATGAACTGTGAAACATTTCTCAACTTCATCGGCTCTGCGTCTTTGCGTCTGGCTCTTTGATGACAGTTATTTGCAAGTTCTTTGCATCAATTAAACTTTCCTGTTTACATTTCGGACAATAAAGGGGGAAGTTTTTCAATTCTGTATCTTCCCTGATTTTGTCACGGGTTTTATTGCCACATATTGGACACATTATCCATTCTGATTTCATAAATTATCTATAATCCTCTATTCTATATTGTTCTACAACTTCATTTCCTAAAAGAGTTATTGCCTTTTGGGGGCATAAGCTAATACAGCGATAACACATTGTACAGCGATCATTCGACACAACTTTCTTATTTCGTAAAATAAGATTTTTCATTGGGCATATAGAAACACATTTTCCGCAACCAATGCAATTATTGTTAATCTTTAACTTATTGGAATAACCTTTTGTTTTTTTATAAAACCAAAGCCTTTGTCCCAATAATCCGATGATATGTGAAACTAGCGTAATACCTTCTTGTGGATAATCTCCATTTATAATCTGCAAAGCCACTTCCTCGATTTTTCTATCTGCCTGTGCTATAATACAACGATTTTCATCCATTGTCTTTTTTAATAACTTGCTATCACAAACAGAGTCTGGCATATGAATATGTATTCCACCCAAAATAGTTGCCCCGTATCTTTTTAACATTCTTGTCGTGCAGCCCGCACCATCACCACTAAAAGCCCCCATTGTCGCAATGCACAGTATTTTCTTATTTTTCCAGATGTCAGCATTCTTTTTAATAAAGTCACGCACCATATATGGAGCATTAGAAAACTGTGTAGGATACCCTATGTAAATCTCTTCGTTTTGTTGAATTGCTGAAATAGCTTCAGGGCTTTCCATAGGAATAGCTTTTGCAGATGAATGAATAAGAGATACCAACTTTTCAATGCAATATTTTGTATTACCCGTACCACTTAAATAAATTCCAACCATAAATTCTCCTAAAACTCACAACTAAATATTCCAATTAAATCTGTCAGTTTATCTTCCCATTTGTATGCGTAATGAACATTCTCCATCGTTGCAAGAGTCGTAAGACCTTGCACATAAGCAAATAATGCAACTATCAAATCTTCTTTTTTGCTTTGTGTCATATTTGTATCGGCAAGTAATTTCAACACCTGTTCTTTGTAAATCGCAAAGGGCTGATAATTACTTTCTCTACCACTATCAATATTCAAATCAATTTGTATATTTCCTTGCTGAAAAAGAAAGTTAAAATATTGCGGATGGCTTATAAAAAAGGAAATATATGCTTTGCCAAATTCCAATAAAAAAATAGGTGTCCCTCTATATTGGGAAACTGTATTTTCGAGTACTTCTGTAAACTTTTTCGTAATATGTAATTGCATTTCTTGAAGCAATTCTTCCTTGTTAGAAAAATGACTATATGGTGCAGCGTGACTTACACCACAAGCTTGTGCCACCTTACGGAGAGAAAGTTGATTTATTCCATTCTTATTTACCAATTCAATTCCTTTTTCTATCAAATCATTTTTCAAATTTTTATGATGATAAGGCTTCTTTTCCATACACAACCTCCAATCTTTACAGTGTCTATATTATATTCTAAAATCTTTACACTGTCAAGATTTTAGACGAGGTTTCATTGAAAACACAGAGCAAATGATCGTGGTTACTCACAATTTCATTGGCTCTGCGTCTGTGCGTCTGGCTCTTTAATGACGGTTATATATAGTTCCTTTGCATTTACCAAAGTGTCCTGCTTACATTTCGGACAGTAGAGGGGATAGTTTTTCAATACTGTATCCTCTCTAAGCCTATCACGAGTTTTACTACCGCAAACAGGACAGCGTATCCATTCATTTTTCAGCATCTTTTCTTCCTATTACGATATTGTGCAATCTTTTATCGGTTATAAATTTCTTCCTTCTGGGGTCACCTTCTGCACGATAAATCATTAAATTTGACAAATCAAATATAGAACTCCATATTGTTTCAAAGTCTGGCTCATCATCGTATTGACACATAAAACCATATTCACCTTTTAACAGTTTTTGAGTTTCAACAACAGGGTCATTGTTTTTTACATTGTTAATGCAATTATCCATAACAACAGAATATCTTGTATAGGAATGATAATCATCTCCCTTAGCAAAATCATAAGGCTTAAGTTTGTCTGAAATAAAACTATTAACCGTACATACCAAGTAACCATCGTCAACGCTTTTTGCTTCACCGATTTTCTTTATATTCGGCGTACATTCAACTACCACCATTTTACCTCTTTTGTCTGCAATCAAAATATTATAATTTGATGCAATAGGTAACTGCATTAACAGATTAAGCGCTTGCTCTGTGGTATTTGCTTTTTCAAGCAAATATCTAACCGCGAAACAAGAGTTGAAGAGCTGTTCGTCAAATAGGAATAATCAGAGTATTCCAAGCTCTGCCTATCTCTGTAATCTAAAAAAACATCACAGACCTTTCTCTGTTCCATTGTCAAATCAAGTTGTTCATAGTTTCGTTCCGCCTTATCCCTTTCGTCGCTTTCTTTTTGATAATCCTCGCTGCGTGTGAGCATTTTATAAACGGTATCTTCTTTTAATTTCTCCGCTGCAATTTTCACAAGCTCGGCAAAATCTTTGTCATACATCACAACCTCCTACACCAATACTTTTAGTTTCTTCACAGGGGCGTTTATGACTTTGACAATCAGCTCGTCAACACAGTCTGTATATCTGCCTTGCTGAATAAGTTGATTTTTCAATTCCACAAGGCTATGTAAAAGAATTGTTCTTTCCTCACTATCCAGATATGCGTGGTATTTTATTTCTCTCATTGTCAGCACCTCCGTTCTTGATTTCATTATATAGAAAAACGGTCAGGGTACTCAAATGTGTAATAGAAGTATAAAAATAAGCGTACCACTATTTCTAATGATACGCTTATCTGCCCTTATACAAATGAATGTCGCCTACATTTTTGTAGCAAGGTGGACACTACATAGATAAATATATTTCAAAAAACCTTTATTTTTCGTTTGTGTTCCCATACCCGATATCTATTACCACTGAAACATCAAAATAGTTTTTTAGGTGTTTATTGCGTGAATTTTTGCCCTCTGAAGTAAAGGTAAAATGTTTCGCAAAGTGCCTAAAATAAAGGATTTCTACGAGTTTTTCTTTTGTATCAACACAATAGTCTCAACTGTTGTTTCGTTGTCCCAACTAAGTTCCTGAATTTCTTCACCGTCAAAAAATACCGGAAACTTAAATTTTATATGCTTCAAAAATCTTCCGTTCGGCTGTTCATCCTCGTAAATATCAACTCTTTCAACAAAACTGTTCATAAATTCTTTTTTCTCCATATCGGTGAATTTATCATACAGTTTGTCAAAGTACAAAAGATATTGATACACTCCATCCTCAGAAATTTTCTGCTGACGGATATACTCTTTTCTGGATACTATATCATCGATCAGACTTTCCAGTCGTTCAATCTCATCATACAAACCATTTAACCGATCCTGCATATCCTGATACTTCCTGTCATACATTTTATCAGAAATATCCAGATTGTCCATCTGTTGTCCTAACCTATTTTTAGCTCCCAATACTTGCCGCAGCTGTTTTTTCAAGTTCTCATGCTCTGTTTCCAATTCTCCGGTATCTATCTTAGAATTGATTTTTGCACGTATAGCGGCTTCAAATTTCGGATTATTCACCAGCTTTTTAATAACTTCTGCTACCGCATCATTTACTTTTTCTTCGTTCCACTGCTTCCGGTAATCACATTTATGACCATTCACATAATACCTATGCTTGCAGGCATAATAAAAATAATCCTTATAAAATGTTCCGTCTTTTTTCTTCTTACGGTTTACATTTCCATACATTCCCTTTCCACAAATTGGACATTTAAGAATTCCGGACAAAATATGTTCATGCTCCAAACTATGGATTTTCTCATGCTTTACTCCATTTATATTTCGTTTCTGTTTTGCCAAGTTCCAATCATCTTCGGAAATAATGGCTTCGTGAATACCATCACTTAATATATAAGAATCCTGCTTTACAATACGGAATTCATTTCTCTTGCCTGGCACTCTTTCAGTTTTCCTTCTTCCAAATGCCAATTTACCACAATAAATAGGATTATCAAGGACACCCTTTATAAAAGAAGTAGCAAACGCATCCAACGTATTATTCTGTCTCTTTTTCTTCTTGTAGCCATGCTCATTCAGATAGGCTGCAATGCCATTTACTCCCATATTGGTATGAATATATTTATCAAAAATAATACGAATGATTTCTGCCTCATCTTCTGCAATTTCCAGTTCTCCATTTAACAGCTTATATCCGTACGGAGCAAATCCGCCGTTCCATTTGCCATCTCTCGCCTTTTGTCTGCGCCCCTCCATTGTCTGTACCAGAATATTTTCACGTTCAATTTCTGCTACCGCAGACAGAACAGAAATCATCAGCTTACCGCTGTCTTTAGAACTGTCTATACCATCTTCAACACAGATCAAATTTACTCCAAAATCCTGCATTCTCTGCAAAGAATTAAGTACATCTGCAGCATTTCTTCCAAAACGGGATAACTTATATACCAAGACAAACTCTACACGATCTTTACCTTCTTCAATATCCCGAAGCATTTGCATAAATTCCTGCCGTCCTTCAATACTTTTTCCTGACTTTCCCTCATCCGAATACTCTCCGACAATCACCATTTCCTGAAAATCTGCATATTTTCTCAATCTTTCTTTTTGTGCTTCCAAGCTGTATCCTTCTACCTGCATAGACGTAGATACCCTTGTGTATATATAACATCTTCGCTTTTTCATTTATATTCTCCATACCAAATTACAGTTTACTTTTTATTTGTCCCAACTATATTTTACCGTAGCTGCACATACTCGTCAATATAGGTAAAATGCACAAATATCACGCAAGAAAAAAGAGAGCCAACATCTATGCTCTCCCTAATCATTTCCCAATGTATTCTGTTGCTGCTCTTGCTGGCAGTTATCTTCTGCTTTGTCCTCCTTCGGTAATCCATTCAGTTCCTGAAGGAGCTCACTGCCATATTTTTCTATCATTCTGGCAAGAAAATCAACACATCGTTCAAATTCAACTGTGTGTGCCATAGCTCCTCCTTCCAAACCGATATTTCTTGTCACCACGCATTTTTCGGCGGTACTCTTTAGCTGATCTGGAATTTGTGCTATAATTTCTATTAGACCAACTCCGTTCAGCCTGATGTCAGTTTAATGGAATTTCATAAGAAACTCATTGAGCATAGATTGAGCGGAAATTGAGTATTTTACAGAACAGGAGGGGATTCTATTTGGAAAGATGTGATTTTGGTTCGATTATGACGATCATTCGCCGTTATATCAGCGAAGATAAAGGAATGAATCAAATAGATTTTACCTATCTGTTATTTGACACGTTTATGTGCAGCGATGAAGCCATAGACTTTGATTTTGACAATGGACAGGTCTGCCGTTGGATGACAGGACAGGCAAAAGTAAGTCCCCGGATCGTAACCTACTTTTTAGATAAAGAACATCAATTAGAATTGGCAGGAAACATTCAGCGACATATTATTCCTCTGATGTATGATTCTGCTATGGCAGCAAAAGAATTATATGAGTTAGTATTACAGGATACATCTATTTCAGAGCCAAAAAAACAGGAACTAATCTGTTCTTATTCTCCCGCTGATATAGACACCATACATATTTTCATAACAAGGGTTCTGTGTTTCGGAATGGAACGGAATTTTGTGAAACGTGACACACGAACCAAGAAATTATTAGCCGCCGGAAATCTTTCTCCTGTCTTAACAGATTTTGTAATGGGAAATGACGTTCCCCGTCCATGCAGGCATTTTTGTGGACGTTCTGAAGAAATCGAAGTGCTGCATTCTCTGTTGGAAAAAGAGCGTAAAGTATTTTTATCTGGAATTGCCGGAATCGGGAAAAGTGAACTGGCAAAGGCTTATGCCCTGCAGTATAAGAAAGAATATACCAATATCCTGTATCTCACCTACAGCGGTGATTTAAAACAGGATATTACAGACATGGATTTTGCGGATGATCTTCCGCAGGATTCTGATGAAGAACGCTTCCGAAAACACAACCGTTTTCTGCGTTCTCTCAAAGAAGATACTTTGATGATTGTAGATAATTTCAACGCCACTTCCATACAGGACAGTTTTCTTTCGGTCATACTCAAATACCGCTGTCAGATATTATTTACTACCAGAAGCCGTCTGGACGGACATTCCTGTATGCTGTTGGAAGAAATTTCCGATAAAACAACGCTTCTGCAACTTGCAGGAAAATTTTTCTCCGACACAGAAGAAAAATCTGATGTCATAGAACAGATCATAGAAGCTGTCCATGCCCATACGCTCGCTGTAGAACTGGCATCACGCTTACTGGAAACCGGAATATTGGAACCAGAAATGCTCTTAAAAAAATTGTTGGAAGAAAATGTCGCTCTTGATGCAACTGATAAAATCAATATTATAAAAGACGGGCAAAGCAGCAAAGAAACCTACTATGGACACATACATACTTTATTCTCTCTATATCAGCTTTCTGAAACTCAACAAGATGTAATGAGATGTCTGTGCCTGATTCCTTTAACCGGTATTCCGGCACGAAGATTTGCTGCATGGCTGAATTTACCGGATTTGAATGCCGTAAATGATTTAATTGAAATGGGATTTATTCAGCCAAAAACCGGAAGAACCATTGTACTGCATCCCATGATACAGGAAATCGCTGTTGCAGATATGCAGCCGTCTGTAAAAACCTGTTTCCCTTTACTGGAAAGTCTGCAAAACATCTGCCTTTTACACGGCAATGATATTTCCTACTACAGACTTGTTTTCCAAACCGTTGAAAACATTATTACAAAAACAACTAAAGATGATATTTCTGGTTATTTATTATTCTTAGAAGATGTTTTCCCATATATGGAAAAATACCACGAAGAAAATGGTATGCAAAGAATCCTGCGTGAACTATCTTCTTTGCTGGAAGACACTTCTATCGGAACCGTGTCTGACCGGGCATTATTACTGGACTATAAAGCTACCCTTGAAAGAAATATTGGAAAAGCCGTAAAGCTGGAAAAAGAAGCGATGTCTTTGCTTTCTCCTGTTACACCTGAAAACGCCCACCTCGTCGCAAATCTATATGGAAATCTGGGTGGACTATATCACCAGCAGGGAAATACCGAACTGGCAAAACAGGCTATGGAGCAGGGAATCAGCTTATTAGAACAATACCAGCTTCTCTATATGAATGACAGTATTGTTCAAATCTGCAACTATGCAGCTCTCCTTACAGATACCGGTGAAGCGTCTCGTGGATTATCCTCCTTACGCAAATGTGCCCGGCTGGTAAAAGAATACAATTCCGATCAGTATCTGGACTATGCCATTATTCAGGAAGCTATGGGAACTGCCTATCTGGTACAGGCTGATATAGAACAGGCTACCTCCCATCTCAAAAAAGCTATGGCAATCTATGAAATAGTATGGGAATCTGAACCGGAAGCTATCGATAATAAATACCAACAAATACAAGAATTGTATATCAATGCTGGAATACAAATTGGACAACAATTATTGAGCTCTACTAAAAATGTCTGAATAGTCTACAAATCAAACTATTCAGACATTAAAACTTATAACAATATGAATATTTTATATTAATTAGTCGGCAATAAATTTCCCATACTCTTCAAACTGATAGCTAAAGTAGAAGTATTATGTAGTAACGCAGAGGTCGTTGGTTGAATAATTCCTGCCACTCCTAGTGCAATCAGCATTGCATTAATACCGACAATCCCCCTGTAATTCCCCTGAATACGGTGCATCATCGCATTAGACAAACGTTTCAGTACTACGATTTCCCGCAGATCCTCAGCAGCAATCGTAATGTCTGCGATCTCTCGCGCAAGTTCTGCTCCATCACTGATTGCAATTCCCGCATCTGCTGCTGAAAGCGCTGGCGAATCATTGATTCCGTCACCGATCATCACTACTTTTCTTCCTGCCGCTTTCTCTCTTTCAATGAATCCTGCCTTATCTTCCGGAAGTACTTCGGAATAATATTCATCCACTCCCACTCGTTTCGCAATAGATGCTGCAGTACGTTCACTGTCTCCCGTCATCATGACGATCTTGGAAACACCTTCTTCTTTCAAAAATCTTACCATCTCCCCGGCTTCTTCCCTGAGAGGATCTTCAATACAGATTACAGCAACTAATTCTCCGTCAATGGCAAGGAACAAATGAGAGTATTCTTCAGGAAGCGTATCAAATCGTTCCTGATATTCCGGACGTATCCGGCACTTTTCATCCTCAAACACAAAATGACTGCTCCCTATTATGGTCTTCTTTCCTTCTATATAGGAGGAAATACCATGGGCTACAATATACTCCACTTTTGAATGCATTTCTTCATGATACAGACTTCTTCTCTTTGCAGCATCCACGACAGCTTTTGCCATGGAATGTGGAAAGTGTTCTTCCAGACAGGCAGCAATCCGCAGAGCTTCCGGTTCAGGATAATCGCCAAACACAATGACTTCTTTTACAGTTGGTTTCGCCTTTGTCAGCGTACCGGTCTTATCAAATACGATGGTATCTGCCTCTGCCACAGCCTCCAGATACTTCCCACCCTTTACGGTAATTCCATTCTGTCCGGCTTCCCGTATTGCAGAAAGGACAGAAATCGGCATAGCCAGCTTCAATGCGCAGGAAAAATCCACCATAAGAACAGAAAGAGCTTTTGTCATATTGCGTGTGACAGCCCAGACAAGCCCTGTCCCCAGAAGCGTATATGGTACCAGACGGTCCGCCAGATGCTCTGCCTTGCTTTCCAGATTGGATTTCAACTTTTCTGAGTCTTCAATCATAGTCACAATCTTTTCAAACCGGGTAGCACCTGATACGGCCCTGACTATGATTTCCAACTCTCCTTCCTCCAAAACGGTTCCTGCATATACGGACTGACCCTCAGTTCTTCGTACCGGAAGAGATTCTCCGGTCAAAGATGCCTGGTTCACCATTCCTTCTCCGCAAGACACCTCTCCATCAAATGGGATTACATTGCCCATGTGTACGATCACTCTGTCACCCGGCAAAATATCGGATGCCGGAACAAGAATTTCCTGCTCCTCTCTTTTCAGCCATACTTTCTTTATGTTTAAAGACATGCTGCGTGCCAGATCTCCTACAGACTTTTTATGTGTCCATTCCTCCAGCAATTCTCCAATTCCCAGCAGAAACATGACAGAACCGGCAGTATTAAAGTCTCCTCGCAGCACGGACACGCCAATCGCTGTAGCATCTAATACCGGCACCTCTATCTTCCGTCTGGCCAGACATCGAATCCCTTTTCCGATATATTGGACCACTTTAAAAGTAAGCCATATTTTTCTCACCGAATTTGGCAAGAGCAATTTCCCTCCATAATGGAGCAATGTTTTTGCTATCAGCTTTTCCCTGTATGCGGAATTTAAAGCACGCCCTGAACTTGATAATACATTATCCGGAACATCTGCTTTCTCAAAATGAAACTTTTTTAATTTATGGATCAGTTCTTCTCTGTCCCCTGTATAATAGATCACAGCATCTGCGGTGCGCTCATATACTTTGACCTTTATAACACTTTTCTGTTTTTCAAGAGCCCAGCAAAGAACATCCGCCTCCGTACATGTCATTCGGTTTCGGATAACGTGGATACGGAGACGGCCCTGTACTTCATGCTTGATAAGAAATCTCATCTTTTACCTATTCGTTTTCTTCCTGTTCAGACGCACCATCCTCCTGAACATCATCTTCCTGCACCTGCATTGCCTCTTCCTGTGCACGCTTTTCATTGATCTGTTGTGCTTCTGCAAGGATATCCTCTGCGTTCTCCTGCACTGTTGTAGCAGTCTTCATAACACAGTCTTTTGCCCGCAGTACAGCCGCAGTGCAGTTTGTATATACTTTTTTTGCGTCCTTACTGGAAAGGAGCTTTACACCCGCAGTCCCAAATACGACTCCTCCTACAAAACATCCGATTTTTTTCAAAGTAGAATCACTAAACATCCTATGTACCTCCTGATTATTTGTGTTTATAGCCTGTATAGAATACCATCAAAAAGCAAAAGACGGACGCCCACGCCCAAAACCTATGTTGTTTCACAACCACATCACTTCCTTTTCTATAAGACTCTGTTTATTTTTTCATAGTAACAACTTTCATTTAAGATAGTCAATTCTAACAGTCCTTATTGATAAATTTTGTCATTTGCAGGCTACTTATATACGATTTCTCTGCTAAGCACCCCGATATTCTCCAATTCCTTTACCAGACGGTAAACGGTTGCCATCCCAATGCTCTGGTCAAGTTTCACCACCCGGGCATAAATTTCCTTGCAGCTGGAACACCTGTCTTCCAGGATAATATCTAAAATCATTTTACGCTGCTTTGTAATTCTGCAGCCATTTTCTTTCAGTTTTATAATAATACTTTCTTTTTCACCGTTCATACCCGCTTTCTCCCATATGAAATACCACGGTCTAGCTTTGAATAGACTCAACTAAAAACCCTGCTTTTTCTACTGCGCAGATCAGGATATCTTCCCCTATTTCACGATCAAGGGATATCTCAGCACAACTTTTATTAAGATCTACTCTGGCGGAGACTCCATCAATCCGATTCAAGCTATCTGTCACACTTTGTACACAATGTTCACAATGCATTCCTGTAATAAACATGGTTTTCTTTGCGATGACCGGACCCGTCAATTTCTTTTTTTTCTTTTTATTTTTGCTGCTGCAATTTCCTCCCGCTGGACATCCAACACATTTCACTCCGCTTCTTTTTGCCTTAATAAGATATGCAGCTGCACTCCCTACTAAGATTACAATAACAAGAACTGCTATCATATTTTCCATAGAGCATTTCACATCCTTTTCTAATAAAAATGGTGGACAAAGTACTTCTTCTCTGTCCACCGTCTGCTATAACTTTTATCCTTTATGATTTTACAGAATGCAGGCTGTATTCTGAAGCAAACTCTTTATCTGACTTACGGATTCTCCAGAGAATAATCAAAGCAAATACAATAACCGCGATAAGTCCCGGAATAAATGCGGTGCCAAAAGATCCTGTTGTGATCAATGTACCAATCTGATATACACCAAAAGCTACGGTATACCCCGTTGCAAGTTGGAGACAGATTCCTCCAAGCAGCCATTTTCCACTCTTCATTTCTGAATTCATCGCTCCAAGAGCTGCAAAACAAGGTGGTGTGTAAAGGTTAAACATCAAATAAGCAAGAGCTGCTACCTTTGTCAGTCCCATAACAGTTGCTACTTCATTCCCACTTCCAACCAACGCCAGTTCATCTGTATCTATTAAGTTTGTGATACCGTAAACTACTGCAAGCGTCCCAACTACGTTTTCTTTTGCGATAAAACCTGTCACTGCCGCTGCTGCAAGCTGCCACACTCCAAATCCAAGCGGTATGAACAAAATCGCAAACGGATGGGCAATGGATGCCAAAATAGATGTCCCTTCTGCACCTTCTTCTACAAGCTGGAACTGCCAGTTAAAGCTCTGCATGATCTGTACCACCGTATTGCATACCAGAATGATCGTTCCTGCTTTTACGATATATGCTTTTCCTCGCTCCAGCATAGAGCCGCATGCCCTTTTCAAGCTTGGAAACTTATATTCCGGAAGTTCAATAATAAAGAAAGATTTTCTGTATTTTTGTCCTGTAATCTTTTTCACAAGTAAAGCTCCAAGCAAAACTAAGAGAATACCCACCAGATACATAGTTGCTGAAACCCACCATGCGTCCGCAAAGAATGCACCTGCAAAAAGAGCAATCACTGGGATTTTAGCTCCACATGGCATAAATGGTGTAAGCATCGCTGTGGTACGACGTTCTCTTTCGTTACGGATTGTACGGCAAGCCATAACGCCCGGAATCGCACATCCTGTACCAATGACCATAGGAATGACAGATTTACCGGAAAGCCCTACTCTCTTAAAAATCGGATCCAGAACTACTGTAGCTCTTGCCATGTATCCACAATCTTCCAATAATGCAATTAAGAAGTACATGACCATAACAAGCGGAAGGAAACCGACAACTGCACCAACGCCACCGATGATACCATCTACAAGGAGTGCATACAGAAGCGGGTTTGCATTTTCCATCAGTCCGCCGACCCATCCCTGGAAAGTCTCGATCCATGCCACCAGCCAGTCTGCGATCCAGGTACCGAGCGTTGTCTGGGATATGTAGAACACAAGGAAGATAACTGCTGCGAAAATCGGTATACCGATAATCTTATGTGTGATGATACCGTCAATCTTATCCTGTACGTTTCTATCCTTTGTAAAAACTTTTCTCTTCTCTACCTGCTTTACAATTCCATTCACAAACTCAAAACGCTTTCTGTCAGCCGCTTCTACTGCCGTTTTATCTTTGAAATCAATATCCCCCTGCACATAAGGTGCTTTCTGACCTTTTCCTCTTAATGCAGCCGCAGCATTTACAGTCTCTTTGAGTCCTTCATGTCCGGAAGAAGTGGAAATCGTCTTGATTACCGGACAGCCCAGCTTTTCAGACAGAATCTTCTCGTCAATTTTTGTCTGTTTCTTATTAACGATATCGCTCTTATTCAGTGCGACAACTACTGGAATCCCAAGTTCCAGAAGCTGTGTGGTAAAAAACAGGCTTCTGCTCAGATTCGTAGCATCCACGATATTGATGATCACATCCGGATTCTCATTCTTGACGTATCCGCTGGTAATGCTTTCTTCCGATGTAAAAGGAGACATAGAATAAGCGCCCGGCAAATCTACCGCAACTAACTCCTCCGTCCCGTCATAATAACCTTTCTTGATCGGACTTTCTTTTCTTTCGACCGTAACGCCTGCCCAGTTCCCGACACGTTCATTCCTGCCGGTAAGTGCATTGTACATGGTCGTCTTTCCACTGTTGGGATTTCCTGCAAAAGCAATCCTCATAATTCTCCTCCTTTTCGACGTCTTTAATTATACGCATCTTATCTTTATTAGTATGCACTAACCTTTGTGCAAAAAAAAATAGTGGAAACTACTATTTTTTTATTATATTGAAATGGCTTTCGCCAGATCAGTATCAATATTATAACGCCCATCCTTAATGGAAACTACACAGCCACCCTTCAGATGAGAAACCACTGTAATTGGTTCACCACTGTAACAGCCAAGAGAAAACAGAAAAGAGGTCAGTTCTTCATCATCTGTCAAAATTTCCTTAATGATATATTCTTCCCCTTCTTTGGCTTCTGTTAAATTCATATCCACTCGCTCCTTATAGTCATTTTTACAATTATACTTAAAATTTACTCACAGCTATTCGATGTTTTTTCTCATTTGACGTTGTTAGTATATTCTAATCCCGGTGAGTTGTCAATAATTATTTAATACTTTTTTATTTTTCTTTTATAAATATATCTGGCTGAATACCATGAATCATGATACAATAACTATACAATTTTTATAAAAGAATCCGAATGATATAGGAGGTGACAAGCTATGCACATAAATTCGTCTGGTGAAAACTATCTGGAAACTATTTTAATATTAAGCAAAAAACGTCCTGTTGTTCGTTCTGTGGACATCGCTACAGAATTAGACTTTAAAAAACCCAGCGTAAGTGTGGCTATGAAGAAACTGCGTACAAGCGGACATATAACGGTATCTCCGGAAGGATATATTAATTTAACTGAATCTGGAAAAGAAATAGCTACACAGATTTATGAACGCCATGTTCTTCTTTCTTCCTGGCTAGAACGTCTTGGTGTTGATCCGGATATTGCCGCACAAGATGCATGCAGGATAGAACATGTCATTAGTTCTGAAAGTTTTGAAGCCCTCAAAAAGCATATCAAATAACTCTCTTCTCACTATAAATTGAATGGCATTTTAAAACCGGGAATTTCATACTTTCCCGGTTTCTAAAATCTTTTCATTTTCCATATTTAGTATTGCATTATTGATTTTTATCGTGCTTCTTATATCGAATATGCCCAACAATACCTGCAGCAAAGAAGAGTATTGCGGCTAAAAGTTGCATGCTTACCACAAAATCAACCCCATCTTTTCTGAAACTGTCAAAAAAGTTAGTCAGCCATATTACTGCGCCTACAAACCACAATAAATACCATCGTTTTCTTTTGCTTTTCATAACTTTTTTACCACCACACAAATCCAACCTTTTTTTGTTTTATCTACTTTTACTCCTCTAAAACCGGCATCCTCCAAAGATTTTTCTATTTGCTCAGAATTGTAAATCTTCATCCCCTGTATTATCTTCGTCCACTTTTCATCCTTTGGATTTTCACCGTTTGATTCATTGCAGATCATAAACGTTCCGCCGATTTTCAAAATTTTATATACCTTCTTAAAAGCCTCACTAATATCCGGCCAGAAATATATTGTTTCAAATGCAGTAATTACATCGAAAGTTTCACCTCTGAAAGGGAGTTTCATGACATCCCCCTGCAGGATTTCACAACGCTTACTTTCTATCCCTGCTTTATTGATTTTTTTGCTTTTTTCTACACTGATTTCTGAATGATCAATGCCAACCACTCTGCCATACGGACTTTTTTCTAATAACTTTCTGACATTTGCCCCACCGCCACATCCAATATCCAGACATACATTATCGCTTTGAATTTCCATATGTGTAAATCCCCATTCAGCCATAGATGAATGACCAGTATTCATCATATGAACCATAATTTTGCCGCCGATTCCTTTTGGCTTACAAGTATTTTGAAAAAAAGACATAACCTATACCTCTATCAACTCACCAAAACAATATCTATTCTTAATATATAAAAAAATTTCGCTACATACAGATACTTCCAAGAATCTCCTGTAACGCATTTTTGCTACTTGAATGGCATCTCACTACATCCGCATTGCAGCGTTCCGCCTCCTCCACTGCACACCTGGCCATCTTATGGGAAACCGTATTCGTGAACAGTACAATCAAATCTGGATTCCCAATCTGTTTACTTAAAGTTGCAGACATCTGTGTAAAGACTTTCGCTTTACAATTAAAACTTTTACAAACTTTTTTGTACTGACAGACCATTCTATCATGCCCGCCTATAATAACAACACTCATACCCAACCTCCCATTTTTAATATATTCATAAAACGCTCCGATAGCAGATATCTACAAAATCATCCGTTCTTGATCATCGGTTGCGTTCTAAATCGTATTATGGGAACGCTGCTATTAACTGATTAAAATCTTTTCTCGCAGCATTCCCCAATATTTATTAATCCAGATTTTCACCCAACGCTTTGCAGGATTGAATCCCCTCATCATCGGGCATTTCATTGCAGATCACGCTTTCACAAATCAAGACAGCTCCCGCCTCTTTGCATCTTGTCTCCCAGTCTCTCATCCACTCTCCATCTCCCCAGCCATAAGAGCCAAACAGTGCAATTCTTTTTCCTGAAAGTTTTGATTCACAAGAAGCAAACATCGGTTCAAATTCCTCTTCTTCCAATACTTCTGCTCCCATTGCCGGGCATCCAAAAGCGATCGCATCATAAGAATCCATCATAGAAACATCAAATTCATCCGGAGTTAATAATACAACCTCTGCCCCCTTCTCCTTCGCGCCCTCCAGTACTGCCTTTGCCATGGCTTCTGTATTTCCTGTGCCACTCCAATAAACTACTGCAATTTTACTCATGATTTTTACCTTCCTTTCTGAAGTTTGTGATTATATAGTAATCGTAAGCTGTTCAACAGCCACGCCACTTTTCCATCTCCTGCAATAAATTTCTGTGCATTTTTTATATTTTTTAAACAGAATCCTCGCGGCCTGTTCATCCCCGTACACCTTCCAACACCCAGAACATTTGCTGCAGGCCGCCTTATTCTCAATAAATCCTTTTACATCCTCTGCCGGATACCCTAAGAATAAACCTATTTCATGCGGAAAGTCTGGGTCACTCTGCAGTTTTTGAATCAGTCTGCAGATGCACTGTGATAGATTCGTACAATCATATCCCTTACATTTCAATATGATCTGAGTTTTCTCATCAGAAAAATCTTCTTTTAACTTTTCTGGACGATAGACATAAACCAGCATCCGTTTGTCTGATATGCGAACCGGGATAATCCGGATCCCTTTCTGTGTCAGTTTTTGATTAAATTCACGTATTTCTTTTATAATCATCTTTTGTGAACTATAAGGGCATGAAAAAAGACTTCCCGTTTTCAGTCCTGCTAACGTAGGTGAACAATGGCATACTAACATTTCCTCTGACATTTTCTTTCACTTCTCCTTAAACATCTTTTCTGAAAATGAATCTACTCTACCCAGTAAGTTTTCTTTATCAATAGTTAGTTTTAACTAATTCATGTGAAAAAAATATGCACACCTTGCTTTCATTAAAAACATCAGATGTACGTTTCTATAATTTTATAAACCTATCCCATTATCTAAACATAAGCCGTTTTTTAATTAGCTTTAACTAACTTTAGTTTACTTTATTTTTTCACTGTTGTCAATCCATAAATAGATGTGATTAATAAATAATATTTACTAACCTGATTATACACCCGTTTTTTCGTTGTAACTATTCCTGTTTATATTTGAAAGTTCATTGTAACTCAATTCTCACTCAATCCCGGCTCAATGCCATTCCCCCTTCTTTTCAATAAACTAATCCTGTGCGAAACATCCGCACAAAAGATTATCGGAAAGGAGGATTTTTATGAAAACACAAAGAGGAAGTCCTGTTACAGATGAAAAATACTGCAATAGATAAGTGTTCGTCATCTGAGGGGAGGTGAGTGCATGACAACCTTTCTTACTGCAAACAGTACTCTACCGCCATATATGGCATTTCCCAGTTTTCTTCTGGACTGTGATTTCTCCGAAACCACAAAACTGCTCTATATGGTGCTTTTAAACCGGGCAAGATTATCACAAAAAAATGACGGCTGGATTGATAAAAAAGGTCATGTGTTCTCCTATTTCACCATTGAAGATATGGCAGCAACACTTCGCAAAAGCCAGACAACCATCAAAACATCTCTGAGTGCTTTGGAACAAGTAGACCTTATCTGTCGTGCTCGTCAGGGAACCGGGAATCCCAACCGGATTTATGTAAAAGTCCCGGCTGATTTTTCAACACAGACAGAAGAAAAACTGTCTGTTAGACAGTCAGAAAACCGTCCCTTTGACAGACAGAATTCTGTCCGCCAGACAGTCAGAAAACTGTCCCCTAATAATAAAGAGAAGAAAAATAATGATTCAGTAAAACGCCATTATGAATGTAAGGAGGATGAAAGCCTATGATAAAACCACAAAACCTACTGCCGAACCTTTCTCCCCGGCAGCCTTTAGAAGATGAATATATCAGCGAAACGGACGGTCTGATCTACTGTTCCAAGTGCCACACCCCACGGCAGAAAAAGATAGAATTTTTAGGAAAAATCATGTTTCCGATCATCCGCTGCCAATGCCAGCAGGAACAATATGAAAAAGAAGAAGCAAAACGAAAACACCAGGAATTTCTAGAACACATCTCCCGGCTGAAATCCAGCGGTCTGCAAGACCCGGCTTTAAGAGAATTCACTTTTGCTCACGATAACGGTATCAACCCGGAAATTGAAAAGGCAAAAAATTATGTTACTCACTGGGAGGAAATAAAATCCAAGGCCATGGGGCTGCTGCTCTGGGGTGATGTCGGCACTGGGAAATCCTTTTTTGCAGGCTGTGTTGCAAACGCTCTGCTAGATAAAGGGGTTCCCGTACTCATGACGAACTTCGCCAAAATCTTAAATTCTCTGACCGGAATATATCCGCAGGATCGGAATGAATTTATCAATAGTTTAAATCAGTACAGCCTGCTGATCATTGATGATTTGGGTGTGGAACGAAATTCCGAATTTGCTTTAGAACAGGTCTTCCATGTAATCGACAGCCGTTACCGCAGTATGAAACCTATGATCATTACAACAAATCTGACGTTGGAAGAATTAAAACATCCGGAAGATTTAGCACACAGCAGGATCTATGACCGGATTCTGGAGCGTTGTGTCCCACTAAAGATCAACAACCAGAATATCCGGGAACTGAACGCTGTAGCTAATATGTCAGAAGCCCGAAAACTACTTGCTTAAAAATCTGACCGGAAACGGTCATAGAAGAAAGGAGACCAATATGACAGATAAAAAAACACAAACAGAAATCAGAAAAGAATTATTACAGGCAAGACACAGAGCAGAGGAAGCACAGGCACGGAACCGTGTGAAAGAGCGAAATGCCCGGACACGCAGGCTGATTCAGGAGGGTGCCGTTTTGGAGAGCATCTTCCCGGAATTCCAGACAATGGAGCCGTCGCAGATCAGACAGGAATTGTTAAACCGTTTCAAAAGAATCTGACACTAGTTGACACCAGCAATTTCTCATCCCGAAGGGCGCATTTACTCACCACCTGATAAATCAGGCAGTGGTATCCCCTTCGGGGCTCGTGCGCTCTGCCGAGGGCTTTATCCGCTGTTGCAGGCAACATCGAAAGGAGGTGCCAGATATGGCAATTTATCATATGCAAGCCAAAGTCGTCAGCCGCGGTTCCGGTCGGTCTGCTGTTGCTGCTTCTGCTTATATGAGCTGTAGCCGCATGTACAATGATTATGACGGCATCCAGCATGACTATACCAGAAAGCAGGGGCTGATCTATCAGGAGGTGATGCTTCCTCCAATGGCTCCATTGGAATGGAATGACCGGGAACAACTCTGGAATGCTGTGGAAGAAAACGAAAAGACCAAAGACAGCCGACTTGCAAGAGAATTTGTTGTCGCACTCCCCGTTGAGTTGGATAAAGACAGCAATATTTCTCTTCTTCAAGATTTTATTAAAAAAAATTTTGTAGATATGGGGATGTGTGCTGATTTTGCCATTCACGATACAGATGGTCACAATCCCCATGCACACATTCTTCTTACTGTCCGACCATTAAATGAAAATGGAACATGGCAGTATAAAACAGAAAAAGAATATCTCTGTATCAAAGATGGGGAAGAAAAAGGGTTTACTGCTTCTGAATTTAAAACTGCTCAGAAACAGGGATGGGAAAAGCAATATCGCTATAAAGTTGGGAAAAAGAAAGAATATCTGACTTCTTCTGTTGCACAGGAAAAAGGATATGAACGAATTGATAAACACCCCAAGAGCAGCCGATATGGCAGACAGAATCCTATTTCCCAACAATGGAACAGTGATGAACAACTTTGTATCTGGCGGGCAAACTGGGCAGATGCCGTAAATAAAATGCTTGCACGTAATCAGATAAATGCTACCATTGATCACCGCAGCTTTGCAGATCAGGGAATCACCGAACAGCCAACCATCCATGAAGGCTACATTGCCCAGAATATGGAAAAGAAAGGCATGATAGCAGACCGCTGTGAAATCAACCGTCAGATTCGTGCGGATAACAAAATGCTCCGAGAATTAAAAGCAAAGGTACCCGCAATCATTTGTCTACGTACAGAATCAACTGAAGACTTTGCTGTATACTTTGCCACCTCAGCATAGAAGTTTTTGGAAAACCAGTAATAAAAATACTTTCCTAAAACCTCCTGTTTAAACTGTGACATAACATATACTCTCTGATGTGCATCGAATTTTCCATTTATGTAATGAAAAACCTTTCCGGTACCCACTCCATCTCCGGCTGTAAGAACAGCTTCGCAATCATAGTGAAAACTATCTATACGCTCAACAGTTTGCGAACGTACAAAAAACGGATATTGCCCATCATCATTTTTGTCTTCAGTATTTCTGCTGCCGGTTTCAATTTTCACCAAATCTTTAACCGGAGCTTCTTTCCACTTAATGTTTACCATTTGAATCCCATCCTTTCCAGATGAGACTTCACCTTGGCCTCATACTCAGTTGTATCTTTATCAAGCTCCGGAAGCGTATTTTCATACCGCTCTGCAAGCTCAACAATTCTATTAGTCAAGCGATGAGAAATTGCAGCATACAGATCAGCTATACCAGAGAAGATGCTATCAAACCACTTCTTGTTCACCAACAGATTCTTAATATCTTCATCTGTCAGACTGTCATACCTTGCCCTGCACTTCTCATCAAGCGCCTTGTTCAGATCTTTTACAACCTTGTTGTAGTCGGACACTTTGCCGCAAAGATCTAAAGCCTGTCTGAGTTGATTTACATCATCCTGCAAGCTTTCCGGTACGCTCTCTACTGTACGAATAATAAATAGGCGCAGCATGATAGAAGACTTTGTAACAGTTCCTTTTTCTGTTACAGCGCTTTCGCAAAGCGGGTGTCCCACCAGATATGCCTGAAGGCGCTTCTTCTGCATCGGAAGCTGATCCATCAAAAGTTCCAGCTCAATTGTCTCCTCGGTTTCCACATGCTGTGTGAGTTCCTCAATCTTAGCCTCTAAATCCTTCGCCTTGACCTTTCCGTTTTCAGCTACATCGGCAAGAGCAGATTCTTCGTCGGCGCTCTCAACCAGATCAGAAAGCAGGGATTCCGTTTCTGCGACAACGTTCTCGGCTTCCTCTATGGAATTCTTCTCCTCGCGGAAGAAGGCATCTATCACTATGGCCTTTGGAATCAATCTCCCTTCCCATCCGGTGACTTTCATCTCGCCTTTATTCTTGCCCTGCGTGATTTCCTCTTCGATATTATCCGTCGCTCTGGCATTGGCATAGCCATCCGGTTCGCTTATGATAAGCGACACGTCATCGTTCATGACCTCGTTCCAATAAGCCAGCAGCACTTGATACACGTCGTATTTATCAATCAGCGTCAGGTGCTCAAACTCAGCGAGAATATCCTCTGCAAGACTTACAATCAACTCCCTTGCGGATACATCCTCATCAAGGGCAGAAAGGACAGAATACTCCTTGGACTTCCATGCCGCAAAAGCCTCGTCGAGTTTCTCGCCATAATCTGAGAACTCGGCGTTTTTATATATCGTCTGACGGATATTCTCATGCTTCACATTCAGGCTGTAATACTTATCGCTAATCGCCGACAGCAACTCAGCCTTCAGCGAAGGGAACACATCCCAATACTTAGATAGACTGTCAATATCAACCGCCGGAATTCCACCATGAATATGCGCATAGATATCCTGAATATCCTCCGGATCTGTGGAGTCAATATAGCGAGTGATGTTCAGGTTATACCCATTCTTCTTTTCAATTTCATCGTTTGGTACGAAACGAGCATACTTGGGATCGGTTGTTATCTGCTCATTGAATGTTGTAATGATTCTGTAAATATCACGTTCACGCAGACGGTTTTTATTTCCGTCCTTAACGTACCCACGGCTGGCATCAATCATAAAGATACCCTGACGATTTGCCGCACCCTCTTTGTCAATAACAAGAACGCATGCAGCGATACCGGTACCATAAAACAGGTTTGCCGGAAGGCTGATGATACCCTTGATCCAATGCTTCTTAATAATAGCTTCCCTGATAGTAGCTTCCGCGTTTCCACGGAATAAAACACCATGAGGAAGAATAACTGCAGCTTTGCCGTTCGACTTCAATGCTTTAAGAATGTGCATGAGCCAAGCATAGTCTCCGTTCTTCTCCGGAGGCGTATCCCCATAGCCCTCGAATCGACCATACTCTTTACCGGCAATACCATCACGCCAGTTTTTCATTGAAAAAGGCGGATTAGCTACTATGTAATCGAATCGCTCAAGTATGGAATTATCGGATTTGTCAAGATACTGCGGATTTGAGAAGGTATTACCACTCTTGATAGTAATCTCGGCTTTACGATGCAGGACGGCATTCATCTTTGCCAGACCAGCTGTGGTGCTTTCCTTTTCTTGGCCATATCCCATAATCGGAATCGGAGCCGCGTCGATAGCTCGAATTAACAGGCTTCCACTTCCACAAGCCGGATCGCATACCGTGGCGCTGGTATCCGTGCAGCGACTGATACCTACCACATTGGCGAGGATTCTGGAAACCTCTGCAGGTGTATAGAATTGTCCCTTGCTCTTTCCGCTTTCTGTAGCGAATTTGCGCATCAAATATTCGTAGGCGTCTCCGATGATGTCATCGCCTTCAGCCTTGTTCCGGGAGAAGTCCAGTTCTGGACGCTGGAAGATGGATATGAGATCGGTCAACTTATCGACCATTTCCTTACCGCTTCCCAGTTTCTTCTCATCGTTAAAATGTGCAATATCAATAACGCCCTTCAGGTCAGTATTTTCGTCAGCAAGACGGGCAATGATCTTATCCATGCCCTCGCCGATGTTCTTCTTTCCCTTAAGCGCAATAAAGTCATCAAAGGAGCAGCCCGTCCGCTTCTCCGGATCGGGATCTTTGTCGTGTGCCTTATCGAAGACCTTGATGTCCTCGTAGGCTCCCTTATTCTTAAATTTATCAGTGACATACTTCATGAACAGAAGCGTCAGGATATAGTCCTTATATTCCGAGGAATCCATGCCTCCGCGAAGTTTGTCGCAGCTCGCCCAAAGCGATGCATATAATTGTGTTTTCTTGACAGCCATTTTTCGCCTGCTCCTTGTCTAATGATTTTCTTTGATTTTCAGTGCGAATCAGTCAGCGCTCTTACCGCTCTTAACCCATTCATCGAGTTCGGAAATTTTAAACTTCCACTGTTTTCCGATTTTTTGAGCAGGCAAACCTTCCTTACCATTTCTGATCCAGCTGCGAAGAGTAACTGTTTTGATTCCTAAATATTCCGCAGCTTCATCTATGCTTATCCATTTGTCATTCATGATTTCTTCCATGCTCTCACCTCGTGATTTGAATCTGAATACAGCTTAACTATTTTATTATACACCATAAATGTGAATTTTTCAAGAGTTTGTTGTTATTTGTTGATATTATTTTTTATTTGTGCGTTCTTAAAATTCCCCACCGGACACAACTATGTCTGGTCTTTTTTTATCCATTTTTCAATATAAAGTTCATCTTGGCCTTCTCGTTTCTGCCTATCAGCACCGCAAAAACGGACATGCCTGTGTCTGAGGTTCCAATCCCGAAAAATGGCATACTTGCCTTAGCACGTGGGAGCCATCTGCGCAGGGTGTTTCCGGTTCCACGTGACTACCGATGACAATCAAATACTGTACCGATCACCGGAAGTGAGGTGCAGCCGAAATGGAGTAATCCTTCGGTTATGCCCTCACGCCTGTGGTCTGGTTTTGCATGTCTGGAGCTCTCCATTTCGGCAAAAGCCGAAGGAGGGCTTTCATTATGCAAAACAACGACAATCAGAAGACCTATTTCATCTACGTTCGCAGCACTGCCGAGAAGGTTCCGGTCACCAAGGCGCAGCACGACTCTTTCTATAAGGAAGCCGACCGTATCCGCCACAAAGAGCAGGATCACGGCAGGTGTATGTGCCCTTACCGCTTTATATGGAAGTGCGACGGCGACTGCATCGGATGTGAATACCACGCTGCTGGTGACACTTCATCTTTGGATCAACCGCTCCCGGACGGCAACGGCACCCTCGGCGATTATATTCCTGACAGCAGCAAGCCAATGGACGAGGTCATCGCTGACCGTATGCTGCTGGAGCAGCTTTTTGCACGACTGCGTGAGCTCGACCCGGAGGCTGATACAATCATTCAGCTTTGGCAGGATCATCCGGAGGGCATCTCCGACCGTGCTATCGCCAGAAAGCTCGGTCGCCCGCAGAAGACCTTTGCTGATCAGATGAAGAAGTACCGCACCGACCTGCGCAGAATTGCCGGCGACAAGTAATATAAGTACCGCGAATAACACCCTTTCCGGCCGCTATCCACCAATCGGATGGTGGTCGGAAAACTTTTTATAAAATCCTCCGCTCAAATCGGAAGTTCATCTCCAGTGGAACGTGAAGGACAGAGAACAAAGCCTTCAGAAAGCGAGTTGAACATGATGTACCGCAATTATGCAGACACCGGCGGCAACGTGAATGAGGAGATCAAACTCCTGAATTCCATCAGTCACGTATCCGCCAGACTGGCAAGGAACCTCCTGGTACTTGCCGCAAGCCAATCCGAGGAAGGAGGAAAAGAAAATGTCAAAGATGGCAGAAATGGCACAAACCATCGAAGAGCTCCGCACCGCTGCTGCTTCTATTAATGCCGCAGCCGACTGGCTCTACCAGCAGTTTTCTGGAGACGACAATTCTAAGCAGCAACATTTTAAAAGTGCTGCTAAGAAGGAGGAACCCAAGCCGGAGATCAAGCTGGAGGATGTAAGAGCCGTCCTTGCCGAGAAGTCCCGTGCCGGTCACACCGCAGAGGTTCGCACCCTGCTCCAGAAGTACGGTGCCGCAAAGCTCTCAGCCGTAGACCCGGCAAATTATGAAGCCCTGTTGAAGGACGCGGAGGTAATCGGCAATGGCAGCTAAAGCACACGCGATCCTCTCCGCATCTTCATCCGATAGGTGGCTGCACTGCCCGCCATCAGCAAGGCTCTGCGAAACCTATGAGGATAAAGGAAGCGACTACGCTGCGGAAGGTACCGACGCCCATGCGCTTGGCGAATTCAAGATCAAGTCCGCTCTTGGACTTCCCGCAGAAGACCCGACCAAAAGCCTCAAATGGTATTCCGAAGAGATGGAGGACTGCGCCAGCGGCTATGCCGAATACGTTCTGGAGCAAGTCGAAGCCGCCAAGGAAACATGCAGCGACCCGGTCGTCCTGATCGAGCAGCGTGTGGACTTCTCCCGCTGGGTAGAACAGGGCTTCGGAACAGCCGACTGCATCATCATTGCAGACGGCACACTCAGGATCATCGATTACAAACACGGTCTCGGCGTTCTGGTCTCAGCAGATGAAAACCCGCAGATGCAGTGTTACGCGCTCGGCGCTTTGGAGCTTTTCGATGGCATCTACGACATCGATCAGGTTTCCATGACCATCTACCAGCCGAGACGGCAAAACATCAGCACGTTCGAGATCAGCAAAGACGCGCTCTACCGCTGGGCAGACGAAGTATTGAAGCCCACCGCAGAATTGGCCTTCGCCGGAGATGGGAATTTCCTGTGTGGTGAATGGTGCGGCTTCTGCAAGGCCAAGAACGAGTGCCGAGCCAGAGCCGAAGCTAACCTGAAACTCGCGCAGCATGATTTCAAGCTCCCGCCACTGCTCACGGACACCGAGATCGAGGTTATCCTCGGCAAAGTGGATGAGCTGGTCAGCTGGGCATCCGACATCAAGGAATATGCCCTGCAGCAAGCTCTCTCCGGTAAGGAGTGGACTGGCTTCAAGCTCGTCGAAGGACGTGCCAACCGAAGATACAGCAATGAGGCCGCTGTCATTGAAACGGTCGAGAAAGCAGGCTTCGACCCGTATGAGAAAAAGCTGCTCGGCGTCACCGCCATGCAGAAGCTCCTCGGCAAGTCCCGCTTTGATGAACTCCTGACGGCTTATATCGAAAAGCCACAGGGCAAACCCACACTTGTGCCGGATAGCGACAAGCGCCCGGCCATGAACACAGCCAAAAATGATTTTATGGAGGAAAACGACAATGAGTAAGAATGTAAAAATCAGCAATCCCATGAAGGTTATCACCGGTGTCGACACCCGCTGGAGCTATGCAAATGTCTGGGAGCCGAAATCCATCAACGGCGGCACTCCCAAGTACAGCGTGAGCCTTATCATCCCGAAGTCCGATACCAAGACCATCGCCAAGATCGAGGCCGCCATCGAAGCTGCCTACAAGGAGGGCGAAGCCAAGCTCAAGGGCAACGGCAAGTCTGTACCGGCGCTCTCTGTTCTGAAAACTCCTCTTCGTGACGGCGACGCTGAACGTCCGGATGACGAGGCCTACAAGAACGCCTACTTCGTGAATGCCAATGCCACCTCTGCTCCCGGCATCGTGGATGCAGACCTGAACCCGATTCTCACCCGTTCCGAAGTGTACAGCGGCGTGTACGGTAGAGCCAGCATCACGTTTTATGCTTTCAACTCTTCCGGCAACAAGGGAATCGCCTGCGGGCTTAACAATTTGCAGAAGATCCGCGACGGTGAGCCTCTTGGCGGCAAGGCAAGCGCTGAGTCCGACTTTGCTACTGACGACGATGAAGATTTTCTCAACTAAGGAAAGGAGCGCAAAACAATGGAAAGCACAGTTATGATTTCATCCCTTCTCTGCAACATCCTGATCGGATGCTTCTGCATCGTAGTCCTGTCTTGGGCAGTGGTCGCCATCCAGACGGTGATCAACGACTTCAAGCGTGAGAAACGCGAGGAGAAAAAGGCCGCGCAGGACGACGAATACCATATCAAGCGTATGGAATCCCTGAAATAATCCAGTACCGGCAGGCGGCTTAGGAGTGATCTTAAGCCGCTTGTTTGAATTGAGGTGAAAATCTATGCAAACACTTAGTATTGATATCGAAACCTACAGCGACGTGAACCTATCCAAATGTGGCGTATATAAATATGCCGAGTCACCAGATTTTGAGATACTGCTGTTCGGCTACAGCTCCGATGGCTCCGAGGTGACGGTCATCGACCTTGCACAGGGAGAACGTCTGCCGCAGGAAATTATAGATGCTCTGACTGATGATACTGTCATCAAATGGGCTTTCAACGCAAATTTTGAAAGGGTGTGTTTATCCCGTTATCTCCGTGATCTGGGAGTAAGCCTCGATCCCTTCCATGATAACCACCCTATCTCGACCGAATGCGCACGCTTCTTGAATCCGGAAAGCTGGCGCTGCTCTATGGTCTGGGCGGCAACAATGGGACTGCCGCTCTCTCTGGAAGGCGTCGGTGCCGTCCTTGGTCTTGAAAAACAGAAACTCACGGAGGGAAAAGACCTGATCAAATACTTCTCCGTGCCCTGTGCTCCGACGAAAACAAACGGCGGTCGCACAAGGAACCACCCTTTCCATGCACCGGACAAGTGGGAGGCCTTCAAAAAATATAATATCAGAGATGTAGAGACCGAGATCGGCATTAAGGATCGTCTTGCAAAATTCCCTGTGCCGAAGGAAGTCTGGGATGAATACCGCATCGATCAGGAAATCAACGACCGTGGTGTCCGGCTCGACATGGATCTGGTGAAGGAAGCGATCGAAATGGACTCCCGCTCCCGGTCAGAACTGACTGCTGCCATGAAAGATATGACAGCACTTGATAATCCAAACTCCGTCCAGCAAATGAAACAGTGGCTCAAGGGTAACGGACTCGAAACTGACAGTCTTGGAAAGAAAGTCGTGGCAGAGCTTATCAAAACCGCTCCTCCAGAACTTCAGACCGTTCTGGAACTCCGACAACAGCTTGCCAAATCCTCCGTCAAGAAATATCAGACTATGGAGCGTGCGGTCTGTGATGACGGCAGGGCTCGCGGCATGTTCGCTTTTTACGGAGCCAATCGTACCGGACGCTGGGCAGGCAGGCTTATACAATTACAAAACCTCCCGCAAAATCATCTCCCGGATCTGGCCGACGCACGCGCTCTTGTAAAATCCGGAGATTTTGACGCCGTGAAGCTCTTATATGAGGATGTCCCGGACACCCTCTCCCAGCTGATCCGGACAGCCTTCATCCCGAAGGATGGTACGCAGTTTTATGTTTCCGACTTCAGCGCCATCGAAGCAAGAGTCATCGCGTGGTATGCCGGTGAGACGTGGCGTCAAAAAGTCTTTGAAACCGGAGGTGACATCTACTGCGCCAGCGCCAGTCAGATGTTCCATGTCCCGGTCGAGAAGCATGGCATTAATGGCCACTTGCGTCAAAAAGGCAAAATCGCGGAACTTGCGCTCGGCTACGGCGGCTCGGTCGGTGCCTTAAAGGCAATGGGCGCTATTGAGATGGGACTTTCCGAAGATGAGCTTCCTCCGCTGGTGGATGCATGGCGGCAGACAAATCCCAATATCGTGAAATTCTGGTGGGATGTCGACCGAGCTGTTATGGAGGCCGTGAAATATAAACACGCAACCAGCAGCTACGGACTTACCTTCTCCTGTCGCTCCGGGATGCTCTTTATTACACTGCCCTCCGGACGGAACCTCGCCTATGTAAAGCCAAAGGTCGGTACGAATAAATTCGGAGGCGAGTGTATCACCTATGAGGGCATAGGCAGCACGAAAAAATGGGAACGGCTCGATTCATACGGGCCGAAATTCGTGGAAAATATCGTGCAGGCAACCTCCCGCGACATTCTCTGCTATGCCATGAAGACGCTGCGCTGCTGCTCCATCGTCATGCATATCCACGACGAGCTGGTTATCGAAGCGGATCCTCGCATGTCTCTTGACGTTCTCTGTGAACAGATGGGCAGGACTCCTCCGTGGGCAAAAGGCCTGAAGCTCCGCGCCGACGGTTACACCACGCCCTTTTACAAAAAAGATTAAAAATCGTCCGCTCAAATCAGGCGTTCATCTCCAGTGGAAATTGGAGGTGGACGCCTTTAAGTCTGCCCGGAAAGGAGGACTTTTGAGTGAGCAACGATTATCGCAACAGCGAAGGCTATCCTGATCCAACTGCAGGTGAAGCACTATCCCGGATTGCTGCAAATGAAAAGCAGTCCCTTCGTGCTTTCCGGCCTATCGTCTACATCTGCTCTCCGTTTTCCGGAGATGTGGAGACAAACGTAGCCAACGCCAGACGCTACAGCCGCTATGCCGTGGACAAGGGATATATCCCTATCGCACCGCATCTGCTATTTCCGCAGTTCCTTGATGATGACAATCCGGAAGAACGTGAGCTTGGTCTTTTCTTCGGAAATGCCCTCATGAGCAAGTGCGCTGAAATCTGGGTATTCGGCAGCCGCATCTCATCCGGTATGGAAGCAGAAATCAAACGCGCCAAGTGGAAAGGCTATCACTTGCGCTATTTCACAGAAGAATGGCAGGAGGTTTAACGCTATGTATGAAATTAAAGAAAATCGCAGAGAGCTTTTCGATGGCACGAAGATTACTACCTACACCCGCGATGTGGTAAGTGCCAATATCCTGCAGGTCGAAGCCGGAACAACCGGTTACAAAGGTGGCGACACCGGCCACGGCGGACGCACCTATTTCCGCATTTCCGATGAAGCCAGCACAGATATCCATGTCACACCTTTCATGGACAGATTCGGCTGCAACGGTTTTGAAGTTACCCTTGGCGGCGACTGCGAACTGGAAACCATGATCCGCGCCCTGAAATTTATCACAAAGGTGCTGGAGGAAGAATCGGAGGAGGTGTACGACTGATGTTTACCCTGTATAGCGCCGATTTTATCGGCAATCCCGGAAACTGCTCCTATCCGCATAAGACCGTTGTCATGGACGCGGACAGAATGAGAGACGCAGTCAGTCACGATTATGTGTGCGCGGAGTACAAAAATCACTACCGCAACAGCGACAACTTTCTCTCCGCTGACTGTCTTCCCGTGGATTGTGATAATGACCATTCAGAAGATCCGAAAGACTGGATCACACCGGCAGACGTGTTGGAGGCATTTCCGGGAGTAAGCCTTGCCATCCATTACAGCCGCTTTAATCAGCGCGAGAAAAACGGCAAACCGGCAAGGCCAAAGTTCCATGTGCTCTTTCCCATCGACCGGGTGACGGATGCTGCCCTCTATAGCGATATGAAGAAGCTGGTCAATTCCATATTTCCGTATTTCGATACGAAAGCGCTGGATGCTGCTCGCTTCTTCTTCGGAACACAAGAACCGGATGTGGAGCTCTATCCCGGTCGCATGAACCTCACGGAATTTTTGAACGACGACGAGTTTGATGCAGGCCTTCCCGGCGGGCATGAAAAGGACGTCGTGATCCCGGAAGGAAGCCGCAACGCTACCATGTCCCGCTTTGCCGGTATTGTCATTAAGAAATACGGCGATACGGCAAAAGCCTACCAAAGTTTTCTGGAAAAGGCCGCGATCTGCGTGCCGCCTCTGGATAACAGCGAGCTTAATACAATCTGGCACAGCGCCCAGCGCTTTTATTCCAAGATCAGCCGCGAGGATGGTTATGTCCCTCCGGAAGTTTATAACGACGAGAACAGCTATAAGCCGGAGGACTTTTCTGATGTAGGACAGGCCGAGGTGCTCTCAAAGTATTTTGCAAACGAGCTGCGTTACTCACCGGCCACCCACTTTATCCGATACAGTGACCACTACTGGCAGGAAACAGAGCCCGGCGCTCAGGCCGTCGCTCATGAACTCACCCGCAGGCAGCTCGCAGAAGCCAATCGAAATATGATGGAGGCTCTGCAAAAGCTCAAAAACTGTGGTGCACAGGAAATACTTGATAACACATCCAAGGCCAAAGCTGAACAGCTGATGAGCGACGAGCAGATGGAGGCCTATCAGGAGTTCCTTGCCGCCAAGGCCTACCAGAGCTTTGCCGTTCGCAGACGCGACTCCAAGAACATTACATCTACCCTCAAAGAGACGCACCCGATGCTGGAAATCTCGCCGAGAGACTTGGACGCAGACTGCTTCCTGCTCTGCACACCGGAGGCGACCTACGACCTCAGAAAAGGTATGGCCGGTGCCCGCGAACATTCTGCAGATGACTTTATTACAAAAATCACGTCCGTGTCACCCGGCAGTAAAGGAGCGCAGCTCTGGCAGGATAATCTGGATCTGATTTTTCAGAAGGATCAGCAGCTTATCGACTATGTACAGATGATCTGCGGCCTTGCTGCTATCGGGAAAGTTTTTGTGGAGGCGCTCATCATCGCATACGGCGATGGACGCAACGGCAAATCCACCTTCTGGAATGCCATCTCCCGCGTGCTGGGACTCTACAGCGGAAATATATCCGCAGATACCTTGACCGTCGGCTGCCGCAGAAACATCAAGCCGGAAATGGCTGAGGTCAAAGGTAAACGCCTGCTGATCGCTGCGGAAATGCAGGAAGGCGCAAGGCTCAACGACTCCACCGTCAAGCAGCTCTGCTCTACGGACGATGTGTTTGCGGAGAAAAAGTATAAAGACCCGTTTTCCTTCAAGCCCTGCCATACGCTGGTGCTGTACACGAACCACCTGCCTCGCGTCTCCGCTTCCGATGACGGTATCTGGCGCAGGCTTATCGTGATCCCGTTCAACGCCAAGATCGAGGGCAAGGCCGACATCAAAAATTACGGTGAGTACCTATATGAAAATGCCGGTGAAAGCATTCTGGCATGGATCATCGAAGGTGCTAAAAAGGTCATCGCGCTGGACTACCAGATTCCGGTGCCGGACTGCGTAACAAAGGCCATCGATGAATATCGCAGCCAGAACGACTGGTTCGGACATTTTCTGGAGGAGAAGTGCGATGTGGATGAGTCCTTTAAGGAAAGCTCCTCGGCACTTTATCAGGCATACCGCAACTACTCGCTGGACTGCAATGAGTATGTGCGCAGCACGGCAGACTTTTACTTTGCGCTGGAGAAAGCCGGATTCGAGCGGCTGACATTGAATCGGAAGCGCTATTTTAAGGGCTTAAAGATTCATGATGACAACGGCGCAGAGGAAGATTTTCTGCAGTAATCCGGGACTATGACAAGGTGTATCAAGGTCTTATATAAAAACTCTCTTAGGCCTAAAAAAATAGCTCTAAGAAAAAGTTTGGTAAATACCATTGATACACCTTGCACATCCCCTGAAATTAACGCCTGACGGAGGTTTGCAATGATAGAAAAACAGATAGAAAACAAGTTAACTATGGCGGTGAAAAATAACGGCGGCATTGCACTTAAGCTGGTGTGTCCCTCTTTCGCAGGAATGCCCGACCGTCTGATCTTACTCCCTGACGGCCATATCGGTTTCGCGGAGCTGAAGGCACCCGGCAAAAAGCCACGCCCTCTCCAGCTCTCACGCCACAGGCTGCTGCGGGAACTTGGCTACCGGGTATATGTCATTGACGATCCGGAGCAGATTGGAGGGATGATCGATGAACTTCAATCCACATGATTATCAGGACTATGCCATCCGCTATATTGAAAAGCACCCTGTGGCCGCAGTCCTTTTAGATATGGGACTTGGCAAGACGATCATCAGCCTGACAGCAGTATATAACCTGTTGTTTGACAGCTTCGAAGTGCATCGTGTTTTAGTGGTGGCTCCCTTAAGAGTCGCCCGCGATACATGGCCAGCGGAAATCCAGAAATGGGAGCATCTAAGAGGTCTGACCTATGCGGTCGCAGTCGGGACACCGAAGGAGCGAAAAGCCGCCCTCATGCAGCAAGCGGATATCACGATCATCAACCGCGAAAACCTGCAGTGGCTGATTGATGAGTCCGGCTTTCCCTTTGACTTCGATATGGTGATTATCGATGAGCTGTCGTCCTTCAAAAATCATAAATCCAAGCGCTTCAAGTCGCTGATGAAGGTACGGCCACGGATTCATCGGATTATCGGCCTGACTGGTACTCCTTCCTCCAACGGTCTCATGGATCTGTGGGCAGAGTTTAAAGTGCTGGATATGGGCGAGCGCCTCGGACGCTTTATCACGCAGTACCGGACAAATTACTTCATGCCGGACAAGCGAAACGGCGAGATCATCTATTCCTACAAGCCGCTGCCCTATGCGGAAGATGCCATCTATCAGAGGATCTCAGATATCACGATTTCCATGAAGTCCACCGACCATTTGAAGATGCCGGAACTGGTTTCAACAGAATATGAAGTGCAGCTTTCCGACTCTGAGCGCAGCCGTTATGAAGATTTGAAACAGGAGCTCATATTGCAGCTCCCCGATGGTGAAGTGACTGCTGCCAATGCCGCATCGCTTACGGGCAAGCTCTCACAGCTCGCAAACGGTGCCATATATGCCGATACCGGTGAGGTCATCGAGTTCCACGATAAGAAGCTGGACGCTTTGGAGGATATTATCGAGGCTGCCAATGAAAAACCGCTTCTTGTGGCCTACTGGTTCCGGCATGACCTAAGCCGCATTAAGAAGCGCTTCAATGTCCGGGAGATCAAGACCAGCCGCGATATTGCTGACTGGAATGCGGGAAAGATTCCTGTAGCAGTCATCCATCCGGCCTCTGCCGGTCACGGTTTGAACCTTCAGGCCGGAGGCTCCACCCTTGTGTGGTTCGGCCTTACATGGTCTCTGGAATTATATCAGCAGACCAACGCCCGTCTCTGGCGGCAAGGTCAAGAATCAGGCACTGTGGTGATCCAACACATCATCACCAAGGGTACCATCGACGAAAGGATCATAAAGGCGCTATCCAAGAAGGAAATGACGCAGACCGCACTGATTGACGCGGTCAAGGCTGACCTTGAGGTGGTGTGATGACCGATCCCTACGAAAATCTCGCCAATGCCATCGTGCTGCAGGCAGTAAAGGATTACCGGGACGCCTTGAAGCGCCTGAAAAAGAAACCCGGTAATCAAGCTGCCATGTCGGATGCAATGGAGTGTGAACGGTTCTTCCGCTCCGGCTGGTACAAGACCTTAACAAGTGTAGACGGCGAGTATCTCATACAAAAACTACGAGAGGAGGCGAAGCCCTTATGACAGTAAAAGAATATCTCCATCAGGCCTACCGCCTTGATCAGAGAATCAAGTCCGACACGATGGAAGCACAAAACCTGCGTGAGATGGCAGGCAGCGTGTCGGCTATCCAATATGATAAAGACCGCGTGCAGGCATCGCGTAATACCGAAGCACCATTTGTCCGGACACTTGAGAAGCTGTGGACACTGGAAAAGAAAATCGCCGGTGAGCTGGAAATGCTATCAGACCTTAAGAAACAGATACGAGAGGTCATTGAGGCAGTTCCTGATACCGACGAGCGCATGGTACTCAAGTACCGGTACATCCACAACTATACGTGGGAGCAGATCGGAATGGAGCTCTGTGCAGATGCCCGTACCATTCGCCGCTGGCATGGCAAGGCACTCCTTCATGTGACGCTTCCGGATAATCCGATTATCATTTGAAATGCGCCCGAAATGTCCTGCTTTGTCCTAAGATGTCCACCCGCCCTTTATGATAGTATATAATCAGCGAAAAGAATAAAGATACAGCTGCACGCGCAGCACACGAGCCTTGCGGGATTATCCTGCAGGGCTTTCTTTATGCCCTGAAAGGAGGCACGGCTTATGCCAAGAAAACCACAACGACCGTGCCGTTATCCCGGATGCCCACACCTGACGGACGGCGTTTATTGTGAGGAGCATGCCAAGGTTATGGAACAGCACTACGAGAAGTTCCAGCGCGGCTACTCTCCCGGCAAACGCTACGGCAGAGCTTGGAAACGAATCCGTGACCGCTACGTTCACAAGCACCCGCTTTGTGAGCAGTGCTTAAAGGAAGGACGCTACGTCGCGGTCGAGGAAGTCCACCACATCGTGCCGCTTGCTGACGGAGGATCGAATGACGAGTCCAACCTTATGAGTCTTTGTCGTTCGTGTCACGAGAAGATTCACCGCGAGCGCGGCGACCGGTAGGGCGGTCAAAATCTCTACGACCCTTTTCCCCGGAAAACGGCGCGGGGTCTTTTACGCAAAAATTGCAATTCAAACAGGGTATTAAACCCTGCACCACAGAAATGGAAGTGATCGACATGGCGAAAGACGGAACCTATCGCGGCGGGCGGCGTGTCAAAGCTGGCTCCAAGCCGGACGCCCTCGCCGACAAAATTATGAAAGGCGCACCTGCAAAGCGTATGGAGCTGCCGGACTTCACTGACGACATGACCGACTTCGATGTTGACGATATCGGTGACGGCGTGGAGCTGGAAGGCATGGATATGCCAAGCCCGGATGATTACCTCTCTGCTCTTCAGAAGGACGGTAAGCCCCTCGGTGCAGATGAAATCTATAAGGAAACATGGCTGTGGCTCAAGGAGCGCGGCTGCGAGAGGCTGGTAAACAAGCGCCTGCTTGAAAGCTACTCTGAGGCCTTTGCCCGGTATATCCAGTGCTCCGAAGCTGTCAGCAAATACGGCATGCTCGGAAAGCACCCGACCACCGGCGCTGCAATTGCGAGCCCATTCACACAGCTTTTGATGAATTTTCAGAAGCAGGCCAACCTGCTCTGGTATGAGATTTACGACATTGTGAAGCAAAACTGCACCGAGCCATTTGAGGGTAGCCCGCAGGACAGCGTGATGGAGCAGCTGCTTCGAAGCAGGAGGAATATGTAAATGAACACACAGAAATTAGAGCAGGTACCTATTGATAAACTGGTGCCCTACGCCCGGAATGCCCGGACACATAGCAAGGAGCAGATCGCACAGCTCCGGGCTTCTCTCAGGGAGTTCGGCTTTGTGAGTCCTGCTGTCATTGATGCAGATTATAACATCCTCGTCGGCCACGGTCGCATTACGGCTGCCCGCGAGGAAGGATATGAAACCGTGCCCTGCGTCTTTGCCGAGAACCTGACGGAAGCACAAAAACGTGCCTATATCCTTGCGGACAATCAGCTGGCGCTTAACGCAGGCTGGGATGAGGAAATGCTGTCGGTCGAATTATCTGACCTGCAGGATCAGTCCTTTGACCTATCTCTCCTCGGCTTTGATGCCGGTGAGCTGGATAAACTGCTCGGCACCGGAAGCGAAAAGGACATCGCCGATGATGATTTTGACCTCACCGCTGCCCTTGAGAAGGCTTCCTTCGTAGAGCCCGGCGACATCTGGACGGTTGGCAAGCATAGAGTCATGTGTGGAGATGCCACCTCGCCGGAAGATGTGGAAAAGCTCATGGACGGCAGGAAAGCAAACCTTGTTCTGACCGATCCGCCCTACGGCGTATCCTTCAAAGCCTCGGATGGCCTTACGATCCAGAACGACTCTCTCAAGGGCGAGGAATTTTACAAGTTCCTGCTGGCAGCGTTTAAGAACATGGCTGACCATCTCGAAAAAGGCGGAGCCGCTTACTGCTTCCATGCGGATACTGAAGGGCTCACTTTCCGAAAGGCATTCATTAACGCAGGCTTCCATCTTGCCGGTGTGTGTATCTGGGTAAAGAACAGCCTCGTGCTCGGTCGCTCCGATTATCAATGGCAGCATGAACCTGTGCTCTATGGTTTTTTGCAAAACGGAAAGCACCCGTGGTATTCCGACCGCAAGCAGACCACCATCTGGAACTACGATAAACCAAAGCGCAATAAGGATCACCCGACCTCAAAGCCACTCGACCTTCTGGGCTATCCCATCCAGAATTCCTCTCAGGAGAATTCTGTAGTTATTGATACCTTCGGCGGCTCCGGTTCCACACTAATGGCCTGCGAGCAACTGAACCGTGTCTGCTACATGATGGAGCTCGATCCGAAATACGCCTCTGTCATCCTTCGTCGTTACGTGGAGGATACCGGCGATGAAGAAAATGTGTATGTAATAAGAAACGGAGAAAAGCTTCTCTATTCCGCTCTGGCAAGGGAAGTCGAGACCTCTCCAACGGCGGGTGTATAGTACACAATTTCTGCCCGGATTCTTCGGCGATTTTCTACCTCGGAAAATGTAGGAAATCGCTTGATAAATAAGGCTTTCAGAGTGATGTATATACATGCCGAAAGGCACAGCCTAAAACCTTAATTTCACAAAGGAGGAACACACTCATGAAAGCAAATTACAACGTAACCGGAAACGACAGAAAAGCATTGGTCGCGGCCATTGAAAAACTCACCGGCGACAAAGCAGTCTACATGCGTATGCCGACCTGCGCTTATGAGATCGGCGACATCACGGTCGACAAGGAAGGCAGCGTAACCTGCGAGGACGCAGACAAGCTGGAGCGCATCATCCACAGCCTGATCGCGGATGGGTTCACACCGGAGGATACCGAAGAGGTCGAAAGCGACGATGAAGCCACCGGCCTTACAGTCAGCCTCCCGCTCGACAAGGTGGCGGTCGGAAACCTCACCAACCTCCTCACAGCCAAGGAAAGCCTCATCAAAAAGGCACTCGGCATTGACGACCTTGGCATCGAGGTCACAGAGGATACGGTCAGCTTCCCTTGGTTTACTGAGATGCCGGAGCCGGACGAGGTCAAGGCCTACACCCACTTCATTGCATCCCTTGGCAAGATGAGCCGGGATTTGAAGCGCATCAGCGCCACCGAGAAGGAAGTCGACAACGAGAAGTACGCATTCCGCTGCTTCCTCCTGCGACTTGGCTTCATCGGAAACGAGTATAAAGCAGAGCGCAAGATTCTCCTTAAGAATCTCTCTGGCAACTCCAGCTGGAAGAACGGCGCACCGGAAAAGGAGGTGGCAGCATGCGAATGATCACGAAAGAGCAGCTTGAAGCGCTCCGCTCCCGCTACCCGGCAGGCACCCGCGTGGAGCTTCTCCAGATGGACGATGTGCAGGCTCCGCCTATCGGCACCAAGGGAACCGTTACGGGAGTCGACGATACCGGCAGCCTCATGGTGAACTGGGACAACGGCTCCGGCCTGAATGTCATCTACGGCATCGACCGCGTGCGGAAGGTGGTGGACTGATATGGATGAAAAGGTAAAGGAGCAGATCCTTGCTATCCGGGACACTGGTCTTACCAATATGTTCGATGTAAACACGGTGCAGCGGCTGGCCTATGAGAGAGACTTCTACGAGCTGGTTTTATACCTTGAGGATCACCGGAAAGAATACGTGAATTTCATTCTGACCGGCGAGGCATAAACTACACAATTTAGGCCTCAAAACTTCCCGCAGGATTGTCACATATATTTCGATAAATAGCTTGCTATTACAGGCGTTCAGAGTGATATATGTACATACCAAAAGGAAAACAACCACAAGGAGGAACCACCATGAAGTACACAATCGAAGCCATAGAAAACGCGAAACCCGGAATGCGCTGGGAAGAGATCGGATGCCATTGGACGCTGGGACAGGCCTACCTTTACAGCAAGGAAGCCGGAAACGACCTGCCGAACTTCGCCGAAGTCATCTGGGATTACGACATCGAAGCGATCCTCGAAGATTGCCGGAAGCTCGGAGTAAAGGAATTCACCATCAGCTCCACCTTCTCAAGCCTCATCGAGACCATTGCAAAGTTTGAGGAGCTCGGCTGCACGCTGGACGGAATTGTAAAGGTCAAGGAGCGCTACACCCACTTCGGAAGCGACGAGCACGCCCTCATCCCGGCCTTCAAGATGACGGTAAAGGAGGCGTAAGAAAATGTGGAGCGAAGGAGTTATCGGCATCCCGGATGCCAAGGACAAGAAAAAATATACCAAATGTCACTACTGGGTAAAGCACTACGACGAGCCAAGCGAGACCTACGGCATCAACGGCGGCAGGATCAGCAAGCTCATGATCAAGATTGACGGCGAGACCGTTTGCAACTACGACAGAGGCTGGGACATTCATCCCACCTGCAAAGAAGCAGAGATGGCGCTTTGCATCCTGCTGGAGAACCACAACTAAGCATTAAACCCCGAATATGAATATTCCGGGAGACTGAGCCAGAAGGCTCTTTCTCTCGTAATGATACCGGATCGCTATGGCGGTCTTTTATTTTGCCTTGAAAGGAGGCGGCCACCGTGCCAATGCGAAAACTGAAAAACTATAAGCCGACCCGCTTCATGGCAGAGACTTCTCACTACAGCAAGCAGATGGCGGACTTCGCGGTGATGTTCATCGAGCAGCTCACCCACACCAAAGGCACGTGGGCAGGAAAGCCCTTCGAGCTCATCGACTGGCAGGAACGGATCATCCGCGACCTGTTCGGTGTCTTGAAGCCGAATGGTTACCGTCAGTTCAATACGGCCTACATCGAAATCCCAAAGAAGATGGGAAAGTCAGAGCTGGCCGCCGCTGTCGCCCTGCTCCTTTGCTGCGGTGACGGTGAGGAACGCGCCGAAGTCTACGGTTGCGCTGCAGATAGACAGCAGGCCACCATCGTTTTTGATGTTGCTGCGGATATGGTGAGAATGTGCCCGGCGCTTAATCGTCGCGTCAAAATACTGGCCTCCCAGAAACGGATCATCTATGAGCCTACCAACAGCTTCTATCAGGTGCTCTCCGCTGAGGCCTACAGTAAGCACGGCTTTAACATCCACGGTGTGGTATTCGATGAGCTGCACACCCAGCCGAACCGGAAACTCTTTGATGTAATGACAAAGGGCTCCGGCGATGCCAGAATGCAGCCGCTGTATTTCCTGATTACCACAGCCGGAAACGATACAAACACCATCTGCTATGAAGTCCACCAGAAAGCGCAGGACATCCTCGACGGCAGGAAGGTCGATCCAACCTTCTATCCGGTCATTTACGGTGCGGAACCTGACGAGGACTGGACTGATCCGGAAGTGTGGAAAAAGGCAAACCCCTCTCTCGGTATCACGGTCGGCATTGACAAGGTGGAAGCGGCCTGCGAATCGGCAAAGCAAAACCCCGGTGAAGAGAATTCCTTCAGGCAGCTGCGCCTTAATCAATGGGTAAAGCAGGCTGTCCGCTGGATGCCAATGGATAAATGGGACGCCTGTGCCTTTCCAGTTAATGAGGACGACCTCGAAGGCCGTGTCTGCTATGGCGGTCTTGACCTGTCCTCCACTACGGATATTACTTCCTTTGTGCTGGTATTCCCGCCACGGGATGAAGACGACAAGTATGTGATCCTCCCGTACTTCTGGGTGCCAGAGGATACGCTGGAGCTTCGCGTGAGGCGCGATCATGTGCCCTACGACAGTTGGGAAAAGGAAGGCATGCTGCAGACCACCGAGGGCAATGTCATCCATTATGGCTATATCGAGAAATTCATCGAGCGCCTCAGCGAGCGCTTCAATATCCGCGAGATCGCATTCGACCGCTGGGGAGCAGTCCAGATGGTTCAGAACTTGGAGAACATGGGCTTTACTGTCGTGCCCTTCGGACAGGGCTTTAAGGATATGAGCCCGCCCACAAAGGAACTCATGAAGCTGACACTTGAGCAAAAGCTCGCTCACGGCGGCCACCCGGTGCTCCGCTGGAATATGGATAACATCTTCATCCGTACTGACCCAGCCGGAAATATCAAGGCTGACAAGGAAAAATCTACAGAGAAGATCGACGGTGCTATCGCCACCATCATGGCGCTTGACCGTGCGATCCGCTGCGGCAATGACAACGGTGCTTCTGTCTATGACGACAGAGGCATTTTATTTATCTGAAAGGCAGGTGATCAATATGAGCATATTTTCAGGACTGTTTCGTTCAAGAGATAAGCCTACCAATTCAACAACCGGAAGCTCCTACCGCTTCTTCTTCGGCGGCACGACCTCCGGCAAGGCTGTAACGGAGCGCTCCGCCATGCAGATGACGGCGGTCTACTCCTGCGTGAGGATTTTGTCCGAGGCGATTGCAGGCCTGCCGATTCACCTATATCGATACGGCGAAGGCGGCAGCAAGGAAAAAGCGATAAATCATCCTCTCTACTTCCTGCTTCATGATGAGCCAAATCCGGAAATGACATCCTTTGTATTCCGGGAAACATTGATGACGCATCTACTCCTGTGGGGAAATGCCTACGCCCAGATCATCCGGAACGGCAAGGGCGAAGTAGTCGCACTCTATCCTCTGATGCCAAATCGTATGACGGTCAACCGTGATGAAAACGGAGAGCTTTATTACGAATACCAAACATCACAGGATGAGGCGCACACGATGAACGGCAGCCGCGTAAGGCTCCAGCCGTCCGACGTACTGCATGTTCCCGGCCTTGGCTTTGACGGCCTTGTAGGTTACAGCCCAATTGCAATGGCTAAGAATGCCATCGGCATGGCAATCGCCTGCGAAGAATACGGCGCTAAGTTTTTTGCAAATGGCGCGACTCCCGGCGGCATCTTGGAGCATCCCGGTGTGGTAAAAGATCCGGAGCGTGTAAGAGAAAGCTGGAACTCTGCTTTCGGCGGCAGCTCTAATGCAAATAAGGTGGCTGTGCTGGAGGAAGGCATGAAATATACGCCTATCTCCATCTCACCGGAACAGGCGCAATTTTTGGAGACACGAAAGTTTCAGATCAATGAAATTGCACGTATCTTCCGCATCCCGCCTCACATGATCGGAGATCTTGAGAAGTCAAGCTTCTCAAATATCGAACAACAGTCGCTGGAATTTGTGAAATACACGCTCGACCCGTGGGTATGCCGCTGGGAACAGTCCATGCAGAGAGCACTGCTCTCTCCGGATGAAAAGAAGGACTACTTCTTCAAATTCAACGTGGACGGTCTGCTCAGAGGCGACTACCAGAGCCGTATGAACGGTTATGCGGTCGGACGCCAAAATGGCTGGATGTCCGCTAACGATATCAGAGAGCTTGAAAACCTCGACCGTATTCCGGAGGAGGAAGGCGGCGACCTGTACCTGATCAATGGCAATATGACCAAGCTCAAGGACGCAGGTATTTTTGCGGCCTCAGCACAGACGCAGGAGGAAGCTGATGAAACGAAGGAAACACAAACCGAACCGGAACCCGAAGACGGGCGCACCCGGTTCAGAAAGAAGGAGGCACTATGACCAGAAAGTTTTGGAACTGGGTGCGAAACGAGGAGCCGGACAGCTTTGGCTCCGACCGAACGCTCTACCTCGACGGGGAAATTTCCGATGAAACGTGGTTCGGCGACGAAGTAACACCCAAGCTATTTAGAGATGAACTGCATGCAGGCGATGGAAACATCACCCTCTGGATCAACTCTCCGGGCGGTGATGTTTTTGCTGCTGCACAGATCTACAACATGCTGATGGATTACCCACATGATGTGACGGTCAAGATTGATGCTCTTGCTGCTTCGGCAGCATCGGTTATCGCTATGGCCGGAACAAAGGTCTGCATGAGTCCTGTGGCCATGATGATGGTACACAACCCTGCGACCATCGCCATCGGTGATACTGAGGAAATGCAGAAAGCCATCGACATGTTAAACGAAGTCAAGGAATCCATTATGAACGCCTACGAAATCAAGTCCGGGCTCTCCCGCCACAAGATTTCACAGCTCATGGATGCCGAGACATGGATGAACGCCAAAGAGGCCGTGAAGCTCGGCTTTGCTGACGAGATTCTGTTCAGGGATGGAGAAAAATCTGTCCCGGAGGATACGGCTGATACGGAGATGCTTTTCTCCCGCAAGGCCGTCACCGATTCGCTGCTTTCCCGACTGATTCCCAAGAAGAAGCCGGAAGCAAATAAACACATGGTACCAGTAACCGATCTTGAGAAGCGCCTTTCGCTTCTCGCACATTAAAGGAGGATTTTTACTATGACTCAGATTATGGAACTCATGGACAAGAGAGCGAAGGCATGGGAGGCCGCTAAGGCGTTTCTTAATAGCCACTCTCAGAACGGCGGCATGGTTTCTGCGAAGGATGCCGCAACCTACGACAAGATGGAAAAGGAAGTCACCGACCTCACCAAGGATATCGAGCGCCTGCAGCGTCAGGAGCAGATCGACAAGATGATGAGCGCACCGACTTCTACTCCGCTCACCGGAAAGCCCGGTGTAAAGGATGAACCGGAGGATAAGCTCGGCAGAGCTTCTGCAGCCTATAAGAAGGCCTTCTGGGACAACATCCGTCATCCCAGCAATCCTGCAATCCGCGATGTACTTGAGGAAGGAACCGATGCAAACGGCGGATACCTTGTTCCGATTGAATTCGAGCACACCCTTGTTCAGGCGCTCAATGAAAACAACATCATGCGTACTATCGGCTGCAAGGTCATCACCACACAGAACGAGCGCAAGATCCCTGTGGCAAATGGTCACACGCAGGCGGCGTGGACTGCCGAGAACGGTGCCTACACCGAGAGCAATCCGACCTTCGCGCAGACCAGCATTGATGCCTTCAAGCTGACTGACCTCATCAAAGTGTCCGACGAGCTGCTTTCCGACAGCTTCTTTGATATCGAAGGCTACATCTCTGAGGAATTCGGTCGCGCCTTCGGCGAAGCTGAAGAGGATGCCTTCATCAACGGTGCTGTGCAGACCGGCCAGACGGCTATCGACAGACCTACTGGCCTGTTCATCCCTTCCACCGCTGGTGGTGCTCCTTCCGGCGTAACCGCAGCTTCAGCTACGGCAATTACCGCAGATGAGCTGATCAGCCTTGTGTACTCTCTCAAGGCTCCCTATCGCAGCAAGGCGAAGTTCCTCATGAACGATGCAACTGTCGCAGCTATCAGAAAGCTCAAGGATCTGAACGGCGTCTATGTATGGCAGCCTGCACTTACTGCCGGAGAACCTGATAGACTGCTTGGCTATCCGCTCTACACCTCTCCGAAGGTACCTACAATGGCCGCAGGCGCAAGAGCCATCGCATTCGGCGACTTCTCCTGCTACTGGATCGCTGATAGAGCCGGTCGCACGATCAAGCGCCTCAATGAACTTTACGCTACCAACGGTCAGGTCGGCTTTACCTGCACGGAGCGTGTTGATGGCAAGTTGATCCTTTCCGAAGGCATCAAGATTCTTGACATGAAGGCAACTTCCGGTTCTTAAGGCAAGGAGGTGAACGACCGTGGCTTTGATTTCAACTGAAGATGCGAAGGCCTATCTGCGCGTAGATTCGTCGGATGAGGATGCCACGGTCGGTATCCTCTTGGCCTCTGCAATTCGCTTATGTATTGATATTGCAAGACTTACGGATGATCAGTGGGAAGTGGTCGACTCCGATGCGGCTTCTTCTGATGAATATACCGAAGCGGAGCTGTCTGCAATCCGGGAAACCATGAAGGTCGCTATCCTCTATACCTGTGCCTATCTCTTTGAGCACAGGGAGGAAGCCGACCACCATGCTCTTACCTTGACGCTGCGCTCACTTCTTTTTGCAATACGGGAAGGAGCGTTTTCATGAATATAGCAGCAATGAGGGTGCGCGTCACTTTCCAGAAAAATACGGTCATCGTCGACAAATACGGAAACCACAAAACCGGCTGGGCGGATTATTTTTCCTGCTGGGCGACTGTCGGCACGAGCTCCGGTTCGGAAGGCTCCGGTGTCGTCATCAATCCGGAGGAATCGCTGGACTTCACCTGCCGCTACTGCTCCGAGCTTGCCGCTGTGGAATCGACAAAATACCGGATCATCGCGGAAGGCCGCACCTACAACATCACCTATGTGAACCCGATGGGCTATAAGCACAACAGCCTGAAATTCAACTGCAAGTTGGAGAAAAACGCATGAGTAAAAATGTATCAATAAGCGAGATGGGCGACGCCATTATGGAGGAGCTCGAAAAATATTCAAAGCTCGCCACAGATGACCTGAAGGCCGCCGTGAAAGAGACTGCTGCTTCCGTCCGCAAGGATATTCAGGCTGGCGCTCCGGTTGATACCGGCAAATATAAGAAAAGCTGGTCGGTCAAGAATATGCATGAGGATTCACAGAGCATTGACCTTGTAGTGCATTCGAGGAACCGCTATCAGCTGGCACACCTTCTGGAGCACGGGCATGTGAAACGCGGCGGCGGACGTGTTCCGGCACAGCCTCATATCGCCTCAGCCGAGGAACGCGGAAACGAAAAGTTCGTCAATACCATCAAGCAGAAGCTGGGAGGTGGATCATGACATACGACGATGTAATCACCATGTTAGAGGAAGCCGGTCTGCCGCTTGCCTACGACCATTTTGCCGAAGGCGAGTCACCAGACCCACCCTTCCTCGTTTTTCTATATCCGGGCTCTGACAATATGTTCGCGGATGACACCGTGTTCAAAAAAATTGATGAACTGAACATCGAATTATACACGGATGTAAAAGACCCGGAAACAGAAACCCAGATCGAGGACATCTTAATCGCCCACGACCTGCCTTATGAGAAATCTGAGGTATGGATCGAGTCAGAGAAGTTGTACGAGGTCTTATATCAAACACAGATTATAGGAGGTTAAAAACTATGTCTAACACGAGTAACAAGGTCAAGTTCGGCCTTAAAAACTGCCACTACGCAATTGCTACGCTTGCCGCTGACGGCACTGTCACCTTTGGTACACCCATAGCAATGCCCGGTGCCGTATCCCTTTCGCTGGATGCTGAGGGAGATAATGATCCATTCTATGCGGATGACTCCGTTTATTACATGGTATCAAACAACAACGGCTATTCCGGCGACTTTGAGCTGGCGCTGATCCCGGAGAGCTTTCTTACGGATGTCATGCATGAGACTGAGGATGCAAACGGTGTCATTGTTGAGAACAAGGATGTAGAGCCGGAGCATTTTGCACTGCTTTTTGAGTTTTCCGGCGACCAGAGAAAGATCCGCCACTGCATGTATTACTGCAGCGCGACCCGCCCTTCCGTCACCGGCAGCACCAAGGAGGACTCTACCGAGGTGCAGACAGAGACGCTCTCCATTACAGCTTCTCCGCTCCCTTCCGGCATTGTGAAGGTCAAAACCGGTACGAACACTACAAGTGCTGTTTACGACGCTTGGTACAGCTCTGTATATGAGCCGAGTGCTTCAGTAAGTAGCGGTGAATAAGGAGGCGCGATATGGCAGTAACAAAAACAATCGAGGTTGACGGCAAAGAGGTGCAGTTCCGCGCCTCAGCCGCCATTCCTCGCCTTTACAGAAATAAGTTCCACAGGGATATTTACAAGGATTTAAACGAGCTGCAGAAAGGCATCGATGAAAGCGACGCAGAAAGCTCCAATCTGGACACTTTCAGTCTGGAGCTTTTTGAGAACATCGCATGGCTGATGGCAAAGCATCAGGATCCTGATGTCCCGGATACTCCGGAGGACTGGCTCGACCAGTTCAACACCTTCTCCATCTATGAAATCCTGCCCCAGATCATCGAACTGTGGGGACTGAATGTGGAACAGCAGGTGGAATCTAAAAAAAACATCATCCGACAGAGCGGGAAATGACAACCCCGCTCTTTTTACTCCGGTGTGTGCAGATCGGGCTTTCCATCTCGGAGCTCGACCTGCTCACTATCGGGACTGTCAATGACATGTATGCAGAAATGAGCAACGACGATTTCAACTATCCTGCGCTCGCGACACAGGAGCAGATGGATCGATTTTAACAGGAAGGAGGTCATCGCATGGCTGACAGAATAAAAGGCATAACCGTGGAAATCGGCGGCGATACGACCGGCCTTTCCAAAGCCCTCTCCGGCGTAAACAAGGAAATCAAATCAACTCAGTCGCAGCTAAAGGACGTCAACAAGCTCCTGAAGCTCGACCCGACAAATACCACGCTGCTCGAACAGAAACAGAAGCTCCTACAACAGGCAGTCTCCGAAACGAAGGAAAAGCTCACACAGCTGAAGTCCGTGCAAGACCAGATGGATGCTGGACTTAAAAACGGTACCGTCACCCAGCAGCAATATGATGCATGGCAGCGTGAGATCATAGAGACCGAAAACGAGCTCAAAAACCTCGAACAGCAGTGCAAAAATACTGATACTTCTATCTCCGCTACACTCAAGGCAACCGGTTCCAAGCTGCAGGAGGTCGGCGGGAAGATATCTGATGTCGGCACAAGCCTCTCGACACATGTCACGGCTCCTATTGTCGCCATCGGTGCTGCCTCCATTGTAGCCTTTAACGAGGTGGACGCTGGCCTCGACATCGTTGCACAGAAAACCGGCGCTACCGGCGATGAGCTGGAAGATATGTGCCAGATCGTAAAAGACCTCGCCACAGAGATACCGACGGACTTCGAAACTGCCGGTGCTGCTGTTGGCGAGGTCAACACCCGTTTCGGCCTGACCGGGCAGGCGCTGGATGACCTCTCGGCAAAATTCATCAAGTTTGCCCAGCTCAATGATACCGATGTTTCGACATCTATCGACAATGTATCCTCCGTCATGAATGCCTTCGGCATGGACGCTTCCGAGGCAGATAATCTTCTGGACGCCTTAAACGCTACCGGTCAGGCCACCGGCATTGATATGGACACGCTGGCAAATGCCCTCTCCTCCAATGCCGCGCAGCTGAAGGAAATGGGACTCACTGCCCAGCAGGCCGCTGGCTTTATGGGCATGGTGGAAATGTCCGGCCTTGATACATCTGCCGCCATGATGGGCTTAAAGACAGCCATGAAGAATGCAACGGCAGACGGCAAAACGCTGGATCAGGCACTTGCGGAATTCTCTGCTACCATGCAGGGAAGCGGAAGCGATGCAGAAAAGCTGCAGGCGGCCTATGACCTTTTCGGCAGTAAGGCCGGTGCCTCCATCTACAATGCCGTGCAGACCGGAAAGCTCAACCTGTCGGATTTCTCCGGCTTCCTCGGTGATTTTGAAGGCAGTGTCGAGAATACCTTCAATGAGACACTCGACCCGATTGACCAGTTCCAGATGACGATGAATTCTCTGAAGGAAACCGGTGCAGAGGTCGGCAACTCCCTGATGTCAGTTCTTGCTCCTGTCCTTAAAGAGCTCTCTGACAAGCTGAAATCCCTCGCCGAATGGTGGAACAACCTCGGAGAGCCTATGCAGCAGATGATCGTAAAGATTGCGCTCGTGGCTGCTGCAATCGGGCCGGTACTTGTAATAGTCGGCAAGGTGATCTCCGCGGTCGGTACGATTATGACCATTATTCCGACCGTCACCTCCGCTATGGCGGGAGTAAAAACGGCGATGGCAGGACTAAACGCTGTTATGGCGGCAAATCCGATAGGCCTGATCATTACGGCTATCGGCCTTCTGGTGGCAGCCTTCATCTACCTGTGGAACAACTGCGAGGGCTTCAGAGAATTCTGGATCAACCTTTGGGAAAAGGTCAAGGAAATCGCCATTACAGTATGGACGGCGATCAAGGACTTCTTCGTCAGTATCTGGGAGGCAATAAAGAACACCTTCACTACCGTGGTAAATGCAATCAGCAGCTTTCTATCCACAGCATGGAACACGATAAAGAGCACGGTCGAAACCGTGATGAATGCCATAAAGACGGTTATCTCTACGATCTGGAATGGCATCAAGAGCTTTTTTGAAACCATATTCAATGCAATCAAAACTTTAGTGACCACCTATTTCAATATCTACAAGACGATCATCGAAACCGTCCTGAACGTGATAAAGACTGTGGTGACCACTGTTTGGAACGCGATAAAAACAGCTGTTGAAACTGTCGTGAATGCCATAAAGACGGTCATTACCACCGCATGGAACGCCATAAAGGCTACGACCTCTACGATTTTCAATGCCGTAAAGAGCGTGGTCACTTCCGTGTGGAACGGCATTAAGAGCGCGGTCATGAATGTGGTGAATACCATGAAGTCCGGCATCAGCAATGGCTTCAATGCGATCAAGAGCACGGTGTCCAATATCTTAAACGGGATCAAAAATACGATCTCCAATGTATTCAATACCATCTGGAGTACGGTCTCCGGCATCGTGAACAAGCTGAAGAGCGTATTCAACTTCAGCTGGAGCCTGCCGAAGATCAAGCTGCCGCATTTCTCCATCACAGGCAGCTTCTCGCTGAACCCGCCATCCATACCGCACTTTTCTGTGGACTGGTATAAGAAGGCGATGTCCGGCGGCATGATCTTAAAGGATGCGACCATCTTCGGACAGAGCGGCGGCACCCTTCTTGGCGGCGGCGAGGCTGGCGATGAGGCTGTGGTCGGTGTAAGCTCGCTGCGCTCCATGATTCAGGATGCAGTAAGCAGCGCTACTCTCAGCGTTTCAGGCGACCAGCCTCTCATCAATATCGAGGAAATGAGTGTCAGAAGCGACGACGATATCCGGAAGATTTCTCAACAGCTCAACACACTGCTGACTGCCGGACGCAGGGCGAAAGGACTGGTGTAATATGGGATTTTCATTTAACGGAACAACCTCCCAGTCTATGGGGCTTGCGACAAGGATTACAAACGAATACCGTATGCCGGAGCTTAGAAACAACACGATCACCATGCCCGGACGGCACGGCGTGCTTGATTTCGGAGAAACGGTATCCGAGCGAAAGATACTGATTTCCTGCTTCATTCCTCCGGGAGAGACAGATGAGCAGTTTCTTTCAAAGAAGGACGATATTATCGAATGGCTGAATCCGGACAACGGCCTCTGCCAGCTCATTCTGGACAAGGAACCGGGACGAGTGTATGAAGCAAGGCTGACGTCCGGATTTTCCTTTGACCGGGCAGTACGCAATTCCTGCACCTTCGATCTGGAATTTTTCTGCCCAGACCCTTATGGCTATGCCATATCAGACGAGACCTTTGATTTTGCGGAAGCCGGAACCTTTACCGCTTCACGCGCTCTTGGAAATATCGAGTCCTACCCAGTCTACTCCTTAAAGGGTGTAATTCCTTCCGGGACGGACTCGTATATCTCCATAACCACAAACGGCAGCGAGCTTCAGATCATTGGACGGCTTGCCTCCGGAGAAACATTGATTATTGACTCCGACCTTATGACGGCAAAAGTAGTTGATTCTAATGGAGAAACGCTTCGAAACGGTCTCCCGCTTCTGTCGGAGCTGAACTTCCCGGTCTTAAATACGGGAGATAACACCATTGTGATTGCTGCGGTCGGCACAAATACAACATTTACGGAACTGAACATTCAAGCCAGAAGCCGCTGGAGGTGATTTTGCATGGCTCTTAAAAATATATTGAATACCCAAGATGCCTTCACCGGCGAGTTCCCGGCTGCATGGGCTCCTGACGGCCTCTGGCGTTTTAACGAATCAGAGCCGGATGCAGATGATTATCTGGCGGATTCCTCCGGGAAAGATCGCAAGGCATATATTCATAACTGGAGCGGCACCACCGCTGATCTAAAAACAGGCAATTTCGGTCGCTACTTCCAGATGAACATCAATAATCCTTCTTCAGAGAAAACCTACCTGAAGGTGGAAAACGACGGCAGTATCTTCTCAAATCTCGGTGAAACCATCGTGGTCGGCGGCTGGATGAAGCCTACGACATATTCAGTCGGCAACACCTATACTCCGATCCTGAATACCCGCTATGGTTCCGGGCAGCCGATTTTCTATCTGTCGCTGCTCAGAGGAAAACCGAGGATTATGCTGTATAACTCCTCCGGTTCTCTGATCCTCGATACGTCGGTAACGCCATCGTTCTCTCTGCTAAACGGCTACTGGTACTTTATTGCCTGCGTGATTAAGCCAAATGCAAAGACGGCGCAGTATATCCTTGGCGATAAGAGCTCCGGTACGGTTTGGCAGTCAAGCGTGCTGACCTTTACCGGCGAGCTGAATCGTAGCTGTGTGGCAGACCTCATCTGGGGAATGCACGCGGACTCCTATTGGTATGCAGGCGGCTTCGATGACTGGTTCCTCGACTGCGACTCTGATTTGACAGCTGATGACCTTGCAGAATATTTTCTGGAGTTACTCTCTGCAAACGGCGCAGATCTGACCGGTGATGTGGACGGCCTGACAACAGCAGATGTCGTTACACTTCGAGCCACAGACTCTGTCTATCCGTCAAGCGGTCAGCTCATTACCGCAGCAAGGGACTGTGGCGTTACCGGCAACGGCAGAGTTTCTGTGAAGGCAGATTACTCTCCGGGAGAAACCTCTATCGCGCTTGTGGAAACAGCCACCTCAGATGACCTCTCCACTTGGACAGAGTGGCAGGCTGTCGGCGCAAACGGCGAGCTGGAATCTCCTGCAAAGAAATACATCAAATACCGCGTCACGCTTTCTACCACAAATACGGCGAGGACGCCTACGCTTACATCTATCAGTCTGTACGATAATCCAAAGCCGCTCTATACCAAACTTGGCTATGCAAGACCAGTCATTCTGGACTCAGACGGGAATGTGGAAGCTGTGCTGGATAACGCCTATGACATCATAGTGACCAGTGAGATCAACGGCGTGGATGAGCTGGAATTTAAGCTGCCGTTTCAGGACAGCAAACGCGCCTATATTGATAACGAAAAGACCGTGCGTATTGTCAGCGACACCTATCGCATCCGCACGATTACGGACGACAAGGAAGAAAGCGGCAAGGCCATCACCACGGTCTATGCGGAAGCGGCATTCTATGACCTTGCCTACTCCGTAAAAAAGGACGAGATTACCTTTAACGCAGACACGGCTGATGTGCCGATGGCTTATGCCCTGCAAGGTACCGACTGGGATGTGGGCACGGTTAATGTCTCCACAAAGCGTACTTGGACTTGCTCTGAGAAAAACGCGCTGGCAATCTTGCGTGCAGTACAGAACATTCACGGCGGCGACCTGATTTTTGATAACGCAAACAGGATCGTGAAGCTCCTAACCTTCTCCGGTGAGGATTCCGGCGTACTGTTCTGCTACAAGAAAAACATGAAATCCATCCAACGCGTCATTGATACGACCAGCCTGATTACAAGGCTTTACGCCTATGGCAAGGACGGCATGACCTTTGCTTCGATCAATGGCGGCAACGAGTATGTGCAGGACACGACCTATACTTCCGAAATACGAATTGCTACGCTGGATTGCTCGAACTTCACCAATCCATATCAGATGCTGGAATATGCCAACATGCGTCTGGCGGACTATGCCTCTCCGCGTATCTCCTATGTGCTAAAGGCGATGGATCTGTCGGTACTGACCGGCTATGAACATGAAACATGGGCGCTGGGCGATACGGTCATGGTGAAGGATGATGACCTGAACTTGTCTGTAAAGACCAGAATCGTCCGTAGGGAATACAACCTGCAGGAGCCTTGGAATACGGTGCTGGAGCTTTCCACTACCCTCCGGGAGCTGGGCGATTCCTCCTCACGCTGGGATAACGCAGCCGATACGCTGGAGTCTACCGATCTGATAGACAGTCAGGAAATGAAGGATCTGGTGCCGTTTAATCACCTGCGTAATTCCAGAGCAGATTCCGGTCTTAGCTACTGGCAAAACTCCGGATTTACCGTGGATGCAGATAATGGCGTATCCGGCACGGCTTCCTTCAAATGCGAAGGTGCGCTGAATACCACAAAGAGTCTTTCACAGACCATAACGCCCGCCAACCGGCAGTGCTATACCTTTTCGGCGCAGATTGCCTCTGAGAATCTCTCAAAAGGTACGAATGGACAGGTGGGCATTGAGGTGACCTTTGAATACGAGGACGGAACAACGGAAACACGATTTATAGACCTGATCTGAAGGAGGGATTTCTATGGCTTCATTTACACACGTGGCACAGGATGTCTCTCCTCAGTATGGCCGCGTCACAAAGATCACCATCCGGGTATGCGTGACCGACTGCACCGGAACTGTATATATAACAGATATGCTCCTGCAGGGCGGCTCCATCGCCACCGGCTGGGTAGGCCATGTATCAGAAATTCAATGGACGGAGGACGGATAAATGCCGGAGTTTACACGCTTTACAGAGACAATTACAAAAAAGCAGGATAAGCGCGTCGTAAACATTATGGTAAAGCCCACCATCACAGATTGCACCGGTTCGGTCTGGTTTACCGACCTGATGCTGCAGGAAGGTGATAAAGTCACAGGCTTTGTCATCAGCACCGAAACGTTTCTGGAAAAATACGATGGCGACGATGCGAAAGCAGGCAAGAGATTTTATAACGGCATCGTCCGCTCCGCTGCAACCTGTGTCATCTTCAATCTCGGCTCCACTGCTGCTGGTCTTGACTACAAGGTCTTTCCGATTCAAGCGATGGCTGCCGGAAATATATCGCTTGCGCTGGGTGAAGGTGCTCATAAGGCTACTTTTAAAGCAACGGCTGCTGCCGGTGATGAATTTGACCTTTTCGCTTCTACGAGGGAGTGCCTGAAGAACGGTGCTACAACATCCAAGGACGGCTTTTTCCAATACTCCGCTGCCGGTGACAGCAAGCACCCGATTACTGTAGCAGATAAAAAGTCTGCACGCATCTATGTTGAGTTTCAGGAAATGCAGGACGGAGGTGATGCCCTGTGAGTTACGATTATTTGAAAGGCCGCAAATGCATGGTCTGGACATTCATGGGCAATTCCAGAATGTATCAGGCACTTGCCGCATATGGAGACCGCCTCTCGCAGGTAGGTCTCTTTTCTTTTAAGGTATCGCGCACCGGTGTCATCACGGAAAGCGGCGTGGCCATCTCCAACATGCTGACCTACATCAACCGATGGCCGCACATCAAATGGCTCCTGACGATATCCAACGATGGCACGAACAGTATTTTTGCCGCTATACGGGATAATACCGACGGTGCGCAGGATACCTTCCTTTCGGAGATCATCCGCATTATGGAAAAATACCCGTGGTGCGACGGCATCGACATCGACCTTGAGAAGGGCGACGGGTATTCCACGCACGCTGCCTCTACGGCGATGTTTCGGAATATCTATAACACAGTAAAAGGATATGACAGCAGCAAGCTCATGAACATCTGTCTGCCGGGCATGAATTCCATCAACGGCTCGGTCGGAGGTGAAAACTGGTGCATTTACGGCGATCTCAACGCTTACTGCGATACGGCGGCCATCATGAGCTATGGCATGGCATGGGCAGGCTCTGCTCCCGGAGCCGTCTCTCCAAGGGACTGGCTGGAGGGCATTTACGACTATGCGGTCACAGTCATGAACCCGGAGAAGATATTCTTCGGCCTTCCTGCATACGGCTGGAACTGGCAGATTTATGACCTTCCTGCAAACCTTGGTAAAACCTATCGCGGCACGTCAAACACCTACTATGCGGCAAAGAACTGGATGACCGGTCAGTATAACTTTACAGACGATGCTCCTCCACAGCCATTCATCCCGATCCTCGCATATTGGGATGACTACGATATGGTGCCTTGGGCGCTTCCGCAGGTCTACGACTTTATGGAAGGCAGAGACGCCACAAGCTATGAGTATCCTCTAATGAATGGAACCTATAACAGGCGGCATTACCTGACGGCTTACAGCAAAGAACAACACACAGAGTTCGGCACCATCTATGTGGATGCGGATGGAACGACAAGCTCCTACTCCGGCATCGTATCCTTTGAAAACGGTGTGGCCACTCTCGGTGACGCTGGCTCTGCCACATATACATTTTCCGTATCAAGCGCCGGAACTTACGACATCGCCATCCGCCTTTGCTATCCCTTCTGGGATAAAAACGGTATCTATGTTTCGATTGACGGCAACACGACGCATTTTACGGAAAGCAGGCTCTGGTGGCCATATTGGAGAAGCACCTTCTGGACGACGCTCGCCAGCAACATGTCACTATCTGCCGGGACGCACACCATCGTGATATCCGTAGATGTAAAAGGCGTACAGTTTTACGGCTACCGTGTTTGCAGCAGCTTTTCGGAGGCTCCCTCTGCAGGCACTGCGACCTTTACGCTCTCTCCACGCCACTTTATCGACGTGGACGGCAACGAGTGTCAGCCGGACAGAGCTTTCAAGCTCACCTGCGAAATGCTGAGACGAAAGCCGGATTCTGCCCTTATCTGGTATGAGGATTTCCGAGACTACGGTGTGCTGCAAACAAACTACTGGACGACCCTTTCAGGCTCATGGACGGTATGGCGTGAAGAAGAATATTCCGAAAGCCGAGTCTACTCCCAGCTTGACGGCTCCGGAAAGCTGGCATGGCAATACGATAGCTTTTCCGATATTCACCTGCGAGCAAGGCTGGCTTTTCCTGCGACAGGAAGTGGCAAGGCCGGAGTGTTCTGCGGTGATCTGTTCTGCTGCCTGAATTATGATTCTCAGGCTGTGGAGCTTTATAACGGCAGCACGCTCCTTGGCAGCTACAGCCAGACCATAGAGCGAACAGCAAATGCAGACCTGCGTACCGATCCATCCATGTACACGGTCGAAATGCGTATCCGTGGAAACAAGGTGCGTGTATATTCCGGTTCTTCCTATACGCTGCGCTTCACTGCTACGGTCGGCGGCTTTTCTGGAGGCTATGCCGGATACCGGTCAGATAACCGGACGGTCTGCGAGCTGCTCCGCCTTGGCGACGCATGGACTTACGAGCCCTATGAGCGTTTTGATGTTACCTTCCCGGACGGCACAGTTACACAATATGGCAGGATCAGCCGGTCGAATGCCACATGGGATACGGAATTTCAGGTGTTTACGTTGACTTCGGATATCGAGGAAGATGCGACTCGCAGCGAGAGCATTTCGCTGGATTATGAATTCTACCACTCCCATGAGCTTGCTCTGGCCTGTGGCAACGATTATACGGTGACCATCACGCCAAAGGACATCGACATCTGGATAGCAAGGCTCTTTCTCGGTGACGCAGACGGCTTTTCCATCCTCTACTATCAGGACGTGGACTCGCTCGTTTACTGGGCAAACGAAGCGGCCTACCGCTGGGGAGTGAGAGGCTTTGCCATGTGGTCGCTGGGACAGGAGGATATGCGGCTCTGGGAAGCGCTGCCGAAACAGATATAACTTTATACACGGATACAGTTCACGAGGCTGTCTGCAAAATGCAGGCGGCTTTTATTTTTCACAAAGGAGGGATTTTCTCATGAAAGAATTCTGGAACACGATCCAACTGGTATTTACCGCTGTCGGAGGCTGGCTTGGCTATTTCCTTGGCGGCTGTGACGGGCTCTTGATTGCACTTGTGATCTTTGTGATCTGCGACTACCTTACCGGCATCATGTGTGCCATCGCAGACAAAAAGCTCTCAAGCGAGGTCGGCTTTAAGGGAATCTGCCGCAAGGTGCTGATCTTCCTGCTGGTAGGCATCGGAAACGTCATTGATGTTCAGGTGCTCGGCCATCCGGGAGTGCTCCGCACGGCGATCATCTTCTTCTACCTGTCCAATGAAGGCCTGTCACTGACGGAGAACGCAGCACATCTCGGCCTGCCGGTACCGGAGAAATTAAAGGAGGTCTTGGAGCAGCTCCACGACCGTCACGATGAGGAGGAAAAATAACATGACGAGAAAAGGAATCGACGTCAGTCATTGGCAGGGAACCATTGATTGGAATAAGATCAAAAAGGCCGGTATCGAGTTTGCCATCATCAAAGCTGGCGGCTCCGATGCCGGTTTTTATACGGACAGCAAATGGGAAGCAAATTACAAAGGTGCGAAGGCTGCCGGTATCCCAATCGGCGCTTATTACTTTGTCGGAAAGGACTGCGTGACTGCTGCCGCCGGAAAAGCGGACGCTGAACGCTTCCTGCAAATCCTGAAGGGCAATCAGCTGGAATACCCGGTCTATATGGATAACGAGGCGCAGCCCGCTTCTGCCAAAGCAGGTATCACTGAGGCCACCATTGCTTTCTGTGAAACTATGGAAGATGCCGGATACTTCGTCGGGATCTACGGCTCCGCTGTTTCCGGTTTCAAAGAACGCATGGATGACACGAAGCTCACGTCCTTCGCCCACTGGGTAGCGCAATATGCCAGCAAATGTTCATATAAGGGCGACTACGGCATCTGGCAGTATTCTTCCAAGGGCTCTGTTGACGGCATCAGTGGTAATGTGGATATGGATTACGCCTATGTGGATTATCCTTCCATCATCCAGAGTGGCGGCTTCAACGGCTTTACAAAGGCTGCGTCCGATGACAGCAAGCCTGCCACTCCTGCTCCGGTCACTCCGGCAAAGACCGTGGATGAGCTGGCGCAGGAGGTGCTGGACGGCAAATGGGGAAACGGAACCGACCGCAAAGAGCGCCTCACTGCTGCCGGGTATGATTACTCTGCCGTGCAGGCAAAGGTCAATGCTCTGGTGAAAAAGCAGGAAGCTACTCCTGTCTACTACACCGTGAGAAGCGGCGATACCCTCTCCGGAATTGCTAAGAAATACAGCACCACGGTTTCTGCGATCCAGAAGCTCAACCCGACGCTCATCAAAAACGTCAACCTCATTCTGACCGGCTGGAAGATCAGAGTGAAATAACTGAATATCCAATCTGCTATTCCTGCGAGTGTTCTTTGGAATGCCCGCAGGCTTTTTTATTTTCCTCCGCTCAAAACAGCAGTTCATCTCCAGTGGAAACTGGAGGTGGATATGTTATGACAGACGAAATCACAAATGTTCAATCTGGATATTTCACGCAGGAGCGGATTCAGGGCGATCTGGACTACCGCAGAGCTCAGACAATCGCAAAAAAGCTGCTCGATGACGGCCTCATTTCTGTGGCTGAATTCAACAAATTAACCGCCATCAATCGCGAAACTTTCTCTCCCTTGTTCGCGGAAATAATGCCGAAAATCCCTTGATATGTAATCGCTTTAGAGTGATGTATAGACGTACGGAAAGGAGGGACTTCCCTTGAAAAAAGTCACGAAAATCGCGGAAACAGCGAGCTCGAAAGTTAAACTCAAGAAGATCAGGGTAGCCGCCTACTGCCGCGTCTCTACGGATTCCGATGCCCAGCTTGAAAGCCTTGAGGCACAGAAAACCCACTACGAAAATTACATCACATCTCGTGATGACTGGGAGTTCGCTGGACTCTATTACGACGAAGGCATTACTGGCACCAAGAAGGACAAGCGTCCGGAGCTGCTTCGGCTCATTGACAACTGCAAGGCCGGTAAAGTGGACTTTGTTATCACAAAATCCATCAGCCGCTTCAGCCGGAACACAACGGACTGCTTAGAGCTGGTAAGAAAACTGCTCGCCCTGCACATTCCGATTTATTTCGAGAAGGAAAATATCAACACCGGCTCAATGGAGAGCGAGCTTTTTCTGGCAATTCTTTCCAGCATGGCCGAAGGCGAGTCTGTTTCCATATCAGAAAACAACAAGTGGTCAATCCAGAAACGCTTTGAGAGCGGCACCTATAAAGTCAGCTATCCACCCTACGGCTACGATTGGGATGGCGAGCAGATGATCATTAATCCGGAGCAGGCAGCTGTGGTAAAAGAAATCTTCGCAGCGCTGCTCTCCGGCAAAGGTACCCACGCCATCGCGGACGACCTGAACCGGCGCGGCATTCCTACCAAGCGAAACGGACGCTGGACGGCCACAACCATTCGCGGGATGCTTTCCAATGAGAAGTACGTCGGCGACTGCCTTTTCCAGAAAACGTACTCGGATTCACGCTTTGTCCGGCACAACAATCACGGTGAGCAGACACAGTACATGGTCAAGGATCATCACGAGGCAATCATCAGCCGGGAGGACTTTGAAGCTGCTCATGCTTTTATTCACCAGCGGGCAACAGAAAAAGGTGTCGTCAAAGGAAGTGATAAATACCAGAATCGCTACACCTTCTCAGGGAAGATCATCTGCGGCGAGTGCGGCGATACCTTTAAGCGCCGGATACACAGCTGCACCGGATACAAATACACCGCATGGTGCTGCAGTACCCACATCAAGGATAAGGATAAATGCCACATGCTTTTTGTAAAAGACGATGATCTGAAGCAGGCTTTCATCACCATGATGAACAAGCTGGTCTACGCGCACAGGATCATCCTAAAGCCATATGTGGACGCATTGAAAAACACATCGTCTGATGACTCGCTTCGGCGTATTCAGGAAATACAGACCCTATTGGCACAGAACACAGAAAAGCGCGAGACGCTGACAAAGCTCATGACACAGGGCATCATCGACCCGATCCTTTTCAACAAAGAAACGAACGAGCTGCTTTCGCAAGCAGACAGTTTCCGGGATGAGATCAACGCCTTAAAAAACGCTGTTTCCGGAGATGTAACAAAAGTCACCGCAGCCACAGTGCTTCTGCACTTTACAGAAAAAGGTGGAATACTTCAGAAATTCGATGATGACCTGTTTAAAGAATATGTAAACCGCATCGTTGTGCGCTCCAGAAATGAAGTGTGCTTTGAACTGAAATGCGGTCTGACGCTTCGGGAAAGGATGTGAAAACATGGGACATACACCCTACGGCTACAGCATTGAAAACGGCTGCGCTACGATTAAAGAGGATGAAGCCAATAAAATACGAAAGCTCTATGAGAATTACATCTCCGGGATGGCACTGGCCAAAGCTGCTGCCGCTGCTGGCATTGAAACTTACCACGGCACGGCAAAGCGCCTGATGGAAAACAGGCACTACCTCGGAGACGATTTTTACCCGGCCATCATCGATCAGGAAACCTACGATAAAGCTGCCGACATCCGTCTGGAACGCGCCGGGAAACTTGGCAGGCTGAGCAGGAAAAAGAACGTAAAACCTGCAGCGTCTCCTACCGGCTTTCGCATGGCAGCCGCAGAGCAACACTATGAAGATCCGAGGCTACAGGCAGAATACCTCTACAGCCTCATTGAAAGCGAGGTAAGCTAATGGGAAATGTTATGGTTATCCCGGCCAGACGGCAGGTCGGAAATACAGTAAAACAATCAGTTCAGAAAAAACTCCGTGTTGCAGCCTACTGCCGCGTCAGCACGGATTCCGAAGAACAGGAAACAAGCTACGAGGCTCAGGTCACGCACTACACCGAGTACATTCAAAAGAATCCGGAATGGGAGCTGGCGGGCATATTTGCGGACGATGGTATTTCCGGCACCAACACGAAAAAGCGTGACGAATTCAACCGAATGATCGACGAGTGCATGGCCGGTAACATCGACATGGTCATCACCAAGTCCATCAGCCGATTTGCCCGCAACACTCTCGACTGCCTCCAATACATCCGGCAGCTGAAGGACAAGAACATACCTGTTTATTTTGAGAAGGAAGCCATCAACACGCTGGACGCTAAAGGCGAGGTGCTGATCACGATCATGGCAAGCCTTGCTCAGCAGGAAAGCCAGTCAATGAGCCAGAACATCAAACTGGGACTCCAGTATCGTTACCAACAAGGCAAGGTGCAGGTCAATCACAATCGTTTCCTCGGATACACCAAGGATGACAACGGGCACCTGATCATTGATCCGGAGCAGGCAGAAATCGTAAAGCGGATTTACCGGGAATACCTCGAAGGCTCCAGCATGGATAAGATCGCCGACGGGCTTATGGCTGACGGTATCCTCACCGGCGCTGGCAAAACAAAATGGCACACCAGCACCATCAACAAGATTCTCCGAAATGAAAAGTACATGGGAGACGCCCTGCTTCAAAAGACTTACACCACAGACTTCCTGACGAAAAAGCGAATCAAGAACAACGGCACCGTTCCTCAATACTACGTCGAGGGCGACCATGAAGCGATCATTCCGAAGGAGCTCTTCGTGCAGGTGCAGGCGGAGCTTGTCCGTCGCCGGGTAGTCCACGTCAGCCCGACAGGCAAGAAGCGCAGTTTCTCCTGCAATCACTGTTTTGCACAGATGGTTTTCTGCGGAGACTGCGGCGAGCTTTACCGGCGCGTTCACTGGAACAACCACGGCTGCAAGTCCATCGTCTGGCGCTGCATCAGTCGCTTGGAGCCCACCTCCGCTGAAAAGAACTGCACCAACAGGACGGTAAACGAGCTCCTGCTGCAGGAGGTCACGATCAAGGCCTTCAATCAGATTCTCACCGAGAGAGACGTCTTCCTGAAAACCTTACAGCAGAACATCGCAAAAGCCGTGGTCAACGCTGACACCCTCTCGCCGGATGGCATTCAGAGTAGGCTCTTGGAACTGCAAAAGGAGCTCATCAAGAAGGCGAACAACAAGCAGGACTACGATGCCATCGCTGATGAGATTTTCCGGCTCCGCGATCAGAAGGAACAGTCCGAAGTCGATAGTCATCACCGGGAAGAAGCCATGAACAGGATCAAGGAACTTCAGGACTTCATCTCCGGGCAGGAAACCGACATCACAGGATTTGATGAGACTCTGGTTAAAAAGCTCATCGAGAAGATCACCGTCTTCGCCGACCACTTCACCGTGGAATTCAAGTCCGGGATCACAATCGACATCGAAGCATAAAAAGAGCAAGTCACACTAATGGTCATTAACCATATAGGCGACTTGCTCTTTCATTGTTAGATCATCGGCGATGGCTCCAGTATATCTTCAAGCGTATCTATCAACTTTCTGATGTATGGGAAGAGCTTATTATCATCAAAATCCACCAATTGCACAATTGCATCCTCCAATGAAAAAGAATACCTGACATCACTAATATCTGACGCCATCTGTATCTTCTCTCCCGTGTCTTTATTTTGAACATAAAAGCCCATCACTCGTCCAGAAGATAACTCTTCAATTTCCTGATATGCCGGTCTCCCTTTATGTTTGCAAAAATTGTAACGCCTTCTTATTTCTGAATCTGAAAAATCATTCCAAAAATCAATAATCTGATCGAAAGCAGGAATAAATTCAGGGCACATCATCTTCAGGTACTCAAAGGGATTATTCTCAGCGGTTGGCGCTGTCACATTTCGTTCAGCGCTTCTAAGCAATCTTGCAGCCTCATCAATAGGTTTTATTCCGGATAAATCTACTCTTTTCCCCTGTTGGTTACAGGCAAATTCTGCCGACACATAACATAGTGTCCAAGACATATCTACTATAGCATTATAATAAAACAATGCAGTCTCATAAAAATGTGACCTAAATATCAACTTAAAGGCTTTATCAGTTACATCATCCTCAACTGGATTAAACCAGTGTTCCCAATCATCGGTTTCAGTCTCTCTCAAAAATATACGAGCCGCTGAGTATTGTTCGACAATCTCTCTTTGTTTTGAACGAAAATACAAATCGTGATTGTTTGGCAGTCTTGTTCCAACCAAGTTAAATTTTACCGACGACGGCTTATCTAATGAAAATATATCTGTAGTAAATTCCATCCAGCTCCTCCTCTGACATCTATCTTACAGCCACAACTCCCCAGCATCTAACTCGGCAACTCAACATAGTGACATCTATCGTGGCAACTCAACTCTCACACTTTTTGAGCTAATTTGCCCTTCGATAAGTTACCGAGAAGCATTTGGTCTGCCCGATGTTAAATTCCTCCGATTGTCCGAAAACCGCAATATTACTGGGCTTTCGCGGCTATTTTCCTTCGACTCTTGACATCAATACTACCGTCTCCACGTGGCTCGATAGGTCCGGATTGATGTCGGTCATCAGGAACCTGTCCCGGCTAATATGGTATGTACCAAAATATCTCCGTTTGTTCGTGGAAACATATCCACAAATTCTGTGGCAAAAATATCTTGATACATTCTGCTATCCATATCGCTGCCTGAACCTCGCCCGTCCACGGAAAAAGTTCAACTTTTTTATTCGTTTCTACTATTATAGTGATTCAAACATAAAAGTCAAATTTTGCGAGGACCCGCCATCGTCTCAACCTTGTCCGTTCTTCCTACAAAGAACAGGTCAACGGCTATTTTAGCCCTAATTGATGGCCTGTCTCCCATGCACTCGACCTTATCATACCTGAAAATCCAGCATTGAAAGAGAGAACCGATCCTATTACTTCTTCGCATTCTCTTCCAATTCCAGCATGTACTTATCAAAATCAGACATAAATAATCTGTCCTGAATAACACGATACTTTTCAAATTCAGTCTCGGCTTTTGCCTTGGCAATCTCTGCCGTGATCTTGCCTGCATCCTGAAGAACCTCTCTGTCATCCGCCATCAGGAATAGGTCCAGACGCTTTGCCCAGTCCTCCATCGTCATCGGGATGTGACGTTCTGCACGGTCCTCTGCCAGATCCAGGTATGCCGAAACGATACGCTCTAAGGAACGCATTTCCTGCTCTGAAAGATAATTCTTTGCAACACTCACATCACTTTTTACAATCTTGCCTTCCGGTGCTGTTGCCCATGTGGTCAATCCCATATGTGGCTTGTCGGCATCTGCTCGCTCATAAATCAATTCTGCTGCCGTATGGCCGTGAACTGCATAATGCATCTTGTTCTGCACCTTTGCAAAAAACTGCTTGGTCGTTTTTGCTGTGCGATCGTAATCAAGAGCTGTGGCATAGATGTCCGTTATCTTCTGATAGAACCTACGCTCAGACAAACGGATCTCACGAATCTGCTCAAGCAAACGATCAAAGTATTCTGTTGTGAGCACAGAACCACCGTTTTTTAAGCGCTCATCATCCATAACCCAGCCTTTGATGGTATAGTCCTTTACGATGCCATTGGTCCACTTACGAAACTGCACTGCTCGTTCATTATTTACCTTGAATCCAACAGCAATGATCATTTGAAGATTATAATGTTTCGTATCACGAGTGACCTGGCGTGAACCTTCGGTTTGAACTATCCGGAAATTCCGGATAGTTGCCTCTTCCTCAAGCTCTGAGTCGGAATAAATCTTCTTAATATGCTCATTAATTGTACGAACATCCACGTCATATAATGTGGCCATCATCTTCTGTGTCAGCCATATATTCTCATCCTCATAGCGCATCT